>Ga0228710_1002928_pt1 | contig 27150 bp, 15 predicted proteins | sample MedpolnodulmetaG_FD_177995 | JGI IMG/M metagenome (GOLD analysis project Ga0228710, IMG submission 177995) | Root nodule microbial communities from Medicago polymorpha collected in Santa Monica, California, United States - pink nodules | ecosystem: Host-associated > Plants > Roots > Nodule... | reverse complement strand
GGAAAAATAAATGACAAGGAAATAAAATGCATGAATTAAATTACATCAAAACCTAAATACACACTAATAAAATGATGATAATAAAATAAATGACAAGAATTAAATATGCATGCAACCATTTTAAGCACAAATTAAATAAAGTAGAGACAAAATAAACTTCAATCAAATGACAAACCAACAAGTTAAAAAATGATGAAAAAACAAATGAACAATAATAAACATTAAAAAGTTAAGAAATAAAAAAAATGAGAGTGTAAAAATTATAGTGTAAATAAGTGAAAAGGTAGTAGAAATACATAAAAGAAAATAGGCTCAGCACTGAACAAATCTGGACCGTCTGATGAATCAGAGGGTCCAAATTTAATCACAGTATTTTCATCACAACCACTAGATCTCATTTGATCAGGATCAAAGAGTTCAAAATAAAAGAACACGATGGGGATAAAAAAGTTTTAACATAGAAATAAAGAGGAGGTAACACAGGGGCCGTCAGATTTGAAGGTATATTAAATACCATGGATCCATGTGCACAAAAGCATTAAAAAAAACATACTATAAATTCGAAATCCAACAAAAAAAAACACATAACACAAAAATACCCCTCTCTCTAAGTTAAACTTAGAGAGAGGAGCTCTCCCTTCTCTCTAAAACAAACACATCAGAGAAGATGAAGATGCAGTGGTCGTTGGTGCTCCGATGCGGTGGTCGGCCATAGCACCCCCGCGTCGGAGCTTTTTTTTAAATTTTTTTTTGAAATTTTTTACACAAGTCGACTCCTCTTCTTCTTCTCTGTTCGAATCCACACTCAAAATTTCAAACACAAGTATATATCGACCTAGATCTACAAATGAAGGTTCAGAAAAGATGAGAGCAATTACCCCTTCTTTCGAATCGGAGAAGGTTAGATCTACTGCTTCAGATTCGGATTCACTTCTTTCTCGTTAACTTCTTCCGATCCGGTTCGAACCCTAGTCCGTTCACATCCCTCTCTTTCACGATCTGAAGCTTGCGTTATTATGGTTCACGAATTCGAGATCCAGAAACGGGTTTGGTTGGATTCGGTTTGAATGATGAGGATTCGGTTTTGGTTTATGATTCATGTTGCTGTTGGTTTGAACAGAGGTCGATTGTGAATCGATTGTTGTCGTTGTTGTTGATTTGTGGATGTTTTTGCTTGCTGGAAATTTTCATGTTCATGTGTTCATAGTCTCATTCTTATGATTTTTGCTTTTGATCTTAGAAAGGATGAGAGAGAAAACAGGTTGGTGTTTGTGTAGTAAAAGCTGCGGCTACAGTGAATTTTCTCTGACCCATCTGACTGCAGCTAATGATTGCTTAAATAGTGACAGACTAGGGTTGTGACCGATACATACATGGACGAAAATGCCCTTAGGCTGGACAGCAAGACACAAAATGCATTTGGACCTTGGACAAAAATTAAATCAAAATGAGATAATGACAATAATAAAAAACGAAAATGACTTTAGAAATAAAATACAACACTAATGTAAAAATAAAATAAAAGTGGTAAAAATAAAATAATAAAATTTAAAACCGTCCCTTTCGGTAACCAAATGAGGTATTTTAAAATACCTCTCTGCCGAAATTTCGTCTGAGACGATAAAACTACTCGACTTTTTAAAATACGAATACAAAACTTTTTAACTGATAAAAAACGAATAAAAATCTAAAATACGAACAAAAAAGTTTTAAATATCTAAACACGAAACAAAAAAGGATTTAATTGCTTACAAAGCGAACGAAATTTTTTAACTTGTCTATGGTACAAATAAAACGTTTAAATACTCTAAAAACGAATAAAAGAACGTGTAACTTGTCTAAATATAAAGCAAAGATTCGAACCGTTCAAAATACGAATAAAGACTTTAGAATACGAATAAAAATTTCCAACTGGTCAAAATTTGGGGTATGAAATGGTCCTGCACACTTGAACAAATATTAGCATGTCCAATTGACAATTTTTAATATCTTGTTATCATCAAAACTCAAAGGGTAATGTTAAACACATTTTGTTCCAACAGTTACTACCTCTGTACCTAATTATAGGGTTCATTTGACAAATAACGGGAATTAAAAAAATTAATAATAATAATAAATTTGTTTGTAATTACTATTGTTTTTACAAATTTATCCTTGAAGAGAGATAGTTAGTTTATGTTTTCAATATAGTATTTAATGTTGATTGAATAAAAAGATATAAATTAAATTTGGGTAAGTTGGTAAAGAATTAATTAATGTAGTTGGTAAAGAATTAATTAATGTAATTGGAAACACCAAAGAGATCTTATAGAAAGAGACAAAAAAAATCTCAAAAGGGTCTTGTATTTAGGGACGGAGGTAGTATATACAATTAACAAATCATATGTTTGACTTTAAAAATAATCATAATAAAGGATCCTCTCCATTTATCAAAATAAATGGAATATACAATTTGGAGAGAGATAGACAAAAAAAAAGATTGTACTCCCTCCGTCTCTAAATAATAGTCGTTTAAGGTTTATGCACGATTATTAAGAAAATGGTTAATTGTGTTGATTTTGATGGTAAAATTAGTATCATTTACTAAACGACTCTTATTAATTGTAGTTAGTGGAGTAGTTAAGTTGGATCAAATTCAATAAATAAGGGTATAATAATGGGAAAAAATAATAAATGATGCATTGATATTCTAAAGTAACAATTATTTTAGAAAAAAGAAAAATGGGTAAAGAGACAATTGTTGTGAGACACAGGGAGTAAATGCTTTCAATAAATGGATCCCGTCATCATTAATTATTGAATACTTTTTCCAAGATTTTGTGTCTATATCTTTTTAAATGGAGGAACGAATTGTAAATGGAGAGATCTCAACTCTTAAAAATGTGACTATTAACGTTAATATAGATAATAGTATTTAGAACAGATATTATTTTGCCTTTACAAAAAAAAAAAAAAAAATAAAAAATTTTTAAAAAAAAAAAAAGTCAAGCATTTTTAAAGATATGATGATTATAATTGATAGATAGTTTGATAAGTATTTACAACATATATTATTTTTTCTTTGAAAAAAATATCGTATAGATAATGATCACAACTTTGAATCCACTTGAATTGATTTGATGGTATTGGTTGAAATCTAAAAATGTGCTCCTTTTAACTTGTCAAGTTCAATGAGTTTAGCATCGAAATTCATACGTACACGCCCTAAGTGCTGAAAAATGTGGAATTGCAGGCTCAAAACTGCACCCTAGCATATAAAAAAAAATTGCAATATTTTAGCATATGAGTTCTACTTAGGGACATTCTTTAAGCTTTCTACAAATTTTATTTAATTCTGCAAAAGTTTTACTAAATTCAAAGTCAATCAATTTTTTAAGTCAATGGTATAGGGACCTAACTGATTTAAGGTTTAACCAATCAAATTACTTAATCTGGTCCAATTTTATAACTACAATTGAGTGAGTGAGAATCATACTACAAATTACTCCTCTGTCTCAAAGAAACTGGTCTATTCCTAAAAAAAATGTCTTAAAATGATTGATTCTTTTTAATTTTCAATACCATACATTAATTTTATTTTTTTTCATTGTACCATCTAATTAATAGTATTAGTTTTTTTTTTTGACAAAAATAAAACAATATTCATTCATTCCAATCGATAGATTATATCAAATACAAACATCGCTAAAAACGTAAAGGGTGAACCTGCGAACAAACTCACAGCACCCAAGTTAATAGCACAAAATGGCAAAATGCCTACAAATAATATGATAAAACCTAAGTCATCGAAATTCACATGCTTCTGGATCTTCAACGTTGACGCCCAAATCATTGGTTGAATTTGTAATTGACTGATGCCGATCTTTCAATAGAAAATAAACGAACACCGCGATAAGACGCGAATCAAACGTCGCACAAGACGACGAACAACACAACGCCGCACTTAGACGACGAAATCACAAAAAAACACAATAGAAAAGACTTGATATGTGTGAAAATCACTTATTTAGATTGAAAGAAAAGGGAAAAAAGATGTCGAGGGGTGATTCTAGGTCAAAAAATGACCTAAAACCACCCCTCCTTGATGAACGAAGGAGAAAGAAAGTTTAGAGAGAAGTTGAAGTTTCTCTCACTAGAAAACTAGAACACACTCACTTCTAATTAATAGTATTAGTTGCATGACTCTCAATTCAATATCATCTATTTTTTTTTCAACCAAAAAAAAAATATCATCTATTTTACATTGAAAATAAAAATGAAAACACAAACATGAAAATGGTAATTTAGTCAAAATATTCTTCTCTCTTTTTCATTTAAACATTTTTCTTAATGTATACAAATTGATCAACATTTTTCTTATTTTAGAAAAGAGAATTTTGTTTTGTTCCTTTTTCTCATAACTAAATTATGTAGATTCCAACCTCATAAGGGTATCCTTGTTGGTCACGTATAGTAGCAACAAGCTGGAATTCATGACTTCAATTTTCTAGTTAGTCACTATTCTCATCTAGTTACTCCTGAGTTTGCAGATTTTCCTTGTTGAAAGTTAACCTCGAACGATTTATTCTTCCTTGAAGTATGCTTATACTTTCTTGCATGCATAAAAAGAGATCGGTTGCTACTGATCCTAAGATTTTGTTTAACAAGGTTTGGAATTGAACTGGTCCAGCCAGTGTTATTTCTTTGGAAGATTGTTAATGGTCAACTGATGACCAGTGACAAATGGAGGTGTGAGATGACTGACAACAATACTTCCACAAGGTGAATTCAAAAATTAACTTGGCGTGAGCAAAACTTTTTATATGAGAAATGATATTTGAACAGCTATTTTTTGACAACTTTATTTCTCATACTTACATTGTGTTTTTATTTTCTCTCTATCGCTTTGGTTTTTGTGCCACTATACCAAAATTTCTTTGTATATTTGGTTGGTTGTCCAACAAGTTATCCCAACAAAAGATTGTTCAAATAACATTCTTATTTTTATATATGTACTAGTAGTTGATATGGTGAATTCTAAAAAGATTTTTGTTCTTCCCCCAACACAAAACACTCGCGCCCTGCAGCCATTCCGAAAATGCCTTTGCGCTAGTTAAACAAGGCAGAACACCTCATTTCCTCATTTCTCATCTAAAATCTCAAAAACCTCTCTCAAATCACCCAAAACCAAAAATCCTTCAAGTTCAAATCAAACAACACTCCAATAACAAGCAAGTTTTCATAATCAAACATCATTAACCTTTTATGTTTATATGTTAGATTTTTTCTTTTAAATTAGAAATTTTTTAGATTTAGGGTTTGTTTAAATTTTGTTTTTTTGGCAAGAAATCATACAATGTTTACATGAAAATGACTTATGTTGCTTAAATGTTTAGATGTTTGCATGTTTATGTTGTAGGTTTTGAGTTTTAGAGTATTTTTTTAGATTTAGGGTTTGTTGAAATTTTGATTTTGCTTGCAAGAAATGATACAATGTTACATGTTGCATGTTAATGTTGTAGTTATGAGTTTTAGGTTTTATGAATGAGTTTTTCATTGATTGTTTTTAATTTCTTATTGTGCAGATTTGAAGCAATGGCCGGGTGGATCGACGTTCATGCACAATTCAACGGCGGAGAACCTCAGAGGTTGAAGGTTCGGTGCCTTCATGTAACGTTAAGAGGTCTCAAGGATCAACTGAATGAATTCAACCAAGGAGTCAACCCCAGAGACACAAGGAGGGTGAAATACGTTCGGTATAAACGTCAAACGCTCGACGAGAGGAGAATATCATTCTCTTGGGTGGAATTAACGAACGACGAAAACGTGAAGAACATGTTTTGGGAGGACAGCATGTTCCAGTGGATCGATATGCGGGTAACGGTACTGAGATCAACTGAAGATATTATCAACAATCTGATTCCTCCAAAAGATCGTGATTAGGTAGGGAAATGCACCATCGAACTACAACAATTGTACACCGGCACCTTCGAATCCTTCTTTTTACTAGAACCATCACAACTTTATTCGAATTCACGCTGAATTTAATTAGGCCTTTTTTCAACTTTTTTTAATACGTAACTTTATTCAAATTTATTCAATACGCAATTTTTATTTTAATTCATGTTGAATTTATTCACGCTGAGTTAAGTGGCGCATAGTGGCTACTTTTTTTTTTAATTTATTTACTATATTCAAATTATTTTATTTACTTTATTCTAAATTATTTGTTCACTTTATTCTAAATTATTTATTTTCTAAATTAACTGTTCACTTTATTCTAAATTATTTATTTGCTATATTTTAATTTATTTATGCACTTAAAATAAATTCGAAATTAGAAAATAAATTCGATTTTATTCGAATTCAATATTTATTCTAATGTATTTATTCATTAAATACAAAATTAGAAAATAAAAGCAAATATAGATAAAAAGGAATGAACAAAATTGAGGCATATAACAACATCTCATTTGATTAATAGAATTCATACAATACAATAATTTATTCGAATTTATTAAATCTACTTATTTTCTTATTACTCTCTTGGGGTAAAAAGTGACTGGTCTTCTTGGGGTAAAATAGTGAGCAACCTTCTTTGGGAAAATACATCATCAACCCTTGGGCTAAATTTAAATCTGGTTCTTTTTATACCCCAAGAAGATTCTTTTTACCCACGGTAAAAAGTTTATGGGGTAAAAAGAAGCAAATTTAAAATTACACCAAGGATTGATCACTTTTTCAAGTCGGCTACTCACTATTTTACTCCGAAGAAGTTTGATCACTTTTGCCCCCAAAGAGAAAAGAGACTATTGAAAAAAAAAGAGAAGAGAAATAGAGGAAGAGAGTGAGGAGGGGGAGAAAGTGATATGGTGTGAGGAAATAGGGAAGTATGGAGAAGTATTTATAAGTGAGAATGGTAGTATAAGTTATAAACATCATTAATGTGGTCAAAAAACGTGTCTAATTGGTAAAAAAACATGTTGATTGCATGTTGAAAAACTGACCAAAGATAAAAAAAAAAACGTTTGTTCTTCAGCTCTGACCACCGGCCAACGTGTGTGAGTTAACTCGCGCACATGCCAGTGGTGCGTGACTTAAGTCACGCAGAGATTATAAGGTGCTTGAGTTAAGTCACGCAGCGTGCTTAATTCACGCAGCGTGCTTAATTCACGCAGGGGTATATTTGGAAAGGCTACAGGACGCGAGTGTTTTGTGTAGGGGAAGAACATAAATCATCTAAAAAATCTATAATTGTTTTTTTCAATTGTGAATCCAACAAGTGTGTGAATTTACTTTCTAATAAGGGTCATTTTACCCCCTTTGAATGGAGTTATTGTAGACTCGGTTTTAATCTTCGCTTGACGTTAGAGGATGATTTTTTGTTAGTCTTGTATACCCCGGTTACTATTATAAGCAAAATTAAATATTTTAGATTTATTTATTAAATGATGTCTATAGTCTATAATAAAGACTATATAATCATTAATTGAAAGAATCTAAAATATAGATTTTTACTTATAATAATGGTCGGATAGTATAATCTGTTACTTCATTATTATAAAAAAAATATATATAATAATTGAACTCAACTCGACATGAGCGAGAATGTGGAACTGATTTAGCTAAGTAAATTAGAGCATGAATAAGTTCAAGTTACTTGGTTATTTTACAACTCAACCCAATAGAAATATGGTTTAACTTTTGTTGGCTCTTCGAGTCGAATACTGATAAGTTCTAACCAGATGTTATTTGGAGAGTATTTTGAGTCACTCGCTTAGTTTGTTTCTTTCAATTTGAAGTTGTTTTTGGTGTTATTTTAAATAAATTATTCTTCCATTTAATAAGGTGTTTATGCTTTCATTGTTTGATCAACTAGACATTCTGCACGGTTTTGTTTGTTTCATACCGAATTTTCTCGAGGTTTCTTTTTCTATGGATGCAATTTCTCTAAACTTTTTTCGCTAATATTTCAATCCATCTTGGTGTATTTTGGTCTCTCTTTTTGTTTGAATCTATTTGAGTGAACTTTCTGGAACTTTTCGTTTTCTCCAACAGTAGTCGCTGATTATAAATAGCCATAATCTTGGATTTATTGTTGATTCATCTTTCAAAAGAGTTAGATCTTGAGATTTGGGGGACAATTCTTATGATCGAACAAGTGTTAGGGTTCCATTTTTTTTGATTATTTTTTAGCCATAAAAATGTCTACAATCTATTTAATAATTATAATCTCAAAATTGAATAATGAGCCTGCAATTGTTAGTCAGAAGCATCCATTGAACAGACTCATTGTGTTTTACATTGCATTGATATGTTTTGTCAATCTTCGGGGCAAAAAATTAATAGACAAAAAACTCAAGTGTATTTTTTCAAGAATGTTGACAACCAACTTCGGGAAGATATTATTCAACATACGGGGTTTATCCAGGTTAACAGTTTGGGTAAATATCTTAGGGCGAATATAGCACCAGGTAGAACTTCAAGAGGTCATTTCAACCATATTATCAACAAAATTAAAAACAAGTTTAGTGGTTGGAAACAACGATGTTTAAGCTTGGTAGGTAGAATCACTTTCAAAATCTGTCATCAGCTTCATTCCTTACTATCACATGCAGTATGCTAAGATCCCTAAAACCATATGTGATGAGATTGAACAAATTCAAAGAGGTTTTGTGTGGGGAGACTCGGATCAGAGGCGTAAAGCTCATTTGGTAAGTTGGGATGTATGTTGTCTTCCGAAGATGCATGGCGGTCTTGGTTTCAAGCAGACTCATCATATGAATGAGGCATTCCTTATGAAAATGATATGGAATCTTATCAAGCAGCCAGGTAAGCTCTGGTGTAGAGTTCTTTACAGGAGTGAATTTTTAACAACCTTAATAAAAAAAGGGATTGGAGATAATCCTGCTACTTGGCAGACTACTTTCATGACAACATGTTGGTATTTGAGGAATTGGCGAAACAAATCTATTTTTGAAATAGGATTTCAAAGACCATGCAATCCAACACTGCTAATTCAAAAGTTTACTAGAGAAATAGAAGACAATACAGAGCTGGTGCATAAAAGTCCGCATCAAAAGGAAACTGTATACATCGGTTGGGTGTGACCTCAGATTGGTTGGGTTAAGCTTAATTGGGATGGTGCTTGAAAGGGATCTGGTACTCTTGCAGGGTGTGGAGGGCTTCTTCGAGACTCTGATGGCAGATGGATCAAAGGCTACTTCAAGAAGATTGGAATGTGTGATTCTTTTCATGCTGAAATGTGGGGCATGTACCTAGGTTTGGACTTGGCGTGGAGGGAGACTACCACTCATCTTATAATGGAGAGTGACTCAAAGATTTTGGTCGACATGATTACTGAAAATTGCAATTTTGGTGGAACGACTCCTACCTTGGTCAAGCGTATTCGACAACTTTTGAGTTTGAGTTGGACTGTCAAAATTACACATACTTGGCGTGAAGGCAACAAAAGTGCAGATTGGCTTGCTAATTTCAGCATTTCAATGGATTCTCTAGATTTTCATATTCTGGAGAATCCCCCTAGTGAGCTTCAGAGTCTTTTGTTTGATGATATTTCTGGGGTTTGCATGTCTAGGAACGTCCGTTTAATTTCTTAGTTTTCTTTCTCTTTGGGCTTTGACGCTCTTTTGTACCAAAAAAAAATAAAAATTATAATCTCAATTATTTATTTAAACTGTATAATTGTCATATTTTTCTAAACAAAAAATTGACAATTCTAGGGGTTCAAACCGCCGATAGTTACAAAAATAGAGTTGCCATGTTAAACATTGTTTGTTATGGTGGTTGTTGAGGCAGTCAAAGTTTAGTCGCAGCTAAAACCGCCTTAATATAAAAACAATAGTTCTTGTATTTAACACTTATTTTTGCAGTGATTATTTTTTTTGTCTAGTGGCTTAGTAGGGTGTTTGAAGTTCAAACCCCGACCCTTTTATAAATTATGTAATGTCCATACAAACTGAGTTAATATCAACTGAGTTAAGCTCACGGAAACAGTAATTAACATGTGCTAAGGGAGAATTTCTACGTTTTTTTTGGCAATTCACTTCTGGTTCATGTGCACTCTGTAACATTTATGTGCTCTTGGGGTGCATTCAACGCATCTTGGGCACATTTATCTGCTGGACTACCCAACACATTGTTGATGTATAAAATAATGATTTTGACATATTTTTGGGATTTTTAAATATAATTTGCTGTGATTATAATTTTGTGTATTAGTAGGGGAAGGTAGTGGAGGCTGTTTCTAACACTATTGAAGGATTCTATTCAAGAATTGTTCACCGATCATTCTTGTAACTCTTCTTTACTCTTTATCTTTTGTTTATTTTTCATGAGTAACTAAACCCTCGTTAAAAGATGATTTGAACAAGACGTAAACTCTATGTTTGTGATTTGATTACTGGTTACTTGAATGAATTCATATGAGTTGTGTTTTTTGTTTGTGCTTAATGCTTTTATTTGTTTGATCATCGATTAGATTATTCATGGTTAGACATGATAGTGAAATCTATGAATGCTTAGATTAGAATTTCATGATTTTGTAGTGTGTGTGTAAGGTTCTTTCATTAATTTTGATGAATCTTTTATAAATATATATTTGATAGCAAAATTAAAATTGATTAAGTTTGTTTTTTAATTTTATGGAACTAATTTTTTAAGTTTGATTAGATTGTCTCACTCTTACAATTTTGAGAGAACCAAAATATTGATTTGCAATTTTCTTATGCTTTGAGCTTTCAAATTACATAAGCTATGTTAGTTTTTTGGTGGTGTTACAAAATAACAGGGTAAAACAAAAAGAAAAAAAAAAGTTTTAAGCTTATTTTTCAAGATGCGTGACTCCATACTAAATGGAGATACTCCCAATGCGTAGAGCACCTTGAATTTGATCCTACTTTATCTTTATTATGCTCCCTAAGAACATTCGGCAATGTAGTGTTATCATTCTCATGTAAAACATCTTTAATATAAAGGATAGTAGTAGCATATGTGTGTAAGGTATGATTGCAATCAACAACAAATGGGTCAACCGCTTTCAAGCAATCACTCTCACGAATAATGTTGTTATAGCCTTTGTTGTGACAAAAATAAAGACTTGTCTGGATAGCACGCAACTTAGCCAACAACGTATCACCTTCAACTTTATAGTGAGAAAAGATAGCTATCTTATCTCCATTGTGGTTACCACCAACATTTAAGCACCCAGAGCTTTCGAGAAAATTACCATCGACGTTGAGTTTGAAAGTACCTTCTGGAGGGAGCTCCAATGAGCTAAGAAACACGATGAGTGTGGATATATTTCAAGATTTTAATAGTAAAAGATGCATTCATCATTTAAAGAAAAGGTATTCCACACCACATCGTGAATACGCTAATGTTGATCCTAAAAAAATAACATTATTTCTCCAACACCCAATATGCCATAATCTTGTGACAAACAAAACATAGGAGGTGTCATATGTCATCTCATAAAGCCAAAGTTTCACATCGGTTTGAGAGAAAAGTTCGGTAACGCCCCACCAAGATCTCTAGAATGTGTGCAATCACGTAAGAGGTGAAGGATACCCTCTATGGGTGAAGAGCAATGGGTGCACCTTGGAGAAGTTACCATGTTGCAGTGATGTCGACGTACATTAATAGGAAGATCATTGTGATAACAAAGCCAAAGAAAATGTTGGAGTTTTGCTGGTACTTGAAGATGGCAGAGCCAACTCGTGTTACAGTTAGTATTCCAATCTCTATTTTGCTGAAGAAACCAATATATAGTATCCACTCGAGCAAATATATACACTCGTCTCGACATGCTTCCAAGTCCATGCATTGTGTGAAGCTGTAACTCCAAGTTAGTAGGTGTTGGAAGCTAGTGAATATAATCAATAACGTCAAGTGGTATCACAAATGCAAAGCCTTACAAGTTCCACTTACCATCATACAATGTGTCCCTCAAGCATATAACTGAATCACTAATGTTAACAAAGAAAATGATAAATATTACGAAAACTTGGAAAAAAATGAAATAAACGAAAGTATAAATCAGTGCATTTGCTGCCTATGGTTTTACTACTCCTTGCTTTTGTTAAAATGAGACACATTAACATTCTTGGCTCTTGTGTGTGACATTCTTCGTAATATACAACATCTTTATGTTAACTAACGAAACCAACTGACCGAGAGGACGAGTTGTGTCTAGTTAATATTCTAAATCGAGTTGTTTACTCACACGCCACAGGGAGTTTAATTTATGGTTAAATAAATTAAACTAGAAAGGTTTGCGTTTCCTTGTGAAACAAACAAAACAAAAATGGCAAAGAGAAATTTGTGGACGTGAGGTGAAAAGAGCTGAATGACAAAAAGAAACGTCACTTTAGGCGCATGCTCCTTGCTATCTCTTGAGAAACATTCCAACCTTTTAAAATTTTAAGAATATATATAATAATTTTTTTTGAGGGGTTATATAATATTGATTAGGAGTTTTCAAATTCAAATCAATATAAATTAGAATTGTAAATTGATATAAAAAAAAAAATCTGCACAAAGTTGAATATTATTAGATATTATTGGATGACTTTTTGTGAAAATCGCTCATATCAAATCAAATTTTAGATTTCTCTTTTAAACCTGAATCAAACAACATATATAAATTTTAATACTTATTTATTTCAAACATAATCATTGCTATAAAAAGAAATTTATTGTTATAAAGAAAATTATTGTTATAAAGAAATGTTAATTTTTAATGTATTAGTATATGTTAAAGTTTGCGTCAAAATTGTTTACAATTGTAGTATTAAAATTTTTATAATTATAATTCAGATCAAATAAAAACTTTTAAAATTAAAACGCATTTAATTTGATTAAACCAAATCAATAGTTCTTAAAATCAATTTTTGGTCCCCGTGAGCTTAGTTCAGTTGGTAGGGACATTGCATAATTTATGTAAGGGCCGGAGTTCAAACCCTGGACGCCCCACTTCTCCACATTTAATGTGTGAGCTCCAGCCACTAGGTTACTAGACAAACAAAAAAAAAATCAATTTTTGTCACACCAAAACCAAACACATCTTAATTTTCAAAACGAGTAATTATTTTTAGAAAATTTATTTTTAAACTTGGTGTCTGATTCATGAACTGACTAATCCGAAGGGACCAGTCTCACCGTCCACTTGTGAGGGTCCCATTTAAAGGCAAAATAAAGTTTTGTATGCACTTGCCCACTGAAATTGACAGCAATGGGAATCAAACTTGAAACTTTGAGAGGAGCAAACTCCAACATTCCATGTCAATGAATAGACCAACTTCAAATGAGTTTTTTTAGGAAAATGTTAATGATCGTCCTTGGAGAAGTAATTAGAATACTAAAAGAAGTAAGTTTGCATCAAAGAATGATGTAATTATTGCTAAGACAAAATTAACAACTTGTAAATTTGTAATTTTAAAACAAAACTTCTTTTTATACATTTCTTAATTAATAACGTTGGTTATCTGGAAATCGATTTCTTTATCCCAAAAATCGATCCAAACTTTTATCTCTAAGATTCCTTAATCAATAATATTCCTTTTTAGTTTGACCACCGAATATATTGGTTCAACTTGAACACTTCAATACACTGGTTCACATTTTGTCAAAAAAAAAATTACATTGGTTCACATCACATGCCGTTTTGTGAGATTTTATTTCTAAATCCATCTACGATCATCTCTTTCTCAATGAGAAAAATAAAAACCATTCCTCCTTGTTTCATGAAACCATATAATCAATCACACCAACTCTTCCTCCTAAAAAAATTTGTGTAATGATGCCTCCACTATTTAAATTTTTTGGCTCTGCTACCGCTTCAATATAAACCATTGATATATAGCAATTATATTCTAACAGACAAGATTTGAATACCTTTGTAGCATGAGATAACCAGTTGGTTATCTCAAAATCAATTTGTTATAATCTTGTTATGGTTTAAGGCTGGTTATCTCCTTCCGCCAACGCTCACCAATGAGTTTGGGTATCCCATGTCTAGATTTGGAATCCCAACTAAAACCATTCAGTTTAACTTTGGATAAAATTGATTCTGATAGAATTGATTCTGACAAAATTGATTTTGAGAGAATTGATTTATGTTTGGATACAATAAAGCAGAATTGATTAAACAAACTCAATGTTGTTTGGATAGTTTTGATCAAAATTACTTTTAAATGTATAATTACTAAAACAGACATAACTAAATACAAGTAAACGGATTAGTTGAATGTGTATGTAGATCAATGCTAAATGTAGATATATTATTTAATTTAAATAAATAATTTCTCTATATATTAATTTAAAAAATAATAAATACGATCATTAAACCAATTTTTTTACAAAAATATTTGTTAATATATTTTATATTTTTTGATAAAATATATTGAAGTTAAATAATACTAGAGTTTGTTGCCAAAAATGATAAAATATAGCGTAAAAGAAAGGTAAAATAAAAAATACGGTAAATCTGAATGTAAACACCATAAAGAAAATCCAAAATTTGAAAACTCATTACCATAAATATTTTTCGGGGGCTAATTTGGTTCGTTAAATTTTCTGATTAAATTTGGTTCATCAAATTAATTACAAAGGAAAAAGGAGAATTGACAAAGGGCAATAAAGAAAAATAATAGGTTGTAATAATCAAAAACTAAAATTTATTGGAGAATTGATTCTAGTTAACCCAAAAAGTTAGGAATTGTAGCTTCAATCAGAATTGTTTTTGGAGGATAGAAGCAATTTTGAGAAATCAAAGCAAACATAATTGAAAACTCAATTTTCACTTTTGAGGTGTTGAAGAATTGCTTCTTGGTAGTAAAAAGCCAAACCAAACGGATACTCAATGAAAATTAAAAAGCCATTTTTTGCTCTCCTCTTTGTAAGGCTTTGAGAACTCAAAAGGGAATATAAAAAAGAGTGGTGGAAACTAGAATGATGTATATGGACCCAATATGAATCATGATTATACATGGGAAGCATGTGCGATGCCGTAAAAAAAGTTGAAATTTGAGTAACTTGCGCCCCCACCAAATCAGATAGAAATATCTCTTGGCGTGACTTGAAAACGATGGTTTAATTGGCTTTCTTACTCAATTTGCAAAGTGGTCCAAAATATTCAATGCCTAAACTTCTCAACAACGCAAGCATTCTAATCAATGACACACTTGACTCAATCTTCCCACCTTTCCAGCTCAAATTGTTGAAAATCGGGGTACAAAATGACAAACTTAATAAATTCTTCACCATAAAATTTGGACTTTGTAGTTTTGATTTTTACTTCCTAGTTTCTATTTTCTTGCCTTGCTTGATTGATATTCATTCTAGTGGTGGTTAAACAGTAACAATGTGTCTTAATTTTCCATCAACTCGACCCCACTAAGTAACTGCCACAAATAATTTTCCATCAATATTGTGTTTTAATTTTCTTAATTTAGAATTTTAAAGAGTCTTAGGATACTAGTTAGCAATACTCATTCACTTTTTCTTATACTAGTAAGTTAAATCTCTTGCTAAGTTGTAGTAGCTATTTAGGTTAGATTTATAGATAAAAACTCTAAACTCAGCAAATTCAAGTAATTGCCACTTTGTAAAGTCTGAGCCAACCGATCTAATATGGCCATATGCGTGCAATAGCAATACACATATTAAATTAGGCAAAGGTTAACTTGTATCATAAATATATGTATTAAAAGTTATGCATTTAGCTTTTGAAAAGTTAAAATATCATGTTTTTCAATTTAAAACTACTCTTATAGAATTCTTTAACATGTGCGGGCACAAATTATCAAAGCCCTTCAAATTATTGATTTGTTTGGTAAAATAAAATTGTTGATTTGTTCATCGGGCGTGGTTTAACGTGCACCACCGTGAAGTATGGATGATGCATAATGCAATTATACACGGAGATGCTTATTAAATTGATGCTAAAGTATTTTACGGGTCCTGCTAACTGGTGCCCCTGTGGTACTAGTTATTACTATAAAATGAAACTGTTTTTGACTTTATTATAAATTAATTACACAATTACAATGCATCAACTACTATATAATTTCTTTTTTCATATCCTTAACCAGTACCCCGAAAACACCGGTTAGCATTTCCCTTTATTAAATTGATACTATGACATATTGTTTGAAGTTTGTGAATGTGAGAGCATTTAAAACGGATCAACTTAAGTCATCCATTCCTCATCACTCATCACGATGGGATCAAAGATACTAAAGTGAACTGGATTGACCAATTCAATTTATGATGGTCAGACAAATGGTATTCCACCTTGCATTACTTTGGATGCGTGAGTTTGTTGGCTGAGAAATTTTTATATCTAGGAGACTAAATAAATAGTGTTTGAACACATATAAAAAAAAGTATTTTTATAATAGTAAAATAAAATTGATAAAAAATGATTGAATATTTTTATGATAATCTATCCATGTGTATGTCTAAACATTATTTATTTGGTCTTATGATCATAAAAGAATACCTCTTGTTGGGTTTGACTCAACCGAATTATATACTAGTGCAATCTCTCTATTAAAAAAAGAATCAATCCAAAATTTAAATGAATATACACAAAAAAAATATATGCCTCTAAATAATTGAATTTTGGATATTATACGCAACAAATTTTAAGATATTAAAATGTTCACAAAAATGTAGTAATTTATTCCCCATTAGATGTAATCATGGCATCATACCTTCACAATAATTTCGTTTCCTTCAACTTTAGATCAACCAACGTCTCTATTTTGATGCCTATGTATCAATCTCCTATTCTGTGTATATACCTGTATCAACCGTAATATGAACAACTTTATGGTACAATACACGGGTTTTTCTACGTGCTTAATTAATGATAATTACCACCTCCTATACTGGTTCTTCGAATATAAATTGCGGGGAGGCGGCAGGAGTGTAATAGCTTGCTTTTCAGTTAAAAATTGTTTAAACAAACCAAATCTACATTGATTTAGTTCGATTTGATCGTTATTATTTTTTAAAAGTGATACTGAATCAAACTAAATTAATGATATTCGGTTTGAATCGAATTTGATGATCAATTCGTCAAAAAATACAATGGAGAAATATTAACTTACATACACGTTTGTTTGTTGTTTTAGTGCGAGGGTTTTGGTAAAAGTATCGGTTAAGTTGAACTGGATTCGGTAAAACTTAATAAACCTTTCAATTTGGTCAACAGTTTAGTTTAACGTTTTTATCAGTTTGGTTCGAACCGCTTATGTGTGTGTTCAACTTTGGATAGAATTGATTATGACATAATTGATTTTGAGAGAATTGATTTATGTTTGTATACAATAATGCAGAATTGATTAAACAAACTGAATGTTGTTTGGATAGTTTTTATCAAAATTGATTTTGAATATATAATTACTAAAATAGACATAGCTAAATTCAAGTAAATGTGCATAATTGAATGTATATGTAGATCAATATTAAATGTAGATATATTATTTAATCTAAATAAATAAATTTTTTATATATTAATTTAAAGCATAATAAATACGATCATTAAACTAATTTTTTTTACAAAAACTAAGAATTCTAGCTTTAAGGATAATTGCTTTTGGAGGATAGAAGCAATTCTTAAAAGCCAAACCAAACACCATTGAAAACTCAATTTTTCACTTTTGAGGATTGTAGAATCACTTCTTGATACTGAAAAGCCAAAACAAACATGCTCTATATCTCTAGGAGATGGTATATGCATTGTAAACCGCAATGTTGTGTATAAAAGTATCACAACTTATTAGCCACTTGATTTTTAATTTTTTTTCTAACCACTTACTAAACATGTTTAACCATGCTTTTTAACATCATCAACAAATGTTTGTCGAAAAAAACATCATCAACAAATATGTTTAAATTAGAAGTTGTCTCATAGATGAATGAAAAATAAGTTTTGTTTCTGTTCACTCCCTTATCATTTGTTTTATTCAGTCGTATGATTAGTTTCTAAATCAAACAAAGTACATAAAAGTTGTCCATACAATTCTCTATTTATTTTTTTAAAGTTTAAATTCTCTATTTTTTAACATATCAAACACATCCTTTATTTTTGTCTACAAAGTACACCAAAATTATTGTCTAAACTACATTTTCAAGAGCTTTTAGATTGTTGTCTAAACTACATCGTTTGAACATAATTAATCACATATCTAAACTATATTAACTATCGAAATTATTAGCAAAATTTTAATGTCAAATTTATGTTAGAAAGTCATCTCTCTTGTTTATTTTTCTGTCTAGATCCTTCTTCATTCTTTTTTTGGACTCAAAAACCACTGGCACTGATATACTCCTATGACCTAACTAACAATATTTAATTATTTATAACTACAGGATAGAACTTTCCAGTCTAGTTTATTTCAGGAAAAAATATAGTGCTTGAGTTGAGCATATAAGTGGCTTTGATTCTAAATTAAACAAATAAACAAAAGAGTCATTGATTAAAGACTGTTACCAACTCTTGAGCCACAAACAAAAGATAAAACGGCTGCCCACTTCTCATTTGGGACACTTACGTCCTCCTCATAAATTTATATTATCTTCTCATTTACGATTTCTGATTTCAATTCTCACTTTTTAAAAAATGAATTATTTGTTGTTGCTTGTTAGTTGAACCGATATGTAGATTTCCATTTCATAATAATATAGTACAAGTTGAAACTTCTAAGCTAATAAATTTAAATTTCTTTCATATTAAAATCAAAGTCATAGTAGGTAGAATTGATCTCTCAATAAATCAGATATCAATTTTTTTAGAAAAATATTTGATAGAAAAAATGGGATTCAATTTATTACGATAAGTATACCAGAATCATGCTGATTAAGCGTTGTATCTTCTGTAAATCATGATAGATTGTCGAGATTCTAACGTACATACCGTAATGTTAAACATATGTTCAAACTTATAAGTTGTTATTAGACCAGATCTCAATACTTAAAGACTATTGACAAAAATAACATCTATCAAATCCGCGTTGTAATTGAAATCACATTACTTTATAAATATGAATCAACTTCTTATCGATTAAAACAAATTTCAACACAATGAACCAAATTGTGTTAACTCATTATTTTAAATTAATTTGAATCATGGAAGGCGTACAATGAACGCCATAGACAAAGCAGAAAGAGAAAGGTGCATATAGTGCATTATTTTTTATGAGCAAATTATAAAAAAATAAATTAAAAAAAAGAGAATAATACAATTGGAATGAACGCGCACTAATAAGGTCAACATGATTACGACAAAATTAAAGAAAACAACAACACTAATCTCACCGACACCTGTCTGTTTTTACAGGACACGTGTTGAGTAACAAAATGAACATGGACACGCGTCACCAACCAATTGGATTTCACCTCAATCAATTAATAATACCCGGTTAATCACATAATTAACATTGAAAACCAAAGGTGACAAGGTCCTATATAACAGAGTGAGAGTCTCAAAACGAAATCAAGAGTGGCGAGAGGTACACAAAAAAGAAAAGAAAAGAAATCAATTTTTGTCTTCAAAATTTTCTAAGAGCTTTTAGATTGTTGTTCTTCAATTTTATTTTACTCCCCCTTCTGTCACACCCCGCTTCTCTGAATCCCTTTCTGTTTAATCATCTGTCTTTCAATTTATGATTTTTGGGTTTGTCTTTTAATCAAATTAAAAAGTCACAAACTTAGAAGAATTTTTCGAAAAACAGGTGTTTTTTCAGAATCGAGATCCAGAATATTATTTACTTGTACATTTTTTTTTTTTTATCAGTCACAAGGGTTATTTTTGTTCCCTTAAGGCTATTTTTAATCCAAGGATTTAAAGGATTGTCTATTTAAAATCCATTTAATCCTATTTTAAGTGTTAATTAACCTTTGTTCTTCAATTTTAGTAAGACACAGGTTATAATTTTTCATACAAATTATGGCAGCTATGATGGATTATTACAGTAACATGCAACAGTTTCATAACTCAGATCCATTTAGAGGTGAATTAATGGAAGTTCTTGAACCTTTTATCAAAAGTCCTTCATCTTCAACACCATCACCTTCTTATTCTTCTTCTCTCTCTTCTCTCTCTCCTTTCTACACAGAGCAAAACTTCATTGGCTTTGCTCAACCTTCTTCTTCTTCTTCTTCTCTTCTTGGTCTGAACCATTTGACCCCATCACAAATCAACCAAATCCAAGTACAAATCCAACAACAAAACTTCACCATGCAACAACAACAACTTCAACAACAACGTTGTCTCAGTAACACTTTGAGTTTTCTTAGTCCAAAGTCAATTCCTATGAAGCATGTGGGTGGTAGTGTTTCAAAACCCACGAAGCTATACAGAGGAGTGAGACAAAGGCACTGGGGAAAATGGGTTGCTGAGATAAGACTACCTAAGAACCGTACGAGGTTATGGCTTGGTACCTTCGACACAGCTGAAGAAGCTGCTTTGGCTTATGATAAAGCTGCTTATAAGCTACGTGGTGACTTTGCTAGGCTAAATTTTCCAAATTTGAAACACCGAGGTTCAATTATTGGTGGTGAGTTTGGTGAATTTAAGCCTCTTCCTTCTTCTGTTGATGCTAAGCTTCAAGCTATTTGTGAAGGTTTAGCTGAGATGCAGAAACAGGGGAAGGCAGAGAAGCCGAAGAAGACGCCGGCAGCGAAGGCGAAAGCCGCTTCTAAGGTGGTTTCTAAGGAGTCTGTTGATGATTTGAAGAAGGATTCAGAGCCAGAGGAGTGTTGTAAGGTTGAAGCAGTTTCAGTGATTACTGAGAGTGAAGGTTCTGAAGGTTCTTCACCACTCTCAGATCTTACTTTTGGTGATTTTGGTGAGCCACAGTGGGAGGGTGATTCAGAAAATTTTAATTTGCTGAAATACCCTTCTTATGAGATTGATTGGGATTCTCTGTGAAGTGTTGTTAGTTTGTGTCCTTATATGTAATTTTTTATTTTCTAGTCAAGGGTCTCATCTCATGCATAATTATATTATATATGATATGATATGATTAGGTTTTAGTTTCTTAGTTTGGTGGCTACTGCAATGGAATTTTTGACAATTGCAGTGCTACCCTTGTAGGATATTATTGTATTGTATTATAATCTCTTTATTACCTTGGTTCAAAGCTGAGTTTTTTCTTGCTTTTACCTTGGAGGAGAATCTTAGTTATGTCTGTTCATATTATTAATTAGTAGAGATGTAATCTACATGCATTTCATATTTTGTGTATGGTTTCTAGTTATATGTTGCAGTTCTATTTTGTTAATGTTAATACAAAAACTACATGTTAAGATCAAATATAACTCAGATCCATCAGGAATTAAAAGCTATCCATAGAGTATTGATGAAAAAAAGTAATCATCTATTAACGGAAATTTTGTCTTCAAAGAAGTAATCTATAATCCTGTGTTTTTGTTACCGATTTCCCATGTGCAAGGAGGACTTCATGAACTCCAGGATTGGACCCTCCCTGTAGGAGGTCGGAGTTCAATCCAATCCACAAAGTAGTTTCGAACAACAACAGCAATAACAAATAAATCGAGTGGAGAGACAAAGATTTGGTTACTTAGTTAGACTTCGAGTTTTAGTGAGTAACCAAATCCTTTTCTTTTTTTATTTGTGTTAACCATCTGAATTATTCATTATTTCGCTTTTCTTGGCAATCAGCTATCTCTCCAACAATACAAATTGTCTCGCCCATGCACCTCACACAACTACATGAAGCAAGATAAACTTCAAATAGGTTGTCTTCGTGAGCTTAGTAGGGACAATGCATAAAATATGCAAGGTCTGAGGTTCAAATTCCGGCCACAACAAAAAAAACTTCAAATAGGTTGCGCCTAACGCATGAGACAATAGCCATAACTCCTTTTTTTTCACTTTCAATATGAGATTTTAAGTATCTTATTTATTTTTTTGGAATAACATAAGTTTATTTATTTTAGGGCAAAACTCGATGATAAATAAAAAATTAGACAAATATTAACAAATGCGTTTAAGGTACATGTTAAAAAATTGAATTAAAGAATAAAAATTTGTTTTAGAAAATATAACAACGAGCATGTTTGGTAGTTGGACAAAATTGTGATGGCCCATATACCGTGATTTTGTTGAAATAACAACAAAGTATATATATTTGTTGAAAAAAAAAACAGTGACATCTAATAAAAACAGGTATTGTTGAATTAAAGTTACTTTTTTTATTAATAAATTAAAGTTACATTTTTGTACCAAAAAAAATAAAAATTAAAGTTACATAATTACCGTTTCTTAAATACTTGTATATCATAAGTTGCTACATAAATTTACAATTTGATTTTTGTTGCAAGGATTGATTTTGAAACCCAAGTTAAAGTAGTATAATTTTTTGAGTTGTGATATTTGTACAATTAATTTGTAACAACTTTTTGTTTTTCTCTTGTTATTAGTGAAAAACAATAGAGAGAAAGAAAGAAAAAAAAGAATAAAAACACAACAAGAGTATGAGATAAGTTGTCTAAAAATTATCACAAAATAATTTTATAAATATAATTTCTTTAATTTATTTTTGTGGTGTAAGCAGTAGTTTAATTTGAACATGGGAAAAGCACTCAAAATACTCAACTTAACTTATTGTAAAATGATTTGTTTTAACAACAATAAGCTGAAAATTGGGAGTATTGTTAATTTAACCATACCGTCTATTAACGAAAGGTCTAATTGAAGCCAGCACAATACTTTGTACTCCCTCTGTTTCAAAATGTATTTGGTTCAGAATTTGTATCAAATATATCAACTTATGATGACTCATTTTTGCTTACATTTTGTGATGGAGGGAGTATAGATTAACCAACCAAGAAATTGTTAACCCCTAGAAAATTAAAACTTTAAACCTAGAAAAAAGCATACTCTTAAATCTCAAGTCTTACTTTCAAAAGTAAAAGAGATTTGTCCAAAATAATATAAACCGAAAAGCCTTTAACTTTCAAGTTGTTCATATGTGGGGTGCGGATATCAATGCCTTTTTATTTTTATTAAATCGTTTGTCTAGTGGTGTAGAGAGTATTGGGCCTCTCCATCCCACTTTTGAGTCGATGATTACTTTTTTGGCCCCCCAATGTCTTCCAGGCTTCCAAAAAATGCTAAAACTGTCTGGTGGATAACTTTGAAAAGACAATTTTTTTTTAGTTTTAACCTATGAAACCTTGATACTCCATATATGAAGACGTACTTGTATCGGATACTGATACTCTGCGAATTCATACTACGGAGTATCAGAACTAATTATTTTAATTTAAAAAAATATTGTATTAGATACTTATAAGATACTCGATAGATACACACATATTACATATACTTATAAAATACTTCACAAATATTTATCCTAGAAAAAAATGAAGGGTAAAAAAAATTGCTCCTTTGACAGATAACTTATGAAGGATATTTTCCAGCCTAAGGAGCAATGGAGGGGGCCAGAAAGCATAGCTCCTCTCAGTCTAGCAAACTAAACATGGCTGATTTCTGCGAATAGGAATTGTGCTTGGACACTGTTAGAAAATGCACTTAGAACATCATCGTTAGTATTAAAGGTTGTTAGCATTATTCTACCTAGTTACAAAGTGATTGATAAATGAAATATTTTTCAAATTTCTATCATATACATATATAGTTTTGTGATTAATTTGTACGGTTTTCTTTTGATATTCATGATTATTATACTATCATACATACAATTGAAATACAAATGCAGAGTCATCTACCAAAAATAAATAAATAGGTAGAGAGTCAAAATATTAAATGAAAACGAATTTATCTAGATTTGAAAACCCCCCTATATTTTTTGCAATGTATCATGTATGGTAACTTTTTTTTTTAGAGGAAATGTATGGGAACTTTTATTTAGTTGACATTGACCCGTTAAAGGAGCTCTAAATCTTCTAATTAATCTACTCTATTATTAGGATGTCTCCTCATTCTCTCACTTTTTCAACCAAAGCTTTACCCCTTTCTCTCTCAATCGCAAATTATCTCCTCTCATGCATAGTACGTACTTCCATTTCCCATGCAAACTACGCCCTCTCTTCTTTTCTAATACCACCCCTCTATTTCAAAACCATCACTTTCTACCCTATCTCCACCCGCCGCTCCCCATACTCCCATGGAGGAGCGGGCCTCACTGCCGCCACCTCCTCCTCCACATGATTCTAATTCCAAACCCCAATTACCTAATATTAACCCCAACACCTACGTTGTCCAAGTCCCTAAGGACCAAATCTACCGCGTTCCACCACCTGAAAATGCGCGCATTGCTGAGCAACGTCGCAGCTCTCCCCCAAAGGAGAAAAGTCGGATGTGTTGTTGGTGTTTTGTGCTCATTTTCTTCATAGCGGTTGTAATATTGATTGGAGTTGTTCTTGGTAGCCTTTTTTCCATGGTACTTACGCCAAAGGACCCAAAATTTTCTATTCAACGGTTTCTTTTACATACCAAACCCCACTCACAATACAAAATAACTTTACAAGCCCAAAATCCAAATTCAAATGTGGACATTTTGTATAAAGGAGGTGATATTTCCCTCTCTTTAAAAAGACAAAAAATTGCTTCAGGTGCTTATCCAACTTTCTCTCTATCCAATCAAAATTCAACCATGTTTGAGGTAACTTTAAAAGGTTCAACAACCAAATTGCCTAAGGAGGTGGAAGAAAGCGTGGCAAATGACAAAAAGAAAGTGCATGTTACATTTACCTTATTAATTCATGTCCAAGCCCAAATGAAAATGGGATTGTTGCATAGTGGATCAATGAAATACGACGTTTCATGCCAAGTAACGGTGGATACATTGGCAAAAACCAATCGTCAAATAACGGTGGAGTCAATGGCAAAAACCAATCGTGTAGTTTCTCAACAATGTCAAACTAAACGACACTAGTTATTGTAGCAATTATATAGCTCCAAAAAATTCAGGTGTTGTAAATTTTGAATGATTTTTCTCTTCTATATTGATTCGCTTAATCTTGACACAACATGCATTTTTTGTTGGCGATTGAAAATTTTATACATAAGCTTTATACATAGCTCTTATGAACTAACATAACACAAAACGTAAAGTTAGGAACTACGAAGAAAGTTCTAAGCCTATTAGACCTATTCAACCTAAACATAGCAAAAACATTTGCAAATTTGTTTGCCTCACGACGTGTTATATCATGTAATGTTTATAATTTCCTTCATAGGTATAATATCGTTTGGTATGTCATTAAGGTACGTCAAGACTCGACTTATATGCATAAACTTTCATTCATTGAATCAGTTGATCAAGTAAATCAAATTCATTTCATCTTGTTTTCCCTACATGAGTCTCGATAGTTCTGATATCAAATCATGGTATCAAAAGGTTTGTAGAGTTGTTTCCCGCTTCTTCTCCAATCATTTTCTAAAACATCGATCATTTTTGCATGGTGGTTTTGTCGTCCGCTATAATATGATGAATCCCCATTATGTGCATCTTAATTAAAATCTCCCGACTTCTCTTGTTGTCAAGCAATTGACCCCTACTAATTATCATTTTTGGATGCATTTGATGTGTAAACCTCTCATTGGTTAAAATAAACTCATGGTTCCTGAATCATTTGACTCGACCTACAACTCTTGGGAATCTTGCAAGAATATCATCCATTCTTGGATTATCAATTCAATTTCTCCTTCAATCATAAAACATTATCTATAAGGTGTTGCTTCTAAAGCGTGCAAAAATCTTAAAGAGCAATTCACCCAATTTGAAGCAAGATGCTCTTCGTAATTGGTTTTTACACTTAGATGAGTATTCTTTTCGAAATTAGAAAATTATTGTCCAATTTCTCAATGTCATGTGTTTACGCAAAGGTCAAAATGACAATTTTGCAATGATAAAATATCAAATTCAATTGATTAATCATTTACCTCCTATTACCACTCTTTTTTCTATGTTGATAGAACATGAGAGAAAAAATGGTTTAATTCATGTTCAAGAGGAGTCCTCTTCTCTTATTAATCTTGTTGAGAGCAAGAAACCTCCTGGTAGAGGGAAAGGGAATTAGAACACAAAATGGTGTAGCTTTTGTGGAAAACATGATCATATCGTTGAAACATATATGCTACAAAAAGTATGGTTCTATGTTTGGATTCAAGAAGGATGTTAAGCCAAGTATCAAATATTTTTCTAAGGATATTCAATTAGTTGCTCCTAGTATGCTTCTGGGAAAAGGGACCCAAGAATTAAGTAAACTTACATTGAAATGAAAGGAATCTTGATGCATGCCTTCCAAGAAATGAGACCGTCTGGACGAAGGAAAACTTATAATAATTAATTGATATTACCTATACTAACAAGATGCATATTCTTTTTGGAGGTCTATAACATAAGAGTTAATGAGGAACTAATGTTGAGAGATGTTTCCTACATGCCTGATATCAAGCTTAATCTTTTATGTATTCTTAGATTAACTCAATAGTAAATGCAATGTTAAACACTTTGATGATCTCTCTGGGATCCAGGAAGACTCTCTTAAGCAAATATATTTAGGTAGCAGAGTCAAACCTGATAATTTAGAGACCCTGTTTTAATCATAAAAATTGGTCTCTAATAACAAGACGCAAAAAAAATTCAAAAAGAGCCATTTTTTATTTATATTTAAATAATATAAAATACTTATAAATAGTACTATCAATAACATCTAAAAAAGTCAATGTTCTAAATAATAACATCAAACTGATGGGATATTCCAATTCTCATTAAAGTATCTTTTTCTTCAAATAATACGCCTTTGAAAAATAAAATGAGTTGATGATCAATTCAATAGCAGTTTCATTTACATTACCCAAGGCATTATAGAAATCGGTTTCTCTATACCACTAAAAAATTGAAATCAACCCCTTTATTTATTAAATTTATTTAATAAAAATGTTTTTTTTATGCAAATAGTATTCTACATTTATATGAATAATTAAATAAAGTGAATCAACCCCTAAAAAAGAGTGAATCAAATCTTATGGTTTTTATTTTTATTTTTTTGATGTATGGCTTTTTAATTTTATGTATATATATATATATATATATATATATATATATATATATATATATATATATATATATACATATATAAAATATT
>Ga0228710_1002926_pt1 | contig 27162 bp, 10 predicted proteins | sample MedpolnodulmetaG_FD_177995 | JGI IMG/M metagenome (GOLD analysis project Ga0228710, IMG submission 177995) | Root nodule microbial communities from Medicago polymorpha collected in Santa Monica, California, United States - pink nodules | ecosystem: Host-associated > Plants > Roots > Nodule... | reverse complement strand
TACTCTCTCTTCTTTCAATTCTTTCATTTATCTTTCCCATATTATTTATTAAGGGCAATTTTGTAAAACAACTCATAATATCTCTTTTCCACACAATATTAATTGCATTTCTTAATATGTGTGAAATACCCAAAACGTCATACATTTTGGGACGGAGGGAGTATATTTTTATAATGAGTTCCTAAACATGTGTCCTTGAAGACACAAGTTAACATTTGGCATAAATGAAAGAAAGAAAAATGATTTTGAGTGTCTTGTCACTTATTGGCCATTCCTCTTATCATAAATGTAAAGTATGATATGTAAATTGAGAGTGATAAAAATAGTATTAATTAGAGTTATAATTGGAAAAAAAGTAGTTAATTTTGTATTGGAAAGTGAAATGGCTCAATTTTTTTAGATAATATTTTTATGCAAATTACTCACTTATTATAGGACGGATGGAGTACCATTTTTCTTTGATTTAAATTATTTGTCCTTTTTAATCATTTAACTACTCTGGTAGCTATAATTAATAAAATATATTTTAGTAAATAAAAAATATTTTACCATCAAAATCAACATTATTAACCATTTTCTTAATAATCTTATAAAACTCAAAAGAAACACTTAATTTAAGACAGATAGTGTTATCTTTTGTTGGCTTACATATAGAAGTTACTTATATGAAGATCAAAACACATGCCTATTCATACTTGGTCACAAACCCAAATATAAAGATTTTAAGTATACCCACATGAGTGAATGAAAGTAAAATAAAAAGGAATTAAACAGAGTATATTTTATAAATAAGTAAACAATATATAATTTGATATGTGTGTATCTGAGTCATTTTTATTTAAGTTTGTATCCAAATAAATGTTGCACCAAAACACAAACATGCCTAAAAAATAAATGTTAACAACACTTATTTTAATACATTTTTTTACCGTCTACCATCCTTTTAATTGGATTAAAACTCCATATACGAGTTTCGATATTTTATATGAAATCCATTCTCAAAGTTTTCTTTGACTAATATGTATTCATTCGATGAAAGAATGAGTGTTAAAATGAATGTTGTCAGCTTTGTTAAAAAATAAAAACATGATATTTATGACTACTCCAAAGAAATAAAGTTACACGTGGTTATATCAAAGTTACACGTGGTTATATCAATTTTTCACGCATAATTTTTCCTTATATTCATTATGAAAGATTTTACAACTTAAATGTATTTAACAATTAAATTAAAATTAGACTACATCACATTTGACTTTAAAATTTTGATGTCAAAGTATATCATTTTTCATAAAATAAGCAATTAGAATTCATACTTAACCGTTTTGAATTGAATAACATTTCAAGTTCATTTATATTTTTCTTTTTTAAATTTCTCTCAATAATAAAACTATGGTTAAAAATAAGTACATTTGTAAAAAAAAGGAAAAAAAAATGTAGGAGTGCATTTTTATGGAAGAGTTTTTCTATCATGTGCATATTTGCATATGTTAAAAAGTTTAATGGGTTAATACATGTTTACCTTCATATTAGTGATTTCCGGTTTATCCCCTGTAAAAAAATTGTTTAGATTTCAACCCTGTAATTTTAAGATTCTTTGGTTTTAGACCTTCATGACATCATATTACAACATTTAAGGTACTTTCTACCCCTTTAATTTGAGAGAATTTTTGTTTACCCCATATCATATCATCGATTTTATATAGTCAAAGTTCATGAAGGTCGAAAACTAAATAATCTTCAAATTACAGAATTAGAATCTAAACAAATTATTTTTACAGGGGGTAAACGGAAATCACTAATATTACCGGAGGTAAACATATTAACCCAAGTTTAAATTAGTAACTTTGCATTGGAACTTGTATATTTTATATTAAATATATAACTTTTTAATAAATAATTGTTGTTTTTTTTAATAAAAATGCAATCCTACATTTTTTTCCCCTCATCTTTCGTTAAACTTGTTCCTTGCATTTTCAGGAAGGGTTTTTCTATCATGTGCAAATTTGCACATGTTAAGAAGTTTAAAGTAGTAACTTTGACTTGAAACTTGTGTTTTTTATATTAAATATGTAACTTTTAATCAATAATTGTTGGTTTTCAATGAAAAGATACTACTTTTAGTTACCTTAACATGTGCAATATTGCACATGTTAGACAAACCCTTTCATGAAATAGTGGGAGTAGTGGATAAACTACTCGTAATTAACGACAGCTTCGTAAAAATCAGAAGACAAATGTAGTTAAGGAATTCATTATAGAAATATACCCATCAAAAATCGTGTAGTCAACTTTTAAAAAGTTAAAATATTATGTTTTTCAGTGCAAAATGTCTCTTTTTGAATTCCTTAACGTGTGCCCTTAGAGCATAAGTTAACATGACCCAAATCAGAAATCTTCAATCATAGCAACTTCTCTGCTCGTAATAAACTACTCCCTCCGTTTTTAAATATAAGCAAAATTAACTTTTTAGGTTCATTTAATCAATGATATATATGGTTCATATTATAGACCACATACAACATTAATTAAATGAACATAAAAAATCAATATTACTTATATTTAGAAACGGAGAGAGTAGGTTGGGAAATTCTTTTCAATCATAAACTTTTAGACGACCGAAAAAGGCATGGTTCATTCCCCAATCTCACCCCAAAATTGTATCCTTTCTTGCTCTCTTGGAAATAGGCGATGGCAATCAATTACTACAGGTGAAGTGTGCTTAGCTGTCACAAATCACCAACAATCAAATGCCACTTCCATTAATTACTAACATATTTTATTTTGGGTGAGTGATCGAACATTTTTTAAGAATTACTATAAATTAAAAATGAATCATTAGAAAATTAAATGTTTAAATTTATAATTATATACAAATTTATATAAAAATATATCTTATAAAGACCTAAAAGAATGTCATGAAGATACTCCCTCTAGTCCTTTTTACAAGAAACAATTGATTTTTTAAATAAATTGAATAAATTATGTATTTAGTTTAGATTATAGACTAGATACATAAATTATTCAATGTATCTAAAAAGTCAATTGTTTCTTGTAAATAGGACTGAAGGGAGTATTTGTTAACATTTTTCTTTTATTTTTAAGTTAAACTAAAAAATGTCCTTGGGAAAGTAAGAAATGAAAATTTTGCATTGAAAATAAATCTTGAACTTTAAAAAAGTTGATTTAAATTGAATGCATTATTTTTAAAATTTACATAATAAGTGTTCCAAGGGCACTTAATTTATACTTGCCACCTTATTAAGCGATGAGGTGAATGAGACATCTATATTGCATTTATACCTTTCAGATATCAGTTTTACCCATCATTGAGACGATGTAAGTGTTGGCCCGTGTGGATCAGAATTAGAGGGAGTTGCACTGTCTGAGTGAATCGCTTGCGTACGTTTTTGTTCTTCCATCAACTGTTTTGCACGCTGTATTACCTAAACGTTAGTTTTGTCAGTTTATTTCCAACATTTTAGGTTTTGCGTTCCCATAAATTCACTGTGCACCAAACATCCACATCACCCGGACATTCCAATATCACGTGAATGGTGTCTTCATAATTATTTCCACAAATTACACATTTGGTTGGACAAAAACACTTCTACTACTAAGCCGTGCTCAAGTGGTAAAACTGCCCCGAGACACATTGCACAAGAGATTTTTTTATTCTGGGGATCTTTAATGTTCCAAATTAAATCCCAATGACCTGATTTATGCAAATAAGTATTGTCAATAGTTTCATTCATACATATTTGGTAAGCACTGCGAATGACGTATCTATCATTTTACTCAGCCTTCCAAACCAATCTATGCTTTGTGACTAGCTTGCTAGCTTGGTCTATAATATTCATCCCCTTCACATGAGCCAAAGGTGCATATACAGGGACATCAGTTGAAAGGAACAAATCGTCTTTGATCCACAGATCACCGAAGAGGGGGATTTTTGCACTAGTACTAACACACCATCTTGCACCCCTTTTCACTACCATTTTTCGCACTAAAAATACTACGCCACACATAACCTGGATTACTCCTGATTCTTGACCCAATAAAATCACTATTTAGGAAATGGCGCACCTTAAATAACCGAGTAACTAGGCTATTGCGATCTAGTTGGAATTTATAGCCCTGTTTACCAAGCATAGCCACATTATACGAAGCAAAATATTTGAACCCCATCCCCCCATGTTTTTGTGAATTGACAAATGTTCCCATGATATCCAGTGTATACTTCGTCTTGAGGATTCTCCATGCCCCCACCAAAAGGCGTTAAACATTTTTTCTATAGCATCAACTAGAGAACTCATGAGGAGAAAGATGCTTAGAACATAGGAAGGAATGGATTAAATGACTGATTTAATCATTAACTCTCTTTCTAAAGGTCGCTTCTTTACTTCGACCAACCATCGACAAAAGTCTAAGATACTCTCTTGTTCTGATGAAAGCTTTGACCCCCTAGGATATTAGTAAATGCATTATGCAAATATGTTGGGACACTGCTACTATAACACATATCTGATTTTGGTTAGCTTATTGCTTGTCGAGAAGTGGTTTCGTAAGTAGTTAATATATTCTACATGACACTCGCTCCACGCTCATCGCCCTTAAAAATTAGAAATAATCATATGAAAATAACATATGAGAAATCACATGGGCATTATCGCACATTCTGATGTCATGAAGATCTTTTCGTCGTTCATCTTGTCCAATAGGCGCAAATAAAGGATTTCCATGCCCAAACCTCTACCAGGTACAAGCCCTACTAAGCAGAAGCCCAATCTCGAAAAGACCCAAAACATATCTTTAGCTAAAAAAAACCCTTTATCAAACATAGGCCAAAATTTGTAAAGGCCCAACTGATGCATATGTGCTTCTTCATCGGATGATGCTGAACAGACAAAAGTTTAGGATTCCCGATAATCCATAACATTTTTAATCATCAACGACAGACAATGTTCGACAGATACAAACCCACCACTCGTAACAACTCCTACATGAGTCTTCAACAACCATATCAACAACTGATTAAAAAGAGACTTCAAACCTTCTCTCAAATACACATTCATTATCTAAAAACTTGCCACTCTCCATTACCTGACTTAATTGTCACAATGTTATGTGTCCTCCAACTCATCATCAACATCAGGGGCGGAGCCAGCTTACATCCAGGGGATGCAGCTGAAGCCCCTCAACTCTTCAATTTACTCCTATAAATCCTATGTTTTATGTGTCTTGAATCCCCTCAAGTATATAGCCTGCACCATTCACCTTGAGTTTGTATGTTACACAAGGATACAAGTCTTTGAATGTGTCCGACAACATGTGGAGGAACAAAATATATAAAAATGAATTAAATATGTTTTAAGTTGCTTCAAAATTACAAGTCTGGAAGTTTAGTTCCTGAAAAATATTATTCACATTTAATCCCTGTTTGCATTTTATAGGAACTATTTTGGAAGACTAACAATATCTATTTTTGTAAAAAGTTTTTAAAATAGGGACTATTATTACAAATTACAATATTATGAAGGATTAAAATTACAATTGAAATTTTATAGACTAAACTTGAAAATTTATAATTTTGTAGGGACTAAAAACATACTTAACCCTATAAAAATTGAGTATTAAAATAAAAAAAATAAAAAAGAAGGAAGAACGAATTTAAGAAAAATAAATACCGGGCTTCCGATCAAACAAAATCAACGGGTAATATTTAGTATAAAAAAACTTGATGTTTGATGTTAAAGTATCTTGACTCATAACATCATAACAATTTTCATAATTATCATTTCTCTCTTTTTGTCTTTAAATAGGAAAACAACTATTTTGAACATATGATATGTGAGATATTGTCACTTTAGTCTTTAAAGTTATCAAAATTGCAAACACATCTCTTATGTCTATTTTGTGAATAGTTTTATGGCAAAATTGAGCAAAAAAAAAAACACATTTGAGGATTAAATAAATTTTCTTGTTGTCATGCACAACAAATGTCGAATAGTCTTATTTTTATATATTATTATAATTATTAAGATTCAAAAGTTTGAACCCCTTTATTAGGTTTCTGCCAACGCCACTAATCAACATCATTGTTGCTTGTCGGATATCGTTCTTTTGATAAGAATATATCATCTAATAGGGTATCCTTATTATATCCGATTTACATTACGTAAAAAAAAGGTTGAATTGAAATTTTAAAAGAAGTAATATTAATATGGCATATATGGTTATTAATTTGGGTTATTTGATGATAATATAGGATGATATTACAATATTCATTGAGGTGACATATTGGACTTGAAAAAGCAGGAAGGAGACAAGTGGGGTTGGGCAACAGTTGCCTTTTAAAAGTCTTCGGATGTAGGACGATAGTGGTCCGGCAATACTAGCCCTAGTTAAGTTAGAGATGCGCAAAAAGTTCATTGGATAGTAATGTTTTTTTTGAAATTTGAGATCATCTAAGTAACCTATATCCATCCTACATAAATCAGAATAGAACACTGTAGAGTATAATGTGATGACAAATAAGAAATTGTCATCATGTCATGCATGCACAGTAGACAAAGTCGCTTCTTAAACTTACAGAATGTATTGTACTCTACTATACAAAATCAGTGATTATTAAACTCTAAAAACAGACAAAATGGGACATAAACACGTTTTATAATAAACTTTGGATTTTAAGCAAAACTATGCATGGTACGTTTAGGTGCTGTCATTTTATTTTCAAAAAGTATGTTAATCAAGACATGCACGGCCTCAATATCACTCGGTCAACCGAGTAAATTAATTAAGGATTAAATATATTTTTGATTCTACATTTTGTCCTTCTTTGACAAATAGTCTTTGCGTTTTAATAAATGTTTTTAAAATTCCTACATTTTTCCTCCGTTAGCACAAATAGTCCCTGCTGTCAAATAATTAACGAGAAACTGACATGACAGCTAGTTGACCCCCTTTTTTTTAAGGGTTATATGTTTTTTATCCTCATATTTTGCGCGACTTTGAAGAATAATCCTTGCATTTCAATAAATGTTTTTAAAATCCCTACATTTTTTCACCGTTAACAAAATTCGTCCCTGTCGTCTATTTTCACTGACCAGACGAACGGAAAATGCCACATAGATGCCACCAAGGACATTTTAGTAGTTTCCAATAAAGTGCATGGGCCTAATTCACCTTTACCCAAGATTTTATTCACAAAAATTCCAACTTTAACTTCGATCTGGTCTGTCATTGTCACTTGCAGTTTGAATGATTCCCTAACAGCGTGAGGGAGAAGAGGATGTCGCTGGCAGTGACAGGAGAGAGAACATATCTGAGCAAATCGATGGTGGAGAGGACGGTGGTGGTTGAGGATGGGTGTGTGAGGCTGATGGTGGTTGGGGAGAAATAGAGAAAACGCGGAGAGAGGATGAAGATGAGAGAGAAGGTTCAGCTGAAAAATCAATTATGCCTCTGCACTTTATTGGAAATTACTAAAATGTTCTTGGTGGCATCTATGTGGCATGTTCCGTTTGTCCGGTTAGCGAAAATGGACGACAGGGACCAATTTTGTTAACAATGGAAAAATATAGGGATTTTAAAAACATTTATTGAAATGTAAGGAATATTCTTCAAAATCACGCAAAATCTAAGGACCAAAAACATATTCAACCCTTAAAAAATGGGACCCACTAGCTGCCACGTCAGCTTCTCGTTAATTATTTGACAGGAAAGACTATTTGTGCTAACGGAGGAAAAATGTAGGAATTTTAAAAACATTTAATGAAATGTAAGGACTATTTGTCAAAGAAGGGCAAAATATAAGGACAAAAAACATATTTAACCCATTAATTAATAGCGGAAGAAAAATGAAGGGAAAAAACACAATTTTGAAAAGAGTCACGATTCATTAAGAGGAGTAATTTAAAAATGTTGAATGCACCGTTTTAAAATGAAATATATTATTTATATATTTTTTAACAAATATCTTTACACACTTAGGTTTTATTTACGAGTTTGGAGAAGTGAGAAGAGAGTTTTTTAAAAAAAGGAGCAAGTGAAAAAAGTAAAAGACAATAAGAGGGAATAACTTTGATGAGTTATTTTTTTTTTGGTGCATAAAACAACATCCTCTTCATTTGGAGGAATTCAAAGTTGCATTGCAGGGTTTATATGATTTTTTTTAAAAATTTAATCTATGTTGTTATAATATTATTAAAATAATCTTGCTAATGAATTGTTTAACTAATCCCTTAATAGTAGAACTTTGTCTTGGAAATACAACTTTTTAATTTTGTCTTATCAATAATTACATCAGTTATTGATGCAAACTTATTTACTCCCTCCGTCCCTATATTTAAGCATTCATTTGACTTTATTTTTGTCCATAAATGTAAACCCCTTTTCAAATTACTAGATGTATTTATTATTTTTTCCTAAACATACCCCTAATTAATATTACTAATTTGTCTTGAAATATGAAAATTCAAATTTAGTACACATACGAACAAATGATAATTTGGTAATATTAATACACAAAACAGACACATTAATTACACTGACAACTTTTCTTAGGAAATGTGAAAAATGTAAAGGGAACTTACATAGAGGGACGGAGGGAGTATTTTAGAACTTTAACCAATATCTCAAGGACACTCGTTAGAATTCTTTTTTTTAAAATTAAAATATATTAATTATAAATATTAATTTATCATTCTAATAAAATCAATTTTTTCAAAAAAGATGAATTTTTTCCGAATTTCTCCTCTTTTTTCCACTCCCAAAAGCACTCCATTTCTTTCTCTCGAAACACTCAAACAAAGCCTTATTAAACATTTTCCATAACTCAGATTGAACAATTCTTACTTGAGCATAACCCCAAATCAAAAATATTTGAGCACAGGTACATAAATGAAGAGAATTAAAAGAAGAATAAATTAATCACATCATTTTTACTTTTATTTTTAAATTTTTATTATCAATATGTATGTGCCTAAGTCATTTTTATTTGTGTTTATAACCAACTTAAACGGTCTCCCCTATATTTCTAAAATCAAAATGCATTTAGTACTAACCGTCAATTGCATGATTACCATATTTTGTCTTAGTTTAATATCGGTCCCTTGATTTGATCATGCCATGGATTATGAAAACTTTGAGTATAATTGGTTATTTTGGCATGAGTAAACCCTCATTTGGGTTCCTGAAAGTGCACCTCGCTATCAGCCACATCCCTGGATCAATTAAACAAACCAAAAACTCCTCAAATGTCTGTTCCGTTAGTCAAATGCATCCAAAACGTTAAATGAACGTTAAGTGTGATTGGAGAGGGACGTGAATGAATGTAATATCCCTCCATCTTCTGGAAAAAATTAACAAGTTCATATCTTCATCTTCCTTCATACCCTCCATCTCAAAACATTCCAAAAGACAAAAATAAGTTCTTTACAATCATTATCTCTGCTCTATCAACCATCAAGTCTGTTATCTCTCAATTATCGACATAATAATTGTTCTCTATTCTTTTGCAGGAAACAAATGCCTAAACTTGGGTAATAACACACCTCCCTACATGCAAAAGGTTGCATGAAGAAGTGAGCAAAATCTAAAACGTCATCGGGGGTATTGAAGTCAATGTAAGCTCTAGAGAATGATGATGATGATGAATGCTTGTGGCTGAATGAAAGAAAGTAAGAAAATTGAATTGAATTAAATTGAGCAACAAGAAGAATATAATTAGTAAAAGTATGTACCTGGTGATTTTGGGAGGATGGAAAGAGAGCCAATTGTAACGGTCAACGAAGGAAGAGTCAATTAAGGGCAAAAGAGAGTCTTGTGTAATTGTTGGAGGCAAGTGCCGAATCATCACCACCTTCGTACGATCCGACATCACCCTACTTTGATTCAATTCAATTATTGGATTGGATCACATCTCTGTTGCTTCTCAATTTGGATGGAATCATTCAATCAGAAATTATAAATAAATTAAATTGAAATTGTGTGCCCTAATTTCACCCAACTTGCCATAACCACGACAGGAGAAGAACAAGAGTGTTGTTTCTATTTTGAGCATGAACAACCATGGAATTTTGAGGAAATTTAAGATTTTTTATTTTTATTATGATTTTGGGTTGTTGGATTATGGATTTTGAATTGATGATGATGAAGAAGATAAAGGGGTAAATCAATTTTGAATTTTGATTTTGAATATCATCATTTATGGGCATAGGTGTTGGTGAACATGAGTTTATGAGTAGTGTTGGAGAAGATGAAGGAATTGAGGGCATTGAAGAAGATGAAGGCAGAAACATGATTGTTGTCATTTTGGTCCCTCATCTATGAGTATAACGGACACATCAGCACAGTTAACACCAAGTTAACGTTTTGGATGCATTTGACTAACGGAACAGACATTGGGGGAATTTTTAGTTCATTTAATTGATCCAGGGATGTGGCTGATAGCGAGGTGCACTTTCAAGGACCTAAATGAGGGTTTACTCTTTTGGCATCATCATCAAGTTAGAGACAATAAACAATGGGTTGTTTCAAACAGATAGCTACCTCTTTGATTTCCATCACAAGAGACTGAGAGGTACCTATAAATAATGATCGTACAACAATGCATCATAAAAGTTTTGTTTGAGACATTACATAAAATAAAATCTTTTAACACAACATTTCACAAAAAAATAAACTATTATACTATTTTTAATTATTTATAAAAGAGATGAAAATAAAACAAAAGATTATTAATTGAAATACTCCCCCGTCTCACAATTATTATCTCTTTAGCATTTTTTCTTTTTTTCAAAATAATTATCACTTCACAATACTAATGCAACATTTTTTTTTCTCCACTATTATACCTTTATTTATTGAATTTCATCCAACTTAATTACTCCACTAACTACAATTAATAAATGTGTTTTAGTAATGCTACTAATTTTACCATTGAAATCAACACAATTAATCATTTACTAAACAACCGTGCACAACCCTTAAACGACTAATATTGTGAGACGGGGGAATGACATTTATTCCACAGTAGTAAAGATGAAATTTGAACTTTATCCTTAAAATTTAGAGTGTTGCTAATAAATGTCCATGTATACCCCCTCTGTCCCAAATTATAATAAAAGAAACTCATTTTCCTTGTCCCAAATTATAAGAAAAAAAAGACCAACTTTTATCATATTTAATTATGTTTTTTCAAAAAATTATCTTTTCCAAAGGAAAATTAAATGCAAAGTGCATTCAATTTGCTCTCTTTTTCATTTTCTCTATAATCAACTATCAATGAAAATTGTTTTTATATCTTCGTATAAAACTTATTTCAAAGATAACACAAAAAACTATGTTACAAACTACTATGTTTAAGTTTTCTTAATAAGTGTGATTTTTTTCTTTTCTTATAATATGGGAGGACGAAGTACTCTTCAAGCATTATAAATTAAAAACTTATTTCTTTAAAAAATAATTATTTCAATTTTCAATACATTAATTATACATATTTTTATAAAATTTTAACATCTAAAGCCTTTAAAAAGTGTTCCGAAACACTCTTTAACATTTTCTTTAAAGTTTTTTTTAAAAAAAAAAACATTTTCCTTAAAGTTATAAGATCAAACCCATATGATTTTTTTTCTTGAAACCTGTGACACTTATGATTAATGAATTTGTTTATCATTCCTCATGCCTCTTTTTTTAATAATTAAATAATAATTATAATTAAACACCAATAGTTCAAGATAGAAAATAAAATCTATAACAAAAGTTGTACTCAATTGTTTTTCTCCTCTTTTATACAAAAGTAGTACTCAATTGTTTTTCTTCTCTTTTATTTTGGTATTCTTCTCTTATGATTATGGTAATTGTGTAGGACATACTATACTCCATGATCAAATCAATCACTTTCCTAACATCCTCTCTCTTTATCACTCACAAGAGAAAAAAACAATAAAAAGAAAAAAAATTAGTTCCACAACAAATCTCTCTTTAGTTGCTGAGTGCAATAACTCTCCCTCCCCACATCACAAAGACACCTCTATAAATATCACCCAAACCGCACCAAATTCAAGACACTAAAAAACCCATTTCCCTATTCTAACGTTCCCTTTCAAAACTAAGAAAAATTCTAACCTTTCATCAACTAAAAAAATGGAGGAAGCACTCAACCGTCTCAATGGAACACCTCCAACAATCCAAGAACCCGACACAAAAAAATCTACCAACAAAAGAACCACACGTGATAACACCGCATCCGCTGCTGGCGGAGGCGGTGCACTCCGCTACCGCGGAGTACGCCGCAGACCTTGGGGCCGCTATGCAGCTGAAATAAGAGACCCTCAGTCCAAAGAACGCCGCTGGCTTGGTACCTTCGACACTGCTGAAGAAGCTGCTCGTGCTTATGACTGTGCTGCACGTGCCATGCGTGGTCTCAAAGCTCGTACAAACTTTATTTACCCTACTTCTCCTCCTCCTAACACCACTTTTCCTTCTTTCAACTTCCCTAAACATTCTCAAGCTTTTGAAAAAACCTCTACACATAACCGCCACGTGGCTTCTTGTGGTTGGTCTGAACCACATGGTGTTGATTTTACTCACCAAAGAAACCCTTCAACTTCTTCACTTGACATGCTTCTGTTTCGTGAATTTATCAACTCTTCAAATTCCAACTCTTCTTTTGTTTCTTCTTCTGCTTATAATCACTTTCATGACAACTTTCCTTATTCTTACAACAAAAGTTGTACTAGTTCAGGTTCTGGTTTTGTTGCTGGTTGTTGTATGGCGAATTCTTGTGGAGGGGGTGCAAATAGCAATCATCACAACACTGGTGTAGATGGAAATAATGGTTCTAAAGTTTCTACTGATGAAGAATTTGAGTTTTTTCCTAAAGAATCATCTGATTCAGGGTTGTTGGAGGAGATTGTGAATAGGTTTTTGCCAAAACCTAAGCAAGAGATTAAGACAGAAATTTTGCCAAAGACAACTTTCTGCGACACTTTTGTTCCTTCTGCACCTGTGTTTGATCACACGTTTGGAAAAAGTGTTACCAAGAACGAATTTTCAGGTGTTGGGTTTGATCAAAATGGTTTCAATATGCAGCAGTTTGAGAATTTTAATAATGGGTATAATGGATCTTTTCAGTCTCTACCTCTTGGGAATGAACAAATAATGGTGAATCATGCTGAGAATTCTGTTATTCAGTATCAAGAGCTTCTTAATGCTTTTGCACTCAGGATGCAAAATGCTTAATTAGTTAGTAGTTAATTGGGATTAATTTTACAAGTTCAGTTTCTAATTTCTATAGTTAATTCTATATATATCTTGTTGATTCAGTTTCTGTTGAACTTTTTAGGGTTTTGATGCTTCTAGGTTAAACTATGTTACTACTATGTACTTTTGGTTCTAGCTACTATGTTCTGAAAAGCAATATTGGATAATCTTGTAACAGTCTTATTATAAATATTTTATGATGCTTTTGGGCAAGCATGGTTTTTACCTTTTCTTCTACTTTATGCCTTGTTTTTGTTTTCTGTTCTGAAAATGGATAGTTGATGAAAAGGGCTTAATGAGAAAGACAAACTCTGAGGGTAAAGTGAGTTTCTTGCTTTGTCTTCAGTTGCTAAAATAATCATGACTTATATGTGGTTGACCTTGGAACTAGAAAATACCACTTTTTTCTCATGCTTTGTTTAATTGGAGAATGTACATATTGGTCTGGTTTGAGTAATGCCTTGTTGTATTGTCGTTTTCTTCTTTGAATTGTTGTGGAATTTATAAAGTTAGCAACAAAAAAGAAGAGAACCAAATTGAAGTCTATAGGGAAAAGTGTAGAATAGAAGCTGCAGGGTGAGGATTTTTAGTTAAACGACGAAACAGCATGCAAGGTGTGAGGATTTTTAGTTACTATACTTGGATGTATATTTCTGTTGTGGCTCAAAGAATAAATTTTTTTAATGCTAAATAGAATGAAAAATTGGTTCTACTATTGGTTATGCAAGTGCAAGTGTTTGTTTTGGAGTAGCAGAGGATTGTTTGTTCCATTTCATCATCAACTTGGTGCTACCTAGGCCTATATATGCCCATACAGGCCAAGTTGTCTCATACTTTGATCACAAAGAATAATGGACCATAAACATTTATCACTAGTTTTTATTTGTTTTTTTGAAGGAGTTTAAAACTAGTTTATGTGTATGTGTACCTTTTACTTTGTATAAAAGTGTGTCTTTGTTTAATGTTACTTAATTGACTTATCACACTGGCTACTATGGTAGGGAGGATCAGAAACGAGGTTTATTCGGTTGATCTTAAATTGGGACACTTGGATTTGGTGTCCAAGGAGGCATCAACTAGTCAGAAGAGGAAATTGATGAATATGTTTGGTGAATACAAAAAAACTACGTTTTAAAGAATAATTTTTATCAAAATTACAATGTCAATCCAAACATATACTGGACTGATGGTGAAATCGACAAAACTATATTATATTGACGCCATGACTTTGTGAAATTTCTAAGAATAGTTTTTCTCTTATATCAAAATTACAATGTTAATCCAAACATATATACATTGAGTTCAAAAATCAATAGTTTTCATCTCTAATCAAAAGTATAATGTGAGAAAGTAGAAATAATTGTTGGATTATAGGGTGATCGCTAAATTGAATTTGTTTACCGTACTACTTTCTCACATACTTTGGCTTGATTTAGATTAGTATTATTGAAGTAAAACGAGTTTAAGACTACGATATGATAATATAAAATGATTTATGTTTGGATGTATTCAAGTAAAAATAAGTTACAATAAATTTAAGGCTAAAAACAAAATGTAGAAGCCAAAAACTACCAAGCAATTGTTTATTTTAGCGTTGGTATGCATGCGGTAGTGTCTACTAGCCTCTTAAAATCACGGTGAGACCACATTGGAATGCGAGAAAAGCGAGAAACACATTCAAAAATTTTAACTTCGTAAAATCAATTCTATAAACCAAATCTCATGTAAATAATTCCATGATAAAATCAATTTTACAACCTTTAAATAAATTTTGATCCCTCCAATATTAAAATGGAAAGTGAGCTGGAGTACTTTAAAACACAGTTTAATTACTTGGGAGAAACTTAATGTAGCACCATGAAGAAGGCATATGTGGTGGTTCACGTAACATTGATATTGGCAGATAACAACTAATAATAATTGGCATTTCTAAATTGCGTATGATGGAATTTGAAACTTGAAAGAACTTGGCTATATGTTGAACCTCCATTTATGATATGAGAGCTACCTTAAATTCTCTGTGTAAAAGACATTTCCTACTTCCCACAATATATACATAATTCTCAGCTTTATATCTTATTATGTGTCTTTAGACACTTTTTTTTTTGTGAATAAAATGTGTCTTTAGACACTTGTTAAGTATCATTTGTTAAAGAATTAAATCTAGAAAGAAGCGACAATTTTTTATTCAAAACAACTCATTTTCAACTTTTAAAAAATAGAATACATGATTTTTAAAATATTTCCTTTTTTTTTAATAAAAAATGGTAAGGAAACGTTTCAAACCAATGTAATTCGTTTAGAGATATACTCATATTAACACATTTTAAATAAAATTATTCTAACAAGAAGGAATCAATGAGAAACTAGAATAACAAAAAACTTTGTTATGCTTTAGTAAAAAAACAACATTCACTACTAGAAAAAACAAAATTAGCGAGGGAAATTAGTGACGGAAAAAATGAAATTCCTCAGAAATTCTTTGGTCGCAAAATTTAGTGACGGAATTAGAGAGGGATTTCACGTTTTCCCTCACTAATTTTTGATTTTTTAGTAGTGATTGTTATGCTTATTAATTTATCCCTTTAGAAACAGCTGATTGATTAGTAGTTTTCCAATTTAGTCTTGTTAGCATTCAAAGATGCCTCTTGTCTTATAAAAATGTGACTCAATCTCAAGTTTTTACATTTATCATAAATTCTATCCCATCAAGTAATCTATTAAAAACTGTACCCTCTAAATATATAGTATATATCAAGTAAGGTGGTATTTATATTTACATCCTGAGTGGCCTTTTATTGATCATAATATATTCAGATCAACAAAAAATCTGTTTGACCATTTTTGTTTGAGAAATGAAGAAGGCTAATGAGTGTCATAAAAATATTGGTTAAAAAACCAAAAATATTTTGAAATATGTTTTTTTCCCTAAAGAAGAAGTAACAAGGAAAATTATGCGCAAATTATCAAAACAGAAAATAATGTGCAAATTATCATGGATATAATTTATTTTTTTAAGAAAAAAGAAATGCAAGATAATTAGTTTAACCTTTACCAATTGTTTCACCCTCCCTTAACACAGATTCCGATCTCCATGACTATTATTAGTATTATTATGCATGTGTAATAAGGATGCGTATCAAAAGTCAAAACTATAATGTAAAAATAATAATTGCTACTACATAAACTATTAGTATTGGGCAGAATTTGTTCCTACTACTTCCGGCAAAAACTAACAAGAGAAGCCCTTAATTAAATTAAAGAGAAATAATTATGCTTGGTTATATAGAGAGCATTAGAGCAGGTACACAAGAGTAAAGGACAATTAAGGTCCTAACTATCCTATACATAGAGCTTTCCATGACTTCATGATCAATTGATCATCGTATTCATTCATATGTACATATATATGGAGTATGTTCATGTTACCACGTACTCATTTTTAGCCTAATTAATTGACTCATACTAGCAATTAGAATTAGTAATGTAGACTATGGGGTCCATGTGGAATATGCATAAGTTGTCTAATTTTGTCTCTTCTTACTTTCATCCATATTTTGTCTCTTCTTACTCATAAGTTCCTACTACTATTACTACCCAACTATATTTTTATGTCAACGCACGGTACTATACGTAATGTGCCGAAACTAAATAAAAGCTTTGCATATGGGTCGCTAGAACTTATTCACATTAGGAATTTATCATTTGGATTAATAATAATTTAAAATAGAAACAACTTAATCACTACTAGTAAAATGTACATATGAGATAACCAAGTGATTGAGAATGAGGGTAATGAGCTTCACGAAAAGGAATCGTTTCAAATAATTTAACTTGACGGATTTTAGATTATTAGTCTCATAATCCACTTGGGTTGGTCTGATGATATTAACTTGAGATTTGTGAGTGTGCTTCTCCTCAAAGTATCAGAAAAAAAAGATTATCGGTGTCATTTTTTCTCCCTCTACAAACTAGAGAGTTAACATGTAGACATGAGATCAATTTTATCAGTTTGCCTTTCTAAGTTTATATGTTGATTTTTTTTTTTGTTTTTGCAATGAATTGTCTCAAATGAATCGGTTGAAATTTTAAAATGTAATTATTTTGAACCGATAATTCGTTGAATACTACATAATTTTAGACACCAGCCAATTCACTCAACAATCTACTGTATGAAAGAAAATACAGATGTAAACTCTGAATTCCAACAATATTTATTACTTTAATACTACACCCGTCTCAATTTATAAGATTTTTTTTACATATATTATAAAATATAGGTAGTGTTTACACAAAATAGTATTAATAAGAGATATATTTTTTAAAAATAATAAATTTTTCTATTAATTCAAATGAGACTTACATTTGTTGACAATAAAAATTAATCTTGTGTAAAATTATATTGTTGGTCGCTTAACTTAATTTTATGTAACAATTTAGTCATTTATTGTTTTAAATGTCATTTCGGTCATTTTGATACGTTTGTATTTGAATTTTCAATATTCAAATCTAAGTTACATATGCAAACGTAGGTGAATGTTTATATATTTGAAGACATGACTGAGAGCTCACATGAAAATCAAAATATAGATTTGAATCTTGAAAATCTATATACAAAAGGACACAATGATGTGAAAATAAGATAAATGATAAAATCGTTACAAAAAATTAAATCAAAGGGACCACAAAAATAATTTTGCCAGTTCTTTTTCTTCTTTCAAATGTTTGCTTATAGCAAGTGCAACAACTTGTATATGTCCGGTTCTACAAAAGGATCTAAATTTGATTCAACACATTTTGGTTGAAGAGACAAAAGATTCTAATGAACAATTTACACCTTAAATCAGAAAAAAAGAACTCTATCGAGTTTCCTACAAATTCCGGTCTAAGGATGCAATTACTCCTCCAACTCAATGAAGGTCTTCTATTGGAATATTAGAGGCTTCGATGCTTATACTGATAAGCTGGCTAGTCATGGTCATAATATTTCATATGTTGTCTGGTGGGATTCTTTACATATTTTTCTTAAGCAGTATTTTTACAGGGAGAAACATGTTCTTCTGAATTTTAGATTCCCTTAATTCTCACTTTTGTTGTTATTTACGGGGTATTTACCTAGTCCTCTTCTTGTACAATTTTTCCTTTTTTTAATAAAATTTCAAAGTAGGTGGTAGAGGATGGAAGCAACTAAAGGGTGCCAATCTAGTTGATATGTCTAACTTCTCTTTGATGCCTTCCTTACTCTCTTGATTCATAAAAAAAATATTTATAGTAATTAGGATCAAGGATAGTATAGAAAAGTATTAAGGACACAATAACTCAATTTTGTTGAGTAAAATTTGACAAGTTTCACGAATTTGCGCACCGATTTATTCCCTAACAGTCTTCTATACGATCATATCCTTCAATCTTATTTTCATTTTATCCGACAGCTTTGATTTGATTTCTCAAGTAGCTTTTTTTTTTCCTTCTTGAAAACTATTATGAATCTCTACATGCTAAGAATTTTATTTAGGCCTAAAAAATATTTGATACTTTGTGAAAAATTCATTGTTTTAAAAATCGGACTAAACCAAAAGGTTTTAGTTTGTTGGTTGGTTTGATCTCGGCTGGGAGATCCCACAATTTTATTGAACTATATTGAATATTTGAATTGATTAAACTGTGGTTGGTTCAACCAATTATATATTTTCATTTCAATAAACCTAGTGCAATATTTACAACCATGCATTGTAATCTGAAGTTCTTGCTCTAAAACACACGTTGGGTTTAAATGACATTCTTGTATACCGTAAAACTCTTGGTGTATAAGGATGTGAGATTGTGAGCCACTAAGCCCAGCATGCCAGCAATTGAGACAGTTTCTCAATCCGTCTTTGGCTCAAATTTGTTAAAAGAGCATTGCTCTTTTGCCGTTTATTTTTCTCGTTTCCCTTTACTTTTGTGCCTACGTGAGTTAATTTAAGTTGGACATTTTTAAAGGGAACGAGCAAAACCAAAAGGGAGAAGAACAATTCTCTTATTAAAATGCATTATTTGTGTCACTGAGCTCAACATCCCAACATGTGCATTTTTTTTAAGTGAGCGATCAATTAACGTGTCTAAATATTAAAAGTTATTATTCCCACTTTTGAGATTGATAAAAAACTTATCCAGTGACAGTTAACTGTATATAAGTCTTGTTCTGCGGCAGTTAATTGTCGATGTGACATTTTTTTAAGCGTAGATCATGCAGCAGTTAACTACCGATGAGAGTAAATATGTAATTTCCTTGTATTTTATATCAAATGCTGAAGTGGAAACAACAACTTTCCTAAATATTTATGCCTGCACAAGAGTTGCAAGTAGCTCACACCACATGGACAAAAATATCGTTTGGTTGAAGATTTTTATCTATTTTTTTGTCTTTTTATTCTAATGGGCCAATGATATCAAGTAGAGATAGTTCAAGGTATAAAATTGCTCTTCTCCCATCACGTTTTGCTTGCTCCAAACCGATCTTTCGAAAATACAACCACGTGATTTAAGTCATTGCAAATGTTAAACGTTCCGTGACTTAACTCACGCTGCTTGAGTTAAGAAGTCACACTGAATCACGTTCTGAACACGAACGTGAGTTAACTCACGCCGGTTTTGTTTTCACATATTCACACAATAACAGCATGCAAATGCACCTTCTCGGTACCAATCCATGACCACAGCCGTTGCTGTTGCAACAATATTTCCTATAGACAACATTCAGCACACAAACAACAATTCTAAGCAAGCATAGTTTGATTCGGAGAAATATCTGTCGCGTGATATTGAGGTTTGATTGGACTTCCTGTTCATTCTTTTGTGATTAATGACATGAGATCTTCTTTATGAAAAACTAAAGTATATGGCTATTATCTATATGAAAGTGAATCTAATATATGATCATAATATATTTCAGTATAGTTTTTCTCATGCTATTATCTATAACAATAATCCAGTTCTAAGGCAAGCTACTGCCATAAGCTTACTTTATAATATACCAGTGTGTACAAGTTCAATTAACATGTGAACCTGTGGTTCGAGTAAATTAAGTACGCAACGTTTAATACTTGTGCGACTTAAGTTACGCAGGGGCATTTTTGGAAGTTCAGTTGGGAGCGAGCAAAATATGATGGGAGAAGAGCAATTTTCTTCAAGGTATTCCACTTGAAAAATCCTTAAACTCGACCCAATAAAAGACCTCATTTAACAAGAATTATTATACATACCTCCAAAGTTTGTATTCATACTCTCATAACTTCTCTTATATTCAAATCATAGACGTATGGTTTCATTTTCTAAGGGAGCAAGTGAACAATGGTCCAACCGAATCACAACTTGCAAATGTTTTGACCAAAGTAATAATTTTTTTGATAGATTTTTTATTCTTAGGAATGAATTTGGAGTAATTGCATTCGATGAGAGGATTGTTATGTATGACATTGATACCATGTTAAAGCTAGAATTTAAGCTCCATTAATGGAGGAAGAAAGCTTAAAAAACAAGAAACTTGTGATATGTTATTGACAGAATCACAAAACTAAACTACAAGCATTGCTTAGGTGTGTATTTATAGATTCTACAACAATCTACAACTAAAAAAATGGTTACAAGTAGTTAGTTTGTTAACTAACTTCCTCCAAAATATTTTATATACTCTCACTTATCATTACGGTTAATAAGATGGACTCGTCAAGTAGATACATCATGAAAATCAAGCATGAATTAGAATTTAATTTTTATGCAATCATAGTGCAATTTTACAAATATCCAAATGATTTTAGAAAATAACATTATAAAATTTAAATGATTAAATTTGATCAGATATATGAGTAAAATGTATTCGTATCATCATTGCATACAAATTAAACTACATTATTTATTTTCTACCATGGCAACTCAAAGACTTCTTTCACCATCCTCCTTGTTCCTTCTTGCTTGAAGAATTCTTCAAGAAACTTAGAGAAACGATAACTTCTGTACTTGGGAGGGTGTTCTTCATCTATCAATTCATGAATTGGTCCAATTATTGTCTCTGGGTTTGGTCCATAAAACATTGCCATCGAAATTCGTGGTTGCACATTGTTGGTAACAGCTCTGTGAAGTACACTTTTATATCTTCCATTACTTAGAACCTACATATAAATTATAAAAACAAATTAGATTTCATATTTTCTATTTGTTTCACGTTATCTCACAAATTTGTATAAAATTTTACAATATTTAAATAGATCAGGGCTAGTAAATGAATTATATTTGAGTTTAAGATCCGTATATCAATTGGGTTTTACTAAGATGTGAATTTGTGATTGTTTAAGATACCACCCAAAAGAAAAATATCACAACAAATTGTGTTATCTTTGTAAAAAAAAAGGCTTCATAACAGTTTTCTCCCCCTAACTTTCACGAAGTTGCGATTTTGACCCTCTAAGAAAAAAAACCATAAAACCGCCCTCTAAGTTTTGCAACTGTAGCAGTTTTGGCCCCCCAAGACCAATTTTCGGTAAAAAAATAACATGTGACACCTCACTTAGGGTGCCACGTTAGCGTAGACCGAGTTAAAATTGGCTTTGGGGGCCAAAACTACCACAAATGCAAAACTTAGGGGGCAGTTTTGTAGTTTTTTTTCTTAGGGGGCCAAAATCGCAACTTTGAAAAAGTTAAGGGGCTAAAACTGCTATTAAGCCAAAAATAAATTGTGTTCATCGATATAGTAACTTTTCTCCGGAAATTATAAATCTTTTGTTTTAACAATAATATAAACTCTTTGTTGATAGTTATATTTATTATTATGCTTTTTTTTTAAAATATATCATCTATTAATAGTACTATCCTGAAATATGAAAAATCAATATTAAATACATCTATTATCTATATACATTTATGTAAAAAAAAGTAATTTAGTAAAAAGAATGCTAGCAATACATTCTTTTGCACACTTTTTCATAGACATTTTTATTGGTTAAAATTCGCATGAATCTCATATAAATTTAATAAAATTCATATGGCTATTAATCAATAAAAATGAGTGTATTGAAAAAATATGTGTTTTTCTTTTAAGAGCAACAAACTTATTTCATTTGCAAACTCAAAATGTTTGTGCCTGAAGATTGGCTCAAATCAAAGGTTTTGGGACTAGCATAAAGCTTTGATGCCCTTGGAAGGGTATCAGCAACCAAAGTTGTTTCTTGCCTAGTGAAACCAATCCTATAATTTTCTTTTTCAACTAGCAATTCTTTACAAAAATGTAACATAGAACCATAACATAATTGAGACTTCTCATCAATCACACGGCTTTGCAACCTAGTTCAATGGCGATTCTTTGGATACTCAAATTCTTGTAACCAAATGTGAGTTAAAAAATGTTTGATAGCATTTTCAGTTAGCAATAACCATATACAAATTGGGTACTTATACATAGACACCCCTTCACCTTCACCTATTAATTAATTAATACATGAGTAATGATATTTGAACAACCATTTAGTACAACTTTCATGACAACCTTCTTTTTCTCTCTTCTTATTGATCAAAAACAATGGAGAGAAAAAAAAGGATGAGAGAAAGTAAAAATATGATGTGAGTATGAGAAAGAAAATTGTCTAAAAGTTGTCATAAAATAATTGTAAAAATATCATTTCTTTTAATACATCTAACTATGTCCCACATGGTCCCACATAACACACATGATATAAGACTAAATATCTAATCATACTTTGTCATGTATGAGTGTTAAATGAGAGTATAAAATTAAAGAGTTTCTATCAATATTTTTCCATACAAGTTATACTATCAATACGAGAGTAAAAATTTGTGTGCACGATACCAACTTACCACTCTTACAATAATATGGTGTTTGGTAAAAAAAATAACCCTAATATTGTGGGACTTGATTAGAGAGTTAAACATTAAACATTAGATAAAGTGTTCCTCTTCCACCCAAAATAAGAAAAGAAAGTGTTGTTATATCTAGAATTTATGACTTGGTTGACCGGTGGATTAGACTAGTAGGACACATACAAGTTAGATGGTGGTGTTGAGTACGTGCCTTGTCCCGAGTCAAGTAATAATATAATTTTTTACTACCAAAATTGATGTAATTTTTTACTACAAAAACATGTGAAACTGTATAGGAAAAGTTCACCAATGACACATACCTCAATTTGATCAGCTAGATTGATCACAAAAGCATTGGGAGTATAAGGAATAGAAATCCATTTCCCATCTTTGTTAACTTGAAGACCAGAAACTTCTGATTGCAAAAGGACTGTAAGAGCATTAAGATCAGTATGTTCATTGAGACCCATTGTTAACTCTGGATTTGGACATGGGGGATAGAAATTTGCTTGTGCTCTTTGTCTAGGTTGCTCACCCAACTTCTTCAACAAACAATCCTCCTCTAAGCCAAGCCCTATTGATATCAAACTCAAAAGTCTTCTTACCAATGAACCAACCTCTTTTGCATATTCAGTGAAAGCCTCTCTGAAAAGTAAAAGTATAATTAAGAGTGTGTTTGGTTTTACGGTGTAAAATTTGATTTTGACATTAAAATCGATCCTAACTTAAAGTGAGTTAAATGTAGAATGATTTATGTGTGGACACATTTAGTGAGTAGAACTAACAAATTCAATGATTAAAACCAATTCTAGTGACAAAAGTTCTAAATTATAGATTCAAATTAAAATCATACACCTCTAGAATCAATTTTAGAATATTCAAAAGTATAATCAAGCGTAGACTAAATATACTAGTTAAGATCAACTTTTTCTAAAAAATGATCATGACCAATATTTGGTTCTTGAGATTAAAGTTTTTGATATGTTCGCAACCACAAATCAAACACAATTGAAATTGTGTCAACCACATTTGACTACGATTCTCTGCAATAAAAAAGGATCCGATGCATTATATTGGTCACATTGATTGCAACTACCGTATAATTTTTTTTTCTATCATTTTGTTCAACTAAATTTATAATGTTAAAGTCAATTGGGAATTTTTCTCACCTGTATTGAGTCCCAAATTTTTCTGGTAGAAGCTGAATGATATCATCAATAGGATACCATGGATGAGCAAAACATTCACTCCACATCTTCACCTTTTCTCCACCATCCACTTGAAGGTAATAATTTAACAGCCTTACATTCTTGGTACGATCTGTTGATGAAAGATGTTCTCTTACCTCTGGTGCCAACTCAAAGAAGTTGGTAATTGCTTTCATCATTTTAGTGCAAACTTGGTTAGGAACACCATGGTTCACAATTTGGAAGAAACCAAATTCTTCACAAGCCTTTGAAATCTGGCGAACCACATCCAAGTGACTTAAATCAATTATGGGAATTGATTCTAAATATTTAACTTCTGAAAGATGTGGTCTTTTGTGTTCTGGGAGGATAAAACTAGGAGTTAAGGAAAGGGGAGAAGATTCATTGGCTAATTGGAAAGACTCCATCTTGTGTAAAAAAATTTGAGATTGAAGGGAATTGAACAAACAAAATATATATATGACATGGAATTAACCCTATTCTCTATTTTTATTAACAGTTTGGACATTTTTACTAACAAATTAATGATTAAGTATTAATTATTAATATAGTTATTGATTGATTACTGGTCTTGATTAAATTACATATGCTATTGACTAAATTTATATATCATTTGCTTAAGAAAGATTATATTAATTATAATAATGTTTAAGCAGTATTTTTATATACATAGTCAACGAGAAGAACACAACTAGGTTAAGTAAAATGCAAGACACAACCACCAGCCAACCAGAATTGACCGGAAGGAAAGAGAGAACTATCAGCTAGAGAGTAAACTTTTCACTCTTACTGGTCTTATTTATTTATTGGCTTAATAACAGTTTTCGTCCCCTAAGTTTTCCAAAGTAGCGATTTTGACCCCCTAAAAAAAAACTAAAAAATTGCCCTATAAGTTTTGCAACTGTAGCAGTTTTGGTAAAAAAAAATAACACGTGGCACCTCACTTAGGGTGCCACGTCAGCGTAGACCAACTCGAAATTGGCCTTGGGAGCCAAAACTGACACATTTGCAGAAATTAGGGGGCTATTTTGTAGTTTTTTCTTAGGGGCCAAAATCAAAATTTTGGGAAAGTTAGACGGCTAAAACTGCTATTAAGCCTGATTTATTTTATGTTTGTGAATTGTGATAACTAAGTGAGTTATTTAAATTTGGTGCGAGGATAAAAAAAAGTTTCCATGTAAATATAAAACGCAATCGACCATTGACAACTGAATCTGCTAGCTAAAAAAAGTTCCCAATGTCTATTCTTATTAAATCCCTAAAATGCCAATTCTGAACATCCCAATCTATTCAGGTTCTCAGATTTCCATCAAAGAATAGTAGGCAAATTAACATGCATATGAAAGTTATGTGAGCCAAGTTCATTTTCTCAGTTTGAGAATTTCCAAAATACAAACATATAATGTTGATTGTCAAATGAAAACCAAAGCAGCTACCAAATAACAAGGCACATTTAGATAAATGCAATACACTATTGTGATCATCACAGTAATGGAGGAAGAATCAAAGCCGCACTAATTTTCGAAAAGCAGTTTGTAACCATCTGGATTGTGATTTGTGTTGTGACTGTATTCATATACTTCACACATATTCCAAATGCAGACCACTATTAACCGTTCAGCGTTAGCAAAAATCATTTGATTCTCCAATCCATCCATAGATAAAATGTATAACTCCCAATAAGCCAAAACAACTAAAATTTATCTTCATGAGCATCAACTGCAAAGTAAAAGATTAAAATCTGATTTGAATAGACATGTATGTTTCTGTCATACCGGTCCTTGATGCCACCTCACCTCCTACTTATCTCCAAAAAAAATGTCAGCTCAATTTTTGTAGACTTACCGCCCAAAACTAACGTCAGGACCATAATGGCTAACAAATTTTGTGTTTGAATAGACAAAATAGAGTCCGGGACTGTTTCGTGTTTTCTCTTGAGCTGGGGACTAGCGTGGCAGCAAGGTACATATTCAGGGACCAAAGTAGCTGTTTACCTTATTTATTTATTTTCTAACGTGGCAACTCAAAGGCTTCTTTCACCATCCTCCTTGTTCCTTTATGGTTGAAGATTTCTTCAAGAAACTTAGAGAAACGATAATTTCTGTACTTTGGAGGGTGTTCTTCATCTGTCAATTCATGAATTGGCCCAATTATTGTCTCTGGATTTGGCCCAAAAAACATCGCCATCGACATTCGTGGATGCACATTGTTGGTGACAGCTCTGTGAAGTACACTTTTGTATCTTCCATTGCTTAGAACCTGCATATAATGTTAAAAAATTACATTTCACACTTTCTATTTGTTCACGTTATCTTTCAAATTTGTATAAATTTTGACATAGTTATTTAAATAGATCAGGGCTAGTAAATGAATTATTTGAGTTTAAGAACTGTGTATCAAAAGTGTAAAACGTTTTTACAATCATCCAATTATATTTTACTAAGTTGACAATTTGTTATTGTTTAAGATGTTACCCAAAAGTGTAAACACAAATGTGTTGAAACAATGTGTGTTTTTCTTTTGATAGTAACAAGCTTACTTCCTTTCCAAACTCAAAATGTTTGTACAAGAGGATAGGCTCAAATCAAAGATTTTGGGACTAGTATAAGGCAACGTTTAGTGTGGGGAAATTACAAAATTTCCCCATCTTGGCCTAATCTAACCTCAACCATTGATTTAATGTAAAATAATAGGAATGGTTAGAATTGTTTTGTCTTCTTGACCGGTAACTTGTACGGATTTTAATATTAAATAACTCAAATCTTTGTGGATTTAAATATATAAATTAAAGGATAATAAAAAATTAAAATATCAAACACTTACAAAATGAATT
>Ga0228710_1002925_pt1 | contig 27165 bp, 11 predicted proteins | sample MedpolnodulmetaG_FD_177995 | JGI IMG/M metagenome (GOLD analysis project Ga0228710, IMG submission 177995) | Root nodule microbial communities from Medicago polymorpha collected in Santa Monica, California, United States - pink nodules | ecosystem: Host-associated > Plants > Roots > Nodule... | reverse complement strand
AAAACAAAACGATATTCATTCATTTAAATTAATATAGTATATCAGATCCAACCACATATTCAACATACTAAAAACGTAAATGGTATATCTCTCAACAAACTCACTTAAGTTAACAATATACAAAGGCAAAATGCGTGCAAATAATACGATAAAGTTAATCCTAAACAGACCATAAGTATCCATAAAACCTGCAGGTACCAGCACCCATAAGATAAAGTTAATCCTAAATTTAAAATTCATCGAGAAACCAAAAACTTTAGGTTATAAGAGCGTTTATTTTACTTGGGATACCACAATAAATATACAACCTAACAATATTGGTATTGTCGGTTTTCTTCAACAACAAAAAAATATTGGCATTGTCGGTTGAACCGTGCCTTACAAATATATTGTCACGAATATTAAAATAGGTAGTGTCATTGAATGTATGTGCATAAAAGTCTTATGTTGACAATCACGATGCATACTGTTGTGAATTCGAACTCAAAATCACACTAATAAACTTAGATGTGTAGGGCAAAAGTATCCAATATCAAAGTAACCTCAAGCAACAACAACAATAACAAACCTAGGTCTAATCTAGGAACCAAGTGTAAAACACAAAACCACAAGCAAAATATAAAGAGAGAAGAGAAACAAACACATCAAGAAGTGTTTACCCAGTTTGGTCAAACAATAACCTACTATGGGGATAGATTGATATCTCCAATCCACTGTCAATGAGTTCTTTACAAAGAGATACAAAAGAGTTACAAGAAATTATCTTCAACAAGCTTCCTAAGAACAAAACCTAATTTCTACCATTTTCTCAATCTCTTCCCAAGAACAATAGACTAAATGATTTCACTCATTTACAAATGTTTCTCAACCCAAGAGAACCCTCACCAAAGACTTTCAACCTTAAAGTTACATCATTTGATTTCTCAAGTTTCTCTCTCTTGAAGCCTCTACACAAAACATGAAAAATGAAGTCTTAAATAGTGCACATGTCTTGTCAATATCGTGCCCCGATTTTACCTAATCGTGCCACGATTTCAAGTTAGTACACAATGCAGCACTAACATTATCCACAAAAATTGTTCTCTGATTTCTTCATATCATACCCCAATTTTTGTCGAAACAAAACTCGCAAAACTGACCCGAAATCGTGTCTTGATTTCACCAAATCGTGAAATGGCTTTTGCCGGATTTCAATCATTAATTTTTGAGTCAATTCTCAATACATACAAATTAAATTCATTGATTATTCTCACACACAAAACATGTGGGAGTTGCCATTCTCATCTACTAACTAATTTTGAAGTTTTTAACATAATGATTGATATTGAATCTAAAATAAATTAGTGGACCCGACACCTTCCAACCGAAAATGGGTTCGGAGCATGATGTTATGTTACACTTACAGCTTTAGACCCTTAATTATGTTGACAAGAAAGAAGAAGAAAAAAAAACCTCACTTTTAAATAAAAATATAAGGTTTCTTTACTTTGCGAATTTTTTATTTTAAAAGAAAAATTGTATTAATCAGGGTATTTTGAACTAAGAGTTAGAAGTTTCCTTAAAAAAAAAAAAAAAAGAGATGGAAGTCTTGTGTTCAAATCCAGAAAAATGAGTAAATATAAATCTAAAAACCAATTACTAACATTTTCCAATAAAAAAATAGTGCTCTTAAAATAAACAATTGTGTATGTATTTTTGAAAGCAACCGAAATGCAAAAGAATTGTTTTCATTATTTCCAAAAATACATCGCCACTAAGTGACATTTCACCTTTTCTCCATCATAAAAATTTACTTCAAAGGTCTCACATCTTATTAACAAGTTAAAATGAACATTTGTCAAGAAAAAAATTAAAATGAACGCATAATTTGAGGAATGAAAATTAAAAAAAAAATTCAGAAATGGAACTTGATTATTTTCATAATATATCACTTTTGATCTATGGGTCGACACGATGATCATATTGGTAACCCTTCTTCTATGGTGTTTGAATGAGAGAAATTTCTCATTAATATTTAGGTTTAATTATAATTTTGTCTTCTTTGAAAAATTATAGTTTTGGTTTTTCTATTTTCACTCACTCATGAAATTAGTCTCTCTATTTTAGAATCACTCAGTTTTAATCTCTCTTTTGGATCTTTGAATTGAAGTTTTTATGGAGTTTTATTGTAATTTTATGGTTGTTGATCATTAGATTGTATGACGTCTCATTTAAAATATGTCACATCACCATTTTTTAATCCAAAAAATATCTCAAAGTCTCACATTGAAAAAATATATGGTCTAAAAGAACATCTAATGTTTTGAAAAATCTTATTTTATAAGTCGATTTTGTGACACTGGGTTTAATCCAAAACCTTAGATTTTATATTATTGAAGGACCGGTCTTTTGACAAAAATATTTCACTGCAAAAATTTTGATAACAATTTACCAACATGGTGTAGCATAAGTGGTATGTATTTTCTTAAAAACAAAAAGTGGACGTTTAGGCCATTAAAAAAAACTATTTGGTTTATAGTTCGATCTCGTGATCGAACACATGTTATGACTTGAAAAAGATCAACCGCTTAAATGAATTTAAATGACCTCAAAAGAATTATTCGTTGTAGTTGCACACAAGATAAATATACGATGATAACAACTTTTATAATTATGAAAGGAGTGGTTATGGTGAGACACTCACACTGCTCATGGGCGAGCATTAAAGAAAAGGTTAAACAATTGGAATGAAAGTCAACTATATTACTGACTACTTGATGCTTAGTGTATACAATGTTCCTACATACTCATAGTTAATTAAGGAATGCTCGTGTGTGTTGATTTTCCCTCCTCAACCTATATGCATCTATCTCCACCCTCCTAATGCTACATAGAAGAATATAGATGCCAACTTTAATTTGATGAACGACCATGTATCCCTTTTTGCCTCTAAAAGTCTTAAAGACTACACATAATGTCCAATACCTAAGGTTTGTAAAAAAAAAGGAAGGGTCCTGTTAACCGGTGTCTCCGGTGTCTCCGAAGCATTGATTAAAGAAACTAAAAAAGAAAATTTTAAGTCAAAAATAATTTTTTTTAAGCTTTTAATATATTGACTACATAACTTTCGATGCAAAATACTACTATATTTGACTTTTTAATCAGTACCTCGGGAATACTGATTAGCATTTTCCAAAAAAAATACTCCATCCGGTCTCAAATGTAAGGAAATTTTCACTTTTTAAGTTCATTTAATAAATAATGTATGTAGTCCATATTATAGACCACATACATTATTTATTGAATGAACCTAAAAAGTGAAAATTTCCTTACATTTGAGACCGGAGGGAGTATGGTTTAGCTAAATCTACATTGACATTAATGAAATTGAAATGAAAGAACATGCATTAATCCTAAGTCTAACTAAAGTACATAAATATGCTTCTTAATTACATGGTCCATACCATAACTTTCTGTTTTCTGACAGCAACATTCCCCCAATTCCTTTAATTTTCATAATAGCCCGGTCCATTTTGGGTTATAATTATTTTGTTTATAACACATTTTTGTTAGTGAATTCAACTCCATAATTAATTATGCTACTCTGTAGTTACGTATTAGTTGATGAGTTCCATCTTGCTCATGCTAATAATGTCGCTTTCTAGTTGGCTTGTGGTCAACAAACATTACTCCATTCTTTTTTTTCTAGTTGGCTTGTAGTACTAGCAATTACTAACAATGAAATTATGGTTTTCATTTTGTGTTAAAATTAACACACACGTATCACATTATTAATTATTTAGAATTTTTCCACAATTTTCACCTTTCATTTCACTAGAATTGAAAATGAGTCTATGTCCTATGATTTTGAGTGTCACGGACAAACAAAGTATTTTGCCCTTGTAATGATTTAAATTTTTTCCACTTCTCTCTACTTCTTTATTTATAGGAGATGGTGATTTTGATTCATTTTTTCTCCTTCAGATTCACCTTTTTGCGTCATTTTTCTCTTTTTAAAAAGAAATAAAGTGGTTTTCACTTTGATATGATTTTTCTTTTATGATTTTGTCGTTTGAATGTGATGCACATTGTTTCGTTCTATGTCTTGATGGGGCATTGTTTGATTTGTCATCGTGTTGCAGCGTTCGTTTGATTTATATTGACAGAATAATTATATATTTAAGATATTTTATACGAGATTTAAGATATTTTCAACATAATTTCAAGCTCGTATTATAGAATGATAGTCCAAAACTTTAAATACTAAATAAATTAAAACTATTTTAACATGTTTTATTCTTTTTTTGTGTGTGTGAACCGAATATCATTTGCATACAATTTCAAAGACTAATCTTTCGAGCCGGGTAGGACAACAATATGTGGCAAAACTCTTCCTTAAAAAAATTTAACTCTGATAGATTCTCAGAGTTGAATTTGAACCCAAAACTTTTGGTTAAGTTGAAAGACATTGTCATTTTCAAAGCTTTTATTAAGGGATCAAATGTTTGACTTATAATACATTAAAAAAATAATGAACTGCAAAAGTGTCTTTATCAGACTCAAAGTTTAATTAACTATATAAACGTATGTGCATATTTAGTATCACATTGCATTTGATGAAATCACGATGACACAATGATTTTATCATAGATCCAAATTACCTTTTACAAAAATTACAATGACTTGCAATGATTTTGTCAAATTCAAATGCTAAGTGAAACATGTACAAAATTCTATGTATAACTTTTATGTTTAAGGGGGAAATGATGATTTTAAACGCGACTTGTTTGACTAAGTTACAATTTCTTTTAAAAGGAATGAGAAATGATATATGAATAACCATTTTTTTACAACTTTTGTGACAACTTTCTCTCTCATATTCACATTATCTTTTTACTTTCTCTCTATATTGCTTTGGTTTTTTTGTCAATACCTCATTTCTTTTGTAAAATTTTAATTGCCACATATATGAATGTTCAAATAACACAACTCAAAAGGAATAGTACAAAAATGTATCCTTTCAGCCAAGAACAAAACGAGATTTGGCTGTTATGTATAGAAGGTTAAAAGAACAAGCAATCAAAGTAGAACACGATTGTGACCCGACATTGTAACTCTAAAGAGAAATGACACCAACATGAAAAGGGAAAGACACACTCTAGTGTGTCTAGCATGAAAAGACACATATGAAGCTGTAGCTAGCTAGTATGCTCTTGGATCAATCGTTACCATCAAACATTCACTCACTCACTACATAATTAACACTAACACACACTTTCACCCTTTTAGCATGTTTTGATTTGATGTCTCTCCTAACACGTCCCACTAATCCACATAAAACCTCTTCAACAAAAAAGATTATTCAACTTAATTTTATTAGTGAATAGTGTACTATTTTAATTTAGTTTACTTTCCTTATCATATAAAAATGTAGATTAAGTTTTTGTGTGTAAAAATTATTTGATACATCTCATTTTCAGGTATAAGGCTCTTGCAATCTAATTTGGAAGCTCAAGTTTCTTCTAAAGGTAAAAAAAAAAAAAAAATATGTGGCGAACTTGTAGGAATTGTTTACCAACTCATGTACGTTTACAAGATAAAGAAGTTACATGTTCTATGAATTGTACACCGGTGGATAGTGAGAATACACTTCATTTCTTTTTTCAATGTCCAAGTAGCTTAAAAGTTTGGAGTATGCTTCCTTTATTTTCTTCTATTTCTATTTTGCTATAAGAAGATATGGATAGCAAGAATATTATCTCCAAAGCATTACATGATTTATCTAAGGAAGATGTGGCTTTATTTTGTTGTGTTTTGTGGGTATCTTGAAACAAAGAAGCAACAAAGTGTGGAATGAAGTAATTGATGCTCAAGTTTATGTTGTAGAGAGAGCAAAAGCTATGTTTCATGATTGGCAAGATACACGTAGGATTTGTAATACAACTTGTGCGCAGGCGCGACTAGAAGGAAATGTGACATACATCAAACCAACTGAAGGAAGATTTAAGTGCAATGTTGATACATACACTTTTTTTTGGAAAAAAAACTGAATGATTTACTCCAGTATGTGAGGTACATATTGGCGAAGCTCTTGAGTTGTTATTAGCTTTAGCATGGGTTTATCAATTACACTTGGGACCTATCGATTTTGAACTTGATGCGAAAAAAGTGGTGGATAGTTTTTCATCTGCACATCAGGATGTTACAGAATTTGGGATGATTATCCATAATTGTAAAACTATCTTTGAACAATATTATGTCAACTTTAGTGTTGAGTTTGTGAGGAGACAAGCAAATGAGGCGGCTCATAGATTAGCTAAGGCGGCCATATCTTCGGCTAGTTTCCAGATTTTGGTAGAAATACCAGATTATATTGAACATATTTTAAGCAGTAAAATGATATAAGCCTCTTTAAAAAAAATGTAGATTACGTCCACCAAAAAGAAAATGTAGATTACGGTATTAGTTTCGTAGGTTTAGTGTGATGTATATCAAAGGAAATTGCGGATGAGGAAAATGATCATTGTGTCAATTTATCGTTTTCAATTTTTCTCTTCATTACTATAGTTTTGTATGGGTTTAAAGTATATATTAAATAATTGAACCCATCGAAGATCATATTATTTCATTTATATTTTCAAAACTTTTGTAATAAAAAAATGAAGAAGATCTTGACTCCATTATACAATTATCTCAAAAGAATTTGAACTCCATAGCTACTAAGCTTTGTTTTTTACCAAACCTTAGATGACACCTATAGACAATATATATTATACATTAGTTTCTCATATAATATATGCCAAATCTATCATGGGGTAATTTATGCTTAACGTTTGTACCGAATTATTAATCTTTTAAGTTTTTTTTTAAAAAATTTAAATTGGTTCTTTATGTTTGTAAAAGTGTGCATGCACTTAGTCCTTTAAGGCATAAAATATATATACATCATTACCTTATTTTCAACAATATCGGTTAAAAAATACTTATGTGGACATTTATTGTTGTGTTGGTAGGTCTAAATTCATCACTCTCAAAACTATGGTTCATAGGTGTATTATTTAGTTTTATTTTAACCAAAATTGGTTGATTACTTGATTTATAATGTTGATGAAATACTTACTTATAAAATTAGGAGTGAACTAGGAAGCATGTATGTAAGTAAAGATGTTTGATGTCATAAACACTTTTTGAATCTTCCACCTCAATGTTAAATTGTCATGTAAGCACTTTGTAACAAAGTTGGATGAAAAATGGACCAATTTGTTACATTTTTTTTTAAGGATTAACTTGTTTATTTTTAATAACATAAAAGACCAATTTAAAATTAAAAATAAATAAAATGATTAATTCAGTACAAATGTTAAACTTAAAACTCAAATTTTTTTACGCAGAACCAAACATACACTAAATTATTTTTATATTTCACTATTATTCCTTAAATTATTTTCAATTTGTTTTGGTCCCGTCAGTTACAAATGTTAGACGTACATTTTAGTCCTATAAGTTTTGTTGTTCGATTTTGGTACCTATAGTTGCAAACATTTGATATTTTGATTACTTAGTTATAAATTTGAGGTCCTTTCTGTGAGTTATTTAATGTTTACAAACTAAGGACTAAAGTGTCTAACGTTTATAATTTAATAGACCAGAATAAAACGAAAAAAAACATAACGATTAATTATTTGTTTAATTTTGCAGCAAAAATGAGTAAACACGCTTCTATTGTTGCATTCAAGTCAATGTATAGAATCTCCAATATTAAACTTATGCGGCCACCATAAATTTGGTAAACTAAACGTTTAAGCAAACATGCACTAAAATGTATATTACATTTTTAACCTAAGAGATCAAAATAAAACAAAAATAAAATTCAAAAATTATTTAAAGAACTTCAAATGTAATTTAACCCAAATAAAATTAGTAAACAATCAGAAACTCATAAATATGAATGTCTCAATCTCTCACCCGTGACTGAGAAGAGAGAACACATCACAACGACATAGATTTCATACTCACAAGAGAGGGAAGATAAAGTGTGTATGTTTCCTCCATCAACATTTTGTGGGACCTACACGTTACGTATGCCTATACCATGCCACTACTGCACTTTATCTATAGCATGGGGTTATTTACTTGTCATATACCATAAGTTTTGTATATATATTTTCATACAAATAATTACATATATGAACTTTAGTAAAATTACATTTCAACCAAAAAAAACTTTAGTAAAATTACAGTTTAATTTTATTATACATTTACAAAATACAGTGATATGGTAAATTAATAATTTTTCTGTACATATCCTTTAAATATGTGGATTAATAATATGAATGCTGAAAACTTTATCATAGGACATCAATTATTCTTGTGAGCAGAGTGGGACTCATCAGACAAAAGCAAGCACAGAGAGGAAAGCAACGTTCCTTTTTGGTTTTACCAGCATGTGTCTTTACTCTGTAGGGTTCCCTTTCTTCTCAGTTTTCAATTGTCCATGGTGGCCAGTTGTTTTGGGCACCAAGTCTTAAACATGGGCAAATGGCCAAACTTCAGTTAACTTGTCAATTTTAAGGGACCCAAATTTCAGAAAGCTGTTGCTTAGTTTAGGGGCAAAGTGGTCCATATGTAATAAATAAATAACTATCACATTAAATATATTATTAATACTAATAAGCAATTAATAGAAAACCTCTTAAAAAAAGTAATTAATTTAATTTTTTTGTCAATAAAAATATGAATTTGATTACTAATTTTTTAAAATATATGCTTGATATAAAATACTTATTTAGAGACAACAACTTAGAATTGATTAGTTATATCCATCTTGATAATTAAGTAAGGGCATCCTGATACAATAAGTGATGTGCGCACAAACTTAGAATTGATTAGTCATAAAAAAACTTAGAATTTGATAGTATTATACAAACAATTGAGTTATGAGAACATAGATTTATAATCGATATGATACAAAGTCAAGATGTTATTAGGTCGAGTTTTAATGTGTTTGAACCAGCGTTTTTGGGTTCAAATAAAAAGAATTTTGGGTTTTTGAGAAAGAGATATGGTAAAATTATTTTAAAATTTGTGTAGTCAACCTCTTAAGATTGTAAAAAACGCTCTTTTCAATACAAAATTTACTTTTTATTCTTAACAAGTATCTCATAGGCACAAGTTAGCATGACCGTAAAAGGCATGACTACTCTAGGGCTAAGGTGGGTCATGGTCCATCCAAGAAAAAACTCATGAGTGTACCCTACAAAGAAATGTTTCATTTAGCGGCGGTTTCTTTTCCATTTCACGGGGTTTATAAACCTCTGAAAATAAGAAATTTTGGGAAAGACTCTAGTGCTTAATCTTCACAAAGGTGGGTCATGGTCCACCCAAGAAATCAGTAATTTTGTAATTAATCTCCACTAAAAGCAAATTACAAGATTATTTTTTTCTCAAAAAACAAGTCATTTACCTATTAATCTAAAGATTTCAGGTATCAATGTACTCGAGTTTTTGAGTGTATCATACAACTTGCCAATTTCAAAACACAAATACTATTATTTGTAAAAATCAAACATAAACAAACAATTCAACAGTAAAAAATAGCTCTATTCTCTCTCTTCAAACCTCACAAAGCCACCGCCTTCCTCCTCACGTTGGAGATACATCATGTGCCATTCCTCTCCAAATTTCTTTTTTATTTTTTTAATTCAGCTGAAAACACACGTGGCTTTTTTATTGATTTTTAAATAGTTAATTACACACGTGGCATGCCAACTAGTTCAATGAGATGCCACATCAGCGTTGACTTGGTCAAAATTGGCCAAAAGGTCATTATTGCAAAGGGGCTAAAATTTTCATTTTTTTATTAGGGGGCCAAAATCGCAACATTGGCAAACTTAGGGGGCCAAAACTGTAGTTTAGCCTAAATATTAAAGGATTACTTCATGGATAAACAAGAATATTTAAAGTCATAAGTTACAAGCAATGATGCAAAGAAATATTCTCTTGGACTTCAAAGAAAGAATCATCTTGTTTATCAAAACAAATGATCTCTCATTTATATGCTTCAAGTAGTTTTTGAAGGGAATAAATAAACAACCTTCATAAGGTTCAAAGTGTTGAAGAACATTAGAATGTTTAAGAACATCAGAACGTTCAGCATAAAGTACAACCGTCAAAAAGGAAGGAACCCCGAAGAAACATCTGAAGTTCATATGTATGAACCCAGAAGGAGTTCAAGAGGTTGTTCAAAAGGTTGCTCAGAAGGTTCATTAGAGTAAACCCATAAATCAATGTCCACATCAAGAACATGCAAGAACAGATGTGACATGAACATATCTTATGCAGAAAACGATTTTGACTTTGGATCAAGAAATCATTAAAGACATCTATGGTGATTAAAGGATTAATAGACTTTGATAGTTCTTGGTATTTGTGCATTCTTGAGTGATTAACCAAGACACAAACAAAGTTTAAATCATACCAAGATACAAGAAATCAAAGGTCATTTGAACTCATGAACTAACTCCGAGTTCAGAAAGTTAGTTCAGAATGTTGTTTAGTGAGTTGATCAGAATGTTCAAGTAGAGTTTAGAAGGTTGTTCTTATACAAGCCCAGAAACTCAAGAACATCATCAAGAGAATGCAAGGCACACATGACATGAATAAATGTCCAGGAAAGTACACTTGCATGGATCAATCAAGCAATAAAGGCATTTACAAGATTAATGTCAAAAAGGATACTCAATGTTCATTTAAGACTATGAACATTGAAGTACTAAGAATATTCCAATGAGAATATCATCCTAGAAGTTACATTCACTGCACTTGAGTTATGTTTTCACTATTAGGATTTGATTACATCAAATGATAGTCTTACAAATCATCCTAAGTGAAACAAATGGAACATTCTGATGATCAGAATGTTCAGCTCTGCACATGCTTTATACTGTGAATAATACAGTAGGTGAAAAGTTAAAAAGCAAAGCAAAAGTGAAGATCTTGTCCTAATCAATCAGTGATGGACACATATGAGATTTGGTATTGTACAATATCTTGCATATCTCCCAAAAGCATGGGCCTGAAGATTGCAGATCCATTATTCTCTCTCTTACACACAATCCAATACAGATCTGGAACAACTTTATCCATGTAACATTTTGATGTTTGTGCAAAAGTCACAACACATGAATAAATCCCAAAAAGTTATAAGGCACACATTGAATAAACCTAGAAACTCATCATTCATTCATAAATGATGAACCCAGATGAATGTCATGAAGAACACAACAACATTCTGATAGTAAGAATGTTCACCCAGATTTTCAAGTAAAAGTCAGTGGGGCCCAGGACACGTGGCATAACACCATTGGTCATACTCCAACAACTATATGAGCCCAAAAACTCTAAATAAAGATTAAAGGCTCATTATTACTTGCACCATTGCAAAGCATACAAGAAAACATCTGAAACGTGTTTGAAGCTTTAGCATTTGAATTAATCATCACTGAGATTTTTATATCTTCTTGTAGTGTAAATCAACTTCTATATTATCTTGTTAAAGATAATTTCTCCTTCCATTCTTCTCTTGTCTGATCTCAAATCAGTCAAACTTCATACAAATTGTAAACTAAATCTCATCTAACTTTAGGGGTACTAAAGTGTAAGTTTGAGAAAAGGTTGTAAAAGTCTAAGTGGGTAACTTAGCAAGAAGGTGCAAGCCTGCTGAGGCTTAGAGAATACAGGGTTGTAATTGTTCAGGTGAAAAGAGATTGTAAGGTGCAGTATTTGAGAGGTTATCTCAAGCATCATAGTGGAAACTCTCACAAGATTGTGAGGAGTGGACTAGCCCACATTGGGTGAACCACTATAAACCTTTGTGTGTTTTTCTTCTCTTCCCTATACTCTTTATTTACAGTATACACACACACAAACACATTTGTTTATTTAAACTGTTTTTGCATTAACACTTTAGAACGTTCTGAAGTCAGTCTCCTAACTTAACCATTCCAAGTTCACAAGTTGAGAATCAATTTTAAGTTACAGGTTTAATTTTAAAAGGGTCACAATTCAAACCCTTCCTTCCTTGTGACTATTATCTTCACTTCATGTTTATGTTCGAGCTGTTTCGGTTTGTGTTATTTTTCCACCTTTTCTCTGTCTTACGAATTTGGCATCTGGATAATGGCGGGCCGAGTTTTTGGACAGGTTAAGGTGTTTGCTCTGGTGGTTCGTGAGTTGAGGGGTGCCTTAATGATTTGTGTCGGGATTCTGGTGGACTGATCACTTTTGATTCGAGATTGGGAGCCAGTTTTTTTGACTCAAGTCCTTTTAGGCTATTTTGGTGTCTCCTTCGATAGACCAGATGTTGAATGGTGGTCGAATCTGAACGTTTGAAGCCGAAAATCATTGTCGGGTGCTTAATCGAACTTTGTTGGTGGTGTTGGAAAATTGATGGTGTCGTTGATTTTTCGCTGGGTGTTTTGGTGTTTTTATTTTTATTTTTATTTTTGGTGTAATACTTGGGATCTAATCCCCTCTTCTTTATTCCCATGAAATTTCAATGAGTAAGAGAAGAATAATTTATGTTTCCAACTTTGGCAATTTATTAAAGTGTCCGTTAAAAATAAAGTTTGAATAATTAATTTATTCAAGTGACCAACCAAATTTTTTTTGGGCTATGCAACTGGGGCATGGTAATAAAACTCATACTCGTAGGTATCCGTCCGAACCAAATCAAATTTGACGGGTTTCTCTCATTTTGATTGAGCTTATGTGAGTTTAAGTTTTTCTCGATTTTAAAACACGAGTACAAAACAAATAACATGAATAAATGTACGCATCCCAAATCCACACTCAAATTTGTCCGAATTCACATCAACGCATTACCCCTTTTATACAAATAGAAACTCAAAATCTAAATCATTTCACTCATTCAAAGTCTCAGCTCTCTCTTTTCTCCTTCCATTTCTCACTGTTTCGGCCTCTCTCTTCTCCATCACCATAGTCATCGATTGTCATCATCCTCTTTGCTGAATAGTACATCACAACATTGCGTCCGATGTTGAAAAATACTTCTATTTTTATTTTAAAAAATTATCAACAGCACGGATGGAGATGAGGCGGGATATTCGAACCTGTCAAAGACGAAGATGATGAGATTCAATTTCATCCTCGTTGGATAGCGAGTAAATATACGATAGTAGAGTATGACGACGGGGAAGGTAAAAATCACCTCCACCTTACTCATTGTCATGCTTATCTGCAACCGGTAACCATAAAAAAAGATAACTAAGTGAAATTGATGCTACTTGGAGAGAGTAATAGAAACTTTACCTCACATTTTCTAAGCTTCCATTAATTTATTCTGAGTTGAATAAAGTCAATAGTAAGAATCGTGATATTTTGAATCAAAGTCAAGAGTAAGACTCGTGATATTTTTTTCTGACATATTAGCATTGACACAACTTTAATTGCTTTACTATCTTTATCACATCATATGATCATCATTATAAGACAAAAACAAAATATAAAATTTACTTTCTCATACCTTCTTTTTATTCTTCTTATTAATCCATTAATAAATATAATAGTAACATAAACAGTATATTCATTAAAAATGATGACAACTTGGCTCGGTCGTTTGTTTTCTTCATAGATTCCGGAGTGTGTCTGTCTGTGTTGTTGTTGGACGCAGAGAAATAGACAGAAAGAGAGAGAAAATTGAATAAAAATGTGTTTTTTCATTTCACTTTCTTTGCTTGAGATCTGAAAGAAGAAGAAAACAAATTCAGGTGAGTGAAGTTTTTGCTTGATGGATCTTGTTTAACCATAGTGAATGATTCCAATTTCCATTTTCAGATTCTCTGCAACAAAAAAAAAACCCTTTTCTTTTCTATTGAGTAAACCACAAGAAAACCAAAAAAACTCAATTTTTACATGACCCTTTATTCAAAATCTTCATATTCTTCTTAAATAAGAATCTGGGTTGCTAATTCTAGAAGAAAGAGTGTTAAAGTTGGAATCTTTCTTTGTTGGGGTGTTAGGATTCAATCTGTGAAAGAAGAAAAAGTGTTTCAATGAAGGAAAGTGAGAAAGGGTATTTGGATCCACAGCTATGGCATGCTTGTGCTGGTGGAATGGTTCAGATACCTCAAGTGAATTCAAAAGTTTTCTACTTTCCACAAGGACATGCTGAACATGCTAATACAAACATTGATCTAAGGGTTTCAGTTTCACCACTGATTCTTTGTAAGGTTGTTGCTGTTAAATTCATGGCTGACCCTGAAACTGATGAAGTTTTTGCTGTAATGAAGCTTCTTCCTTTGAGGAATTCAGAGCTTGGTTATGATGAAGGTGGTCGTGGTGATGGTTTGGAAAATTCAGAAAAGCCTGCATCTTTTGCTAAGACTTTGACTCAATCTGATGCAAACAATGGTGGGGGGTTTTCTGTTCCAAGGTACTGTGCTGAGACGATCTTTCCGAGGCTTGATTACGCGGCTGAGCCGCCTGTTCAGACGGTGGTGGCGAAGGATGTGCACGGTGAGCTTTGGAAGTTTAGGCATATTTATAGAGGGACACCACGCCGGCACTTGCTTACGACAGGGTGGAGTAGTTTTGTGAACCAGAAGAAGCTTGTTGCTGGTGATTCTGTGGTGTTTTTGAGGGCTGAGAATGGCGAATTGTGTGTTGGAATTCGTAGGGCGAAAAAGGGAATTGGTGGTGGTTTTGATGGTTCATCTTGTGGTTGGACTTCAGGTTCTGGTTCTAACAATGTAAATTGTGGAATTGGACCTTTTGGAGCATTTTCTTTTTTCTTGAAAGAAGAGAATAAGACATTGAGAAATGGTTGTTTTGATGGTAATTTGAGTGGAAGAGTGAGAGTGAGGGCTGAAGATGTTATGGAAGCTGTGAAATTGGCTGCTAATAACCAACCGTTTGAAGTTGTTTACTATCCAAGAGCAAGCACACCTGAATTCTGTGTTAAGGCTTCAGCTGTGAGAGCTGCTATGAGGATTCAATGGTGTTCTGGGATGAGGTTCAAGATGCCCTTTGAAACTGAAGACTCTTCTAGAATTAGTTGGTTTATGGGAACAATTGCTTCTGTTCAGGTTGTTGATCCTATTCGCTGGCCTAATTCTCCGTGGCGCCTTCTTCAGGTATTGTTTTTTAGTTACAATTTGGAGAAAATATGTTGAACACATCTTTACATAAGAGACTCAATTTTTATGCTTCTTTGGATAGCTATCTGTGCTTTGTTATTGTTCAGTTTTATGGCCATCTCTGGTGTTTGTGGTTATGTAATATAAATATCTGTAAAAACAAGTTGATTGAGCTGAAATCATAGGTATTATAATTTTTCAATCTACCCCCTACCTCTTCTAATTGTTTCATTTATTTGTGCTCTAATTCAAGTGAAATTGTTAAAAAAAATAGTTCAATTGTCATACTGCGAGGTTTTAAATCGCTGTCACATTGCTAGCCATGAGATTATGGATAATCACAGGCAAATGTGGCTAATACGCCTCAATTGTGATCTCAAAGATATATAAATCCTTGATATTGTTACCCTGATTGCGGTGTGAACTTTTTTTTCAAACTATGGGTTTTTTCCACTCTTGTGATTATGAGGATGAAATAACCCGTGTTAAGTAGGGAGATATTTTTGTATGCTTGATTGCATTCACATCTTAGTTCAAAAGTCAATTTAGTTTTGCACAGAATCATATCACACATTCTTGATTATCTATCTCATTGCTATCCCTACTACTACAGGTTACATGGGATGAGCCAGATTTACTACAAAACGTGAAGCGTGTTAGTCCGTGGTTGGTCGAATTAGTATCAAATGTACCAGTCATTCATTTCAGCCCTTTCACTCCACCGAGGAAGAAGCTGCGGTTTCCATCAAACCTCGACTTCCCCCTCGATGTTCAATTTCCGTCACCGACATTTTCAGGCAACCAGCTCGGGCCAAACAGCCCCTTCTTTGGTTTATCTGACAATGCTCCTGCATGTATACAGGGAGCCAGGCATGCTCAATTTGGAGGAATATCTCTTTCAGATCTCAACCTTAACAACAATAAACTTCAGTTAGGGTTGTTTCCTACTAACATTCAGCACCTTGATGTGCATAGTAGGATTTCAAATAGCAACAACATGATGAACAACAATGATAAGACCAAAGAAAGCTTATCATGCCTGTTGAGTATAGGGAAAAAATATGATAAAAGTTTGGAGAAATCTCAATCTGATGACAATGTTGTTAAGAAACATCAGTTTTGTCTTTTTGGTCAACCAATACTCACTGAGCAACAAATTTCTAGAAACTGTTCTGAAAAAAATTCAGTAGATGATAGTAAAGACAAAGAGAAGTGGTTTTTGGATGCATTTTCAGCTGGGAAAGGTTCTAATGCTGCTGAGTTTAGTTGGCAACTTGGATTGGATATTGGTCATTGCAAGGTTTTCTTGGAGTCAGAAGATGTTGGAAGGACCCTTGATTTATCACTTCTTGGTTCTTATGAAGAGCTCTACAAGAAACTTGCCAACATGTTTGATTTAGAAAAGTCTGAGATGTTGAATCATGTTTTTTACCGTGATGCAACAGGTGCTGTGAAGCAAATTGGTGAAGAACCCTTCAGGTATTGCTTTTGTGTTTTGAGTAAACAAGCGCCTTGGTCCTTGAATATGTCAGACGGTGGTACTATAGTCTCTGAATGTATCAAAATTACAAAAACATGTCTAAATGTGTCTTTTGCTCGTCAGTTTAGTCCGTTTGATAGTATAGTCTATGAAATTAGTGTGTTTTTTTAAGTTTCAATACATTCTAGGACTATGATGACGCTGACGCGCACATTTAAAGACCAAAATGACTTCACTCTATTTTTTTTCTTTTGAATTTTCCCATTTTTACCATGACTTCTTTCAGATGCATATTACTGTTCTTGTCTTGTATTGTATTGTACAATAGCAAAATAGTATTACTCTTTGATTAATGAGGGGTTTTGTGATCTCATTGCAGTGAATTCATGAAGTCAGCAAAAAGATTGACAATTCTGACAGATTCAGGCAGCAAAAATGTCAGAGGGTAAGAGAGAAAATGTGTTCAGTTTTGTTTTATTCATCTGTGTAAATGATTATGTGTTGAAATGTCTTATATAATAAGAGGATCTTGTAATCATGTAGTTTTGATGACCAAGCAGAAGAGAAGAGGATTCTATTGAAATATAAGTACTCACAATTTGTGCATTAGAATGAGTTGCCACATTTTGTTTATTCTCACTTTAGTTTTTAGTCCTTAAAAGGATATAAAAATAATTAGTCCTTAAAGTATGAAATTCCATCTTATTTTAGTCTCTAATAAACAAATTTTCCTAACTCAACTAGCAAAAATGCGGAAATTGTTAGGCTAGACGCCGTGATCGGGGCTCAAACCTAGACCTCTTCACTTGTGTGTGCGAGTTTCAATAGTTATTTGTCATTTTGTCTATCTACCAAAATTATTTTGTGTAACATTTATTCCAAAAACTGTTTTGTAGGGCATGGATTACAGGAACTCACAAGGGTGAACATGGATTGGATGCATCAAACAAAACAGGACCTCTAAGCATATTTGCATAATGTGATGTAACATCTGAGATATTGTTGTTTACTTAATGTGGTGTAACATCTAAGATATTGTTATCATTATGATCATGTGAAATTTAAGGATAGTTTTTAATATTAATTACTCTGAAAACTCTGAATATGAACAGAATATATTTATAGAGGTCACTATTGTATCCAAAAGAAGAAGATTCTCTTATCAAGAAGTATGGGATTGTTTATGTTTTTTTAAGTTTAGAAATAGTGATGCATATATCATGGTCAACTATTATTGTAATAATGTTAACCAAGATTTGGACCCCACATTTAGTGATTTGATTTTGCTTATTTACATTTACACTGTGCGCTTACCTGCGTGTCTCCACGTCATTAGTTCTAATAAACCAAACATATCATGATATTCATGACATATCTTGTAACCTTTTTCTTCTGTTTGTTTCCGCCCATGGTCCCAAACAATTGTCTTCTCCATTTTGTGACTTCTGATCCTAAATGAGAGAAAGTTTGATCAATAAAAATTGATGAATTTAGTCCAAATTTTGAATCTATTATGTTAATTTTTGTTGACTTAACTTTATATTATATTTAGAACCGGAGAGATTATTTGTTATCATAGGCGATATAATTTGTAACGCAATCTAATGGTCACTTCAACTAAAGACCCCATATTAGGCGGTCCACCAAACATCGTACTTTAATACCACTAGATTAATCTTATCCTCGTAGAATGTTGAACATCGTCTTGTTGGGGAGTCTTGGAAAGCGTTAAGAGTAATAATGGACTAGACATTTATAACCATCAAAAGAGCTTAGACACGGCAACTTCATCTAAAATCTTATGCATTAGATATATGAATTAACTCTTTTAAAAATAAAAAGAAGAGATGGAAAATATGATTTAGTGTGGACGTTGCATTGTTATATCTAACAAACATGCAAGAACTAAATATGGAGACTAAAAATAAATATGGTCTGATATGGATCACCCATAGTGAGGGGTCATATTAGCTTTTCCTCATCTATTTTGTTGCTTGTCCTTTTATTTGTTGACATTTTCACATTATAAGAATTCTTTGTTGTTTGAATTTCTTTTATACCTTTGTTTTCTTGTGAAATATATATAAAACTCACGTATTTGGGAAAACTAGTACTCACTCTGTGTTATTATAAATCTCATGTTTATAACTTATACCTTCTTAAATTATTCATCACTTTATAATATAAAGAACAACATTTGTTATTTTTTCTCCTATAATATCTTTATTCACTTAAATAGTCTATCTACCTAACTAGCATTTGAACTACTATCAATTTCAATTGTTCCAATTAATTCAATTAAAAAAAACATTCCAATTAATTTGATATTTTATTTTTTTCATAAAGATATTTTAATCTTCAACATATTTTCTACGAAATTAGCATAATTAATCATTTTCTTAAATAATACTCTCTTCACCATACAATGATTATCTATTTGACGTTTAACAAAGATTAAGAAACGTGTAAAAATATGAGAGAGAGAGAGATTGTTAGCATTTTCCATAAACTAAATATAAAAATGTTTTATTGGAAATTGTGCATTTAATGTTTTAGAAATTTAAAATCTTATCTTTTCAAGACAATATTTATGTTTTAATTCCAATTTTAGATTCTTAACTTGTGTCATTAGGGTACAAGTTAGCATGACTCTTAAATTTATCGATAATTTATATTCTCTCCGTCCCTATATCCAAGCCCCCATTTGACTTTATTTTTGTCCCTAAATGTAAACCCCTTTCAAATTACTATATGCATTTATTATTATTTTTCCTAAACATATTCCTAATTAATACAATTAACTTATCTTGAAATTACACAAGTGCCACCCAAACCGACTGAGACACAGCAAGCAAATCACGTGATGAAGTTACAGAAGTTAGTGCAATTCTTGTAAGTGATGTTCCCATTCAGCCCCAAGAAATTCAGGTTTCGAAAAATGTGCAAAGTGACTTGGATTTATGGGCTCGCATTCGTGAGTATGACCAACGGATGGCAAAAGAGGGCTTCACGCAAGTGCTATCCAAAAAGCAGCAGCAAACAATGAAAAAACAAGTTTTAGGAAAAGCTTCGTACAATACCCGTGCAAAGGGTACACATCCTCCTTCTCAATGTAATATCCGAGGGCTTCTAAATATTTTTCAGAGATATTCGGAGGTTTCCGGACAAATTATTAATAATGTCAAAAGTCGCTTATACACAGGTGCTATGACTGCTACTCGTATCCAGATGGTTTCTGCTTTATTGGGGTTTACTGTGGGAACTGTCCCATTTATTTATCTGGGGTGCGCTATTTTTCAAGGAAAGCCGAAGGTTGCTCACTTTCAAATAATTTCAGACAAGATCAAAGCGAAACTCGCAACTTGGAAGAGTTCTCTTCTTTCAGTCATGGGCCGTGTTCAGCTGGTTAAATCTATTGTTCACTGAATGTTGGTTTATTCTTTCCATGTCTATATGTGGCCAAGACAGCTGCTCCGAATGTTAGATACTTGGTTAAAAAAATTCATTTGGAGTGGTGATGTGATGACTCGAAAAGTTTGCACAGTTTCTTGGAATTGTCTCAGTCGTCCATGGGCGGAGGGGGGTTTGGACCTCAAGCCAACCCGCTTGATTAATGATTCTCTTATATTGAAGTTAGCTTGGAACCTTCTCACTACAGATTCTAAATGGGAAACCCTTCTCAAGTGAAGATTTTTCTCCAATGGTAAACCTGCTGGTCACTATTTTAAATCTTCTGTTTGGTCAGGTATCAAGATTCATATTGGTGCGGTAATTTCTAACTCTCTATGGATTATGGGAACCGGTGAAAATATCTCTATTTGGAATGATAATTGGTTGGTTATTCCTATTGTTGATTTATTTGATATTGATCCGTATTTTCATGCTGGTTTCAAAGGAAAATTGTCGGAAGTTATTGTTGATGGTGGCTGGAATTTGCCACCGACTCTTCTGGTGAATGCGGTAACTTCTAGATTGCCCACAATTCCGCGTGTACCCTTTCCAGATACTCTTGTTCGGTCTCAGTCTACAGACGGTACATTATCTTCAAAGAATGCGTTTGCTTTCCTAAAGCTGCCTCATCCTATTTTGCCTTGGGCGGACTTAATTTGGACGGGGTGCATTCCTCCTTCTCATTCTTTTACCTTTTGGCGTTGGATGCATAGAAAGATGCCTACAGATGAGAATCTTCGAACGTGGGGTTGTATTATAGTTTCGGGTTGTTGCTTCTGCTTGAACACCGTCGAAACCTCTAATCATTTATTTCTTCGGTGCTCGTTTGCAATGGAACTTTGGACTTGGCTGGGTGGAAAGCTCAATTGCGTGATAGATTGTGCATCTGCGCTTTCTCTCCTTTCTTGTATTCCAACTCGGTGCTCTTCTCAGATTGCGGACTTATTTATTGCAGCAGTCATTCATACGGTTCACACTATTTGGCTATCACGCAACTCTATCCGATTCTCTTCTACTGAAGTTAATGTTCAATCAGCAAAGGTGAAAATTCACTCCTTGGTGGCCATGTCGGGTAAAGCTTCAGTAGGGAAATGCTTGCACACAGATTCTGCTTTCCTTGATTCTTTCGTGGTGCCTGCGCACTACCGTACTATGAAAGAAATTATTCCTGTGGTTTGGAAAGCTCCCACCTCTCCTTGGTTGAAGGTCAATACTGATGGTTCCATTATTGATGGTCATGCGGCCTGTGGGGGCTTTTTTGAAACTCCCGTGGCTCTTTTCTTGGTGCTTTCGTTTGTAACAATGGTGCTGCTTCCGTGTTCCATTCGGAAGTCTTGGCTTTCATTCTAGCTATGGAGCATGCGGCTAACCATGGATGGCGAAATGTTTGGTTAGAAAGTGACTCATCTAGTGCTATTTTAATATTTTAGAATCCTTTTTTAGTTCCATTGCTGCTTCGGAACAGATGGCATAACGCCCGTAGTCTTGGCATTCAGATCATTGTGTCTCATATTTTTCGCAAAGGTAATTGTTGTGCTGACAGGTTAGCGAATATGGGACATGATATTCAGGGTTCAATTTGGATCAGCACACTCCCGACGGAGTTACATCTTGATTCCTTTCGTAATAGAGTTGGTTTGCCTAACTATAGGTTCCCTTAGTTTATAGCAGGTTGTTGTTCTTTTATTTTCCAGTTCTTTTTCTTTGGAGGGTTTTGGCCTAGTCCCCCCTCTTTTTGTATATATTTTTCCCTTTATTTAATAAATTTTTAGAGTTTGGCGGCGTAGGATGGAGGTTTCCCGGGGTGCCAACCTAGTTGGGATGTCGGTGTTGCCTCTTGATGCATGTCCTCTCTCCTTGCCTAGCAAAAAAAATATATATGAAAAGTCAAATTTAATACACATACAAACAAAGGACAATTTGGTAATATTAACACACAAAACAGACACATTAATTACACTGAAACCATTTCTTAAGAAATGCGAAAAAGGCAATGGGTGCCTACATTAAGGGACGGAGGGAGTATTTATTTACAAGTTTTTCATTTAAAAGAGTGAATTAGCTGATGTTTGTGTAAGAGTATTTATTACCTAAAAAAGTTTTTAAAAAGTCTTATATTTAGAGGCATGATCAAATATGTTACATGACACGTGAAGTTATTTTGGATTTGAAAGATTGAGTGTTAGAAAGATTAATTTCCTATGATTAATGTATGATTAAGAGGAGTGTTATTAACGCTTTCTTTCTACACGCACTCTCTAAAAGATAGTGTTTTTTTTTATCATTTCTCAATATTTATAAAGTACAAACACTCATCGGATAACATGTCCGACACGACACCGACGCATATAGTTATACTGAATTATGTAATTTTCTCAAATTACTAATGGTATCGGCGTATCAGTTTCCGTGTTGTGTCCGATATTTGTGTTTATATCGTTGCTTCATAGCTCAATATTAAATTGGAAAGCAACCCGTGCGCACGTACCTGACTTTGAGAGTGTTTGATTAGGTTTTGGATCTAGAAATCCAGAAAACATGGCATGGGTTTTGAAGGCAGTTGTTCGACGGAGAAATAGGAATTGGTCTCCACACACAACTATGTTGTCCAATATTGAATTTGCATGCATGCATGGGTTTAATCACTTTAATTCTCAATTCTCCATAACGTGACGTGATATGTCGTAAGTACACAAACAAAAGGTTCCTCATCCTAGTATAATTAAGTGTTTGTTTTGTTGAGTAGAAACCAAGTCATAACTAAGCACACGTGGGGGTGTGACAAGACCAAATTAATGTAATGAATCTATACGTGGAGGAGCTGAATACCACGATTCAAAAATTTGACTGTTTGTTTTTATTACTTTCACATGCAAACGGCACCTCCCCACCTATCTCGCCGTTTTGATGCCCGGACCTTTTCGGGATTTGCCTCCCTTACATTTAATTTCTTTTCCTTCAAACCCTCCAACACAAAGTTAAGGTGATTTTGATTTCTATTATTAATTTCATATAGTATTTTCTTTTACATTTTTGTTATTATGTCACTTGCTACATATAGTTAAAGAAGCAAATAAAAAAATATTTGGGATCCATTATATATATTTTATGTGTTTATCTTTTTACAGATAGTATACTCCATTTATATTTTGTCAAATGGAGAAGATCCTTATTTCTGGTATAGTATATTTAGAGGAAGCAATTTTCGTAAGAAAAGAAAACTAGCTACCACGCAGAAGAAACACTAACATGGAGAAATTTTGAATAAAAATTAGCTAGACATTAGACAAGTTAATTAATAGTCAAAAGGGCAAGAAGGCAATTGGAAGATAATTTGTGTCGAAATAAGAAGATATATCATATATTATGTGGCGTGTCAATTCACAAAATGCAAAGACAAAAGAAAACACGTTCCAAGGAGTTGAATTCCCTTTCTTCTCAGTTTCAAAGCCGTAGTTTTTGGACTATGCTTGTTTTGCATTGGGATGGAGAAGCATCTCCATACTTTTTTACTACTCCCTCAATATTTTATCACAGCGTCTCTAACGATGAGTCATTTACTTTTTTTTTATAAAAAGAAGGTAAACTAATTTATTAAAATCGATATCGAATAAATTGAACTTGAGACATTGAGAATGAACACACTTCAAAGATCCAAGTCAACATCACTAAATCAACTCAAATGGATTATAAAAAGTCATTTACTTAATATCAACTTCATCTTATTAGTCACCATTATCTATATAAGGATTATCTTCTCTCCAACAACTAATATATCTTATGATTAAAATAAAAAAGAATATATAAGTCAAAATAAGGTCATTTTATCACATGATACATCTCTTAAGAAACATGGTTAATTTTAAATAAAAATGAGAAATTATAAATTATTTTATAAAATTGTTCATCATGAGTAATATGGAAAAGATAAATTACAAGAGTTGGAAAAAGAGAGCATATGAATTTCATCTCATAAAATGTGTCATATTTAGGTTGTGTGCGGTTGTTAAATAAAAAATTAGTTGTGTTGATCTTAACGATAAAATTAGTACTTCATCATCTATTGGAGTTAGGATCATCTTAATTTTTCTATTTATTACAATAGTTTTGAAGAGTTTTACAGTGTACTTCCTCCGTCCCAAATTGTAAGAAAAAAAAATCAAATCACATTTATTAAGAAAACTTAAACATAAGAATTCTGAGTATAGTGTTTTGTGTTTTCTTTGTAATAAGTTTTATAGGAAGATGTAAAAACAATTTTCATTGACTATTGATTATGGAGAAAATGAAAGAGAGAGAAAATTGAATGTAATTTATATTTAATTTCATGAGAATAAACAAAAGTTTTTCTTGGAAAAGATGTTTTTTTTTTTTAAACAGGATAAAAGTTTGTCTTTTTTGCTTACATTTTGGGACAAAGAACGTGAATTTTTTATTGCTTACATTTTAGGATGGAGGGAGTATACTATTAAATTATTTTTTTTTCTCCAATTAAACCCTTATATTTGTTGGAATTTGTAGTATTGAGAAAAGAATAATGGTAGCAACTCACTATCTATCACACACTTTTTAACACTCTTATTTGACAATGAATCGAGTCAACTCAAAAGTAGTTTGAAATCCGACTCAACAATATAAAGGAGACCATCGACTGATGACACACAATGTTGAGATTTCATTAACAACAAAGTGCCATTTTTTTCCGTTCAGGAGACAATATTGTTTTCACTAAGAACAAAATGTCATTTTATATTTTATTTTGCAGGTCCTAAGGATAACCATTCTTTTTTTTAAAAAAAAATTAATTGAGTAAGATGGGACACTTGTTTTTTGTGCAAAGAATTAAATTATTTTTAACATGGCAGAAAAAGCTTGCAATTGCAGAGGTAAATGGCATGGCAATAACACAAACAAATATAGTTTCATATTTTGAGAAGAAAGAGAAGATAATTAATTGTGAATTAAAAAATATCTCACATAGAGATAATTTCCTTTTTCTCATCATTATATGATTTCTTTCCATTTATTATTGACATAATATGAGCCCTTAGATCAATCAATCAAAAAAATCCTCTTGGTGAAGAATTTTTTTGGCAGGACTCGTTGACACCAAATGTAAGTTTAAAAGACTTACATCAAATCTCAACTGTTGTAATTGATTGATCTAAGGGCTCATGTCAATAATAAATGGAAAGAAATCGTATAATGATGAGATAAAGGAAATTATCTCTATTTGAAGTAAGATATGGAATAATCAATGTCTATATTATGATTTTATTTTAAATAAATTTTGGCCTTTGGATTAAGAGTAGTGAACGCTTGAGATTTGGTGTCAACAAATCTGTTGATCTGTTGACACCTGATGTCAACGGATCCTGACTCAAAATAAAAGGGACAAAACTTATATGCAGTTACATAGGTCCATTTATTTACTATTCTCAAATAGAAATATGACACCTCGACAATTTAATTTAAATTCATTTAGATGATTAACCTCCGTTAGTTTCGTCTTTCCAATCGTTTCGTCATCGCAGCCCATCAATCGAACTTCTCTGCCAACTATCACCATCCAATGCCAACTTCATTCTCGACGACAAATCACCACCCCTAAGAGCTGATGATGGTGGAACCCCACCGCGTTACATATCTATAATGCATAATAACTCTCATATTTGTCATTCACAGACCCCGCAATGCAACATTGAAAACGAAATCTCATTAAAACAATAAAAGAAACCCCACCAATGGGTTTTGCTACGTTTGTCACATTGTTCATTACGAGAGTGCAGTTAGGATTGTTTTTGCGAAGTATTACATAGGATGATGGGGCTCAAGAAGAGGGAGAAGTGGGCTAATATTGTTATGTGGCGGTCACGAAAAGCAATAGTCTATGTGGGATTGTTGGCCACATTATGTGACTCCAGCCAACAACATTGTTAGCTCTCTTGTATAATACTAGCTTTAGAATTACGACTATTTTTTTATTTTTTATAAAATCTAATCAAACGGCAAATTCATTATTTTATACACAATATATCAATAGAGCACGTTGTTATCATGTTTTCGATTGCATATTATATACAACTATCAACGTGTATATAGTTATTTAGATTTTCGCATCGTTAAACATGAATGATTTAACATATGTAACATCGAAATATTAGTATTTAATGCCGGAATATTTTACACGGATGACTAAAATTAATTACGTAGACATGACTTCTTTTTTTTGGATGTTCTGCATATAACTGGGGGTGTTGGAGTCTCGAGGCCTACAACTGCATATACAATTAATTGCCCCTAGCCAACGAATCGTCTCTACCAGATGCCCATATATATAGTTTCTTTCAAATTCCATGATTTCTATAGCGGATACCCTTATATATACAAAGTTAATATCGTGCATACAGTTTAAGCATTTTCAATCCCTTTTTGGAAGTGACTCTCGACATAGCTACGTACAACTGTCCATGAGTAAGAACCGGCTTGGAAAGATAGATTCCAACATGAGACAACGATTGACCCTGACTTTTATTTATTGTCATTGCAAAACACAAAGCCAACGGGAACTGTCTCGTAGTAAATTTGAAAGGCAGTTCAGGATCACTCAGAACTAGTTTCATTCTTGGAATAATTACTTTTTCACCAGTATTTTTTTCGGTAATAACAGTTGCACCGATAAAGTTCTTCCCAAGATTGTCTACAATCAACCTAGTTGCATTGCACAATCCAGTTGTTTGGTCAATGTTCCTCATCAACATAACTGGACATCAAACTTTAAATCTCAACTTGTGGTTTGGAATACCGGAAAACTTGATATTGTTTAAGAATTTGGTGGTAAACCATTCACTTTGTACCTCACTATTCTCGTATGATTTGCAAACCGAATCAGATCTGATATATTCATTTTCGTCTCCTGGAACCAATGATAGAAGGAATTTGTTTACGTGCTCAATTGTGTCTAGTGTGGGAGCAAGTATCCCCCGCTCTTGGAAAAAATCTGAGATCTTCATGTTTTGCAAAAAATCCAGATATACAAAATCAACCAGAGAACGCAACGGATCAGAGGAATCTTTTATCAGCAACTCATCAGGAATGGGT
>Ga0228710_1002922_pt1 | contig 27178 bp, 7 predicted proteins | sample MedpolnodulmetaG_FD_177995 | JGI IMG/M metagenome (GOLD analysis project Ga0228710, IMG submission 177995) | Root nodule microbial communities from Medicago polymorpha collected in Santa Monica, California, United States - pink nodules | ecosystem: Host-associated > Plants > Roots > Nodule... | reverse complement strand
AATTTGGCAGAAAGACGAAGAAGGTAGTGGGTGAGAGATGCAGAACAAATAAATAGAGGGATGAAGAAGATGAAAACTCCAGTTTTTAAATTTGAAATTTACGAGTTTTTAATTTCATCCCTTTGCATTTTTTCGTTTTTCTTTTTGGTCCCTCAAACTAGCCACTACCCAACTCTTTCGACACTTTTGCCAAGTCACACTAAGCCACGTGTGTCTCCGTCTGCCATGTCGCCGTTTTTGTAACGGGAGTTAACGGGAAGGACCATTTGCAAAACGTCAGAAGCTTACAAGGAGAGTTTTGAAGAAAAAAAAAGATACAGAGACAATTTGCAAAAATGCGCGAAATTACAGGGACGATTTGCCTATTTAAGCCTAAAAACATATATTGTAGCATGTGATTTGAGATTCTTTTGTTTTTGACCCTATTGTATACACAAAGTCCATAAAAGTGACTTACATGTTGATTTTTTTCATGATTTTTTGTGCAAATGTTTGTGGTGCTAAAATATAGTTTTCACATAAAATTAGTATTTTCCGACAAGCGATAAGATTATTTATGAATTTTTAAAGAATCAAATACTCAAAAACAAGACAACTGAAATCTTGACATAGAAATTGATTTTTGAGATGATTGTTTACTTAGACATCTATAAAAACACATAGAAAAGATATAAAATGTTTTAGAACATTTCTAAGACGCCTCTATTTATTTTGATTTTTCAACCACAATGTGCAAAATTTTAATTTTGTCCCGAGTAAGGATTTAATCACAGGTCAAATTATGTTCCCTAATTTTGTAGGCATGGTTAGAACATCATCACAACGTTCACCGTAAATTTTTTGAGTTTTAAAATGAAGAACGAATTAATTATGAATTGTTTAAGAAATTTTTAATTATGGAGAACGAAAAATTATAATTAACCATTCATTTGTCGGAAAATTCTAATTTCTTGTTAAAAGCCATATTTTAAAGTCATAAACATGCTTGCAAAAAAGCATAAAAAAAATAAAAAAATCAACATGTATATCATTTTTCTAGACTTCGCGTATATTAGAAGGCCAAAACTAAGAAGAAACTCAAATTAGAGTGTTATAATTTATGGTTTTATTTTTACATAGTCATTTTTTAGACGTGTATATTATAGGGTCAATTTGAATAATTAACACTAAAATATGTGTAATTAAAAATTGATCAATTTAATTCACTACAAAAATGTTTTTAAACAAAATATGACAATTATTCACTTTATTCATCCATCTACAACACCGATGTTGTAGAGTTTAATGTCTTCAACCCCTTCATTGATTATCACTACTTGGACATATCTACGACGTGTTTGATTTTTTAAGATAGACAGCCCTCTCAATAACAATGATTTGAAACGAAGAGAAGAGGTGATATGAAACAACAAAATTAATGACGGCTCATTTGATTCTTTTTCAACCGGAGAAAAGTGGTTTGTCACACTTGAATGAGTAAATATATCTGGACAAAACATAGTGTTTTTTCTATATAAATAGGTAATTTCAAATGAAAACGGTTTGTAAGAATCGTGGAGGTGGAAAAAGAAGCTCCTAAAATAAATGAACCCAAAGTGTTGAGCCCATAAAAATAGAATAAAAGGTCCAACAAAATAAAAGTTTGAATTCTGCTCTTTACCCAAACGGTTTTGCTTATTCCCAAAGTAAACGACCAAAATACCTCTATGCAAGTTAACTCACGCAACTGTTAACTTAAATTTCCAAATTTTTCACGAGACTTTAGTCACGCTTGCTTAAAAACTCAAAAGTGGTCATATTTATTAGATGAGATAGTTTGTCTGGAGCTCTTAATTTACATGAGTAAAGCATTGTTTGTTTATCTGATATTCAAGGTTTTGTTTCAGTCAAGTGAATGACTAAATGATAGAAAAAGGACAGATGTCAAGGTAACACATATTACACGAAGCCTGCAAATAAGAGAGCAATGTCAAGGTAACACATCTAGCAAAAAAACATCTGATTTCATCAAAGAGAACAGATCTAGAGGATAGGCTATACTCTAAAGAGAACAGATGGCATTGAAAGGTGCAATAAGAACCGTGTTTTAGTCCTGCTGCACCTTGTTCTAATAAAATGAGGGCCACATAGCAGATTTTTTTATGACAATTCTCTACCACAAAAGTATGTTTTCAACCCAACTTGTAAAGTAAAGATATCAAGAAATATGACCACTTTTGAAGCAAGCGTGACTTAAGTCACGTGAGTTAACTCACATAGCGTAACTCACGCAATTTTAATACTAGCGTGAGTTAACTCACGCAGGAGTATTTTGGTCATTTATTTTAGGAATGAGCAAATTCAATTGAGTAAAGAGCAGAATTCTTATGCTTCAAGGTGCTTATTTTGATTTTATAGGCACACTCCACCATTGACTTTTCATTTTTTTAACGCCCTTGTATATTTTTTTTATGTAATTCACACACTCATCTCATAATACAGCATAACAACATAGCAGCCTGCACGTATTGTTAGATGGCAACGACCTAGTATGGATTTAGTAGCTCTTAATGTTGATGGCAGTGTGTTCCTTGGTTCCAACTTAGGAGGTTTTGGCGGTCTTATTCGTGATCATATAGGTTCTTTTTTGTATGGTTTCTTTGAAAAAATTAGTAGACCTTGCATCCTCCATGATGAGATTTTGAGTTTATACCATGGTTTGAAGTTGTGTTGGGATACTGGATTTAAGCATGTGGTGTGTCTCTCTGATTCAACTATTGTTGTTGACCTCATCCAAAAGGATTTGAATGTTCATCACAAATATGGAAAATTAGTCATGGCTATTAAACACCTTCTTCGTAGAGATTGGGTGGTTAGTTTACGACATACTTTGTGTGACGGTAACGCTGTAGCTGATTTTCTTACTAAAAAGGGTGCTCTTAGTGGTAGTAGCTTTGTTATTTTGAATGAAGTCCCTCCTGACATGACCTCTATCCTCTTAGCAGATGACATGAGTGTTGAGTTTGTTCGGGTCTTTTTAGTTTTTTTTGTTTTGTTTTTGTTTTTTTCTTCCCTTTTGTTATCAAAAAACATGTATAATACACATTTTCTATTGTAGTATATCGTAAATTTGTAATTTAATTTGTACAATTTTAAAATATGAATATGTATAGCAAACAACAATTAAACATGCAGTGTACAAGCCCGTATCCCGGGAGCTTACTTGGTTGAATGTTGATGCTTCAACTTTGAGGTTTACACTTCGAATCTGACAATCAGATACTCCGTCCGTTCCAAATTATAAGTAAAAAAAACTCAAATCATATTTATTAAGAAAATTAAAACATAAGAATTTAGAATATTACTTTTTGTGTTTTCTTTGAAATAAGTTTTATGGGAAGATGTAAAAATAATTTTCATTGGCCATTGGTTATGCAGAAAATGGAAGTGAGAAAAAATTGAATGTAATTTACGTTTAATTTTATGAGAATAAATAAAAAGTTTTTCTTGGAAAAGATGGCTTTTTTTATAAAAAAAAAAAAGAAGAAGAAGATTAAATAGGATAAAGTTTATCATTTTTGCTTATAATTTGAAATGAAAAAAGTAAGTTTTTTTCCTTATATTTTGAAATGTAAGAAGTACCGTACATTACAACATGAAGTTTACAATATGCACCGCAAATTTATATTTTACTGTGAAAATTTTACAATTGAAGTTGAGTTGTTAAAATTTAATGGAATAGAATAGAATGAGATATGTGAACGTTAACAATCAAAAAGACCAGACCATCGTAGTAAAGAAAGAACCAAGACAATTTATTAATTTCTAGTTGTTAAAGCAATAGTCAACATTTGTTTTATTTGGGGCCTAACTCAATATAGGAGGTTTTAAACACTTAAATTTTTAGATTTAATTGCACTAATCCTTAATTTGAATTTTTAAAAGCGAAAAAGAAAGTGTGTTTTGTTTGCAATTTACAAAAAATCTAATCGTAAATTAGAATATCAATTTAGGATTCCTCGTTACAATTTTGTTTAGAAATTCTGACTCGTTATCTGCAATATTGTTTGCTCGTTCTCGGCCACTACCAATTATTCACTCTATTGATTTCATTATGAATTCATCCTTCTAAATTTGCATTTTCTTTGTTTCCTTTTTTTTATCTCTACTATCCAATAATCTTTCTTTGCTAGTCATTATCTGACAAGCCTCAAGATCCTCACATTTCTTATAATTTCTTAAATTTCTTGCATATGTTGCATTTGAAAATTTATCGTTAATGTCATTGTTATGTCGTCAGCACGCTACAAATACCTACGAATTCATGCCGTTGAATACTTGGAGATGAGATGTCTTGTATTCATAGACGTTGTTTGGATAGGATTGTTGGGCAAGTATATGTTTATGTATGTTTTCACATTATTCATGCAGCTTGTCGCTGCGACTTCTACTTCCATCTTCAATAAAAATCAAAGTGGTTTAATCTCTTTTCTTTAACCACCCAAAAGGCTCATCCATTGTGAGTGGTTATTAAAATTTTGATTTAATAAGATGTAGAAACAAAGCAGAAACATAACTTCATATATATACTCTTTAAAAATAAAATAAAAACTTCATTTATATAAAAAGAAAAAAATCTGGAAGTGCTTATTAAATCGTAATTTTAATAAAATAGGTGTTCCTTAAAATTGTACGATATTAACACGGTAGCTAATACTCTTTATTTTATGAAGTAACCTATAATTTAGAATAAATAAAGACTTTAAATGTAACATGCAATTGAGTTAAGCTCACATGAAATCACTAAATCTATTTTCATTTAACAAAAATGTATTTTCATTTGACTCTGTTCATTGCTAATTGAGGCATTGAGCATTATTATTATTTTCTTCTTTTCTACAAAGACTAAAAACAAATATGTAATGAATAGCATAATTTTAAAACATTATATTCAATAACTAGTGGTGTATATTAGTCACCGATTTAATGCTCGTTTGAGGATAAAATTAGGAAGAGGACAATTCCTGTGAAGACCCTTTCTGGTCTATGGAAATTTAAGATTTTGTTTGGTCTATGGAAGGAGAAAAAAAGAAAAAGTTTTTTGTTTTCTAGAAATTAGAATTATGCTACATTAGACTTTTCCCTATCCTCCATCCGAGAGAATAAATTTTTTTAATGACGTGTAACATTGTCATCCGATATGTCTTGACTAATATTGCATCAGTATATTAAAAACGTGTCATGTCTATGAATTTAAGAGAGGATAATTTTGAGGGAACTTCTACGGTACATCCGTAAATTATGGTGTACCGGTACTCCTACTTCAAAAAAATTTAAATTAACTATTAATTTTATGAAATAAAGAGTTATTTGTTGATTTTTATATTTTAGAAAATGTCATTCATAAGAAAAAACATTATTTCATTGTTTATAAAAATCATACTAATCTTTTTTTACAGTTTATTCTAAAAAATAATCAAAATTCTCTATCATGAGTACTAAAAATTCAGAAAAATTAAATTTTATTTCGTCGACGTTTTTGGTAAATAAGATTTAATTATTATAATTATAGGTGATAGAAAACAATTTTTCTCTTAAAAAAATAACACATTTAACTATTAATTTAGTGATTTGGTGTACCAATACACTCAAAAAATTTGGTGTACCATAGAATTTGCCTAATTTTTACGTTCAAATAATTTACTCGTGTCATTGTCATCCCTTTTTAAACCTCGCCTTTTGCATGAATGTCTTTGACTATTGAATTACTTTAGAAACATTGCAAATTAACATTGACATAGTTGGCTCCTGGGTCTAATTTTCATTGTCAATGATCACCACAGCTAACCTGTAAAGTAACATTGTTAAGTAAAGTCTACACTCCTTTACCAACTCTTCCTCTAACGTAAACAACCGACGCTTCCAATTCCAAGTCTCTCCTCCCTCTTCCCGCCCAAAAGAGAACATATTTGCCACCAACGTTCACTAGTTCATAGAAAACTCAAACAACCTCTTAAATCACTCCTTTAGAGGAATACCCTTCAAACCAAGGATCATACCAAAAGTAACTATCAACACCATCACCCACCACCCTCCTTAAATACTCTTCAAACCAACTTCCTTCCCCGAACCCAATACTATTACGAATCTGCACCAACTCATTCCACCAAACGGAACCATCTCTACCCCCTCCTTCAAGCTCACCCCCTCCTCACGATATTTCGCCCTCAACAACTTACACCAACATGCTCCAACACCACTATTAAATTTTCTCATTCTCCTAACCTCTGAACTCTTTATCCAAACGAATAGTATCCCAACCAATCCAAAAAAATTCCTAGAATCCTCACACTATAAAAAAAACGATCAAATACAAATTCTAAAGAATAAATGATACATTTAAAAAGGAAAGAAAGTTGACTGATTGAAAGAGATGACATCACACTTTAGTATAACTAACCACCATATATCCAAAGACAAGTTTTGCTTTTCCAACTCGATATACTATTTTTTAATACAAATTAACATCTTATACCACAACTCCTATTATTATCTACTAGTGGAAAGACGGATTATCGATATTTTTTATTTATTTTGTTATACTACGTGTGTGTAACTTGAATTTAATTCATTTCGTGTGTTTTTCAATTTAAATTTGAAAAAGGATTAGATCATTAAGGACAGATTTATAGCAGAAAAATATTGAATTAAAAGATAGTTAATTTTTAAAATTTTGGTATGATTTAGATCTGTGTTTAAATTAAATTTGAAGAAAAGATGATTTACGAAGGACAATTTAGACCATAAAAAGATCCAACAAAAAAGTAGTTAACCGAAAGGATTCGAGGTTGGTATTTATAAATTAGGAAATGCTAACTAATGCTCTTGTGGTACTCTTTAAACACTTTAAAAGTAAGTTTTTATGAAAATATGTGTATTAGTTGCATTAAAATTGAAAATATGTGTATTATTAACCTTGAATCTTTAAGGCCAAATACTTCCCCGGGTCCTTTAAGTTTCAAGTTTGTTTCAGATAGATCCTTTAAGTTTCTAAGGTTTCAGATAGGTCCTTTAAGTTTCGAGTTTGTTTCGGATCGGTCCTTTAAGTTTATAAGGTTTCAGATAGGTCCTTTAAGTTTCGAGTTTGTATAGATCCTTTCTATCAACCTCCGTTAAGCCAAAGTTAAAGGACCTATCTGACACAAACTCGAAATTTAAAGGATCTATCTGAAACCTTATAAACTTAAAGGACCTATCCGAAACAAACTCGAAACTTAAAGGATCTATCTGAAACCTTAGAAACTTAAAGGACCTATGTGGAACAAACGTAAAATTTAAAGAACCCAGCGAGGCATTTGATCTATCTTTTAAAGAGTGTTCCGGGAGCATGATCGGAGGGAAAAAAAATTGAACAACGGAGGAAAAAAAAATTAATGTGCACACTTGTAAATAAACGTATTCTAACACCAAACAAACCTATGTATGCTTGCGCGTTGAGTCCTCCTAATTAACGACCTCTCATTTTCATAGTCCCTGCTAGCTACTGCTTGCTTTCACAAGTCACAACTATAAGCTCCTTCCTCCAATCCTCCCTCCCTCCAACTCCACTTTCTTCTTTCTTTTCTATCACCACATCAATTCCATCCACATCACACTCCCAACCAAAATTCTCATTTGAAAATTCATCTTTAATTACAAGACTCTTCTCACTTTTTGTGATCACCCACAAACAGTACTATCAATCAACTAACCTTTGACATGTTTTGGATATGAAAGAAAATTCCAAAACAAGGAAAGAGCCTCCTCTATGCAGATTTCCTTTTCACAACTCACTATCATTTGTTTCTACATTTGATAAATGCTAGAGGACCTAAACTTTGGGGGAAAAAAATTTATAAAAAAATGAAAAGGGATAAGCTTCTAGTTTTTACACTTATTATTAGTCATTAACCTATTCTACTTAGACTTGTAGGTTTCCCTTTGTTTAATTACCTCTTACGTGTAGTTGATCAGATTATAATCCCTTCCACATTTTTTTGAGATATTAATTTGGCCTCAATAATTATAATATTATTGGTTTCTGTTTTTGATGTTTGTTTTGTTCTACATTCTACGTGTTAAATTTATCCATCGTTTGCATTATATGATTAAGGCATGTCAAAGGTTTGGTGAAGCTTATTCTGTTCATGGGAGCTTGTAAACAGGGATGAATATAAATTATTAACTGATTTTTGTTTTATTTGAAATTTGAAACAAATAAAAATTGTATTTTCTCTTAATAAGTACAAGGTAAAAATGTTGCAGACATTTAATATGCTAGTAAGCATATTCAAATAGAATTCTACTTCTCTACATTGTATGTGTGTTCAAGTGAAGTGCTTAAATATTTGTAATCAACCAAATATTTTCCGGTAGTCATGGCCTCATAGGTAGGGGTGGACAAAAAAAACCAAAAACCGAACTGAATTGCATAACTGAACTGAACCAAAAAAAACTGAATCATTACTAACAGTTCTGAAACTGAACTGAAACAGTTTAGTTCAGTTTAAAACAATTCAGTTCGATTATAAACAGTTCAGTTCAGTAACTAAAATTTGATTTTTTTTTTTTAAATATTTTTTCAAATGTATCAATAATAACAGTTCGGTTTGAAACGGTTCAATTCAATTATTTTAAATTTAGCAAACAGTTCAGTATGATTCGGTTCAGTTCAGTTTCCATCCCAAACTGAACCATGTCCACCCCTACTCATGGGTTAAATATCATTTAGATAAATAACTTAGTCAAATGTTTATAGTATTATTAAATACTTAATATAAGATATATAGCTTATATATAAGTGATTATAATTGGTATTTCTTCCTAAAGATAAAGTAATTAAAGTCAGTTCATATAAGCTATATATCTTAGAAGATCTTGAGGAAATAAGCTATATTTCTGTGAACTCTCTCAAACCATCTCATAATGTTTATATGTTATAGTTCGTAGGCAGGGGCAGAGCCACCCCCAGCTAGCCTGGACACTAGCCCAGGCTCAGCTCCAACTTTCTTTGTAGCAAAGTCCAGCCATTACTAGAGCTTTTAGCTTTTTCTGCGGATTTACGTGTGGATTTTTTTGTAAATTCCGCAGGAAACACATTTCCTGCAGATTTTGACATGGATTTAGGTTTCCAAGTGAGGTAATACCTTAGGATTTTAGGATCCGCAAGATATATTCCCAAGAAATGTGAAATTATTCGCAGGAAGGAAGTAACGTTTTGCGATAAATTTTATGCTCATGCTCTATAAAATTCCTGGCTCCGCCACTGTTCGTAGGTAAACTAAAAGAAATGAATTCAAGCATACCGCAAGTATCATCTGTTATTAACGGCCTAAAAGGTTAACAGTGAAGTAGTCATCACTAGCAATATTTCAACTTTATTATTACCGAAATACAAACTATTTGTCGATTGTCAGAAAACTTATGTTCTAACTACTTTATATGTCCCAAAATAAGGATCATTTTGTAAATAAATATTATGCTAAAATAATTGATTCATTTCACATTTTAATGCAATATTTTTTTTTAATTATAACTCTAATTAATACAATTTTCATCACTCTCAATTCAATATATTCCACATTGCATTTATGATAATGAAGAATGCACCAACACTTGACAAGAACACTTAAAACTATTTTTCGCTCTCCTTCACTTATACATTTTTTTTAATATATGTTAAATGAGCAAATGAGCCACTTAATTTGGAATGGAGGGAGTACATTTTTCCATCCATAAAATTTGAATTTGAAACCTTAAGAGATTGGAATTTAGTTTCACTTTGAGACCTTATGAGGTTATGAGATTGGAGTTTAGTTTCACTTTATCATGTTAGTTGCAATCTTCTATCCTTACTTTTAGGCTCGCTCTTTATGAGGTTATGCTTAGTGTAACGGAACCTGAAATAGGTTAACGCACCTATTTGGTTTGGATGAATTCCTACTATTTAGAAACAGTCTGGTAGTTATCTAGATGTTGTTTACGCTTTGAGGCGATGGAGTGCATATGCACTATGTCATCGTACAAGTTGGAAGGAGGTGGTTTTTGTATATTGTTGAGGTCGTTAGTCTGTTTTACATATCACTCCAAAGTACAAAATGATCAGGGAAGCTGACACATGTATGGTGTGTACCTCGATAAACCTTGCCTTGACATGTTTATCATATCTTCTTATCTTGTTCCTAATGAGTCTTGATACTAAACGATTTATTGGATAATTGGGTCGGGCCTGTTAGTCTCGTATCATTACACCTAGATACATCTTAAATTCGTAGAAAATAAGATATATAGATCCTAATTAATACCATTATACTATTGACTATTTTGGATCTATAATTAAGTTTATGCGTATAATATTGGAAAAATATATAAAATCTGTGTTTTTTTGTTTTTGCAGTATAAAATCTGTTTTAGCTCGTGAGCATTCCTAATATTTAATATTACCCTAACTATTTTGACAATACAATAACTTAATTTGTTTTATAGGCGGGAAAGATTTAAAAAAAAAAAAATGAAACTCTTCAACATGATCATGAATTCACGATATTGTAATGCTCATATCTTTGTAGATATTTTTCTAATTAATTTAGAAACAATTTGTTAAAGAATACTAATCATTTTTCAATTACTTTTCTTGTCAATCAAGATATGTACAAATCTCCAAACAACAAGATATGTACAAATCTACAAACTAAATGCCTGAGATTAAGAAGGCATGTCATATGGTAGATGGATATTAATGTCAATGATAATCAAATTTAAATATTTGATTATAATTTTAGAATTTAGAATATGCCTGAGATTAAGAAGACATTTGATATGGTAGATGGATATTAATGTCAATGATAATTAAATTTAAATATTTGATTATAATTTTAGAATTTAGAATATAAAATTCATATATTTTATCAACTTTAATAATTTTTTACATATTTTAATTTTATTTTTTGTTTTTTCATACTTTAATAGAGCTTAAAAATATATGTCAATTAGATTGTGAATCAAAAAAGAAAAAATGCATTTAGATTTTGATTATACTAAAATGGATCCACAATACTAATTTTCTTTGCATTTTGTGTTTTAGATTTTTTTTGCTAGATTATTAGAAATAAAAAAAATTAAGGGAAGAAAATGTAGATTTTAACATAAGAGAGGTGAGAAATGTAATTCAAGCTTCTCTTAGAGAAGAGAAGAGCAACTTTTTCTAATATGTTTTGCATAAGAGGTGAGAGAGGTGTATCTTATAACAAAAGATGGAAGAAAAATGTAATTCAAGCGTCTTTCTAAGAAAGGAAGTGTAATTTACTCTTATTTATATTATCAATTTATCTTAATATATGTGAAAAGTGTCAAGTGTTTATAAAAAGATACGGAAGAGATGCATATCCAACAACAAGATAACATGAGACAAATTGGTTCATGTACACATAAAGTTAACGTAGAGTTCACATGGATTGTCGCATCTCTGTTTAATGTTGTACGTCATGCATACATAAAGTTAATGCAGAGTTCATATGGATTGTCGTATCTCTATTTAACATCGTACGTCATCATGTGACATGTTTAACGTCTAAACTTGATTAAGTGGTGATATTGATTGGTGTCAAAGAAATTGAGAGACTATTGTGTTAATTGCTATGAGTTAAAGATTAAATTGATTCATAGTTAAAAATCAAGGAATGAGTAATTAAGTGGTTGAACTCAATTGGATTGAATAATCATTTCGTGTATACATGGAGAAATGAAAAACTCGGTGTAATTTTAAGCCACTTCCGAATTATTATGTAAGGATTGTTGTATTTACCTATTAATTAATTTAGTGTAGTTTTTGGTTTTAGTTTTTAAAGAATTAAAATTGATTTCATAAGTGTAAACATGATTTTGAACATTCTCAAGTAGAATTGTTTCACTTTTAAAATTTGATTCAACCATAATGTAATTTTTTTGCCGTAGAGTTAAATTTTAGTCTCAAATTGTTTATTCAACTCATTCTTACACAGCTCTTAATCAAAATCATGATCATTTTTGTTGAATCAATTCGTTTAACCAAACACAAATTTGATAAGCATATTGCGAAGTCCTAATAAGTTGAAATAGAAGTATGAGAAGAGAGGGGATCTGACCAAGCTAATCTAATTTCTTCTATAGTTATAAACAAAAATCTCTACAATGTACAAAACTTAATAGTAATTTTTTTTCTTCTTTTCTTTCTTCAATAATATATACAAGTTGATTAAATCATCAAGGAACATATTATCTTCCAAAACTACCCCTACTCCGGAATAGAACTCAACGCCGCCATAAACTTCCCTCTACCACCATCACCACCACCATAATTTCTCCTCCTCCTCCCACTCATCGACCTAACAACACCAACATCCCCACAATCACTTTCCGGCGCAACTCTCCGGCAAGGCTTCGCATTCCCATCACCAGAAAACATCACAATCTGTTTCCTACTAACCCCCCATTTCTCACCACCACCACTTTTCGTTAGAGCTGAGCTAGCCTTCACGGCCAACGCCGCCATTTCCACCGCCGGTAACGGCTTCTTCAACCGTGTCAACGGCAAAGCAAAATAAAGCTGACCAAGTCTCAAAACCTCATCTTCATGCATGGCTAAAACAACATCATCGATACCCATCTCATCAGAATCACATATGAAACAATCGGGGTATAATTGTAATACATACCCAACCTTAACCTCGTACGTGAATTCTCTCATCGTACCATCATGTACGACAACCTTAGATGTTTCAACCTGGGATGAATCAAACGAGGTACAATTACCCATGATGATGTCTTTGCAAAATTGAAATTGTTTGGAAATGAAAGTAAACTCTAAGAAGTTGAAATTTTTGTTCTAGTTTACGGATTTGGTGTGTGAGGAAGCTATTTGTAGCTTTTATTAATTGGAAATGGAAAAACAGCGAAACCGTGTGTGGTGTGTATTTATAGGAAGAACATTGGAAAATGACAACGATTTTGTTGACACGTAGGATAATACAATTACTTTATGTTTTTTTTTAGTTTAAGGAAAAATAGAAGATTCTATGATTATGTTTTGTTTGTGTTTTGAAGGAACGAGGAAATAAGCCGCGGAATGGATTTCCAGGCTGGTGACAGGGTGTTGTGTTTCTACACACAAACATAAACAGTAGCATTTGTTGTCATGTTGTTTTATTTAGTTGTGGTTAGTTTTTACTATGATTGTTCTCGAAATATTAGGATTGCTTGTTATTTGGTTCAATTTGGAAAACTACTTAAATAAATATTCCATTCAACTAAATATAAGTCATTTATTTTTCTATGTTCCGCAAAAGTTTTCATAGTGTGCCATTTCAAGGAAGAAGTTATAAATGAGTGAAAGAAAATACTTTCTCCTTCCCACAATATTTATTTGTATTAAATTATTTTATATAAATTTTAAATGAAAATGATAAAATGACAAAATGATAATATTGTACTTTGCCTTTGTTAAAAAGATAAATATTTTGAGACTTTTTTTTTAAAATGCGACAATTTTTATAGAATAGAGGGAGTAGCAATTTTACTATACTAAACTCACTAATTACCGGTTGATTCTCATTTTTATAAAGTAAAATACAAAATAATAATCTGAGAGTGAGGCTTGTAATATTGATTAAAGAATATAATTGATTGATTAAATAATCAATATTACATTGAACATTACAATAACGATAATTATTTCAAGATAATTTTTATTGTAAATTTAATTTAGTTATTATGATACATAAGAAGTAGTTTAATAAAGTTGGTAAAAAAAGTAGTATAATAAAACGACGGTGAAGCACCATGTTTAAGGTGAAATACAGTATATAATATATATATATAAAAAAAATTAACATTATAAAATAACAATTATAAATTATATTTTCTAAAAAAATTATAAATTATATGTTTCCTCTTAAAAATTATATGTTTGAAAAAGTATTATTAAAATAAAAGTATTATTAACACAATTAAAAAACAACAAAGGGTAGATTTTTATTTCTTTTGTGTGGTTCAAATGATTTATGTAATATATTTCATACTAGTAAAAAAAATAGATGCTAAATATTTTTGCGCAATTCGTTTAAATTATTTTCAAATTTAAAAATAAATCCAAAATTTAATATAAATAATCCTCGTATTTACCATGAGTGGGTTTGGTCCCATGTTTACGTTCTTTCTTTTTTTACTGTTTTTGTTCACTGTGTAGAAATGGCCATGGGTGCTTCTTTTACTGAATTTGGATTAATCAAATGGTCTGGAATCCCGATTGCGTACTGCTGTTGCTTTACTGACCCAAAAGAGATTCCCTGATTGCGTAAGCGCTAACTTCGAAAACACATGTGAGTAGAAGGAAAAATTGAATTTGATCACTTTAAAGGAAGAAAAATAATTAAATTTTAAAAATAAATTCGAGTTAAATATAAAAAATAAGTAATGCTACAATAATTTCTTAGGTGAAAAATGTTTAATTTAATTTAAATTTGATCATAAGCATGTGCTTGATTGTACTGATATTCGTGGTAAAAACAAATTCTGCTGTTGACAGTTACGTACTGAGCTTGACTAATTTTACTGAAGTGGTGAACGAAATATTATTAATTAAATGTTTTCAATTTAAATATAAATACTTCTTTCGATCTTATTTATAAAAAATATTTGACTTTTTAGATTTATTAAATAATTTATGTATCTAGTCCATATTTGTACTTGCAAAAAATACAATAATCGTATTAGAGGTTGTATTGTATAGGTCATGCCTTAAGAAGTCTTTTAAGGGTTATATTTATAGCCTTCTATGAGCCTGATTTTGGGTTACTTGGCCAGCAAATAATAAGGGTACGATGGATATTTAGGCGGCTTCTGGTGCCTTCCAAAAGCTCTTTAACTCGGCGCCCTGCTTAAGACGCGTTTTGGGCCTCAGGACCCTTCTTGAGGGCGCTGAGGCCTTTGAGAGGGTCTAAAAGCCCTTTTGGAGCTCTTTTTAGGTCTTTAGGAATGTTATGACGGTCTAATATTTTAGTCTAGATACATTAATTATTTAATGTAATTAAAAAGTCAAATATTTCTTATAGATAGGACCAGAGGGAGTAATAAACTAATCTTATATTGATGTTGTACCGAGTGGCTAATTCAGCTTCAGTTACCCTGTATCATTTTATGTGTGGATCCAAATATTTTTGTGAAATGTATCTACAAAAATATAATATTTTGTGAAATGAAATTTTGGAATGGAACAGTCGTTAACTTCTAGATAATACGTGAAACACACAAACACCAGTCTTGGACCAGGCATGGTCATTCCGTCAACTAGAACTCGGTCCTTTTCTTTTTGACAAAATAAACGATATTCATTCATTTAAATTGATAGAGTACATCGATACAATACAAATCCAAATTCACTATAAACAAAAAGGATGAATCCGTGAACAAACTCACAACATCCATGTTAATAGCATAAAACGGCAAAACACATATGCCTACAAATATGACTAATATGACTATATTCAAGTCTCCGGAATACTCATTTCTCCGGATCTGCAACGTTGACGATGCCAAAGTCATCGTCATTGATCGGATCCGCACTTGCTCAAAGCTAATATTTCAACCTGAATCAAATAAACACCGCACTAAGACGAGAAATCAAAAACACACTGCACAAAGACGGGAAATCAAAACAAAGTCGTTCAGAGACGACGAAATCACAAAAACAAACGGAAAAAAAACAGAAAATATGTGAAATCACTTATTCAATTAGGATAGAAGGAAAAACAACTCGAAGGGGTGATTTTTAGGTCAAAATTGACCCTAAATCACCCTTCTGACAAGAAAAAGAAGGAGAAAGGGGTGACGGCTAGGGTTTGAGAAGGAGAGAAGAGAGAGAAAACTCAAAACTAATCTAGCTATCTACTTAGAACTCGGTCCTTGGTCTTCATGTAATCCGGAATCATTCATCACATTAGATCGGGTTAAACCTTATACCTAAATCTTTCTATAAATCCGATCAAACCCATAAAGTTTGAGTTTAACAAGGACGAGACCATACAAAGACAAGATCGAACTTGTTCGTTATCAATACTTACACTTTTTTTAATAAATAATTAATTTATAAAATTTTGAGTCATTGAAAACAACAATATAATCAAAATTAGCTTAGGAAACAATGACATAATTAAAAGTAGTACAATCTTATAAATTAAACAAAAGTAGCAGCAACTAGGGATGGAATTAGAAATGAGAGCAACATAGGTCACGTTCCCCGGACTTTTTTTTTTAAAAAAAAAATTGTTTTTTTTTTTTGACAGAAAAAATTTGTACTAATATGCTAGTAATATATTTTTTATCTCAATATTTATTTTTTGTGAACTGTACATAACAATGTATATTGAACTTTTTTTGACTCAATACATTAATCATTAAAAACGAAAGTTTCTAGGTTTAATTACACTAATCCTTAACTAAAATATTTAACACCTAAAAACAAAATAGACTTTCGAATTAAAGTGTACAATCGTCACTCAAAAAACAAAAATTTGCAACAATGCGAGGTAGAATTGGAGAAACAACGACATTAATTAGACTGAATCGGAGGAGGCGAGGAGCGAAGACATGTGAAGTGAACCCTGGGTTGATGTTCAAAATAGAAAGTGAATAATGTGGAAGGGAAAGAGTCGTGTTTCAAGAGTCTGAGAGGGTATGTGAAATAATATTTTAAAAAAACTTTGTCCTCGAATTAAATTGGGATGAGACGGGTAACCCGAGGGGTAACCTAAACCCGATCTTTGTTTCAATTATGTTCTTGTCGTGTCCCATATTTTTTGTCCAAGTTTTTCTTTTGATCGGGTCAGACCCGACCCAATGTGTTTAGACCGAGACAAATTGTAAGACATGGTTGTGTGTTGTACACCTATGGTAACTTGTATGTATGTTTATTTGAGAGAAAATGATATAGGAGAGAAATAGAGAGAAAGTCATGGTATCTTTGCCTCCATTTCGACACTCAATTCATTGTGCATTGATTAAAGGGTGAAGGCTAAGGTTCTTACGATGAAGCAAAGAACTGAAAATCCTAGTGATGATTCTCGACAAGTTATTTGTAGAATTTCAGGATTTATTTTAAATATACACAAACTTACTCCCTCCGGTCATTATTATTAGCATAAAAATAAGTTTTAAGATTTATCAAATAATTGGTGTATGGGATCTACAAAATGAATGTTGGCTTATAATATTGATTGGATGGGTTAATTTATAAGAATTAGACATGCACTTAGCACGCCTCGATCATATCTTGACAAATAGAATCCACGTTGCACAAAAGAGTTAAATTTCACATCATGCAAAATTCGATTTTACAATAGAATCAATAAATTTTAGATTTTAAACGACCTTTTAAATTTCACAATTGTTTGAATTTGATCCCTTAAGTTTTTTTAATCAAATAATATAATGGTTGAAATTCACACATTTTTAAATATAAAGAAGTATGATGTCTGGAGTTCGAGCCTTAATCCCCTACATATAATATGCAATGTCCTGACCCCATAAGTTTTAATTGCTTGATTTTGGCTCCTCAAGTTTAACAGTTGCTCGATATTAAAAAAGTCAATATTCTACACTAAAAAGCAATTTTTTTAATTAAATATTTATTTGAAAAAGTATTTTTAATTTAATGGAACAAATGATGTTAAATTTTTGGACATTGATTAATTCTACATAAAACAAGCTTACATTTTTTATATTTTCGGTCTTTTTGTTATGATCAAGCGTAGTATATTTTCGTCTTGTTAGTTTAATTAGTTTAATATATGTGGCCTAATGAGTCGCACAATATTAAATTACTTTTTTGAGGCGAATAAACTTTCTCGATAGCTTGCAATTGGACTTCTTAAATGTTGCCTATGTGTTTCACTATTGCATATGCTATATGGGCCCCACCTTACAAAAACCTACATAAAATATTTAGAAATGAATGAAAAAAATAAATTAAATATTATTTTAATCTTGTCACCTTTTTTTTTATAGAATATTTTATTTTTAAATCAAAATATCAATTGGGGATAAACTTGGGAGCTAAAAACGTGCAATCAAAACATGTGACCAACATCAAGTGATTAAAGCTTGGAAGGTCAAAATCAAACAATTGTGAAACATGAGTCTAAAACTGCATTTAAATCTAAATTTTACGATCAAATTAAATACAACAAAATTTATTGATGTAATGGTGAAAATAAACTTGTGGATGGTGCAAACATTATTTTACTCGTTCATGTTAGACAAAATCTTGATTAAAAATGTATAATTGTAATTTTGATAAACCGTTCATCCAATTACTAGTTTACCACCAATGTGTGTTTTGTTCATTGCGACCAAAATAATTATGAAAACTTAATTGTATTCAAAAGTCAATTGAATTTAATTTTTTTGTCAAAACTCTGTCGTCATAGTGTCCAATGTCTTTTGCAGCTCTATGACTTCCCCATGCATTTGATTTCTAATGCCTCCATTGTCACACTCTTACATGGCCGACCTAATAATCTTTAAAAAGTAAGTGAGACTTAAAGCAAATTTTGACATGAGACCTTTTTGTTTGAATTTGAGGCCTTTTTACTTATAAAATTTAATGATTTTTTTTGTTGATAGGTCTACAGCGAGGGCTTTAGTGTCCTTGCCTTTGGACCGACCTTGCGCTTTTGGCCGCCCTACGCCACATGAAGACCAAGGAAGACAGTCTCACCGCAAGCATGTGCGCTTCTCACATCACCATATGTTTGCCAAGGAGTTATATTCTTCGTCTACTTAGGTCATCTTATTATTATTATCATTTTTATTATCCTCAAACCAAACATAACATTCTTTCACAAAAGCCTTAAAGGTTGATTCACTATCAATTAAAGATTACGAGGAATTGTCTTCGTGAACTTAACTCAATTGATAGAAACATTGCATAATATATGCAGGGCCGAGATTCAAATCCTGAACACTTTACTTATTCATCTTTTGCGAGATAAATTTTTAGTCACTACTCACTATACTACTTAAAAAAAATGATTTTGATAAATTATACAAACTAGGGTTGCATATTGCCGTTAATAAATTCAAACATAAGTATATTTTACGTGAGAAGTTGGACATGTGACGTCCACGTAACCACGTAATTTTTCTTCTGATGATATTCGTGAAATTATAAAATCAAGGAAATTGTTTTTCTGACATTCATAACTTCACAATGACACAAAAACCCCCAACGGTAGTTAACTACCGTTGAGGACCCGCAGCAATTAACTACCATTGGCCCCAAAGGTAGTTAACTACCGTCCATATTGATGAGAGAGAAAAGTATCTTCTGCAATTCACTTTCTTCATTCTTGTGAGTTTTCTTCTTCACACTTGCTGGTTCCAATCACATAAAACAAAATACAAATAAATTGAATCAATCTTTGTCTTTACACTGTCAACAAAACCTAGAAACAACACCTGAACCCATTTTTTTTTCTTTCTGTTTTTCTTCCAGTGACATTTCACAACCAAAAATGGTGAATTGGTTTTTAAATATCAAGTCAAACTTTAAAAAAGTGAACTTCATGACAAAATATTAGACACAATTTGGTCTGATTTATTGAAATACTCACTCAGTCCAATTTCTTTCAACCGTGTAGATGTTGAAAACAGTTGGAGAACCCGCGTTGTTTTGCTATATAAATCCAGGAACTGTTTATTGGGTGCATATCATGTGATAGAAAACATGTTTGGCCTTTTCACATTCTTTAACGTTTTGTCATTTGGTTTAGTAGCTAGACGTTATTTCTAAAGTCATATTTCTTCCAACATATTTAGTGGCCGGTTTTTTTTCTCACATGTCTTAAGGGTCCATGCAAGAGTGTTAGGATGAGGAGACAAGAGTTTCTTCTAACTTAATTAATGATTTCAACATCCATTTTTTTTTGTTGGATTTTAAATGTGAATGGATAATACGTTTGATATATAAGAGATGTGACATGTATGTCTAATGTTTTAAGTTTTTATGGGTATGCGATGTCTCCCTTTTTTATAGTCTTAGAACATTGATTTGTTGTTGTTCCCGGTCTTTCCAACAAGTAATATCAGAGTCCTAACCCGTTGTTGTTAGTGACCTCCCATGGTCTCTCCAACAAGTGGTATTAAAACCCTAGTTTAGCTTGGCGGGGGAGTGGGAGCTGGATCTTGAGTTAGATCATGTTATAGTAGGTGATAACTCACATTTGTGGAGAAGTTTTGTGGTCCTGAAGCATTCACCAGTTTGTTTCTCCCGCCCCCTGTGAACTCTCCAATAGTGCGAGCCGGTTATCTCTACATCACAACTGCAGAAACTATTCTCTCAAAGTTGAGATAACAAAACCAAAAAATCAGTCTTTTGATTGATAATGACTATCCATAAACTTAGTATCGTTTTTTTAGTAGCATGTGTGGTATGGTATGTTCTCCTTTTTCAATAAAAATAATTTATGTTATAATTTTAATTTAATAATTTAAAAATATAAAATTGAATAAGGAAGAATAAAATTTTAAATATAATATTTTGAATGAAAGATAAAATTGAAGGGAAAAAAGACTAAACCGACGGTCCAAAACTTGCTTTAATTCAACTTTATAGATAGATATTTTAAAGAAAAAGTTCTTTGATTGGATAAAAGAAAAAGAGTAAAAATTGAAACAGAGAAAATATGATAACAATTTTCCGAAGATAACATGCCGGCTTCAGTTTTCACTTTTCATACCAACACCATAAGTCAAATGTTCAATAACCATAAAGTTTCCGAAGCACATTATTTATTATTATTCACATGATTGCTAACTTTTTCTGGGTTTTGTGTGTCTCACGTGAAGTTCATTATACATGTATATATTCTTTGAATCTAAATAGGAGAATGAAGTTTCGCAGTAATGACAATGCCCAGCTTTATAATCATTATTCGATATGGTCAAAGATATCCTAAGTAGAATACATTGTTTTTGTGTCGAATACATCACAAGAATTGAAATATAATGAGTACGACATAACATAGATTAGGGTTTGTTGTTTGTGTGAATGTCGTCTTTCGTATAAAAAACATTATATATTATTATGTTTAATGTGTTATTGCCTGTTGGTGGGGATAACTTCAACAAAACTTGTGATTCATAAATCATAATCCAATTCATTTAGTCTAGATACATCAATAATACCAAGATTATAATCTCCATTATAGAGTAAGATTAATATTTGGAGGGACCCTCTTCAGCAAGTATGATTATGTATTGTCCCTTAACTGTACTGTATACTTAAATTAATGTTGAAGTAGAGACAGAGTAATTATAGATCTATGAAAGATTATATAATGATTGCATAGATAATACCTGGAGAATAAATTTTTGAAGCTTTTATAGCTTGTGGGACAATTTTCATCTTGTTGAAGAGGTTGACTTGAGATTCTACTTTGAAGTTGTTCCGGTTTGGACCAGGAGGCTCAACCTAGAGATAAGGCCCAAATTGAAAGACGATATTCGCACCTCGTATTCTCATCAAAGAGAAGCTCACAAAACTATTGAAGAGACAAGTTTCAGGTGTAACTGACAACCATACTTTGCGCTGCAACTCCCGCCACAATATGTGCGAAACTGTTAACAAACTAACTCATTGTCGCGCCAAAATGCCAAACAGAATTGCTTTATAAAGGAATGCAAGTCACTTAGAGATTAGTTACCCTTTCATTTTGTATCTTTTCTCGCATTTGAATCTTCACTAACTTGAGTGTTGGAGCTCTTGCGGTGTTGTGCTTGATTTTCCTCACTCAGCATTCCACTCCGGCTACTTCAAGTTCCTTACGGTTCGGAAGCTAAATCATAAATAGAAAGGAAGTGTTTGCTTAATTTCACTTTTAATCTCTAAGTATCACGTTGCGATTTTAGTCCATACTTTTCAACAGCGCGAATTAAGTCTGATGTTTATTTTCCATTTTGCGATTGATGAATGCTCTCAATTTTTTCCCAATTTTACGCAGACATATTAGTTTTAATCCACTTGGCAGTCACAAATGCTAACAGAAATTGAAAATCAAGCAAAGTCTGTAAACTGGTTGAGGAAATATTGTTCGAAGTCAAGAAAACTGGTTGTATTAGTTGTTGATGTTCAGTTATTGGCTGCAATCTAGACCTTGCTTATTTGGAACCCTGGGATGGAAAAGAATTTCCTAAGCCATCCCCAGAAACCATTGTTTAAAAATTCCTCATCTTTTTCCACGTATTTTTTTATAGGTAAATGTTAGTGATTAATTTATTAGGAGGAGGGGAGGGAAATTTTTTAGCAACATGGATCGAATCCTGGATCTCATTTATAGTACTCCTTCGGCGTCCCAGCACGTAATATAAAACAATTATCTTCAAAATTCAAGTTAACAATATACAACCCTTACTATACTATACAAGTATACAATTTTCTCAAGAACATCAAACATACAAAAGATACAATGTAAACAATCCGTTCCCCTCTTCTTTTATCAATCATTGGAAAATCTCTTATCAATCACTCCATCATGACTGCTCTAAATTCCAGATCATTGGAAACTAGTTGAGAACCAATAAATGGAATTTTCATATTTCTTTTGAATTAGAAAAGTAATTATTACATGTTGGCTATAGTACTTACAATCTTATTCTAATGAAAAACAAAAAATATCATCACTATAGTACTGCAATCTTATTCTAAAGAAAATAAAAAATATCAGCACAGGAACAAATGACTTTGCCATTTGCACTCTTATATCATATATCATATAATTCCTATACATATCAATAGTGAGCAAGATATTTCACAGAGAAGGAAATAGCCAAAAGTTAATTAGACAAGAAGCTGATGAAAGAAACCAAGCCAAGATGGCCATAGCAGCAGATATCTGGTATCTACTACATAAATTTTCTGGGCAATAGGATTTATCGGCACTCCGCAACAGATCTGTGACACTAGCAGTTGAACATGCTGCGCCTAATAAGAGATATGACAAAACCTGATACAACAACTTCGATATTATTTGGTGCATTACAACAAAACAATGAGACCTTTTAAGTCTTTTTCGGTTGTAAAGTGTACATACCATATCTCCGAAAGTAATCGTAAAAATGAATCTCCGCTGCTTCGGTACACTTTTGATAAAGATAGAATATGCATCTACCGCCAATAGTGTTGTGCTCCAGGAAATTACCAAACCCATCACCATTACCAAAAAGCTGTGGAATAACAGAAAAGATAATTAAGACAAGATAAACTCCGCGACATTGCCATTGCAGCATCTTCTGAAGCAGGAAAAACATGTTTATACCAAAACCTTTTACCAATTTTGACATTTTTAGATTAAGGCTCTGCTTGGTAAAAAAAAAAAGCCGATATCTGATAAGTTAGCTTATAGGTAATAGCTTAGAGCAGATAAGCTAGTTGATTGAATTTGTAGTGTTTGGTAAAATTAACAGTTGAACTAGCTTATAAACTTGTAATACAAACATTATTTTCAGAAGAAAAACAACATCGACTCTTTATCATAATCACCATGTTGAAGTGGCCTTGGTATTGATATTGCACTAAAGGACTAATGAAAAGAAACAGTGAAGTGAAGATTGCAAAAACAGTGCTGGCAGTTTAATATGAAAGCCAATTATACAAAAAGATTTCAGTTCAACTAACAAACAGCTTGAAATCATTTCCTCTCCGATAATGCCAAAATGTTTTAACTTTCTCTAGTGTTTACGGCCGGCTACTTGGGGACAAACTAATCCGCTAGCCGCTAATTCAATGTAATTCTCTTCACAAATAAATGAATATGATTTAGTAACATAATTTCCTCAACCAAAAATCAAAACCTTATGACAATTGCTAATCAATGTTTAGAATTACCCTTCTTAAAATGACATAGAAGCAAATTCAATAACAAAGCAAGCATAACTGCATTATTTAGCCTATAATTCAATCCACTTACATCAATGTAGGTCTGACACTTCATATTGAAGTTGTGTTCGGTGTCTGACATGTTTCAATGTTGGACACTGACACAACATCAACATGTTTCAATTATTTTCATTTTTCAATTTATTATTAGCATCGATGTGACACTGTCAGTGTCCGTATATGTGTCTCTGCTTCATAGCGTGTATTAGTACCTTTTTTTTAAAAAGAAAAGTTGAAACAATACATTTGCAACCCACAAAAATTGTCCTGACTTCCAAAATATAATAATTTTACCCACTAATTAGCTTAACTAAGACAATACTCACAGTCACATATACATGTGCAATATGTATCCATTAATTCCAATTTATATGGCTTACTTTCTTCCTTCCTAAACTCTACCTCCTTGTAAAATTCCCAACTATTTTTATTTCTTTTCATTGATCAATTCTACCAAACATATTCAGAACTTATTAAGAGAATGGACCCACCATCCAAACACAAGTAAGAAAAAACAGGGACAAAAGTAAAATTAATAAAGTTACAAACTTTACATAAGCAACATCAAAATAAGACAAACCCAGAAGAAGAAGAAAAAACAGAAAATTAAGAATGCTAACCAGAAAGCAGAGTAACCATAGAAATCAACATCCAAACACATGAAGAAAAGAGAAGCAGAGGAAAAGACAGCTTGGCCTAATCGAAGAGCAAAGCTGGAACTTGTTCCTAACACCCCTGGCAATTCCTCCATTCCACCATGTGAATTCTTCTCAATCATAATACATAACATAACATTAATCAAGAGAAAAGAAAAAATGAAACTACTTAGTTGAATTTTATGGTAAATTAATTAATGTTTTTGACTTTGTTTGTGAGCGGTGATGTTATTATTATATTATGATTAATTGAAAGAAAGTATTATAGGTAAGAGGTATTGTGGTCCTCTCATTATATTTGAGTGTCGGCGGTGTACATGATTAATCATTCTCTATAAAGTGTCTATATAAAATAGTTTAATTAAAACTAGAGAAAATTTTGTGTATACTATTTTCTTTGACTTCTTCATCGCTAGTGTGACCCCACACACACCCCATAGACTATATTGATAAAACACAAATCATTTGAAATTCGTAATCAAATGTTACAATGTTTTACTTGTGCAAAAAAAATGTTACATTGTCCATATTATTTTTATTTTTTAGAGCTCGATATTTAGCCAAATGACTACTGATTCATCTAATTATTGTTTTAAAACGATTTGAAAACTGTAATATAAAATATTAATAGTTTAAATTATATAATCTGAATTGTCTCAAATAAACCTCTTGCTCCAACCAGTATCATTTAGAACCAAAGGTTGAATCTACAAGAGATCAAGCCTCGAAACCAACGTGACATTAGATTCATATTGCAAAACAATGTTATCCAGCAACAACAATTTATGACCAACTCATCCTCCCAAATGAATAGATTTTCCCTCCACCGTCAACCTTTACCTTCAACTAGACCGCCGACCCGTGCGATGCACGAGTCCTTTCGACTAAAAATACCAACATAATTATATAAAGATAATAAAAGATTTACTTTAATTCCCCCAACAGAAATTCACTTTAATGTAATAAAGTAATAAACATTGATCCACATCAATCATAACATGTTAGAGATCATTTTTTTTATATAATACAATATATAGTCGTAGTTATTATAAATTATAGAATACTTCTTTAAATACCACAATTGACGTTACATTAGTATCGTCATCGTCGTTATTGATGACTAATATCTTCATCTCTGCTCTTAAAATAATTCTTAACATAACGTATAACAAAACACGTGCAAACACAACGTTGAGAGGTATATATCAATATTTTCGGTGATCGACATTGACTTTTATCAATAGTCATTGCAAATAAAACCATTATGAATTGGTGCCCCTATTTTCTATCCTCAGTAGATAAATGCATTTACATCTATAGTAACTACAAATCAGTGAGTAACTTGTCAAAAATAATAATAATAATTAGTCAACAGAAGCATAATAAGTATCTCCATGCTCTCCTTAAAAAACGTATCTCTATGAACTAGTTCTCCATAAATTAAGCATATAATGGAAATCTCAAAAAATCGGTCATGCCTTGTACATTTCAAAGGATGCGTGAGTGGCTAATTAGTGGAATTGTCTTAAACTATTAAAAGTTCTTTCCAAAAACTCTATTTAATTAGTACAGGTTAATTGCACACCTATTGATTCAGTTTACTAATATATATTTAAATAAAAATTAATCCAACCATGATAGGGTTTAAGTTATTTTACTGTCTATATTATATGTTTGCACCCTTAAAAAAAATTATTTGTTCAAAATAATTTGCATAAAATTTTCCCTATCACTCTAAACTATGTTAATATAATCTATGTATAAGAATCTTTTTTTTAAAAAAAAAATATGTGTGGAAGGAATTTTTTAAGAAATATCAGTTCTATACTATATATATTTGAGGATCGATCTTGGGTAATTTTTTTGCTGTACTATATGTCAACAATATAAATGGTTAAAATAGTAGTGTTGTTTGCTTCAATTTATATATAAAATTGAAAATAAATAGTGGTGTTTTTTGTTATATGCTTTACATATATACTTGTTAACAAAAAAATAATAATAAAGACGTATATTGAATACATTTAATCAAGTACTATTGAATATCTAACTATTAGCATAACTTCTCCTTTTAAAAAAAAAAACCATGTTTTTAGACGTGCAAGTTTTATTAGATGCAAGCTGTAGCAACATACCTAATATACTAATTGATATAAGGGCCAATTTAATGATGGGGAGAGGGAAATTCAAATTCAAATATAGAAGGCAGAAAGTCATCAAGGCTAGTGGGTGAATGTCATTAATTACATTTGTAAAAGCTTCTTAAGGAAGTTAGGTTTAGTTGTTAAGGAGGGAATTAAGGAGTGTAATTAGGGCTAACTAATAGCTTAACCTTATAAGCTTTTGGAATAAGAAGAAGAAGATGTCATAATCCAAAGTAAAATGTTATAAATGTTAACCCGTCTCGCTATACTTAACCTAATTTTAACCTAATTTTTCCCTCACACTTTTGCATTTAATGTTTATCTAAAGTAAAATAAAATTATGTTCCTAATTATATGCTAATTTTTTTGAAAAGGAATAACTTAACCCGTCTCGC
>Ga0228710_1002921_pt1 | contig 27186 bp, 15 predicted proteins | sample MedpolnodulmetaG_FD_177995 | JGI IMG/M metagenome (GOLD analysis project Ga0228710, IMG submission 177995) | Root nodule microbial communities from Medicago polymorpha collected in Santa Monica, California, United States - pink nodules | ecosystem: Host-associated > Plants > Roots > Nodule... | reverse complement strand
AAAAAAAAAAAAAACCTCTAGAAAGAAACAAAAATTTGGGTAAAAGGCAAATCCATTTCTTCGATTGGTCTTATCTCTCCTTGAAGAGTCTTGTTTCTTTCATTGCCGAAATCCTTGAAGCTTCATGACTACTTAATTTTAATTCACTGTTCCACTTCCTTGAAATCCTTGTCGTTTTTTCTCCAAAGTGATCATACAATCCTTGATGCGTCTTGTTATTAAAAAAAACAGAGAAAAAAATGGTTGAGAGTTTGGTCAATGAGGAAAAGCAAGAGAGACTGATCGAGAAAAAAGATAGCGATAGCAAACAAGAGAAAAAAGAAATTCATGAGGAGAAAAAAGTAATGGGGAAAGAAGATTGTATGAAAAATTGAGAGAATGAGGTGAACATGGTGAATGAAAAGAGGGATATAAATGTTGGAAATTTTTGGCCTACTATTACACTAGTACCTTCATCTAGATTGTTTTGTGTGGTTAAGTGTTGGAATTCTTCTAATATTTTTCAATATACTAACCTTTCTTCTCTAAGTCATGAAGGCAATCAAGTGAATGAACAAAGTGTAGGAAACAATTATGAGATTTGGAAATATGCTTATGTCCAAGAATCAAAAGGAGAACAATTTCCACATATCTCACTTCCATTTTATGCTGGTTTGAATTTGAGGACAAATCTTTTTGAAGAGGGGGAGAATGATCAGATCCAGAGTTCATTAAGCATGTGGAAGGAAACCTTTAAGAAATTCACATGACATGAAGCTTTAGTCGATTGATTAGTGCTAAATAAAACAACCATTAAAAGTCCAATTTTTTTCATTTTAATATGTAATTTTCGTTTTTATTTTTTGGTAGATTTTAGATGGTCTTTTGTATTCTCCTAGCCTCTCCAAATGCTTCAAAGTAGTGCCCTAAGTTATTATAGTGGCTAGTGGGAATTTTAATCATGTTAGTGCCTATTTTCTAGGTAATAAACATGCACTTATCATTGTATTTTGTAAATGCATGGTAGGGCAGAGCATCAGTCGGTTATCCCCGGTTTCGGTTTGAAAATTTTCTAAAGAGATGAAACTGATGATGGAAAAATAGGAACCATTCTCGACCGTTGAAGGCACCGGTTTCAGCGGGTGGCGGGTTGCGTTGGAGACGGTTTTCACGGGTGGGTTAAGTCGGTTTGATCAAAGGGAAACAACTACAAATCCAGCAGCGTCAACACATATCATTGTATTCAACCCAGAACACCTATATAACCCTTTTGTATCTCTCTTCTCTCCTTCTGTGTAGAAAACAATTTTGTAAGAAGAAAATGAATACAAATGGACGTAACTTCAGAATAAGGAATAAGGGAAGATTGAAATAGCACAACAAATAACCCTAAAACAATGGTGTGGAAGTTATAAAGAAACAATTGGTGAAGATCTGAAAAAAGCTTTTTGCGATAGGCTTCTTTTCATGAAGACAAGTTGTGACATACTTACTAGTAGTACAATATAAAATAAGGTGAAGCATTTAATTTCATATTATACTAATTTTTTTAGATGAATTTCATATTATATTTATCAGGTTACTTATTGTAGTTAGTTGGATGGGACATTGGGAGAGGATAAGGACACAGGAATGCACAAAAGTATATAGAAATATGAAATAAAGTCTTTGCAAGTTGTACTGTTAGACATGGTAAGGGTACAGACTAAAAAGATAAGTTGTGACTGCATGCTCACTTTTTATCAGATATATAATATACATATTTCGGGCGGGTGTGGGTATCTGTGGTTTCAGATTTTCAAAATCGGGCCCGACCGTCTAAAACCATATGGACTCGCTTTTCCTTCTTTCTCCACCCGACACCCGTACTAACTCGACCCGTAAAACCCACGGTTTATTCGGTCTATTCGGTTCTTGGGCGGGTGCGGATAGCATGCTCAGCCCTAATGCATGGTAGTGAGAATTTATTTCTAGTATTTCAATCCTAGGCTATAAATAAGAAGCTCATGTACTTCTCAACACAATTTGAAGATTAATATAATTGAATTTTCTATTGTGAGAACTTTTCCTTTGTTCTTGGGTCAAGAACTTTTATAGTGTTGGTTCTACCGGCAAGTCGCGGTTATTGTCACACTTTGTTTGATAAGTTTGGTTCTTACTTGTTTTCAAGACGGTCCCAATTGGCCTCTTATCACCTTCATTTACGTTAATAAAAATGATGAAATTCTTTATCGTGACTGCTAGTTTGATTAAGGTGTAAAAGTCTTAATTGTGTTTCATAATAGGTTTGTACACAAATTTACATCTCCAATTTGTTTATACCGTAAAGCTTATATACAATTGTAAATTGTTTTGTTTCTTTTATAAATGCAAAACTTTGTTGATGGTTTTTGGATAAATAATTGTTATTGTAATGAATAGAACTATCCACTAATTTTGATGTTTTGATCCCAAATTGATTATTCATTATTATGAATTTCTCTTCCCTATGATCCTCGAGTATGCTGCTTAAGCTGTTAGCATTTTAAACGGTTAAAAGTGAACATCGCAATGATTGTGTGTATGAAATTTATGATTTGAGAAATTTTACTTTACTCTAAAATATTAGAGTTTCTTATACTTTTTATAATTGAGTTGACATGGGAGATTATTGAGAAAGTTATGAAATGTTTATGATTATAATGGAAGATGTTAAATCATATGGAAGAGTGCTACTTAATACAATCATAAGATATTCATCTAAAAAAAGGTCAAGTATCTTTATGATTTTAACACTTGTTTGAAGAAAATATTGAGCTCACTTTGTCACTTGAAAATCATTTAAGTAGACCTAAATAAAGTTTATCTATGTTACTTAATGTGGGGTATTGTTACTTGAAACTTATTCAAGTAGATCTGTGTAATAAATCCACACATGGAGTTATATTTAAAGTGGGGGTTTCTTAAAAGTCTTCTAAGTTGATAGAAATTTAGCAAGTGTATTAAAACTATCGAAGTAATAAAATAAGTTTGTATCCACGAGGACCGTGTTAATCTCAATTAAAGAATAACGTTATTATCTAGGATGTGTAAAGTTTATTTTAGTGCCCGAGACAGTAAGTTTAAGTGCATAAAAAGTAAATTAACAGATAAGAAGATTGTTTGGAAAAGATATGGAGAGATGAGACTATGTCTTTTGAATCCTCTTAGTTCCCCTAATTGGTACACTGCACCTATTTCCTACGAATATTTCTCTAGTTTCACGATGGTTAACTAAAATAGTCTTAATCAATCCCTTGACTTAGGACCTATTCTCATATTATAGTCCCTAAAATAGTCTTTTGAAGGTTTTAAGAACGTTAACCTAATATCACAAATAAACGATTATCCATTCCTAGACTAACCCTGTTTATTTGAACAATTCAATTAGGTCTAAGTTGAAAGCTTAAATAGACACAATTCGCCCCAAATCATGACACGATTTACAGCAATCGTCACACGATTTCTCTTTATAAGGCCCATGGATCCAAAATTCAGTCTTCACAATCGTGACACGATTATGCCATCGTGTCTCGACTCAGCAGACAGATCAAACCACATCTCTGGTCTTGAAATCGTGACACGATGCTAAAAACGTGTCACGATTTAGCTCTTGCTCAAATTCTTCATTTTCTCTGCTTTTTGCACCTTTAACATGTCCAAACTTGTTGTGAACTCATATTATCTTAAGAAAATACATAAAAAATTAGATGATGACAAAACGTCATCATAAGTATACTTGTATAATAAATCTAATCATCGATTTAAATATTCCCGTTATGGAGATGTTGTCGCTTGGAATTTATCTAAAAGGACCTGATGAAGTATATTATAAAAGTATCTAACTCAATATATATTATCCTAAATGGAAATGTTGTCGCTTAGTTAACTAAGCAGACCTGGTTAATTTATTCTAGAGAACAAGTTTATTGTTATAAACTTGGTAAATATGATATTCATTGACTTAGAGACGTCTTAGTCAATTTAATTTATGATAAAAGAAATTTGTTTCTTTGCCATTGTGTGTGAAGTACGTACTATTAAAGCCATTGGGATGAAATAAAATTGTGAGCATCGAGGGGATTGAGACTTAAGCCAATGGAAATCGACAAGTGATAGGAACCCAACCTTTGTGATTGGAGATCCCATGAAGAAGGTTCAATGTGGTAAGAACAAGTCACATGTTAGTTCTGCTAGCGCTAATTTTAATCTTAGTCTCTTTCCTATGGTGTATTTGAGAAAGTGCTATACACTGCATTATTGAGAGGATAAACTATAACGCTTTCAACGATTATCATATCCCTTATGGATGGTGTATGACTTGCAACATACACTTGATGAAATCGCCTATATGAGTGTCAAGTGGGGGCCGCTTGCATGAGATCTTGCCAAAGTTTATAGAACACTCATGAATACCAGCATGGCCTATTAGCGCACAACTACGTAACATCAAGAATTGTGGGGGTGTAATGTGATTGTCAGGCCTCTGACATGCAACAAGTGTCTTGGGTTCCATAGCTTGCTAAACCAATTCACTGTGTGTTAAGTCTTATTGGTCTAGGACGGGTTCCATAGCTTGATATACCATTTTGATGCATTACATCTACGATGTTTACCCAAAAAAACACTTTAAATTTTTATTTTAACTTTTGAAATATGTGGAGGATTGATGTATTTTTGAGTTGATATTATATTTCAAAAGTTATTAAAAGTTTTTCATTATTTTTTGTTTATTTAACCATGTGATATTTACTTAGTCAAAGTCTTATTTGTCAAATTTATTTTAGATTTATTTTTGTAACTGTTGATGCTTGACGTTTTAGTCCAAGGCTTAAATCTGATTTCCTATTATTATGCCTCATTTTCCTTAATATAAGGAACAACTCCCACATATATGTCATACCCCAATTTTTAACCTAATATTCCTATTTTTATTCGTCTTTTGGCCCGGAATTTTTCGTCATTTCAGATGAAATTTCGGCAAAGAGGTATTTTAAAATACCTCATTTAGTTTACTCCAAAGCTGACAGTCTTTTAGTTTTATTTATTTATTTTTTACTTTTTTTAATTTACTTTTTTTTACAAAAACAAAGTCATCCAAACAGATTCTCAAAATCGAATCCACAACCAAACTCATAACACACTATTTCAACACAAACTGCTCGACAACACAAAATCCAGTCACTAACCACAAAGCATCAAACCTTCATAAACCAACAATAACACATTTCCACATACACAAAATCACAACCTCAAAAAAATCGAGCCATACACATAACTAAACCGCAAATCCGAAACCAAAATACAAGAAGGTAGAAAGTTTTTTTTTCTTTCTTTTTTCTTAATACCTAGATCTAGGTTTTGTTAAAAGTTTTCTAAAATAACATTTTCAAAAACAAGTAGAAGGAGAAGAGAAGGTTCAAAAAAGTATTTTCTTTTTTTAAAAAAGAGGCAAAAAAAATTCCGGCGCGGTGGGGCTGCCGCCTCTGATCGGCAGCCACCGTGCCGGACCGGTGAGTCTCACCGGAGAAGAAGGTGGGGGAGGAGCCAATGTTAACCGAAATTCTAGAGAGAGGTTGGAGCTCCTCTCTCTAGAACAAAGAAGAAAGAGAAGAAGAGTTTAAAAATGATTTTTTTTCCTTCTGAAAAAGGGTATTTATAGCCTAATTCCAGATCAAATATGGAACGTTGAAAAATCAACGATCCAGATCTGATATGGAAGCCCAAAACGCAGATCCACCTCCTTGGCCCAATCTATTTCCTTTTTCACTACTACACCCCCATATTTCACTCTGCACCCCCCGTTTTACTTATTTATGCATGCATTTTTTTTATTTCTTTTATTTATTGTCTTTATTTCTTTAGCATATTAATTTAATATCTAACATCATCTCATGCATTTTATTTTATTTTTCATTTTATTTATATATTAATGCTTTTAGAATGTACTTTAGGAATAAATGTAAATATATAAATGTCAATATGCATTGCATTCATTTTTATGCCAAATAGTTTAGTTTATATTTCAAGAAAAAGAGATTCGTTTTGACCAAGTGTCTTGACAAATTTCTCGTGTGTTAGTTTTATTGTTATTTTAATTTTAGGTTTTTAAACTTAATCGGAAAAAAAAAAATCAATCGAAAAACATTCACATGATAGAAAAACAATTTCAAAAAAAAGAGTTTATTTTTATTAAAAACCCTTGACTTCTATCTAGCCCATTTTATGTTCATTTTGTTAATCAAACTACAATCAATTTTAATCACATTTGAATCTTTCTTTTAAAATTAAAAAACAACTAAACAAAATTTATTTTCACCATTTGGTTTTTATCTTTTAAAACCTTTTCAAAAATTAAAAAATATCAAGCAAATCACGCGGGTACGTAGACAAAAGACTTTGTCTTTTCAAATCATCAAAAAATATAACAAAATATTTTCTTTTTATCATTATCTCACTTATCTTTTTGTAAGCAAATTATAATCATTTTAGCACAAAATAAATAAACACAAGAGGTTCCTATAGAGTACTATAGACGTTTAGGGTGCTAAAACCTTCCATTTACGTAACCAACCCCCGAACCTTTAATCTCTCTAAAAATTAGGGTTTATTCGATCTTTTTCCCTTTTCCTTGGAGAAAATAAAAACTCGATGGTGAACGCTAATCAATAGCTTGATCTCCAAAAAAATCACCGTGACAATATATATCCTTCATTTTCTTCTCAAAATAAGCCTCACGTAACTTACTACAATATATAGCAATTGCCATTGCAGAAAAATATCCGCATATAGTATACACATACATACTTTCTTACTTTATGTTTCTCTATACACAATTATTTTCTATCATCCAACATATTGAGTTTCTGGGTTACATACGTTATCTTTGAGATAAATTTGAGTTGTTATGTCACTTTCGGTTATGATTCTTAATGGGGGAAGAACCTGTTGTATCCTGAAGTGATATGCGCTTATGAGGCAGATAAAATCCTCAAGGACAGTGACTATGTCATGCCTAAGGTTACATAATAGTGTCATTTTGCAGATTTCCTCTAATTTGATTTGTGAAGATTTTGATGAAGCCGTGTTAGCAACCAAATTTGATAAATTCCTTTTGCTTTATTTCACATTATTATTAGTCATATTTATTTGTTATGATATTTCTCTCTAATTTCTTATATGTTGTAATTCCACATCTAATTTTCCAACAAACTAGCATGTGCGTGATGCAAAATTTGTCTCGTTTATGCACTATAGAATTGATCAAGGCTTTTTATTGCCCTCTGACCGGTGTTCATTTGTTAATTTTTTGGGTGTTTGTTGGGAATTTTTGGCGGACAACTTTTGGTGTGCATTTTCTCTCTGTGCATTCTTTATCCATTTTCGTATATATTTGTCATTAAAAAAAAAGAAAAATGATATTTGAACATCCATTTTTTAACAACTTTTGTGACAATCATCTCTCTCATACTCTCGTTATACTTTTATTCTCTCTATTCGTTTTTCTCTCTCTATTGTTATAGAGAGATAAAAAGAGAGGAAAAAATGTTGTCACTAAAAGTTGTTGGAAAGTAGATGTCAAAATATCATTCCTCTAAAAAAAATTAACCTAATAATAAGTAATAGTTATTACTACCATATCTTGACCACCACAATTTCCTATTCTACTTCAAAACAAAGGATGATCTTTTAGTTTATACTTTCTTGATGCAATTGATCACCCCTGAAATCTACTTACGTTAGTTTTCATGACAAAATTACTTCTATCCGTGCCTTTCTCTTCATGTGATATCTTTTTGTTCTATCTTCAATCTCTCTAAATTGTAAGAACCAAGATCCAAATATAACTTGTCAGGCACGGATCTACATTGTGGTAATTGGGCGTTGTTGACCCCACTTATTCATTATTTTTGTAATCAATAGCTATATAAATTTAGATGACTCCATATACAATTTCATATTTCTCCCACAAAAACTTGTTTAGTGCACTAAAGACAAGCAATTACACCATAATACTACTTAGTATTAAATACTGAAGGCTAAGGAAAATGTGGATTGAGTTTCCGATAAAGAAAAGTTGATAAAGTGGTGAGTGAGAAAAGATTACATTACCATCAGACTCTAATATCTCTTAATTTTGGTGTCTTGTTAATGACTGTTTTTTGGGGCAATTTTTAAGCATTTTAAATTAAAAAGTATTTATTAAAAAAGTCAAACATTATAATTTCTAAAGTACTCTCTCCGGTTTCATATATAAGAAAAGATTCTTATTTTAGGTTCATTGAATAATTAATGGGTAATATTTACTTGTGCCTTTAGGGCACATGTTAAGAAACCTAAAATGAGAAACGTTCTCTAAAATTTTGTGCATTTAAATGATTCAAAAGTTAAATATTAAATGCAATGGACACATTTCAATAAGTTTTTTTTTCTATATTTGAATCATTAACTTGTGCCTTGAGGGCACAGGGCACAAGTTAACATTTCCCATAATTAATATATTTGTTTTACTATGTATATGTATGAGACCGGATGGAGTATTAAGTACATCCTCTCTCTCATTCTCATTCTAGTCAAAAAAAAAGAATAATTAATATTTTCTTATGAGATTAGGATAACAAACAAACCTTAAACTATCGAAAAAATGAATAAGAAATCAACGTGCTTTGTCAACAAAAAGAAAATCTATGAATATTAAAAAGCTTAATCAACCATGCGGCCGCCCCTAGCATTATCAAAAGCACCTTTAAGCACTCAAAGTTACTGTTGAGTTAGACATTAAGTGTTAATCTTAGTTTAATTAAATTAAACTTTCCCTCACCTATGCTTTTGTATTAAAAACTAACCAAAAACGAGTAGTTATTTTTCAGATAATAGTAATCCAAAATTGGTTGACCTATGAGGCCATGACAACCATAAGCTTTCGAGCTTTATGCTCCAACAGCACCTTTTTCTTCAAATTATTTTTCTTTATATTATACTTTTCCACTAAGAAGGACACGTGTCTTTATGTTGACATGGTCACTGAAAAACAATCAACGGTTAACATGAGTTTTTAAAAACAAACTTAAATATGCAAAATGTCCTATAAATATTAAGCGTTTTGGTTTTAATCTTTGTTAAATTTATTCAGTTTGGATTTGATCCTTGTAATAAGTAGATTATTTGATTTATCTCAAAATAAAGACTCAAATGAAAATAATAGAAAACAATTTCAATATGACCAAAACAAAATATTTCTATATTTGCATGTTGTTTTGTTTTGATTTGATGTTGTCTTGCCCTCAAAATGTTGTAATGGTGTTGTAGCGTTTTAGGAAACCTAAGTAAATTTTTTTGGCAGGGTTAAAAATGAAAAAAAAAAATTAGAAAAGAAAGAAAAAATATAAATGGAAGGAAATTTAAGTTTCAAGCTTGTCTCTAAAAATGAGTGATTCAATGCTTGATGGGGACGGTCCCAACAAACGGTAGAAGTCGAATGAAAGCCTTCTTTAGTCATAATGTCTACAATCTACACTCGTATTTTGCTCAGGCAAAATATGCACTACGCAAAAGTAAAATTCTCTTCTTGTTGTAAGGCCTCCGAGATTTGAAGAATGGTTGAAGCATGAACATGTAAGTTATGGCTACTGAAACCAATGAAGATATTCATTGCTTCTAAGCAATTATTTTCAGAAATCACATTGTGTAGCCTCGATTATGATAAATGGCAATCACTATTTGTTTCACATGCAACTCAGCCAAGAGAGCATCCACACCAACCTAAGTACTACTCCCATCCCTAATTATAGGGCCCTTTTGAAAAAAATAACGGGAATTAAGAAAATTGAAAAATAGTAATAAATTTATTTATAATTGTTATTGTTTTTACAATTTTATCCTTGAAGAGAGAGGGTTAGTGTATGTTTTCAACATAATATTTAATGTTGAATGTAGAAAAAGATATAAAATAAATAAGGGTGTGTTGGTAAAAAAAATTAATTAATGTACTTAGAAATATCAAAGGGGTCTTATAAAAAGAGACAAAAAAATTTTCTCAAAAGAGTCTTATATTTAAGGACGGAGGTAGTAATTACTTATAAAGGAATTGTTTCCCTAACTATTTGTATCGTTTGAAATTACCACATGTCTTTATTATCATTTATTCTTTAATTATAAATTGTTTTTAATATTAATTGAGAAATGATATTTGAACAATCATTTATTGACAACTTTTGTGACAACTTTCTTTTTCATACTTTCATTATGTTTTTACTTTCTCTCTATTACTTTGGTTTTTGTATCAATACTTCATTTTCTTTGTAAAATTTTGATTGTCCCAAAAGTTGTCATATAAATGAATGTTCAAATAACACAACTCATTAATTTTGTATGACATGTTTCAATGTGCATACGTGCTCGGAAACGGTGAAGGAGATGGTTGAGAGAGGGTGGGATGTTGGTGGTGGTGCATGGGTTTGGAGGAGACGACTCTTAGCTTGGGAGGAGGAGTCCGTGATGAAGTGTTCGTCCTTGTTGTATGATATTGTTTTGCAGGTATCTACTCTTGACAGGTGGTGGTGGGTGCTTGTTCCTTTTAGCGGTTACTCTGTTAAGGGGACATATAAGTATCTTACGCTCCTTACTACACCTGTGGAGACCGGTCTTTATGACGCAGCGTGGCTAAAACATGTCCCGTTAAAGGTCTCTGTGTTCATTTGGCGTCTTCTCCGCAACAGGCTCCCAACTAAAGATAACCTCCTTCGCATGAGAGCTCTTCATCAAGATGACATTATGTGTGTGGGAGGGTGTGGCTGCCAGGAGACATCACATCATCTCTTTGTCTGTTGTGGTATCTTTGGCGGTTTGTGGCATCGTATTTACCAGTGGCTCGACATTTCTTTCATATCTTCAGAGTTGGTTCGTGACAATCTACATCAGTTTGGTAATTTAGCGGGACTACCGCGGTTTACTCACTCTTTTCTTCAGGTGATCTAGCATGCTTGTGTTTGGCTCATTTGGAAGGAAAGAAACAACAAGATTTTTAATCACAAAACCAAGGACATGGTTCTTTTGTTGGACAGTGTTAAGTTAACGTCTTTTTTATGGTTGAAAACTAATAAGCTTACTTTCGCCTTCAGTTACACTGACTGGTGGCGAGACCCTCTTCTTTGTATGGGTGCTAGAGACTAGCTCTTTTTTTGTTATTTCATTGGTTGTGCTTTTTCATTGGCATCAGACATTTAACTTTGTAACTATGTAAAGTGATTCTCTATGCACACCTTGTGCGAGTTGAACCTCTCTTGATATTTAATATAATCTCATTTTGATTTCTTAAAAAAAAAATGTACATACGTGCTCGCGTATTTAATAAAACATGTTAAACATCTCTCTAGCAATGTCCCATGTATTCTTGTTTCATTGTAGTTGATTGCTTCAATATACGATGCTTTGTGTCATCACTTTGTTTATCAAGGAAGAATGACATCTCTGGTATTGATTTACTATAAAGCTTTAATGGATAAATGTCACATTGCTGACAATGTTTATGTTAGAAGAATGACATTTTAAACGTTGATAATTAAATATGCTTCAATATTTGTTCATTGCTGACAATATTTGTGCAAATCTATTAGAGAAATAATATTTGTTCATCCTTAACTCTTTTACATCCATTCGCTATATTTGGATCTGAAGATGGCGGTGATTCAGTTTTATCAGGTGTTAGAGGCTCTATTTCTGCAGCTAGAAGTTCAGGTGTGAATGGTGGATTGATGTTAGAATATGGTAGGAAAAGTGGTTACAGTGAAGATGAACCAAGAAGCAGTGATTTCTTCTATGAATATGAAAATGGTAGGAAGAGTGGTGTAATAGAAATTGATGGAAGCTACAATAGGCGTGTGTTTTCACTAAGAGAGAGTGATTTTAAAGGCATGGATGAGTCTAGTTTTATTGATTTGAAGCTTGATTATTCATCAGAATCAAAGCAGCAGCATGCAGATTTCACCACCAATGCAAAAATGGCGGATACACTATCAGCTTTCAGAAGGGAAAAAAAAATAAAAATACAAGGAGATTAATTACATTTTTTCCTAATTTTTTTTAATTTTTTTAATTTCATTTTTCATTTATTTAATTTAAAAAATGATTATATGGTTTTTTATAAAAAAAAATTATTTATTAATTACACACGTGGCATGCCACGTAGGCATTGACCGGTCAAAATTGACAAAAAGATCAAAGTTGCAAAGGGGTAAATCTTAGGGGGCCAAAATTGTAGTTTTTGTACTTAGGGGGTCAAAATTGCAAGTTTTTGAAAGTTAGGGGTGGAAAAGTGCACTTTAGCCTTCATTTTTTTCTAATCTTTTTTTAGTAAATAGGCAATTACACTCCTGACATTAACAAAATTTCAATTACCCTCATGATATTGCACAACGTTAATGAATTTACCCCCTTCGTCAAATTCTTCTGTTAATTAATTAATCATTTTGGAAAATTAGGTCGTAAAATACAAGATCTTAAAAACATGCCATACAATTGAAAAGGTTGGCACCCAATCTTCACTAAATTTCAGAACCAATGAATTGTGACTTAACTCTACATTCATTAACATGGACATGTTGCTAAAATGAGAGTAAGTGATGACACCTTCCAATTTATTGGAATCCAAGTAGAGACGTTCTAATCGGTAGGGGAATGTATAATTTTTTAGCATCCTCCCATTTAAAAGATTGCTAGATAATAACAAACTTTCTAAATATGAGAACCCAGACATGTCAGATACCATGCCAATAATTTTATTTCAAGCAAAATTTAATTGCTGCAGAGAGTACTTTGCACAACCAACAAATAGATTATGAAGTATAATTGAAAGATATTCATTCAACTTGTTACTTAATAGGTCTAGTGACCTTAATGACACAGGTTACCAAGTGATTCTGGAATTCCACCTTCTATGAATTTGATTCCAATATAGTGAGTGTATGATACACTCTATAACATCACAAAAATATAACATCTATCATACACTCTCTATTTCTATTTCTATTTATACCCCTCTTTTTCCTATCTTTTATGGTAAAAAATCCCATCACCATTGTCTCCTTGGACGCTGTCATTCACAACATGACCAATCAACTTCCACCACGTTACCCAAAATTCAACTAAACACCAGTAAAAAAACAAACAAAAAAGCAAAAAAATTGACGTGTCATTGCCACAAGTAGGGTACACGAAAAGTTATATGCAACTTAGAGAATCTTGAAAGAAAAAAAACGTTTGAAAAAGAAAATCTATTACAAGCCACAAAAACTTGTGGCCAAGAATCAAAGACCAATGCTGACGTGTCACACAGCTTTTAGCTTAAACGGATCAAAATCCAATTCGTCGTGCACTCATTTCATTGCCAACATTGAAAAAACCGAAACACTGTCTAAAACATCTTTCTACAAAACAAACATAAACCTTAACTAATAACTGTCTCGCGCGTTTTTTTTTAACTTCCTTTTGTTTTTGTTTCGTTGTGTATGTTTGGATCTTAAGAAAAAATGATTGAAACTAAGGACCCTGAAATTAAACTTTTTGGGAAGAAGATTCTTTTTCCTGGAGAAGGTGAAGGCCTTAACATTGCTGGTGAGGAAAATGTTTCGCCGCCGGCCGTGGCGATGGATGTAGAAGAAGAAAGAGATGGATATTTTAGTGAGTCTGAGAATGAAGATGAAGAAGAAGAAACCGAGGTACAACTTTTTTTAGTAAATTAAAGTATGCTATAGCACGCAATTATAGATACTAAAGATTTTTATGTGATTAAGGAGACATTTTTGTTTTCTGTATCGTGTATGTTTGATATCACGATGCTTTAGTATCTATACGTTTGTATAGATACTAAAGATTTTTTCACGGGTATATATTCGTTGTGTTTATTGAAAAAGTCAATACGATTATCCTCAAGCTAGACTTAAGCAATTAACCCTTGCTGATTTGTTTGTATGATTTTTTTTTTTTTCTGATAGGATTGTTTGTATGATCTTACTATATGTTTTTCTTTATCGTTTTTTACAAAAAAAAATTCCATATGGTTTTGATTTTGTCATGTTCTGAAATTCACCCCTTTTATGAAAATCTTTGTAGTAGTATTTAGAATTTTAGCAAATTTTCGAATTTTATTTCGAAATTATAATGAAAAACGCCTATGGTGTATTTGTTTTTTTTTCCTATAATTGTTAAAAAAATTACTGGTTCAATTTTGTTACTTCCAAAATAAAGTGTTAGAAACAGAGTTGATTCATTTTTTCTTTTTATTATTTACATTAATTGATGTAATATATTTTTTAATTATAATATTCAGCCACACATAAATTATAAACCTAACTCATATCAGTCACTGAATCTAAGTTCTTTTAATACTTTTGATATACTGTAAAAAATTTCAATATATAGTAGTTTTCTGACCATACCCCCTTTATTTGATTTTATAAGCATGTTAAATTTCTTCAACCTTTTCTTGATGTTCTTCTTGTTTGAATTATGTATTTATGCTCTTGGATATGCAGGACTAATAGTTCAGATTTGGATATCTGTTAGGTGTTACACTGGCACCACAGAGACACATACAATAGTTACATTAAATCACTTATATCGTCTCAAATAATTAGTGGTGTCAACATGTTAGTGTCGGTGCTGTGTCTTATGTTCATCATTAATCTTTAATGAAAACATTGTGTCAAATTAATAGGATCCTGAAGCAGATAAAGATACTGAGAAAAAGAAAGAAGCTGATCCTCCACCAGATGCTGCAGAGATCAAGAACAACAACAATTCAGCAGCAACATTACCGGAGGGTATTCAGAACCCAAAAACACCTTCCATAGATGAAGAAAATTCAAAATCTGAAAACGAACAAAGTGAAACAACAGCAAACAACAACAACGCTCAAGAGAAGACACTAAAGAAACCAGACAAATTACTCCCGTGTCCACGTTGCAACAGCGCGGACACAAAATTTTGTTACTATAATAATTACAACGTCAATCAGCCGCGCTATTTTTGCAAGGCATGTCAAAGATATTGGACTGCAGGCGGAACCATGAGAAATGTTCCGGTTGGTGCAGGGAGAAGAAAAAATAAGAACAATTCTTCGTCACATTATCGCCACATCACCATCTCTGAGGCTCTTGATGCTGCAAGAATTGTTTCTCCTAATGGAACTCATCATCTTCAAAATTTGAAAAACAATGGTAGAGTTCTCAGCTTTGGATTGGATCATCCACATATCTATGATTCAATGTCAAATGATCTCAATCCTGCAGAGAAAAAGGTTCTTAATGACACTCGAAATAATGGTGATCGTTTTTCGAGTGCGTCTTCTGTTACAGTTTCAAAATCTATGGAGGAAAGTGGTAAAAACATGTCACAAGAATCATTGCCACAGCAAAATAATGGTTTCATTCCTCAAGTTCCATGTATGACTAGTGCTCCTTGGCCTTATACATGGAGTTCCGGCGCAATTCCCTCACCACAAACTTTGTGTCCTCCGGGATTTCCCATGTCATTTTACCCTGCTCCTTATTGGAATGTTCCTTGGTTTCCCGCTCCTACTCCCGCGACAACACCAAGGTCTAGTCCGAAATCTCCAACGCTCGGGAAACACTCGAGGGATGATGACAACAACAACGACGAAATTGCTAAACAAGACCATTTGCAAACAGAAGAATCACCAAAACAAAGAAATGGGTGTGTTTTGGTTCCTAAAACATTGAGAATTGATGATCCAAGTGAAGCTGCAAAGAGTTCTATTTGGGAAACACTTGGAATTAAGAATGAAGGTTTGAGTAGGGGTGGTATGATTAAGGCTTTTCAATCAAAGAAAGATGGTAAAAACCATATTCAAACCTCTCCAATGTTGATGGCTAACCCTGCAGCTTTAGCTAGATCACTTAATTTCCATGAGAACTCTTGAATAAGAAATAATCCTTTTTGTATTGTGTTTGAGAATTGAGGTTAGTCACTTCTTCTCTTGGGACAGTGACCATCTTTCTCACCAATGTGCATTTGATTGGCCTTGTTGACCTTGGTTGGTAGTCTCAGCACAAGAAAGGGGAACTGATTTTGTCTCTTTTTGTGTGACACTATGAATAGGTGTTTTTATTTTATGTGCTTAGCTTGTTGAGTTTGAGTTGTTGTACATATAAATATATGTGAAAATACTAAGTATAAGCACTTCACTCTTGAGATGCTTACTTTATTTTCTTATGATATAGGAAAATGGGGATTTCTTTGTTTGACATGATTTGGTTTACTGCAGAAGAATCAATGCATATTGTGGCTAATTCACAATTTGTCTAAACATGAACATCACAAGAGGAATCTCCTTTTTCCAAAAGATGTCATTGAAAAAAAAGTCCAAAACTAGAATATAACCACACAGTGAACACATAATTAGTGGATAATGGATACTCTTGTCATATTCATGTCTCTTGTGCACTTACAAATATACATAATGAGGGAATCATCAATTTGATCCTTAATTTTGGACGATTGTGGTTTGATCATAGAACTAAAATAAATTCAAAGAGATTTAAGGAAATTTTAAAAACTAAGGTTAAATATGTTTTTGATACTTATAAAATTGGGACCTTCTAAGTTTAGTCCTTACTTAATTTTAATAGTTTTTTTAATTCCTATAAAAAATTTCTCCATTCAATATTAGTCTTTACTCAATCCAAATTTGTTTAATTTATGTTTAAACTCTGAAGTTTTACAACAATTTTTTACAAACGTGTTAAAAACGTTAAAAGTTTCTCCACAAAAAAAATATCGCAAAAAATTGATTTCCACGTGCATATTTTGGTTACTTTTATCTTAAACTTTTGTCATTTACAAAAAATCATATTTAATGTTAAAAAATTCTAGATTTTATGAAATGAACCTTTCATAGTATTCTAAACTTGTCTAAGAAAAATCGTTAAAAAGTTTAAGAGCTTAAGGATAATTAAACAAACTTTGTTTTAGCAGGGACTAAAATTAGAAGTAAAATTTTTTGTAGAAATTAAAAAAGATTTTAAAATTAAGTAAAGACTAAACTTAGAAGTTCTCAATTTTATAGGGACCAAAAACATATTTAACCTTAAAAACTATTGTTTTCTATATAATCCGTATATCCTTCGGCTCTACGCACAATTGCAGTGACTAATATTTCATGTTAGGTAAAGCGTCTGTGAACGATAAAACTCTTAAAAAAAGTTAGTTTCTTCCTTAATAAATTACTGAATTCTAAACAACAAAAAGAAGCATTTTGTTTTGTTTTTGTCCCAAGGAGTTATTCCAAGAAATGCCCTTGGTAAAAGAAGGGTAGAATTGTGTGGGATTTATATATTGTAGTATTGAAGACCTTTCACAAAGGTCTCCTTGGAGACTTTAGAGGATAAACTAGTTCCTAACTTTGCCAGCTTGCTCTCCTTTTTCTTCACCCAAGGATCTAAACAACTAGCATAAAAGCAGGACCACTAGAATAGATTTTCTTTATGTTTTCCCTTACTTTCCCCCTACCCCCACTGAAGTGTTTTCAAGGTGGAAGATATTGCCACCTGTTTTAATATGGTTAAATTAATATAAAGTTCTTGCTAACAAGTGTTCTAAAAATAGTATTTAAGGAACCCACAAAATAAATTATGTCTTGTAAATAAAATTTAAATACATGTTAAAGTTATAACCGTACAATTTTCAATGCAAAAGTTGCTACTTTTTGATGTTCAAACAATGTCTTTAAGGCACTTGTTAGCATTTTTCTATAATTTTATATCTAGGGAAGCATTTTCCTATAATCATTTATCCAATGTTATTAAAATTAGAAATAAAAAAAAAACCTTCATATTTTGAATAAAGGTTGTATGAAATAATTCTACACCATTGATTCCCTCGAAAATAATTCTACACCATTGATCATGAGAGATTGATTATTTTAAGATAACATATGGGGTCAAAGATAACGACTCCTCCCTATAGTCTTTCATACACACGGCAATTGAAGGTTCAAACAAAAACATATTTTGTCGATGAAGAGTGTTATTTGAACAACCATCTACTTAACAACTAATAAATTTTTAAAGAAAGGTAGTGATTGACATGAAAAACAAAATAATATAAAGGGAAAGTTAAAATTTAATGTGAATATAAAAAATAAAGTTGTTACAAAAATTATCATATATTGATCGTACAAATGTCATTTTTCTTTTTCTATATAATAAAAACACAAAATCATATTTTATCAACAAAACTAAAAATATAAAGTCATATACTTCCAAATCCAAATGATTACAACTCGCAAAATAATGTCATATTTAACTTTTTTTTCCTTTTGAAATAAAATTTGGCTTACTATCTAAGTAATTACTTATAAAATATTTATTTGTATATTTTAATACTACTTTTTATACAATCTTGAAAGATCCTTAAAAAAATAATACAATCTTGAAAGAATTATTTTTTAATATAGTCTCGTACAAAATCATAAAGATTTGATAAATTTCTATATCATAATTAAACATCTTGTATATTTTAAATATTTTCAAAAACCTTTTTATCTAAAAATTATTGAATATTCTTCAATGTATACACACCACGTATTTAAATTATTAAAATATATAGACAAAAAAGTTATATTAAAATACGTTAGATATCACAACTAAAATTGTCTCACAACTTGGGTGGTGGATCCATCAAAACCAGCTCAACTTGTGTCTATAACCAATCAGGTATATGAAAGGATAGATATTTTCTTTGCTTCAATTAAATCCAAGCCACAAACTGTGAATGGGATGGGTCCCTTAAACGCAAAAACTTGACACATTGACATTATATCCTCTTCCTCTTGTCATTGCACCCTTTGTTACTTTTGTCTTTTTGGTTCTCTTCCTTTTTGCCTTTTTCTTTTTCTAAAAGAAAGCAACCATTTATTTATTTTTCTCAATATGTTTATGCCAAATTTTAATTATTAGGGTAGCAAAATAGTTCGTTAGTAGTAGGCATAATTTTCAATTTCTAGTAATTACTATGGATTGGCGCAAATTTCATAATTTATTCAATCCTCTGTTACGGATTCAGACTTTTGATACATGTAGGGCTAAATTTTCTAAGAAACAATAATGGAAACTATATTAAAAATAAGAAATAACATTGTTTGATACAATACATTACAATGAAAATCGTCTCATATCCATTTGTTGAAAATGAGTTAAAATGACATCATTGTTTTTTTTAATCTAGTGATCCAATGCACCACCAAAAGATTATATTAAACCAAAAAGAGAAACAACATAAAAAGGTTGGAGGACTATACCAAAGCCAACCTCAAAGATTTACAAAGTGTAGTTAGGAAGACCTAACTTGTTTCTAATAAGATCTCCTCTAATTTCAGAAGGACATTCATCCCACCGCAGGTTCTCAGAAGTAGTTGACCAATATTGGCAAGCAGATCCGCACATGTATTACCTTCTCTGTAGATGTGGCTCACCATGAAATTCATTTGTCTAGTTTTGAATAAGCAATTAGACCATCTGTTCCTTATACTCCAAGGAACCAAAAAAGAGGAACATCTCATTTAACCACTGATCACCCATTTTATTACATAGGTTACTCTTCACAACTTTCATAGTTGAAAAAACACGTTCAACACTTACGGTTGCTACCGGCAAGAGCAAAGCCAACTTTAAAACTTTATAAACCATAACAAATATGTTGCATTTATTTTTTTTCCACAAGTTTTGCACAAAGATCTGAAAGTCCTTTCAACTTAGCAAATTTTGGGTCAGATTGAACATTTGAAACATAATTCTTAAGTTGATGGTGTAACGCCACTTCCGACACATCTATTAAATCATTTGGATAAAACTCATTCACCCTCGATAATTTGTTCACATCAAAAGCTACAAATGACTATGCAGAATTCAAACATGAGACACACTGTAAAAGAGATAGTTTACTCATTTACCTACTTGTTCTTTTGTGTTGTATCTATTATTAAAATAAAACAAAAAGGGAAAAGGCATGTGAGGCTTTAGCCATACATAGCCTGTGTGTGCATCCGCCCCTACCTCCATTGCAAACTTCTAAAATTTAAGTGTGACAAGTCAGCCTCGCATTGATTGGAAACGAGTTAAATAAAAAGTTAAATATATTTTTAGTTGATATAAAATTTGAAAAGTTCATTTTTATATTAGTAGTTATAGTTCTATAATAATCAAATAAATTAAGGTCTTATCACAATGCTACCAAACAATGCAAATAAGTTATCTATAAATTATTTTGGTTTTTTGAAATTTTTATGTTTAAAAAAAATCATATTTAGTTCATCCTTGCTAAAATAATTTGTGGAAAAAATTATTTAAATGAAATCTTTACATAGGACACTTCTTAGTACTTGTGATACCAACTAAATCTTGAAGTTTTGGACTAGGGGATGGGCGACTGCATTAAGAATGGTACGTTTTCCCACATGACACTTCCACACATCAAATAATGATGGTTTCTCAATAATCAAAGGTTGAATGCTCACGATCAAAGAAAACTCAAGGTGGATCGGTGGTTCATGCAAAGATTGAGGAGATTCTCTGATTCATCGGCTCATAGGATTGGTTGATTGGCGTGGTTATCTTGGAGAGTTGAAGGTTTGAGTCTTGTGCAGTAAGAATTCAAATTCAACACCAAGAATTTTTGAAAGATTGGAGTCTACTAACTATATAGGAAAATTAATCTGTGTGATTTTTCTATTTTTGCCCTTCTTGAAGATATTTTTGTAATTCAATAATGGAAGAATTCTTTTGGGTGACATGTCATGTTATTGTGCCTATATATACAATGATTTTCGACCTTGCTTCTCAGTTTCTTCTTCAGTATTTCGAGTGGGTTTGAGGTTACGATATCTATCATCTTCTTCTTTAGTTTGTCTTCGTTATCAATAAAAAAAAGGTTGGTATTTGATGTTTCATTGCCATGCATGTTTATCCTTTGCGAAGCTTTTTTCATTTCTTTGTCTTCCTTCTTTGTTTTTGCGATTTTGTTTTTCTATTGAATGTTAGATGTTGTTTTTTTTAATAAGGTTGAATGTTTCCCTTTCTTTAAAGCAGATGAGCGTCAGGCCCATGTGATGCAAAATATTCTCACAATGTATGAAGCAGCCTCTGCTCAAGCCATTAGTTTGCCTAAATCCGAGATATATTATAGTAGAAATGTCCCTGATGTTTTAAAAAATAATATCACTAATATTATGGGAGTTCAGACTGTACTTGGTACTGGGAAGTACTTGGATCTTCCCTCGATGACCGGGAGGGATCGTACATCGGTATTTTCGTATCTCAAGGACCGTGTCTGGCAGAAGATAAATTCCTGGAGCAGTAAATGTTTATCTAAGGCAGGTCGTGAGGTTATGATTAAATCTGTGTTGTAGGCTATACCGTCGTATGTTATGAGTATATTTCTATTACCTACCTCTTATTTCTACTATTGAGAAGATGATGAATTCTTTTTGGTGGGGTCATGAAGGGCCCAATAATCGTGGTATTCATTGGATGTCTTGGGAGAAGTTGTCGATGCATAAAAACCATGGAGGTATGGGATTCAAAGATTTGACTGCTTTTAATTTGGCTATGTTAGGGAAACAAGGATGGATATTTCTGATAGAACCTGATTCTCTTGTCTCTCGTATTTACAAAGCTCAATATTTTCCTTCCCAAAGCTACTTGACATCAAATTTAGGTCACAATCCTAGCTATGTATGGAGAAGTATTTTGAAGGCCCGCTTCATAGTGATCGGTGGGGCGCGATGGTGTATTGGTACATGTAGCTCTATCTCTATACTTAATGAATCATGGTTGTTGAATGGAGATCACATAGATGGAAATATTATAGGTGCAAACTTTGTGAGGGGATTTTCTGTGAGTAGTCTGATGAATACCTCATCGAAGGGCTGGAATCAGGAAGTGATTCAACAAGTTTTTAGTTCCGACATAGCCGACTCTATTCTTCGCACACCATTACTTGATCAAGTGAGGGAGGACAGTTTAATATGGAAAGCTGCGAAGAATGGTTTATATTCCGTCAAAAGTGCTTACAGATTGTGTATGGAACAATTAGTGGATGTTTCTCACCTTCGGAGGCCGGTATATTCGTCTGGTATTTGGAGACTGAAGATGCCGCCAAAAATTAAGAACTTGATTTGGCGAATGTGTCGTGGGTGCTTGCCTACCCGCGTTCGGCTTCAAGATAAAGGAGTGCAATCTCCCAAAAATTGTGTGAGTTGTGATGGCCCACATAAGGACCTTGCTCTTGTTTGTTTCGAGCATCCTTTTACCATGGAGGTTTGGCAGAGGACTGGTCTTCGGAATGTGGTTCATAAGGCGTTTATCAAAAAGAACTCAGCAATTGATGCCATCTTTGAATTGTTACATCAGCTTTCACATGAATTTGGCCAATGTTTTGCAGCTGTCCTCTGGAGCCTTTGGAAGCATAGAAATCTCAAGCTTTGGGAAGATGTCATAAAAACATGTGCTCAGGTAGTTGATCGAGCTTGTCTTATTGAGGATTGGTATACAACTAACACTACTATTCCTGAAGCTAGTTGCAACAACACATCAACAACTTCAGCACGTAATGATCAGACGACAACAACAACATTGGTAAGACAAGACGATTCTGGTGCAACTCCAAATTCTCTTTCTACAACTACAGGTGATATATCTTTGGTCAGGTGGCAGCGTCCACAGCGAGGCCGTCTAAAATGTAATGTGGATGCTTCATTTTCGAATCAGTTGCAAAGAACAGGCATTGGCATATGTATCCGTGATGACGAAGGTACGTTTATGTTGGCCAAAACGTTATCTTTGTCTCCTATGTGTTCTACTCCCGTGGGAAAAGCTCTAGGCTTATTCCATGCCTTACAATGGCTAAGTGATATGCAATTTGACTACGTCGATTTCGCCTTGGATTCAAAGATTACAACAGACGCCTTCCATCATTGTCGGGTTCACGTTACTGAATTTGGGCAAGTGATTTCAGCATGTCGAAGTCTCTTTACCACACATATCTCAAACTCTAAGGTCGAGTTTAATAGGCGACAAGCAAATGAGGTAGCTCACACCCTTGCTGGGGTTGCCGCATTATCCGCTAGTCCCAAAATTCATTATCATTTATCTCATTGTATAAACTCTCTTATTATTAATGAAATGCTATAAGCATACTCTTTTTCTTTCAAAAAAAAAACCTACAAGGTCACGCACAACAGACAAATAGATGATAGAAAATAAATAAATAAATACAACTTATTTATAAATTAATAACAAATAAATATTTCTATCACCGTTTATAATATGGAATATATATACATACACACAACTTAATATTATTATTACCAACGTTATAAGAACCTACAGGGTCACACAAAAAGGACAAATTGAGCAGAGAAATTAAATAAATAAATATAACTTATCATAAATTAATATCAAATATTCCTTAAAAAAATAAATTAATACCAAATATATGATATTGAAATTGTTTTAAAAGTATTTATTTATTTAAATTGGATTTAAATAAAATGAATATATGGTTTTGAAATTGTTCCAAAAGAATACATTTTGGATTCAAATAAAATGAAAGATGCAGTTTTGAAATTGTTTGAAAAATATATATTATGGATTCAAATAAAATTAAAGATATAATTTTGAAATTGTTTCAAAAAATATATTTTGGATTTAAATAAATTCAAATATATGGTTTTGAAATTATTTCAAAATATATATATTTTATTTAAAAATATCTAACAAGTTCACATAAGTTACTATATAAATAGAAGTCACAGGGTAGGGTATTGAAGATGATATCACTTTTCATAAACCCTAACTGAAAAGAAACTCTAGTCTCTCTAAAGCTCTCTGATTGACTTGGCTAATATCACGTGATTGAAAGCGTTTCCACAACAAAGTTTATTTTCTTTCAAGAGGTAACGCTCTTATCATGGATTCCAAATCAATCCAAAACATCTCATTTAGTGACTATTGTGTTATCTACCGAGTCTCCGTCTTACCATGTATTCGTCAAAACTACCTATTTTCATCGGCTAACTTTATTTTTCTATTTTTTTTGTTCTTTTCGTGAAGCCTTCTCGATCATGTATTTCGTTGTGTATAGCAATGCTCTTGGAAAGTTGGTTTTCTTTTCTTTAAATGGACGAAACAAGCGAACCCTAATACTGTTCACAAACAACTGCCCTAGCATATCGTGTCCTGGTACATGCGCTTTTTCTGCATAATCAGCATATTGTTCGAACAGTACTCTCTCTTTTTCTATTTGTTCATTTGCTGTGTTATTTCTATTCTCATTGATTTATGATTTGAATCACCGTAAAAGTGTTTTGCTTATCTTACATGTTTTTACGTCAAATGCTGTTTTTCATTGACTGTGTATTTTACTATTCATGTTTGGAAAATTCTTATTTGATGAACATATGCGTAGATCTTGAGTGGATTGATATACAGTCCCATAAATTTCCGTGGGTTGAATTTATTCCATAAGGTTTATCGTTTAGCAATATTAGGGTTTGATTTAAGTATATTTCTTTGATTTTTTTTCTTTTTCTTTAATGTATCAGGTGTTAGATTTCAAGGCAAATCAAATGCATCGTGCTAACTTTTGGCTTACACCAAAGAATCAAAACAAGCACCAAAAAGCTTCATCTTTTCTCAATAATGAAGTAGCAAGTCTTCCGGATTCCATATCTGTTTCTTCTTCTTCGTTGTCTTCCTCTTCATCTTCTTCTTGGGATGAATATAACCCTGTGACAAATAGAGACAACACAGGTCAACTTGCCCTTAATCCTCTTCTGCTTAAACCTATGCCGTGTCGGCTAAGAAAATCTCCAAATTCAGCTCCTAGACTTTTGCCAGAAGTTATTGCTTTCACCGTTCAATGTGCTTCCTGCTATAAATGGAGGTTGGTTCCGACGAAGGAAAAATATGAAGAAATACGTGAATATATCCTTCAAAATCCTTTTTTTTGTGAAAAAGCTCGTGAGTGGCGACCCTATCTATCTTGTGATGTTCCAGGGGATGTTTCTCAGGATGACAGTTTGATCTGGGCTATTGACAAGGCACACATTCCGCAAACTCCAAATGGATGGCAGCGACTGCTGCGAATCAGATCTGAAGGAAGTAGCAAATTTGCAGATATGTAAGTATAAAAAAAAAAAACATATGTAGCAATACTACTATTATGAATTTTGGCTATGAATTTTTAATTTGTTTATCACTCTTGCGATTTTTTGATATTTCAGATACTATATTGCACCATCAGGCAAGAAATTGCGCTCAATGGTCGAGGTCAAGAGGTATGCTCCTTCTGCTTTACTATCTCTGCAATGTGACATTGAAAGCTACCTTGTCGTAATTGAATCAATTGTCAGTATCATTATTAAAAATTGGCTTTCGTCTTCCTTATATTTCGGTCCCCATGCTTGTATTTTAAGGTTCTTGGCATATCATCAAGAGTACAAGAAAAATGGTGTAACTCCTGAACGGTTCTCATTTGAAATGCCTACGCCATTGCAAGAAAACTATGTGAGGAAGAAGCGCTCTCATGCTAAATCTGTTGAACCTAAGCAAGGTACATAATATTTTAACTAAATCACAAAGGCTCAAATGTATGATTTTAACTTGATGCATCAGAGTTTTTTTCCATAAAAGTTTAATTTACTTCTATTTTTCCAATACACCATTTTTATGTTTGGTGATATCTGTGATGCAGTGACTCCTTTAGCTTGGGCAGGTCCAGAAGACGAAGACACTAATTCGAATGACCCTGTTAGCCCTCCTGCAAAGAAACAAACAACTTAGAGTGTCCTCCATAAAGATACAGTTTAGTAAAAAGAACATTAGTTCACTAGTTAAAACAGAAGGAAAGACCTGCTATGTTGCTTTTGGCGTAATATTGCATCTTACTCTTTAATATATCTTACAAATAGAGAAATGTATAACTTTTGGATTAGTAAATGAACTGCTATATTATATATATGTTAACTTAGTAAATAGTAAATATGTATGAAAGGTCATCCATACACCTACTTCGTAGTTAAAATACGAGCATGTTATGATTTCTATAGCTGAGACGACATTCAAATTTGAAATTGTGAGTAAACCTTAAAAGGAAAAATTTACTCGTAAATCTTAAGTTTTGGCCTTGAAAAATTCGTAATTGGAATATATTGCAACAATTGTTTTATACTTTGACATAATTTTATACTCTATCATTATCTTCTCTTTACCTTTTTTCTTTATGAACGTTATTTGGCATTTTTCTTCCTCTTTGATAATCCTTAATCTTTCCCAGTTTTTAAAAAATAAAATCCACAATTTTGTTGGGTTACCTGGATGTTGCGAAGTGGTTTTAAAAAAATTAGTTTTAAATAGTGGTTGCAATAACGTTTTCTGTGGTCTCGCGATCCTTGATGTTGCGAAGAATGTGGCCAATGCAGTCCCAGTCTCAAATGTGGTTGCTTTGAGTAGAGCTGTCAAAACGGGCTACCCGGCCCGCGTCGGGCCGGCCCATGATGGGCTCAGGCTTTTGCGGGCCGGGCCAAAAAGGCCCGGAAGATAAACGGGCTCAGAAATATTTGCCCAAGCCTGGCCCTTTGCGGACTACGGGCTTTTGGGCCAGCCCGGTTACTTTAAGATTTTAATTAAAAAATTACAATAAAAAATATCAATCAATGCTAAACTTCCCAAATTACCAATGTTAAATTGTCATGTGCCAAATATTACATATTAAAGTTGACATTGTCAGCAAATTACATTCAAATCCACAATAATACAATCAAAAAGTAACATAAAGTTACAAAACAGTGTCTTCAACAGTTCAACTTCAACATTCCAGTGCATTGCAATTTCAAAATGCTAAATTTCACAATTATACAAGCTAACATGCCGCTTGCATACCCCTGCATCATCAGCAAAACAACACTGCAATTACTTATAATTAGCAGAATTTTGGTGTAACATGAAAATTCATAATGACAAGAGTTAAAGCTCTTGTATTTGCAGAAAATGAACTCATAATTAAGACCACTAAAGAACATCAAACATGGTAATTGTTGGAGAGTATCGATAGCAACAATTGAGTAATGACCAAGACCACTGAGAGACCAGAACATACCACACAACAGACCACGAT
>Ga0228710_1002919_pt1 | contig 27189 bp, 11 predicted proteins | sample MedpolnodulmetaG_FD_177995 | JGI IMG/M metagenome (GOLD analysis project Ga0228710, IMG submission 177995) | Root nodule microbial communities from Medicago polymorpha collected in Santa Monica, California, United States - pink nodules | ecosystem: Host-associated > Plants > Roots > Nodule... | reverse complement strand
TTTGTGGTGATAGCTTATTGCTTAGCTAAAACCGTCTTAGTTATGCTTGTTATGAGATCATTTTTTTTATATTTCTACATGTTAACGAGCTACCCCTATGACTAATTGTTCGGGAGAATCTAAATTCAAATGAGAACAATTATTGATCAAGTTTTACTTATTTCTCTACCGAACTCTAAATTATTATGGTCCCTTTCCTCTCGAAACAAAAGGGTTGATACCAAAAAAAAATTAAATTTAGTTGTTTACAAAAAGACTAACCAGTTTGATAGACTTGGACTTGAGACCAAAAAGAAAAGATAATTATAATTAGTGGTAGCATTAGATATAGTCTTTTATATAGATGATGATGATCTATGGTGAACAAAAAGTAGGAATAATTCTCAAGCATGACAGAGGAAAGGCCGAAAGGGTTTCACTTTTTTGTACTTGAAATATATGCCACATGCAGATACAGTAACACAGATGCATGTGCTTAGTGAAGATATTCGAGCTTGCCAAATTAAAATAATGCTTATATACATGTTCTTCTATTGTATATGATCATAGCACAATTATCCCACATCACGTTTCTTTGTAGCCGTCGTTATCATAGTCATCATCATTATCAATATCATTAGTTAAGAACTATGGAGCTTAATTTTAAATTAATTGATATTAATAAGGCAGAGAGGTTCTTTTATGAAATAAAAGTTTATGCAAAATTCGGATCCCTCAGCAATTTCATGTATTCACGCAATTAACACATCAGTTGTTGTATCATTGAGATCGATTAGTCTAAATTTCAAGTACAATATTTCCGTTTTGAATTTGGATTGCATGCGATCAACAATTTCACGCATTCACACGGTCAACACATCAGTCTTCGTATCATCAAGTTTGGATGGTTTGGATTTAAAATTTGATATTTGATATTTTAAATTAAAACAAAATATGCATGGAAATTTGTATCCTCCACTCTCACAATCACAAATGTACGGACTGCGTGAATGCACATAAGATCGTTGACTGCGTGTGATTTGAATTATTGGGTTTCAGGATGACCATGATCAAGATCCATGACCTAGCTTACATAATTTTTTTACATATTACCACCAACGAAATTATCATATCAGAAACGGGATTGAAATCCAATTTCTTCGCATTAGCACAAAAGTGTTATACTAGTATATGTGTGTGTTGCTTAAGACAAACAGTTCTGCCAAAAAAGAAGAATAACACGTGCTAAGCATAATCAGTTAAGTGAGATTTTCAAGAGCACGCTTTGGGTTGAATCAAGGAGACAGGACCACTGACACTAGTCTTAAGAGAATGTCTTTTGCATTGTTTAGCTAACCAATATTACAAATTATCACTAATTAAAAAATACACCAAGTACATAGATTGCATTAATCTATTTTAAAACAAACTTAAAGTGACAGTCCCTTTCTAGCCCTTGATCTTAATCATGGCTGTTATAATTGCTACACCTTTCTGTAAGTGTAAGCCAAAAGGCTGTGTATCTCACTTCCTTTACTTTGATTACTTTCAATGTAATAACCATCTTTATACTTCATTGCATCAAAAGCATATTAGTGTAAGCAAAAGCACCCTATGATCTCATGCATGCATAATGCACAATTATTTAATTACGATAGTAACTGAAAATTAACATTCTAATATTGATGAGTTTCAAACAAATATCATTCAAGAAAAAAATTACATGATCATAGACAATGAACAAATTGAAACCTTAACTAGAACATTAGGATATGTTAATCACTATCTTTGGATGAAAATGTCAGAGGTTATTGGGTTCTTTGACCCTTTTTACATCTTTCTTTCCATATACGAGATAAAGTTGAAATAACGACGGAATTTAGAGACGAAAAAAATAAAATTGGTCACAATATGTGGCGTCTGTAACACTTAGTGATGAAAATAGAGACGAATTTCATATTCTTCTGTCTCTGAATTTCCGTCGCAATTTCAACTTTTTTTAGTATTTCTGATGATAATGATTTCAATCATGGGAATATTGGATGTTGACATTAGGGTTTTGCATGGGAATTGATGGGTTGAAGGAGAAGGCTATGTTTGTAGGAGGACCATTATTCATTGTATCAATCTTGTTTCCTAGATTCTCCAGTTCTTTAACTTGTGCTCTAAGAAACTTGAGGTAATTAGCAGCTTCATCAAGCATTGATGCAGTGTCCATCTTGGTTCCACCAGGAACAATCTTCTGCAAGACTCTAATCCTCTCACTTATTCTTTCCCTTCTTTGCCTAGCCGCCACAGTTTGTGGATCATTTGATATCTTAACATTCTTCCTTTTAGGCTTTTCCATCACTTCCAAACCCAAATTCGTTACCGGCCTAAATGCTGCAGCTCTATATATCATTTCCTTCATTTGTGCTATTGCCTCTGGATCAGGCTCTTCAAAGGATGAATTTGACAATGAAACTGATGAATTTGGTTGCTGGAAATTGATATTTGATGAACCAGGACACTTATTATCCCATCTTGGTTTCTTTGACTTTGGTGGTTTCTCTGAGATAAGCTTGAAACCAAATTCAGTAGAAGAAGAAGAATTCTGAGTAGTAATGCTGAAGCAAGGATCATATTGATCAATATTAGTCCTTTTTGTGGTATGAACCTTGGAATTATCAATGATTTTACCTTGATCTGAGGAAGCTGGAGATACTGTTTCTTGATCTAGCTCCTTGAATCCATACTGCATTTCTTTGTTTCTAGCATTAGTACTCTCAGATTCACCAGAGGAAACTGCACTAAAGTTCCATAAGTTTCTGTTTTTGCAGTCAGAAAAAATCATGGAAATTCCATCATCTTGAACAGAATTAGTGTCAGTGTTACTGTTAGTAGTGGCTGAAAGCAAACAATCAAGTGATGATTCAAGTGAGCATGTAGTAGTACTTTTGCTGATTGGTTGGTGGGCCATGTTGAAATCAGGCAGTGGCACATAATTGTTAGGTGGATCGATATTGACCGAAAGTGAAGGGTATGATTGGAATATTAAAGTTTCTTCCCAACTGTTTCCAGCTCCTGATTGAACCTTCTGCATTTCTTGCATTTGATAGTTAAAAACACTTGAACTTGGGTTGGACATCGAATAGTCTTTTGCAAAGTCTTGTGGTTGAGTGTTCCACAAGATTGGTATGTTGGTAACAAGTTGTGAGTCATCATCCCAACTAAGACAATCCATATGTATAATGACTACTTGATAACAATCTCTAATGAAGTGAAACCAAGCTTAGAGAGACCTAATTGAAAGTTTTAATCCAAAATGATCCTTCTTTGCCTATCATGTTAAAGACAATATATCAGATCAAATCAATATACATTTTGAATCACTAACACAGACATCGAACATGACACTGACACGTCAACACCAATAATAATTTGAGAAAATTGAATTATTGAGTGTAAACGGTACATGTGTTGGTGTCATGTCCGGCCTTCATTCTGAAGTGTTATACATGCAATTAATGTATTATGTTTAGGTACAAAGTGTATGTAGATTCCAACCTCAAGTCCGCTACACTGATTTCATCTAAGGATAAAACTGCGAGGGCTTACACAAAGTCCAAAGCGGACAAACCTCAAAAAAGTAGTGCAACGGACTTGAAGTCGGAACTTGCACAAATTTAGTTTTGAAGGACTTACCAGTTCTAGATCCAGCTGCTTCCAAAACCTTAACACATAAATCCTTGTTTGACTGTTTTCTACAATTCAGTAGGATGAAAATTGTGATAAATCAGAAAGAGAAAGAAAAAAATGTCAGATTGTGAAACTGAATTCTATGTACTGTTTTATTGGAAACAACTGTAAAGTTAGAACTTTTTTAAGTTGTGTGGTTTATAACTTTGAAAAATAATTGAAGAGGAAATAGAAAGTGAGAGAATAAAGTTTGTATGTACCTTAATATGCCATGGAAGACTAGTACTGATGATGTAGTGTGTGTTTGTTGAAGAGAAACTTATATAGATAGAAAGAATAAAAAGTACAAACTTTTGTAATAAAACAAATATTGGTACTTGAACAATTATGTGAGGAAATTGTATAATATATATAGGCATTTCATCATTTATTATGCAAGAAAAAAAGGTAGGAGGAGAGGGTATTTAATATTTTAGTATATGGTTCAACAGTTTTAAGCATTACAATATGGTTTTTATGGAAAAGATAAGGCTTTTGGGTCATGAGAACAATTTTGAATCTAAATTCTCAACTGAATTCATTGAATATTTTATTATCTTTTTTCTACTTTTTTTTTTGGTATTCTTTTTAAGTGGAAAGTTCTGACTTCTTTTTGGTTATGTATATTCCATGCGCACTGTAAAGTTGCAGTGAAAACTGCAGTGAAAGTATGAGCATCTTTTAATCAACAGCATCATTACTCTCTTTACAAAGATTTTTTTGTTAATCATAGTTTTAATCATAGCCTAGTGATGGTTTCACTTTCTAATGAAATACTTGTTTAAGTCTTTTATGGTAAATTCTTGGAGGAATCTACTGATTAATTATATATGAAGTATAGTATTATTGATGTAGGACTAAACTTTTTACATCTTAAACTGCTCCAAATTCAAAGCTTAATGGAGTGGAATGGATGATGACTCAAGTTTGTGAATATTTTTTTAGTATTTATAAGAGTGTCTCTGCATCTTTGCTCTGCTTTTTATAAATGCTTTATCAGTTGTATTAAGGTTAGGGAACCACAATTTTATCTTCTGTTATCCTCCCTCTGTGGACTGTGTCAACTACTCCTTTATTCTAATGTTAAATAACACAATTGATTGTTTAACACATGTCAATGCACAATTTTAGCGTTTATTGTCTCTAGCTATCTAGTAGCCAAAATTAAAAAAAAAAAAAAAAATTAATATTTTAAAAACATTCATCGAGATAAGTTCAACATCTTATATGTGATCATTTGTCTTTATATATTAGTAAAAAAATATTGTCAAAGTATGACATCTAAATAGTGTACATGTCAAACGAGATCACTTAATACGGGATCGAAAGAGTATAGGTCATATTTGATTATATCACACATATTAAAGAGAAACTATAAATAGTCTCCGTGAACATAGTTTAGTTGATAAGGACATTGCAATATACATGGACTGAGGTTCAAACTCGTGATTCCCCACTTATTCACCTTAATGTGTGAAATTTTGATCACTAAACTACTTGACAAAAAAAAACTATAAATATATAAATAAATAAACTTATAAAAAATTTAGCAAATTAAAATTATCAAGTGTTTTGAATTTACCATTACTAAAAATATAAAAAGGAAAATATTGATTTAAAAGTGCCATTCATTGAGGTAGTTTCTTTTTGCAAATGTGATGCTAAATGAGTACTACCTTACTTATTTTTGTGTCTTTTGAAGTCAAATTACACATAACAAGACAATAATATAATGTCCTTATTTATGTTAAAGAAATATAATTTAACTTTTTATATAAATATCAATTTTTTTCAATTGGATGAGAAGAAGTAGCATTTGAGATTTTTTTTTAAAAAACTAAAATGAAATTATATATAATCAAACGATTTTACTTTTCCAGTCGAAGAAGTGCTAGAGAGGAGTAAAGAGAAAAGTAAGGTTACATTAGAATATGAGTGGCATACATATTTTAGGATAAGTAGTGTTCCAGAATTGAGTTGGGTGGTACACATACTTTATCCTTTCATGATAAGTCTTCAATTTCATCTAATGCACATGATTGAAATGGTCAGAATCACAAATATGTTTTCACTAATAAATACTTCATGCAAGATTACATGTATGTACATGAGAAAGAAAAATTACGATAAATATATGGGAGAAATTTTGTCATGTGTCAATTGTTATTGGGGGAGACTTCTTCAAACAGATTGATGAATATGATTATTTCTTGTGGGTATTAACAACATAAATGGAGAATTTGGACCATCAAACTTGTAAGATTTGTGCATAAAGAAAGCAAGTTGCCTATAATATATTTTCTCTTATCACATACTCTGAATCCGTTTGTGGCATATAAACAATAAAAATTTGACCATGTTTTTTTTTATGATAAAAATTTGACCATGTTCTAGACTTCATTCAACTTGGAAATTTTGTTGAGGAGTAGTATTGAATTGAATTCTACCAAGCTCTTTTAACACCCATAACATAACATTATTAACTAGAAGCCCGCACTCAAATGTATATGTCACCCAATATATTCTCATCCCCTCTAAATAATGTTTTGGTCAAATTTGTTGGCTTTTCTTTTCTTCCTTTTAACATCAAGTACATGTACAATCCTTTATGGAATAAAGTTATCTGAATGACAACACCGTATCCAAATGTATGAAGTAGGTACCTTTAATAACTTCTTTAGAAAAATGTTTAGATTTGAATATTTTACGGACATCATTTTCTCCATACACACAATGTACCACCTTCATGTGAAAGTGTGTGAGAGACGAAAAAATGTAAATTTTTTTATGTGTGGAGACCACGTAGAAACATGTCACAATTGTGTGTAAGTGTACAAATGATACATACTACCTAAGGTGGTCTATGTATCACTTCCCTTTTATATTTGTGTGCATATGACATTCAAAAATAGAAGTAATAGTTGTAAACATATGCCTTATCAATCGAAAAAAAACAATTTCATGTTCAATTGAAATAACGATTTGTTTGTGTCTAATTGGCAAAAAACAATTTGTTTGTGTCTAACACAATTGTGTCGCATAAAAGTTTACTTCGTTTAAAAATAAAAAATTAAATTTATAGTGGACCAAAAAATAGACGTATAAGAGCCCCACGAGCGACGACCTTCAATTATAACAAGGCACACGTGAACTTAACGTTCTTATGTAGACATGGCAACTTCTCATTGGTTGAACTATTGATGAGATAGGTGTATGCCCTGCCCTATATATCGAATCAAAAAAGTAAAAACCATTGGATGTGTATTCTTAACTGGGTCCGGGTCCATCTCATCCATCCATCCTTTCTCATTTTTTCACATTTTCGATCTACTCAACTTTATTTGATGTGGATGTTTTGTTCTATTTCTTTTTTTTTCAAGTGGTTTAATGACAAAAAAACATCTTTTTAAGATAAATAAGTTGTCAATTATGATTTGAATTTCGACCTCAGCATGCTACAATGAATGTTTCTTACAACTATGATCACATGAACATTCTATTTATGACATTCTATTTACTTTTTATCTCATAGTAATTTTCATCGACAAATTTTAAATAATTGGATAAAATTTAGATAAGTTGGTTAGTTATAGTTTGGGATCATTATTTTAGATTTAGTCACCAAAAAAAAAAAAGGAACATGATATTTAGACAAAGTTCTTATGTTCATTATGTTTTTGAAGTTCTTATGTCTAATGGCACAAGATTTGTTTCTTTTCTTCGTAACAAATGTCAATCTTCATTCTACAATATTGACTTTGATCATTTTTTGCGAGAGTTGTGACTTGTGAATGTAAACAAGGTTTGTTACATGAAATGCTACAACCTTTGCAGACAAGACAAAAGACGGTAAGAAAAGGATAAAGACAGCAAAGACGAGAAAAACAATGAATGCATTACTCACGTAGCTTATGTAATGGACCATTAGGTAAATAGACTTTGTTCCAGTCTATAGTATTCATGCAAACCCATAACATCTCTAAAGTACTCTTAATTATTCTCAAACCCTTCATTCAAAGAGTTCTCACAGTAATGTGAAATAAACATTGAGCCCCATTTGCCAGCTTTTTCCATATATGAAACCAATATGTCGACCAAATATCAGATAAGAAAAGAAAATATCCATCCATACATGACTTGTCGTGGTCATGAAAAAAGTTTTCCTCTAGATAATTCGATCTCTTTTTCATGGTAGTGACCAGCAAGTATTTTTCTCACTATGCATGCATGCATGTACATGTACATTATTTGTCACATTCATTCAACAACCAAATATATAAGACCCTACTATGGGGTTGATTATGATGCTGACTTCCACGTGCAAACAAACCAGACCCTCCCGATCATCTATGTCATTTTCTTTTGTTTCCTCCTGCTTCTATAGTTGAAAATTTTATTGATGTTTGTTCATTACATTACAATGTACTAATGTACGTACCAACCATGTCATTTCCTTCAATGTCGGTGTTGAATGATCATTTTATTTCCCAATCTCATTCATAGCTTCAACAATCAACATCAACCAGCTAGATCCAAACTGGGATGAATGGTCATATAAATACAAATAAAGATATTGATTGTGAATGTCAAGAGCTGAGTTTGAAAATTAACTATTATATGTACAATTATTTAAACAGAAAAAAGAAAAGGGCATCCCACCTTTGGTGTTGATGCCGTCCAGATATAAAGTTTCAGAGACATTTTGGAGAAATTTTTAAAATGGGGTAGATACAATAAGTGGGGGTGCCAATAGTCTGGCCCAAATATAGATGCAGCTTTTAGCATACATGTCTTGTTTAGTATACAAGTTATGGGATATTATTATGTCAGTAAGATTCATGTCTGCTTCCGGTTTGAGCTAGTACCCCTTTGATCTCATTCTCAGTGAAAATTGGCTCTGAATAACACATCAATACAACAATCAAAATGGATTGAAAGCTTACCCCAGTCAATATTGTTTATTTTCTAACCCCTGCATGACAGCAGCACTTAATCTTGAAAACATTTAAAAAAAGAGGCACAAAGAACAGAATTTGATATTTCATACTGAATATATTCACAATGAATAATGTTCACTCATATGGCCAAACATCTGAAGTTTCATGCACTTGCACCTCAACCTTCTTCAATTAAGCAAGAATCTGACAAGTGTAGGATATGATCTACTTCATGATGGACAAGTCACATGAAGTGAATAGTAATCCGCATTTGGAAGTTAAGAACTAATCCAAACCCTAGGGAGCTCTGCATAAATAGATTATAGTAGAAACTTTAGAAAATTGGCAACAATGGAGTCATCCATGCATGCTTTGCCAATGCTACTACCATTCAAAATGATTTTGTACACTGATGCAATAGTTTTGGGTGGGCAAAAAATTAGTCAAACCTTGCAGCGTGAAAGCATGTGCTTTCCCATTTATCAACTTGAAGACCCAATTTTGACCTATATCTAGTACCAAGCTTGTTATCTCCTGAAAGACATGGCAGAAACAGAGAAATAAAGAAAAGAAAAGAAAAGTGGGTAAATAAGCAGACAAACAATACAACTGTGGAGAAACATCTATCAGTAGTAGTAATAGACACTAATGTATCATATTGATTGAACATTATGTAATTTTTAAAAGGTGGCCTGTTGTCATTATCATTTAATTAATATATTAGCTGCATGAAGCCCTTTATCAAAGTCTAAAGAACTGTATAATCATGGTGGATGCTGAATAGAAACACAGGGCAAGAGGGTATATAATTTTTATTGAAATTTCTTATAGGCATGAAATGCAAGTCATAGTTAACCCTGTTGAAAAGAATAATCCAGAGTGCAGTTATCCATTGATTATTGCACTTCACATTCATTTTCATCAACAACAAAAAAACTGTAAATACAGATTAGACAAGAATTCAAGTAGAAATGCTATGATAATTGATTGTTCTTTTCCCAAATATAATCTAAACCTGAAAGTCACCCAAAATTCATCAGACATCAAGGTCCAAACTGCAAAGTAGTCCCAGATGTAGCAAAAGAAATGAGATGGTGCCCAACCTTGAAATGTAAAGGTTTAAATGATCACAGATCAACAAAGCTCCAGAAGGCAAACACACTCAATATGAGGGGTATGTGGGAACATGTCAACTGGCTGTAGGCTTATTAGCTTGTAACATCCTTCTATATTCAGCTCTGCCTGCACGAAACCTTCAACAACTCAAATAGTTGAATCTCAAAAACATAAAGCTAAAACACACTAAAATGACACATACCACACCATGACAGAGATAATCAAGGTCACGTGCACATGTAGCAGGATTGCATGACACATACACTATGCGAGGTGCCCTAAGATTTAACAGGAACTTGATCAACTTCATGTGCATTCCTGGGCGGTTGGGATCTGTATTGGTCGCACCAAATGACAACAAACATGTTTAACTGTGATCTTCAGTAAGTGTGAAGAATATATATGATCAGCATGTTGATAATTGAAGTAGAGTAAATATGGTTATCATTACATGGAAATTATCTGTTGATGACTTGAAGCAATTACTTATTAAAACTCGCATAAACCAGAAAATCTTCCTCCATTAAAGAAATAAATGACGAAGCAAGTACCGCTCAAACGTATACAAATGCAGAATAGATATTTGCTGAATATATATTTTCTTGCTTCAATGAACATTCAAATAAATGGGTTGAGTGGGGGTAGGGGTGGGGGGAGATAAGTGAACAACAGTGACAATTTCAACAATTAGGATAGATCCATATATGCTTCTGAACAAAACTACAGTAAAATCAAATAAATTTCACAAGTCAAACTAATTGAAAAAAATAATATAGCAATAAAATAAGTAGGAACATGGAAATGTAGAGCAACGGACCTGAAATAACAATGTCAGGTTTAGGAAAACTCTTTCCGAAATTCGCATCAATTTTATTGAGATCCCCCTCGACAAATGTTGCATTTTGTATGCCATTTATCTTGGCATTAAGTCGGGCATCTGCGATGGCTTGAGGAACTACTTCATAGCCATAAACATGCTTTACACTGTCCAAAATTGGAGGAGAAGACATTACTTTAATTGTTTGACATTTTGTCCTAATATACTAAAACCAAATGAAGATAAAAGCATACCTTTTGGCAAGTGTCAGACCTATGGTGCCTGTTCCACAAAACAGGTCAAGGACAACTTCTGAGCCATCTCCTCTGATGCCAGCACATTCTTCGATGAGTTTATACAAAACTTCTGCCTAATAGGGAAAATCTTGCTTACATTTCTTTTCTGATGGTCATTATTCAATTTAAGAAATAAAATATGGGACAGGATCTAAAGAGAGAGCCAAAAAAAATTGGCATATTGTAAACCTGATGAGTATTTGTTTGAAAGAAAGAGTTTGCTGATATTTGGAATGTAAGCCCTCTTAAGGTCTCTGTAATGCTAGATTTCCCATGCAAAGTGTATTCCTCCTCCCCAACAGATGTGTTACCAACAGAAGTATTTACATTATTCATGATGCTTACCTATCATTCATGCAGAGAAGGAATTTACTGGTATTAAGTACAATAATTACATAAAGTTTGGAAACAAGTTAAAAAGGTCAAATATCCACGCACACAAAAAGAGACAGTTGGGGTTAAATATTGAATAAAGTGACAACGTATGAGGGAAATACACTTTAAAAATGAAAATTTTACTCAATAAAATTCCATCAAATTTTTAAAATATGTTATCATAGAAATCCTGAAGTTCACCCATCCATAAAACTAAAATGTTAATAGTTACATTGATGAGATCTCTTACATAATAAGGTTTAGTAATCATAGTTCAGTGCCAAGCGTCTTCTAGACAAACTAAACAATATTTCGCTCAGCATCAGTTACCTCAGTTCCATCCCCTCCCTATTTAGAAGTGGGATGTTACAGAATCCATCCCCTTGGTATACCTTAAAATTTGAAATCTGAGGGTCAATCAAACTAACAGATTCGGGATGTTACAGGATCCATTCCCAGGATATACTTTGAAATCTACGGGTCAATCAAATAGACAGATATTGTTAAGGACCAACTATCCTAAAAGCTTAAGATGTTAAGAGGAAGCACCACATAGCTTCATGTCATTTAGACATCCCTATGGGCTATAGCCTTTTTGACTTGGAGCATGGAGAACGCACAAGCCCATTTAACCTTGTATAGAAATTAAATTTGATCATAAAGAATAGGTGTAAAAGGCTCAAAACTCCTGACACTTGATCAATGAAACTCCACTACTGTGTTAAGATCAACTCTTATATATGCTTAAGTTGATGAATGCAAGGAAGCACTTAAATGTTTAATACCTTCAACAGAAACAGAACTTAGTTCAAAGCATAACAGGTTTAAGGGGTTTCGAAAAGGAAGAAGCAAATGTGGAGAAGCTAAAGCAGGATGTATAATCATAGTGAAAATTTGAAAAACTTAAGTACCAACCACTTCGGGAAATGCAGAAACTTTATCTACTAGGACCTTCAGCAAATCGGGCTTGTAGGAAGAGGTCACAAAGTTGACCATTACTTCAGGCAGACCAGTCATTACATCCCTAGACCAAAAATTAAATATTAATACTGATAGAAAACAAGGTACCTTCAAATGAAATATTGTTATGTCACGCCTTTGAATTTAATGCTTTTTCAGGTATTATTACTCACATTACATATTTTATGAAGTTTCGTTGGAACTTGGAATTGAACATTGTGGAAATTGTATTTATCTTATGATTCAATGACTTTACTGTTTATATAGTTATATTTCTAAATGACATATCATCCCACACCTTTGCCAAAGTTAAAATAAACTCCATACCAGTTTAAAATCAATGTTTGAGCCCTATCCGGTGTACGGAACACCACATTGCATAGTGATATGGTTTGAATAGTGATAGTAAGTGGTGGGCATCCATCACCATATAAGCCAGCTTTGTGCGGTTGAGTTAGGCATTAGGCTCAACACAAATTCTAATTCTAAGATAAAGAGTCTATCATATATATGTTGGGTCACCCGTAATTGAGTCACCTTGGTCACACTCAAGCTGGCTATTCCTGCCTGGGCGTCTGAGGTGTGTGTTGAGTGTCGCACATTGGATATTGATATAGTCTAAATACTGCTTATAAGTGATCGGCATTTCCCACCTTATAAGGTGGTTTGGTAAGTTTATTTAGGCTTGACCCAAATTCTATGGTCCAGGAATATAGATGCAAGAACTATAATGTCCATGTGTACCCAAAACAAGTAAGACAAGGAACAAAAAATATAACTTAAATACCTTCCACTTCTCAGCATCAAATGCTTAAGAAATCCTTTGTGTGAATGAACATTGTAGGGTGAAAAACCAAGTTGTGGATCCCTCCAACATTCTTGTATAGCTGCAAGAACCTGTTCAGATGTTCAAGACAAAACATAAGGAGAATGCAATAAACCTCCCAGTTGTGAATATGAAATCAAACAAGTGTAGGTTACTGTCACAGAAACATGCAACAGCTGAATCACAGAAAAACAACAACATTGCATACCTTATTAGCAGGATCAGTTTGTAGTAAGCACTTTTCAACATTTATAATTTTATCAAAAAAACCAGGAACATGCAGTCCAAGTGCATAATTTTCACTCCCAGCATCAACATTTCTTTCGTGCAGCGACTCTTTAGGCAACCATTTATAAGGACCAAATGAGAATTCCATCTAAACAAGAAAGAAAACAAAGCACAACACAACTTAATCATTAACCAAAAAATGCATCTGCATCAGATATACAGCATTTGAAAATGACAAAAACAAACTAACTAACCTTGTTTCTATAATGAAACTGGATATCACAAGGAACAATAGGTTTCATAATACCATGCAATTCCAATTCTTTCTGAGAAAACCTTCCAACATGTATGACTAAGTCACGGACCTGTTTGTATAAACAGCCTAATTAAGCATGTATCATATACATGTTTACGTATAATTTATTTCTAACAAAAAAGATAAAATAAAGTCAAATTGTTTCAATATAAACTATAAAGTGTTATCATAAACTATCACAGAGAACTTTTAGAAATAGGCTCTAGTTGGATAAACAACTTAATTTGTATAAGCTATTCTATTTCTATAACAAAAAATAAAATAAAGTGTTTTCATAAGCTATCTTGGACAATTTAAGGAACTGATGAACACATCATAAAGTGTTTTCTTAAGTTCTTCCAAACAGTCGCACATGTGCTTATGCTAGTAGATAAGCTCAAATAAGCAATTTTATAAACTCTCTTATAACAACCTCACAAGTCAAATAAACCCATCCAAACGGTCTCATAAGCTAAAAACAACAGCGTATATGGTCTATTTGAATTGGCTTATTTGAGTTTATTGACTAGCATAATTGCTTGGGAGAACTTACGTGTACAGCTTACGACATGTTTATAAGCTGTTTTCGGCTTATTTTCATAAGCTCTCCAAGATAGCTTATAAAAACAACTTATAGCTAATACGAAAACAATTAACTTTATTTAAACCTTTGTAATATAAATAGCTTATACACAATAACCGTTTATGCAATAAGTTGTATATCTAAACAGGGCCATAGACATGTCATAAGCTCAAATAAACGAATGAAAACACGTCATAATTCATTCATTCATTCACTCACCTGTTCCTCTTTAGCTTTAATCTGAGCCTGATAAGCCAAATTCTGCGTCTTACAACCACCACAATGCGGAACATAAACACAAGGCGCATCAACAACATGAAAAGGAGGAGTTAAAGTCTCAACCTTAGTCGCTTCAGCATAATTCCCCTTCTTCCGAGTAATCCTCCCAATGAAACGTTCACCGGGAAGAGCACGGTCGCACATGACTACAAAACCGGTATCAGTGACTTTGCATAAACCTTTGCCTTTGAAAGCGAGGGATTCGCAAAGGAGTTCGAGGGTTTGGCCGCGTTTAGGGAAATAGGAATTGGAGGTGTTAGGGTTTGGGGTTTTGGGAATTGAAGTTGTGGTGGTTGGTTCTTGTTGTGGTTCTGGGAGGGAACATGAGAGTGTGGAGATAGGGAAACGGTGAGAGGGAGAGGATGGGAATTTGAATTTTCGGATATGGAGTGGGAGTGTGTTTGTTAGGTTTGATATTGTTGTTGTCATTTTCAAATCAGTAGCTCTGTGCACTGTGGAGTGTGGTGGCGGCAAGGTGGAATGTGAAGTGAAGTGAAGCTCACAAATGATAAGAATGCTAGATTGATTTCACAGGTGAATTTTTTTTTTGTTTTTTTGGGTGAAGTAGCCTACACAATTAAGAGGTGGAGTGTGCGGGGTTTGAATCTCGGCTCCTGCATATAATATGTAATATTTCTACCAACTGAGTTAAGCTTATATTGATAACAATTTTATATAGGGCAATTAAGTGCAAAGAGAAATCTACAAATAAAATAAGAACAAAAGATAAAGAGAGTGGATAAATAAACACACCAACAATTATGCACTCAATTAATCCCAACAACGGTCTACATCTAGATGAGGAATATCTATCCACGTCACTATCAATAAGTATATAGATACACAGTGAGTTACAAAAAATTAACTTTAACAAGCTCTAAAAAAACAACTTAATTTTTACTTATTTTCAAATCTATTGATCAAGAGACTCAAGGATTTTCACTCCACAACATGTTAACAATGTTTTCCAATAAAAAAAAAAACTTTAGTCTTTAAGTTTTCTCAAGTTCTTAATTTTTAATCACTTTTTCAACGGATAGTTTTTATGCTGAAAAGGAAAAAATTGTTTTCTTAGCTTTCAGGGAAAAACATTTCTAATAGAAGCTGGAGAAAAACATAACTTATGATGCCATAATGAATTAATTCTAAGTTGATTTTGAGATTTTGTTTCTCAGATCGTGTGATTGTGCATTCTACCGATTCTGAAATTTGAAGCTTAGATATTTTAAGTGATACCCCATTACAATGAATAACATATACTCTAGAATATATGTTATGTTTTGTAATGGGGTATCAAACTTCGACCATCACAACAACAAAAAAAACATATACTATAGAGTAGTACTTATATTTTTTAGTTTAATGAAGATGTAAAGACGAAGCAAAATAGTTTTACTTTCTATTTTAAACATAACGGTCAAATACTTAATTTTTATTGAATGTCCCTGTAAATCGAAATTGAAAGTACAAGTCCACTTTTCTCTATAAGTTTACTATGTGATTTTTTATATTTTTTTGGTCAGGTAGCTTAGTGGCTAGAATTCACCTTATAAGGTGAATAAATTGGGTGTCCGGGGTTCAAACCCTGGCCCCTGCATATAACAATGCATTGTCCTACCAACTTAAGCTTAAATTTATTATTTAAATAACATACATCTTTTATATCTAATCCTACCAAACATACTTATCCTAATTGCCAAACCCTGAACCTAATTTTTTGGCTCCAACTATTTGACATTTGAATTTCAAATTCCCTCGTATCCCTCCTGCATTGGAAAACGCTTATACATTGGAAAACATATTCCATATCTCACAAATCAAAAAAAAATTGAAGGATCTCACAAATCAATAACCATGGCTATCTACCACATCTATCCTCCTTTACCTATAACCCCAACAATTTCATTCCATTTTCTTCTCACATATCCCAGCAATTTGAAAACTTTCAGCCATCGTCCACCTTCTACTTCTGGCCCTCACCGTTCTCCACCTCCCACCCTCACTATCTTCACTTCCAGTCCATTCTTCCATCGCCACTGTCCTCTCCTGCCTCCAGAACCACCGCGGAGCTCCGCCGTATCACCACCATCACCTGTCTTCAGCATTTGGCACTCCAACTTTCACCGTCGTATTTCTCCTCTCAACCCTCGCTGTCGTCGACTTGACCGCCACCGTCTATGGCATCATATCATTACAACACTCATAACAACAATCGCTACTTGTGGTAAGTGCTCTCTCTCCACGACCTTGCTGTCCTCACCACGGCCAAACCAATTGGTTTCAGATTTCCCTTTTTCTTTTTGCTTCAATCGTTTTAATCATCTTTTTCTTTATTCAATTTCATTTGAGAGAGGTCGCATGATCAACCTTTTGCCATTCTCTCTCTCAATTGGCTCTCTCTCTGTTCCCTTTTCATCTCCTAGATTCATGTTCAACCTTTTGCCATTCTCTCTCTCATTGGCTCTCTCTCTGCCAATGAACCATAACCATACATGGAGAAAATTTCAATCTCTCCCATGTCTTTTCCACTTTCACCGTTGTCTTTTCTCCTCCCACTCCCCTTCACCAATGCTCTCGATTCCGACATCACCTTCGTTGTTGTCGACTTCCCCGCCACCGTCTACGGCATCGTATCAGCCAGACAAGCAAAAAGAACCGCACAATTTTTCCACCAGAAACATGCCACTTTGAATAAAGAGAAAGAAGCCATGGAAATTTGCAATCTCGATTGGAAGCTCCCGTCGTTGCTCTCTCCCTTCATCAACAATGCTCTCAAGGAAATCGCTTTTCCCTTTCTATGAATTGAATTTTGTTTTGAGTTTAATCACTCTCCACCTCTCAGTTGTTTCTTCAATTCACTTCATTATTGGTAATAAATTTGCAATTAGGTTCACAACACAATCAGATCTGGGTCTCTGACAAGAACAGGGTCATAGTTGACGATTCAGCTTCATCTCAGTTCCACCCCTCACTTTCATCTTCTATGTTTTGGCGACGATTCAATTTCGACCGTTGAGGTAAGAAGTATGGATGAAATGGAACAAGATTGTAGCAGAAACATGGAATGGAACATGGTTTATCAGTTGTACGTACTCCCTCTCTCACTAGGTTTCCTCTCATTTAAAATTCTCTACTACCACCTTATATTTTTTGAAACATTTTGTTTTTAACTCAATTGAATTTTGAATTCCAATTCTATTAGGTCATAATTTTTCTTACTCAATGTTTCTATCAAATTGCATTCTAAATCTGAGTTTTTCTTTGGCAAGAAATGCTACTATTTGGTGAAGAATCAAAATATAGCAATTGGGTTTTCAAGGTACTGGAGTTTTCAAGGTACTGGAGTTTTGAACCAATCAATTTGCTCGATTCATCATTTGTTAATTTTTGTTTTAAATTTTTTTTAGCTTTAGTTCAAAATAGTTGAAGAACTTAATGGGGTTGTGAGTTTTTGTTTTATATAGTTTCTAACATGTGAGTATGTCTTTTTTGCGTGTTTGTTCATGATGTTTAACTTTGTATTTATTTCCCTTTTTTTTTGTTACTTATGGTGGTTGTTTTGGTTTTTGTTCTAATCATGGCAAATAATTTGAGTTTAGTGTTACAAAGTGAGCTTGAAAATCTATATAAAGATGTTATGAGAACATTGAGTTCACTTGCTTTTTGAATCTTAGAGTTTGGTGTTCTATGTTAAAAAAATTAAAACCACTACAATAGGATGAAGCAATGGTTTTAGAATCAAATGTTGTTTGACAGGAAGATATCTTTGTTGTCGAAGATGTCTAACTTGTTGCCCCTGTGTTTGTTGTTATGTTATATTACTTTATTAGATTCTATGATCGATTATTTCCTTTTTCTTTATGGTTAAATCTGCAATTTTTGTTTGAGGATTCCAAAATATCATGTTTGCTCCTATGCACTATAAGATTTCTGCTAATTGAATTTGCTAGATAATTGCCAACTAACTCATGTAGTTCTGCATTTAAAAAGTAATAGGGCACTCTGAAGCAGCAATTAGTCAACATACTGGTGTTTGCATCTATTTTTAGTTCATTTGTAAATGTCATCTTACTATTGCTTCCTTTGCTCTCCAAACAGATTTTGCTCCAGCAGAAAATAAAGATGGTATGTCAGTTCTATTAATGATTTTTCCGAAGTAATATTTTGATTTTTGGAAGACTTTAAATGACATCCATCCAAACTTGAGTGATTCATCAAATGGTGAACAACCAAGCATCATGAACAACACTCTTGCTATACTAACTAAGGGTGTTCATTCCTTGGAAGCAAGAAAACAACAAAGGCTATAAAAGGTGACTTTTTATGATCTAAATGAAATACTATGAGTGAACTTATACATGTGGCTGCATGTTTATTTTTTATTTTTATTTTTACAAACCTGTGACTGCATGTTTATTATATTATATAGTGCGTAATCAACTAAGTGCTGCTATATTAATTTTGAAGAATTAAAGTACTGCTATATTAATTTTGACCAAGTCAAATCAACCAAAGTGCTGCAATAGTATTATATAGTACAAAGAAGGAATACTCTAAAAATATATAATTCTACACATGTATGTCACTTTGTGTAGCTGAAACCATTTTCGTTATATATGACCATGCTTTGCTGTCAAAGTTTATAAATGAAACCTATATGTGGTCATATTAAGCCTAATGCTATATCAATGTCACTTAAATGAAAGAGGTGTGCACTGCTACTGTAATGCTTATCTTTTTCATCTGATGAATTCTAATGATCAAATTTAGTATATGCAAGGCTATATTACTTTGCATGATCGTATTAGCAAAATGCTTGATAGAAAAGACTGAACCCAATAAGATAAATATTTTGAAATAGTCTTGGTATATGTAGCATAGTGATTGTTTTAATTCTGCTTGAAAATTGCAGGACTTAACACTTGGAAAATAGAAAGGGAAGATCTTATCTTCAAGCAATACAGCTTGCCAAAGGGTGAGGTTGGTTAGCCCGGTGGAATTTTTAACCCTTTGAACTTTGCACCAACTTTGGAGGCTAAAGAGAAGGAAATTGCTAATGGTATATTGGCAATGTTGGCATTCTTGGGATTTATCATTCAGCCTTTCAGACCCATGGCACAACACCATTGTTCAAACACTGAATGGCGGCTACTAAAATGTTTGTTGTATCCAATGACATGAAAGCCTATGTTATTCTAATGTAATCCTGAATGGATGAGTTTTGAAAGACATCTGAGCATGATTGTTAAGATCCTTAATCTATTTGCATGTATAGAGGAACTAAGTGGTTTTTAAAAAAAAATAGGCATAGGGGTACCTTGGTGGTGATGGAACTCTTTTGCAAGCCATCCATTTAATATATGACAATTCCCGTTCTTGGAGTGAAATCAGATCCTACATATATTTGAGTTTTATATGCATGTAGTCTTGGTTTAATTTTGATGTCATGACTTTACTATATAAACAATTTATGTGATCTTTTGGATTATGCCAATTTGAGTTTTAAATGTATTAATAACAAGATTCATAAATTTACAAAAAAGTAATTGTTGACCTCTTATAAATAGAACAAAAAAAATATAACGAGAAAGATTAATTGTTAAAAAACAATAGCGCTTCAACTCTAATAGACATGTGCGATAGAATGGATGACAAAAGATATTGTTTCAACACCACTTCAAATGTAGTGTATAAAGAGATATTCCAAAATGTGTGAACAACTGTTGTATGTCCTAAAATATTGATTATGTTGAATTGTTTATGACTCGGGCGATAGCACAGGTAAAAGTTCTAGTGTTAATGTATACATGTTAACATTATTTTTATATTCGAAGAGTATTATCATCCCTAATGGTGTTATTTAGATTGAAAGACTAGCGTGTAAAGATAATCATTTTGAAAAAAAGATAAGGGTTAATAGGTCTTTACCCCCCTGTAATATAGGTCATTTCCAGTTTTCCCCCCTGTAATTTTTTTTTATTTACCCCCTGTAAAAAAAAATTGTTTTGATTTACCTCTCTAATAGGCCAAACAAAAACCAATTTTATTTTATTTTTCAAGAAATTTTCGTTTTTGTTTAGCCTATTAGGAGGGTAAATCAAATCAAAACAATTTTTTTTACAGGGGGTAAATAAAAAAAAAAATTACAGGGGGAAAACCGAAAATGACCTATATTACGGGGGTAAAGACCTATTCACCCAAAAGATTATTTTACATTTCAAGTCGGTCAAAATCAATTTTATTTTTTAGGAAAAGTCGATCAAAATCAATTTTAACACTAGTATCTTATCTTATACCATATAAGCAAAGTATAGTTTGCACCACCAAACACATTGTCTCAACTTGCACCACTTGAATAATAGCCATTGATTTATTATTAAAGTATTATGACGGACAAGATTCAATGATGAATACTTTTACAGCTGATGTCCACCTACAACTTGTTGCACTAGATTTTTTGACATAAACACTAATGAGTTGGAATATAATTTTGAAAATTATTTTTCTGACTTCAAAAACGTCATATTGACACAAGAAAATTACGTTAAAGCCTCCAGCGGTAGTTAACTAACATTGGAAAAACCGGCAGCAGTTAACTGCCGCTGGCCCCAGCGGTAGTTAACTGTCATCGCAGTCTGTATCATAAGAACGCAGAAAACTTCCGGTTTCTGGTTAACAGAAACACATGCAACAAAGTTAAAAAACATACCAAATTCACCCAAACCTTCATTTGCACGAAAATCATCCAATTTGTTTCAAGTAAATCACAAGTAAGTACCTTTCTTCCTATTTACAGGCAATGTAGGTTGTGTAGGGTTGTATTTTCATAATTTGAGCAAAATGTTAGTGTTTAGGTTAGGTTAGAAAATTGCAAATTATGATAGAATTTGATGTTGTTTAGGATTCTTTATGCTAACATTGTTGTTTAGAGTAGGTTTAGGTACTATGTAGTTCAATTTGATGTTGAATTAACACTAATTATGCTAGTATTTTGAAATGCACTTAAGGTGTTTGATAAAATGTCTAAGTGAGATAATCTTTCTTTTTTTGTGATTTTTTTTTTCAAATATGTTAAATTTTATAATGTATATAGTATGTTATAATTACCATAAGCTTGGATTTTTACATTTTTTGGCAAGTTTGAAGATGACATAACGTGGTATGTTACATAAATGCCTAAGTTGTTGAATGATTCTAAGTGTGGGTTTGTATGAATGCCTAAGTTTAATTTGTGATTGGTTACATGTTACTTTCTTGGATTTTTATGCTATGTTCAATGCCTTAAAAGTATATAGTTTTTAGGAAATGTCTAAATACATTATCCACGTATTTATGTTATTTTTAATTTGTTTTGTACAAATATGGTTAGGGATGAGGATGAGCAGCATCGACTTATTAGAGAGGCAAGGATGCGCAAAGGTAAAGAGGCGAGTACCGCTAGCGCTCGGAGAGAGAGGGTGGATCAAAACTCGTATGTACCAAACACTCGGAGGCGTAGGGACGCGAGGCCAGGTGTAGAGAGCTCGCAGTCGCATATTATTACTCCTCCCAGATGGTTGAACACCAGCGCATGATTATGTTGTGTATGAGGAGGGTTTTGCTGGATATGATTGGATGGAGGAGGAGAGAATGTTTTATCAACCGCAGGACGAGGCAGAGGATGAGGAGGGGGAAGATGATAATGAGGTGGCAGAGGATGTTACGGCGGATTATCTTGAGGCAGATAATGTAGTTCCTGAGGGTGAGCCTGAGCCTCAGACTCGGCAGCGACGAGGTCGTCGTGTTCCGTTGATACCGCCATACCCTGTTGGAGGACCTCCCTTTCCCGGAGGTCCTGAGACCACGACATTGTTGACTGACTACGTGAGGCACGTGGCGAACCCTCTTTGGGTGAACCATCATAATGTAAGTGTTTAAATTCTTTAAAATTCTTTAAATGCTTTAAAGTGATTAAAATTAGTAGCATAAGTGTTTAAATTTTTTAAAGAATGTAGCGTAAGTGTTTAAATTTTTAATAGAATGTAGCGTAAGTGTTTAAATTTTTTTAACTCTTTAAAATTTGTAGTGACAATGTCTTAATTCATTTGATTTTCAGATGTGGCATGATGGGGAGTATAAGTGTATAAATGCAGGGAAAAAGGTGAGAGAGCTTGATATACCGGAGAATAGATTGAGGTGGTTTTGGGATCCTGTGGAGGCGTTTGGCCTACATCATTTGATATACACGGGGTATTCTAGTGTGACTCATGCTATGATACGTGCTCTATGCGAGAGGTTGCACACGGAGACCAATAGTTTTCATCTACCTGTAGGGGAGATGACGATTACTTTAAACGGCGTGTATAATCTCCTCCACATTCCTATTCAGGGCCATATGTTGGACCATGACGCGGCAATAGATCGAGACCGTGAGCTTGATTTGATGATTAGGTTGTTGGGCATGTCAAAAGCTGATGCTCGTGTTGAGACAAGGATTAGGTCTCCTGGTGATATCAGTTATCCCACACTGAAGCGGCTTTATGAAGCCCACCTGACAGAGGCTAGACGGCTGGAGGATCCACAGACGAGGGAGGAGATGCAGGAGGAGGCAGTGGTGTGTGAGGAGTTTTCTTCTATATCTCGTTGGTAGTGCGTTGTTCACTAACAAAACGAACATACACATCGACCTGATATTTCTTGGTTGTATGGCGGACTTGCAGGCGATTAGAAAGTGGTCATGGGGAGAGATGACCTTAACTTACCTGTACGATTATCTGGATGATTCTGTTATTCTGAATAACAGAACGATGGTCGGTTGTACGACCCTTCTTATGGTAATATTTTAATATTTATCTCCATTTATTTATGAATTTATTTTATAATTTTCATCATCATGTTAGATTATTTTTTTCCTAAGTTCGACTACATTTTTTTTTGAGGGATTCGACTACATTTATTTAGGATGTTATTTAAATATTTTTGTGAAGTTTTTATAATGTATTAGATTTATTTAATATTTAACTCGAATACTTATTTTTGTGTATTATTTTTTGTTGCAAGGATGGATTTTGGAGCATTTGTCAGGCCTATACCCAAGGAAACCTAACACGAAGTTGAAAAAGGAGAGACCATGTGCTGGGAGATGACTTACTAGCAGGGGCATGTAGATGTGCAGCATTACCGTCTACGGCTGGATCGCTTAGAGGTGGATGATGTGAGGTTTTGTACATATGGTGATCACAGAGAAGTGTGCCCTTTTCAGCTTCTGTGCACTTACTCGGGATGACTGATGTGCGGGAAGGAGAGGGTGTACTGTCATTTACCTATGCGGGTAAAGAGGCAGTTTGAGTATGTACATGACGTTCCCAGACATCAGCCATCTGTCGCTTAGATGCCTACGCAGTTGCTGACCACTGTGTTGCTAGACGCTCAGGGTTGATTCTGATTAGGCTTTCTTTTATGTACTTTTTGACTATGATGGTGATGTACTATTATGACATGTTCGGTACATTTTCGTATTTCTATGACATTTTCGTACGCACCTTTTTATTATTTCTTGCGTTTTAATTTTATTATGTTAAATATTATTTCGTACATTTTATATTCATGAATTTGCAATTGGATGAAAAAATTTGTTTATCATGTTAAGAATGAAAATTTTGGATGAATTTGTTTAAGTATAAAAGAATTTGGTTAGGAAAAATGGAAGTTAAATTGCTGCTGGAATTGAGCTGCTGGAAATGGAACCAAACACGTAGCGGCAGTTAACTACCGTTGGCATTAGTGACAGTTAATTGTCGTTGGCACTAGCGGCAGTTAACAACCGTTGGGGGCTATTTAGTGAATGACTTGTGTTATTATGAAGTTTTCAATGTCAGAAAAAACAATTTTCTATATTTTTTTTAGTACTATTGGATTAAATATTTTCAACGTTATTGATCTTATTATTTAGGGTTAATATGTCTTTACACCTCTGTAATTTGTACGAGTTCCGGTTTACCCCCTGTAAAAAAAAAGTAGATTCCAACCCTTTAATATGAAGATTCTTCACAAAACACCCCTGTAATATGAAGATTCTCCACAAAACACCCATGACTCCATCCAGAAGCTGACGTGGCACGCCATTATGTAATTTTTTTATTTTTTTAAAACCTGACATGTGTGTAATGGACACTGACGTGACACGACACTGTGTAATTATTTTAAAACCTGAAAATTAATTTTCAAAAATTTAAAAATAAGAAAAAAAATCATTTTTTTTCGTTTTTTTATATTTATTTAAAAAACATCATAAATGCCACATGTACCTAACACAAAAATAATTATACAATCAGCGCACCACATCATCAGAAAAAGGTGATACAGCATGCCACATAAACAAAAATGCACAGTCAACTAGCATAAGGGTGTATTCTGAAACACAAAAAATATTTACAAGGACGAAATCCGACAAAAAAATTTTATAGAGCGGAAAACAAAAAATGATCTATATTACATGAGATAACCTTTTATCTCTTATTATTTATTAAAGTTAACCCGAAAGCTAATTGTTGCCCTAGATATAACCTAAGCATAATGTTTAATTTTACTGTATTACCCCTATTTAATTATTAACCCTATTTTTTTGATAGATCAAATCGGCCCTATTTTTTGAAGTGTTCTTAACATATCACACCCAATCTCCTATTTTTTTGAACAAAACAAATCTGCCCTATTTTTTTGAACAAAACAATACCTATTTTTTTAAACAAAACAAATCTCCTAAACTAAACTAATTACCCTGTTTTTTATGAAAAACGAAACAAACCTATTTTTTTTATTAAAAACAAATCAAAATCCTTTCCAACCTAATTATCCTATTTTTGTTGAAAAACAAAACAAAAATCGTTTCCTAATTATATTAATCGTGTTCAGAGCAAAATTAACTAACAGATGACTCATGTTCTTATGCAAAACTAAATAAACACCTTTATTGCTCCCTACCTCCTCTGAAACCAATTTAAATACAATACAATCAAAATCCTTTCCAACCTAATTATCCTACTTTGTTGAAAAACAAAACAAAAATTGTTTCCTAATTATATTAATCGTGTTTAGAGCAAAATTAACTAACAGATGACTCCTGTTCTTATGCAAAGCTAAATAAACACCTTTATTGCTCCCTACCTCCTCTGAAACCAATTTAAATACAATACAATTATTTTGTTCATCACTAAAACATTTTGTCCTATCACCATTCTATCAATAATAGGCGCAAATCATCATCTGGTTAGTTAACTTACCTTTTTTTTCTTTAATTCTTTACTAGGTACTAGGTAGCACACCAATCTCAAACATATTTTATTGTTTCATGAATCACTCTCTCCTGTCCTATTCTCTAGCCTAATTTTTCCCTCCACAGTCGTCCCATCCTACTCTGATGTCAATTTAAATGCTATTTTTTTTTGGAAAGGAATAACCGCACCCCTTCCTACTCTGATGACAAATTAAGTGCAATTATTTTGGAATGGATTAACCAATTGCTAAACAAATCGCCCCACCTGTTGAGAATTTCCATTTCAGGTAATTGCAACTCTTCACTTACATTTTATCTGCATCTCTTCACATACATTTTATTTCCAATGAACATTTCAATTTTCTGCCATCCAATTCCCACCACCACCGTTGACATGCCCAACAATAGTGTATAGTGATGTTATGCTTTCTTCTTCTCTCTTGGTTCCATGCTATTTTGGATTTCAAACCGCTCCTCCTCCAAACAACATGAAATTGATCATGTTCGGTTGTGCTCTGATTTGTATTCTACAAAAAAATTCACATGTTCATTGTTTTGTCCTCTATCTCTCTATATCTCTCTCACTGTTGTTCGTTTTTCTTATTTATTTTATGCAAGGTAGTTGCTGCAGAACACAGATTGACAAGTTAAGATCTCTACCAGAAGTTTCGCCACCGCCGAACTCACTCTACAATCTTCTTCTGTGTTCTATCTCTCTCACTGTTATTCTTTGTTGATGCACCAGCGTCCAGGGCATGCCCTTCGCTGCTTGCATGGTGTATGCTTTCAGTGCTTTTTCATTAGCCAAATTTAATACTGTGAAGATTGAAAGAAAAATTACTATGTAGCTTGAAGGAAAAATTTTACAATTGAAAGTTCTATGAAGAATTATAGTATCAGATTTTTTAGAAGTTGTGTTAATGTTGGGAGATTGATATTGAAGGATTTTGGAATAGGACTTTTGGATCTTTAATCAATAAATAATAAAACACATTTAAAAAAAATGATGCATCAATCTATATTGCTTTTGATTTTCAACCCAAAGCAATACCACATGTATATTTTCTTGAACATAAAAGCTTTTAAAATCATAATTTCACTCTAGGCATATTTGTTTGATGAATTTGTTGTTATTCTCCTTTTTGTCATTTTAGCTTCAATGTTTACTCCTTGCTGCACTTCACACCCACATCACTTAGCAAGTTCATTAATACTTAGGATTGTCAATAAATTATTTCTCTTGCTCAATAAATTGGTATTGGTACTGCAGAGGTGGTGCTTATGCATATAGAAATTTGATTAGTTTTATCAGGAATAACAACTAAGCAAATTTATGCAGGTGACAATGTATTAGTTCAGCAGATACGTAAGTCATAAAATGGATGGAAATTGTGCAGGCATATATCTTGCTAAGACAAAAACTAATTTTTTGTAGAGATAAGAACCATTTTGTAGATTATGATTGATGAAAAATGATTTGTGTCTCATAAAAGTTTTTTTTATTTTTTAGCTGAGATGCGACTAAGA
>Ga0228710_1002916_pt1 | contig 27196 bp, 11 predicted proteins | sample MedpolnodulmetaG_FD_177995 | JGI IMG/M metagenome (GOLD analysis project Ga0228710, IMG submission 177995) | Root nodule microbial communities from Medicago polymorpha collected in Santa Monica, California, United States - pink nodules | ecosystem: Host-associated > Plants > Roots > Nodule... | reverse complement strand
CTGCACATAGACTCTGAACTCACTCAGACTCTGAACTACTTCAGACTCTGAACCTGAGGACAGTTATCTAGAACGTAAAAGAAGAAGTTTCCAAAAACACAATTCAACCCCCCCTTCTTGTGGTTTTAGTCACCTTCAGTTGGTATCAGAGCTTTGGCTCTGTAGTATAAAATCGTGCCACGATTTAATCAAAACCCTAGCATCCTTCCAGAACTTTCTTAAAAATCGTGTCGCGCTGTTAGAAATCATATCACGATTTCAACAGCTCAAAATCATGTCTTTCTGGTCATAAAATGGCGTCACGGTAATGAAAATCGTGACACAATTTGTTGCCTTCAGTTCCTCTAAATTTCTTGCTTTTAACACCCCTGAACACTTCATATTGCTTGAGAACTCTATCAATTTATCAAAATACGTCCTAAAAGTTACGTAATGACAACATGTCATCACCTCCCATTAACTTGAGCATTGGAGTTCTTGCAGTTACATCCTCTCCTTGCTCAAGTGAATCGCCACTGTCCTCCACTACATCTCAACAACTCTCACTATTTTCTTTAGGGTCCACTCCAGATTGTTGACAAACCTTTTAACCATCTAGCTTCGTTTTAGAGGACATTGTACACTCAATAGTCTCGCATTATTTTGGATTGAGGTCACTTGTAGTTTTTAAACAACGGTCAAACAACTCAATGTAACGAAACATCTTTTAACAAAAGACAAAATTATGAGGGTTTACACACAAAAACTACATTCGACAATACCTCATAAAAAAATGTGAATGACTTGAGAGTGGAATATGTTAAACTTAACATAATTACAACTCTAATAACTTTGTATACGATTTTAATTTTACAAATCCAACCGCTAAATGAATATTTCTTACAAAGTAAAGAGATCATATATGTAAAATTCTACAATAGTGTAATTATTTGATAATTCACAATATTACCTTATTTAAATTTTTGGGATAATTTGGTCTTTACATAGCTCCACACTGGTTTTGATTCTCGTGTTAATTTTGTTGGGATAGTTTGACTTATAAAAAAAAAATCTTATAAAAGAACTAATATTGTGTTAGACTAAGCCCTAATAAGTGGGCACTACGAGGTTGAAAGTTTAGAACTGGCTCTTATGTATGCAGTGTCACAACAACCTGTGGTGGTTGAAATTTGTGTTGGTGAAAATTATGAATTTAACAAACTGTGCAAGGTAAAATCTATTTTGAGTATATGTTATTCTGAGATGAGTAGACATAATAGCATAATACTTTAATGTTTGAACCTATTGTTTGCAGGAGATTTACAGAATGACTCAAGATGTGATAACAATCATGTTGTGTTGTTGGTGGGATACAAAACAACAGATGACAGGGTTGAGTTTTGAATCTGCATGAATAGATAGTCCCTTTATTGGGTAGATGATGAATTCTTTTATCTAGAGAAGGACAATTTATTGTCTGCTGGTCAGTGCGGTATTATGTCGGGACCGATGTATTCAGAAAATGTGTTCTTTGTACCTGAATAGGTGCTCTAGTGGTTTTAGTAAAAACTTTATTGAATTTTATTCCTCTAATTTATGCGAATTTCATGCTTCCTCAAGGTATACCTTGAATTTTTGTATTCATTTTGGCTGAAGGTTGTTAACATAATTAAGTTGTTATTTTTTGGTGAGAACGCATTAGAGGGATTTAAATAGACTTCAATAAAACTAAAGTAGTACTTGCGATAATACATTTAATGTTTTTACGAGGAATTTCCAAATTTAGTTTTGTTTTCTGATTTAATTATTTTTTTTACATAGCACTCTAATTTCAATAATTTGTTGTTTCTTAAAATATTTTGTCAAAACATGTACACGTTATTATAATATTTGCCTGAAGGTTGTTCACATAATTAAGTTGTTATTTTTTTTGTGAGAACGCGTTAGAGGTTTTGAAATAGACTTCAATAAAACTAAAGTAGTACTTGCGAAGGAATTTTCAAATTTAGTTTTGTTTTCTGATTTAATTATTTGTTTACATAGGACTCTAATTTCAATATTTTGTTGTTTCTTAAAATATTTTGTCAAAATATGTCCATATTATTATATTATTTGCTTGAAAGTTGTTCACATAATTAAGTTGTTATTTTTTGGTGAGAACGCATTAGAGGCCTTTAAATAGACTTCAATAAAACTAAAGTAGTACTTGCGATAATACATTTAATGTTTTTACGAGAAATTTTCAAATTTAGTTTGTTTTCTGATTTAATTATTTTTTTAGATAGGCCTCTAATTTCAATATTTTGTTGTTTCTTAAAATATTTTGTCAAAACGTGTCCATATTATTATAATATTTTTTGAAGGTTGTTCGCATAATTAAGTTGTTATTTTTTGGTGAGAACACATTAGAGGCCTTGAAATAGACTTCAATAAAACTAAAGTAGTACTTGCAATAATAAGTTTAATGTTTTTACAAGGAATTTTCAAATTTAGTTTTGTTTTCTGATTTAATTGTTTTTTACATATGACTCTAATTTCAATATCTTGTTGTTTCTTAAAATATTTTGTCAAAACATGTCCACATTATTATAATATTTTTTGAAGGTTGTTCACATAATTAAGTTGTTATTTTTTGGTGAGAACGCATTAGAGGCCGTGAAATAGACTTCAATAAAACTAAAGTAATACTTGCAATGATACATTTAATGTTTTTACGAGGAATTTTCAAATTTAGTTTTGCTTTTTGATTTAATTGTTTTTTTACATATGACTCAAATTTCAATATTTTGTTGTTTCTTAAAATATTTTGTCAAAACATGCCCACATTATTATAATATTGTTCGTATCTTATGTGATATTACAAATTAAAGAAAAAATGAGATCTATTATTCAAATTTTGTATATTGATAAAAACTAACGATTTTGGAAGTGATGTGAATATACTTGTTGTCTTTTGTTTTTATATATTTTTGTTTTAATGATTGTTAATATTTTTCTATTGTAGATGTTCACAAAATAATGTTTTTTTGTGAAGCTTTAAAATGATGTCAGATAAGCAATTTCCAATGAGAATGTTTGAGAGACCTCGAAATAGACATTAAAGACAGTTTGATGTGCATGATGGATAGTGATAAAATATAAGAGAAGTGTTATATATCGCGAGAGAGAATTCACGATAACATCACGAATGGTTTGATTTCTCACATACTGCATGTATTTTAGTCTAAATTTCTCACCGCTCAACAACCTTCAATTCAACAAATGATAAAGATAAACCACGCCTAACAGCTACCATTAGCCACATTTACATACACTCAATTTTCTACAGCCACATTTCACCACTGCATGTTTTAGAACCACATTATGTGTCAATATGTGGCTAAATTATAGAGAGAAAAACTCTTCCATAAATTGTAGTATATATTATTATTTATTAACAATTATAGTAGGTTTTGTCAATTTTATTGATGCCCAAAAAAAAAAGATACAATGATCACTTATAGTTATAAGGCAAACTTATATAAGTGCGCTCATTCGTTGTGTTTTAGGGAAATTTTATTCGCTATATTTAGCATTTTTGAAAATATAATAGAAAGCTTGATAAAGATAGAATATGATGTTAGATAGAAAGCTAACATGTGTTTGTGCATACATGATAAGAAAAAATATGTATTTGTAAAAAAAATTATAAGAAAAATGATAACAATATTTTATCCTTTAGTATTTTTAAGAGCATTATTTTATCCTATCATATTTTTTATGAACACTTATATGTTTACCTTTACAAAATTAAATTAGCATCAAAATTTGTTGTTCATGTAAATCATATATATTGACCTACAAAAAAATCCAACACTTTATTTTAAGATAGGCAAAATAATAATAGTCATTGAAAACTCTCACATGAATGAACAAGTTGAAGTTAGAACCTCGATCACAACGTCTGTCATGCCCCAAATTTTGACCAGTTAAAATTTTTATTCTTATTTTAAAGGCTGAGAAGTTTCGTCGTTTCGAACAAAATTTCGGCAGATAGATTACTTTGAAGTACCTCATTTTGGTTCCGAGAGGCGACCGTTTTAAGTTTTATTATTTTCTTTTATGTTTTTTTTGTTTTATATCTTTTTTTTTATATTTATTTTAATGTGTTTTTTATTTATTTTATCATTATTTCGAATGTTCTTTTTTGTTATTAATTAACATTTTTTTTTCACACCAAAAGCATCCACATCTTTGTTTTTCCCCTTAGTTACTTGTTTTACAAGTTAAATCCAAATTTTTCCTTTTTTATATGCATTTTTTATTTATTTATTTTTTTCACATTTTTTATTTTGTTACTTCGTTCTAGAGAAAACTCAATCTCATCACACCAAACATTCCAATTTCAATTCCTCTCTTTTCTATTACATTTCTATTCACAACAATCACAAACTTTATACCATTTTGTTTTATTATTTTCAAAGTCACAAAATTCATTTTCAAAAATTCAAAAAAACACTAACTTTAACAAATTCACACAAAATGCACATTTCACTCCCATTTCATTTATTTCCCCACAAATTATGCATCTAGATTCTTCTTCACATATAACATCTCATCATTATTCAACACATCATCACTCATCACCAATAATCATCCAAAATAGTCCCAAAAACTCTTTTTTTTGCAAAATTCCAAACTACCCTCTTACCCACCACTTAACCTAATTTTGCACTCTTGGTGACCAAGCCACTCCTTCTATAAGTACCCAACAAATGAGAGAGAGAGGGGGCGAAAATTGAGAGTTGCCAAAATCACCATTTTCATCAAAAATTCCAAAATCTTCATTTTTCCATGAAACTTCACCATTCTTCAACCAAAAGTTCATAAACACTTCCAACAAACCAAAACTACTCAAAAACTTACGAAAAACCACTCAAAACACTGAATTCAAAAGCACAATTTCTCAAGAAAAAGTGATAGTTAGTTAGATCATTTCAAGGCTCAATTAAGGTGAGTTTTGATGTTTTGATACCTCTGGGTGTGTTGTGAAGCTTTTCCATTAATTTGTTTTGTTTAATTCATTGTTTTTTGTGTTAGTGTTTTTTTAAATTCGAAGTTGTTGTTCACTTTTCTCTCTATACAAACATTCACTGTGAAATTTAAGCTTAGATTCATGATCATCGTGGAAATCCAAGCAAAATGGTATTTTAGTTTGTGAGATTTGATGAACATTTGAGGTTTTAAAAATTTGAAGCTTTGATGGTTCTTGTCATTTATATTTCTCTTGAGACCATAAAATGTATTTAGGTTTGATGTAATACTCATATAATAAAAATGCACCGACACCACAAATTTATTTACCGCATTATGTTAAACCGTGAGTGGGGACCAAATGAATTAGGGACTAACTGGGATTAAATAACTTGACTAGTTTGAGTGCCATAAAAGTAAACAACTAGTAATTTATGTCGAAATTTTACTTAGGATCAAACATCCTTGGTAATTCCTTTCATGTTTTATTTTTTCGTTAAGTTGAAACGTATAGTTTTTACCGTTAGTTTAGAAAAATCATTTTCCCAAAAAATCAAATATGCAAAACTTCAAAAAATATTTTCTTAAGAAACCTTGAATTTTAACCCAAGAGTTTGTTTTCCTTTTATTTTCTTAATCAAATTTTAAGCAATTTTAATATCCATATTAGACTTGGATTTCTTTTAATTAAAATCAAACAACCTCACATCCTTTTTCTTCTATGCCTTGAGGTCCCTTTTCCCTTCTTAAAATCATTTTCAAAAACTTTAAAATCAACCTAACCCACAAAAGTAATTTTTGAGAGTGAACTACTTGATTTTGATCCCATTCTTTTGGGTAAGTAGGCAAAGGATTCATCCTTCCAAATCAAATAAAAATAACCAAAAACATACTTCTTCTCCCTCCATTCTTTCACTTAGACATTTAGGCAAGTATTTTCAAAATAAGTAAATGAATTAGCACAAGATAAATTAGGCAAAAGATTCCTACGGAGTACCGTAGTCGTGTAGGGTGCTTAACACCTTCCCTCCGTGAAATGAACCCCCGGATCCATAATCTCATAAGGGTTTTTTACTTACTTTTTCCCTTCCCACGAATAAAAGTTAAGAGTTTAAAGATTGACGATTCAAATCAATTAATGGTTTGACATCCGAAAATTAGGAGCACAACGTCCAACATCTGTTCCGAATTGATTTCAATATAAAATTTATTTATTTTTTTGTTAATGGTATCAATTATGAACCGAAACCAGAGTAATCATAACAAAATTGAAAAGCAAACATTATTTAAAAAAACAATTGAAAAGCATACAAACACAATGTGCAAAAGTCTATGTACACTACAAATTTTCCATCATGCAACCGATTTCTCGCATTTGAAGTTAATAAAGTAGGGGGGAAATAACTAAGAGACTCATTGCGACTCATGAAGATTGTGGCCTTCCGGTTTTTATTTTATAAAAGATACAATAATTATTCAATAAATCTTTAAAAAAAATTATATATAAAGTAGGTGGAATATATGTTTAGTCATGACATTATATTGTTCCGGAATGGGTATAGCGAATGTAGTCCAATACATAGTATATAGGTTGAATATTGAAGTATATGGGTTGAATATGGTCCAATACATAGAGTGACACATGAAATGTTACTCAAACATGCCTTAATCAATGAAAAAGTGGCACAACCTCAGAGGCCAAATCAAGACCCTTTGATAGTAATCAAACTTTACTTAGTGATTTGTACCACATATATTGCAACTACATAACCGTTTTGGGGATTCAAAGTTATATCCACTACATCTATATATTTGGTCTACTAATTTGAAAGGTACATTTTTACATTAAGTTAAACTCCTTGATTCTATAAAACCTCCCATTTATTGAGCATTGGAGTCCTTGCAGTTACATCCTCTCCTTGCTCAAGTGAATCGCCAATGTCCTCCACTATATCTCAACAACTTCCACTATTGTCTTCAAGGTCCACTCCAGATTGTTGACAAACATTTTAACCATCTAGCTTCATTTTGGAGAGAATTGTACACTCAATAGTCTCACATTGTAATATATTATATAGTTAAGTTACATGACATATTCAGCATTATACTCAAGTCAGATCAACGAACATTGAAAATTAAAACTAAAACCATAGACTATATTATACAATTTTTGTTTTCTTGCTTTTGTATTTAATTATTCTTTTTGACTTGTTTTATTGATATATTATTATTAGTATTATTTCAGTTTTTTGAATGATATTAATAAGATGAATGTGAAGGCTCGCAATTAGCAGTTAGGTATACAATGTTATGTGTATTGCTTTTACTCATGTAGTATATTCATTTTAGCTAGCAAATAAAATGAGAAAGCAAAAGTTGTGATTCTATCAACAGCAAAGGAAAAAAAGCAAAAGTTATATTTTACTCTGGAATGCTCTTGCGAATAATTTTCCTTTAATACACAATATAAAACTCCAAAATTGTAATATTCAAATAGTAAAAGACCGGAAAGATATTTGATATATTTTGGGTTGATATGCAATTTAGTGTGTGACTCTGTTTTGCCGCTAGACTTTTACGACGAAGAAAAAGGCTCAGTCTTGTATGATTATCTTACAACATATATATAGTTTAAAATGGACAATCTCCTGCGATAAAAGTTTACATATTTGGTAGTGAATCTGTTCGCGTTATTTTTTACTAGTTTATAATGATTTCTACTTTAATAACTAGTATTTTTTATTGATTTATTTCCAATGAGTTTATGAGAACAATATTGTGGATCATATATTTTAAGTGTGTTTCTATCATCATACCCTCAAACACAAGTTTGACTGTTTGAAAAACATTGAATCATTCTTTTCCGTGCAAAAGTAAGAGAATTGTAAAGCCTATCGAAGTTGATAATAAAGAGCGTAAGAAATTGTTCTGGTCTGATCAAGAAGTATAGTGTTGCTCAACACGTTCTAGCTTAGTAGCTTAAAACTATAGTGAAAAATCTCACACGAAGTGTGGGTACTGGAATAGCCCACATTAGATGAACCAGAATAACTCTCTTGTGTGATTCTTTTACCCTTGTCTTTTATTATCGGTCTTAAACATAAATCACACACAATCACGTTCGTAATATTGTAATTGCACTACCCATAATAATTTAGTTATTATTAAATTAATCGCACTGCATCTATCTAGCACAATCTGAACCTTAGTAAATTATTTGGCTAATATTTATCATTATACTATGCAAAATGGTCTGGTCTTTATTAAGTTAAATTGTCTAATATTTATCATTATACTATCGAGAACGGTACGATCCTTGCTAATTTAATTGCCTAATATTTATCATTATCTAATCCAAAATGATTTGGTCCTTACTGAATTAATTGTCTAACCTCTACCGAATTTGTTGAGTTACAAGTGTTGTAAGTTGTAAGACTAGATTTTAAAAGGGTTTCAATTCAACTCCCACCCCCGGACTATTTCTTCCACTTCAAATATAGTCAATGTATTTTTGTCCTTTCTTTATAAATAGTCATTTATTCTTTAAAAAAAAAAAATTCAAACTTGCATTATCTCCTTTTCATTTTTATTTTCCTTCTAGGGCGGTTATTATGTCATGGCTTCATTGTTGACCATTCATACTATCCCAAAAACTGCTTTCCGCTATTTGTTGGGATAGTATGAGGCTAAACAGAGACTTTTGTATCAGTAGTTTTGGGGTTAGTATGATTGATCAAAGAGGATTTTCTTCTATCATCTTGTATTATGTATCAGTTTGAATATGAAATTGTTCATATCAATTTCCATCTTCTCTCGTTCTATCATCTTCTCCGGAGGGCACGCGAGAACGACGACAAACTTTCTCCCTCTATATGGCGATCATGGTTCTTGGAGTCTGCTCCATCATATCATATTCTAGAATTCTTGAGTACTTGGGACATGAGGTTGTTCCCATTCTCGTCCGTTTTTTAGTCGTGAAATAAGTTTGTAGTAGTTATCCATAGTAAAGACATTATAGGATTTATTCGATGTATGTATGCATCTTTATCTGATGATGTGATGACGATGATGTTAATGTATTATGAAATTGTGTTCAAATAATAAATTATGTTGAATTAGTAAACTATGTTGTCAATTTTAAATAATGTTGTTGTTTTAATAAATTATGTTGAATTAATAATTTGATTCAAATTTGCACAAAAACTGTGTCATATACCGTCCAGATTTAATATCAATAAAACGTCAAACATGCTTCAAATTATAAAATTCAAACAATGTAAAATAGGCAAAACATATGACGCGCGAAAAATGAATTCTCTATATATTAAGCTTAAGTCATTCAATAGGAGTCTAACTACTCTATGTTAAGAAATGGGGTGTTTCTTTATAAGCCCCCCCAAAATCTTTTATACCCCCTGAATTTCCCAATTTGCCCTTAATTCAAGAGTTCTGTATGTATCTACCAGATATGTACCGTATGTATGTGCAGGATTTGTTTTTATAAGTTCATTGTCTTGTTTCTTCTTCCTTTCTGTGAGTTCAAAATCGACCCATTCCTTCTCCAGACCATTTTTCACTCAATTTTATATTCCTTCTATACGCATCAAATGATTTCTCCGAATCAACTCATAGCTGAATCTTGTTCCTAAAATTTGTTCTCGTAAGAGTTTCTTTAGGGTTATCTCCAAAGTTAAGGTAAAATCTCTACCTAATTTTTTAGACTCAATTTCTAGTTATATAACTATTGATAGACAATATTATAGCTACAATTGTTCTGTATTTGATACTCAGTTTCTAAACTACTTGATGCTTCACGTGTATAATATTAATCCCATTTGTGTTTGGTCTAGACCTTAAATAAGAAGCTGTAGAAATTGCTTTCAAAATTAATCTCACACACTCAAAGCAAACAATTTCCATTACTCATGTGTTCATGTCAAAAGAATGAAAATTATGTAGACTTTCAATGTGATAGGAAGAAATATGATATACATTGATTGCAACTGAGTGAAGTTAACACGGTTTGTTGGTATGATTCTTATGGAAAATTGCAAAGTTTAGAATAAAATTTAAGTGGAGTGCAAAAGAGGAAATAAGAGAACCAAAATTGTGTTTTGTCTTATATAAATGTCGTGTCTTATATAATAACTGCGGCAAAACACCGCAATTTCTGTAACATGCCGTTCTGAAGTTATATCCCTAACGAATCCGGATTATATCTACCGGATCATATAATTGAGTATCTCGTAGTTATCTTCCCAACTGGTTCGGTATATATCTACCATATGTTGTATAAAATGACAAATTCGGTATTTTAGGGAGCCTTTGGAGATTTTAGGGGGGCTTAAAAAGCAATGTTCATAGATTTGGATTAGGTGCAACGTAACTACACAAAGTCACACACATTTCGTCTGTCCAATTAAGATTGGATTGTCCGAGTTTTAAAATCAAATTTGATTTTTGTTAAAATCCAAAATACCAAGCTTGATATCTAGACCGTTTGACCTTTGATCAAAAATGGCCGAGATGCATTTCAGCCACATGATTGTGGTTGCACAAAGCTCGTATTTAATCATCTGAAAAATTATTTATGCCTAAACTTAGTAACTCTAGAAAGAGGGCAAAGACTAAGCAACTTGCTTTTTATCAAGGTCGGTTCAATAATTTTTATAAGTGAGACATAATATATGAGGTATTTTTTATTTGCATATAAGACTTTTTTTAAGTCGCATATAAGACTGTTCTGTTTATAAAATCTAATAAAAAATATATTTTTTTGTTGGTGGATCTAAAACAAGGGCTTTAGTATCCTTACCCTTGAGTTGACCCTCCTTTTTATCCCCTCGTCATTTATACTTCTCGGTGACAAATCTTCTTCATGATGACATTTAATAAGTATACTCCACAAAAAAAGTAAACAAGATCACCAGATAATATTTTCTGTTTGTTTTCTAACCGTGTTCTTTTTTATTACAAATTATGTGCATACTAAGGAACTTGGAACTCTATTTAACACAGTTTCTAGTACAAAAGAACTTAAAAACTAATTTGTTACAATTTCTCATAGAGTTTCATTTTAAAAGAAAAAGCTGCTAAAACAATTGGTGTGGCTAAGTAAGACCCATTAAAAATAGATTAAGAACCTTAAATGATGTTCACTGCTAGAGATGCTCTAAACCAATACAACAAACATGAAAGCATCGAGACCAAAAAAAGACTTAAAAAATGAAGCAACAGGGTATTTCTTTAGAACCAATCACTCTTGTTAATGTACCAGCTGCACAATCATCATATAGTATATAAGGATAGTATTATCACATGTACTTTTGTTGGACATCTTGGAAACTTGCCACAAATAGTTTAAATGGCACACCAATTACTAGTTTCATAGTGTCATCTCTTGAATCGAGTGTAATTAAAATATTCACCTTATTAGCTTCCTAGTTCCTTGTGCTTCCCAATAGCCTTCCACATATTGCTTTCTTACTCATTCACTTCCTTATTATAGTCGATGATTCTTTCTAATTTAGTGACTAGTTGCCAAAGGATTGGTACCTCTTATCGAGAAAAATTCAAAATCCAGTTGAAAAAGATAATATCTAAAAATAGTTGATAAGTAGTGACACTCATCATCCTATAAGCCGATTTTATAAGAATGAGTTAGACTTAATATGGTTTCAGAGTTTGTGTGCTCGAGCCACCCACAAAATCATCATCGCACCAAATCCAATAGTACTGATCGGTGATGTTTTTATTACCGGAAAAAAAATAAAAATAAGTTCCACATTAAAAAGAGATAAGGCCTTAAAATAGTTTATAAAGGGTGACCCTCCTCACAAACAAGTCTTTTAGTAAAGATGAATTAGATCAATATAAAAACCTAACACCTCTTTCTTCCCATCTAAAACCCTCTTGTGATTTTTTTGTTTTGTTGCAATGACATCCAAAACATCATCCAACATGCTTTCTTCTCCTAACTCAAGTCTACAATGGACAGCCAAAAAGAACAAACTATTTGAAAATGCATTGGCAATATATGACAAGGAAACTTCTGACCGTTGGTACAATATAGCCATGTTTGTTGGAGGGACAACTGAAGTGGAAATCAAGAAGCATTATGAGATACTTCAAGAAGACATCAAAAACATTGAGTCAGGCAAAGTTCCTTTACCTGCTTACAGAAGAAGAAATACTGGATGCAGCAATGTAAACATCAGCAGTACAAATTAAGGTAACAGATCTGCTTCTCCCATTAACAACATTGTCAAAACAAATTCTATTTTTCAACTATATATCTCCATAAGTAGAATTGTTCCTCTATCAAAAAACTAACACTTTACTTTTAATCCTTTGCTTCCTAAACTTCCTAAGGTCTTGTTTTAAAAACTCATAGTAATTGCAAGATTCTTTTATTATTTTGTCATGACATGACACATCAGTGCTAATTTGAGATTCTTACTAAAAGTTTGTTGCCTACCACACCTCTCAAATTACAATGCACATAGCACACCAACTAAATCCAAGAATCTACATATTTTTCTATTATGAATCTTAGAGTTCTTGTGTACCAAGTTTATCCCTCCAGGATGCAATGGGATTATGGATTTCAATTAGGTACAGTGTGCGCATATCGATTATCTGATCAAGATCGGACGGTTAAGATGTTAAAGCAGAATTCATTTTTTATTAAATATAAAATATCAAGTTTGAAATTTGGACTATTCGATCTTGATTGGAGGATCTTGATTGGACAACCGAGATGCTTGTGACTACATGTAATTACAGGATTATGTCTACACACAACGCAGATCCATGACATAATTAGGTATTTATCAGAAAATATATGCTAAATGGAGTATTTCCAGAAAGAGAGAAAGACTGAACAATCTTTTTTATATCCCCTCATCGTTTATACTTCTCCTGGACTAGTGACAAATCTTCTTCATGATGACATTTGATAAGTATACTCCACAACAAAAGCAAAAACAAGATCACCAGATAACAATTTGAGTTTGCTTACTAACCATGTTCTTTTTTGTTACAAATTATGTGCAGGCTAAGGAACTTGGAGCTCTATCGAACACCATTTTCTGAGAAGTTATTTAACAGTTAGGAGCATAGACCTTTCTTTTTACTTTTCTAAGGTCATTTACCTTGTAATTTTTTTTTAGCTGTCTGCAACTAATTTCTCTATGTATATCAATCGCTATCGCGCCTTACATTAAATATCGAGACATAAAAAGCTCAAATACACATTGTTGCAACTTTCTATTACGACAAATTGAGTACTTAATTTCAAACAGTTCATAAGAGGACTAAAGTTTTACAACCAAAGGAGAAAGTTAAAGCTGAATAAGTTTACAGTGCTAAATATAGATACAAACTCCATGATAAATGATAATCATATGAAACTGTAAAATCACACTTGAATATTACACATTAAGTGGTGTAAACAATTGTATCGTATGCATTAATGACAATATAGTCAATCATGTGTTCTCTAAGGTCTTAGTATATATCATAAACTTACACAACACTTCTGTCATCTACTAATGATTCAGAAAAGCATTCTAATTCTTTGTAGATGAATGAAGTTGTACCGAGTTTTCATCTTCGTTTATACTTTCACTGTTTTCTCCAAAACCCTTTGATGCATTAAATATCTGTTCAAACAATATATAATATGTCGCTCTTGTTAGCATCATAATCAAAGGGTTTATTGATGTATATACATCCATGGTAGAAAATATTACCTTTTGAATTGTGTTTCTCAAGCATCTCCTGTGTTCATCAACAGATGCATGGATAAATTCATGAAAGTGATCTCTTAATTTAGACGCAAAACTCCCATCCCCGGACTTGTTTCTTTGACAGAATGTAACTCTTTGTGCTGGCTTGACTTGTAGTTTTTCATCAGTCTGGTTGCTGTTTGAATCCATTAACACCTGAAGAAAAAGTTTAAGAAAATAAATTAATTGAATGTAATTACATGTGTCATAGATTAATTGAACGTAACTACACACGTGCGCACGACATGCATAAATATGAACTATGAAAGTTCAAACATGCTTTTTTACAAACATTTTGCATGCATCACCCCTCATCAAACACTTCTTATCACACTTCATAGTTCAAATTTACCTCTCTGAATGTTACATCCCTATTCACAAGCATACGAGAAAACATTTATGTGTCATGTGTGACTGTTTAACCAATAGAAGAAAAATTGAAAAGAGTGATGAAAATAAGTGGCAGTGGAAAAAGAAAAAACCTCAACTCAACACAAAAAATCACCAAAAGTGCAATTCTGAGAAATATATACAAGGTAAAAAAAAGATAATAATCATATTGATGAAATGAGAAGAAATCAAAAAATAATAGTGATGAATAGGGATTTTACCAACGACGTCGTATGCAGTATTTACTGTAGTGAGGTTGAAGCCAGGCCCTTCAATAAATATTTAAATTAAAATAAAAGTGATTTTCTCTTGTGTTCGATAAATTGTGTTTTATCTCGAAAATTTGTTAGTTAAGTTTTTTTTTTTTTTGGTTTAAATGCACTTTTCACCTCTATGTTTTAAAAAGTTGCGATTTTGACCCTCTAAAAAAATGGATCCTTCTTTAGGAGGGCCAAAAGTTACACCATGTCAGTTTGGACTCCACTTAGCAGCATCCTTCTATCCTCATGCCAGTTTACATCATCAGAGACTGAGAAATTTTCATAATCTCTATCAAAATCAGTTAATAAAAAGTGGGTCAAAAGTTAGGGGGTCAAAATATCCATTTTTTTAAGCGGGCTAAAATCACAACTTTTTGAAACATAGAGGGTGAAAAGTGCATTTAAGCCTTTTTTTTTCAACCAAAGGTCCAGCTAGTTGTTGGTTAACTTAATTTTTTTTTTATATAATTATCTTTGTAACTATTTATAAGAAACAATTGATTTTTTATGTTCATTAAATAATTAATGTATCTCGTTATAAATATAGATTAAATATATTATTTACAAAATGAATCTAAAAAGTCAATTGTTTCTTATAATAAGGCAGAGGGAGTATATCCTTGTAAAAAGATATAGGCTTATTCAATCGCTCAGTCCCTTAACTTAATTGATTGTCTTAATTTGGTCCCCTAACTATAATTTGTACCAATTTGGTCCCCTATGTTTTGCTTTGTTACTAGTTTTAGTCCTTTTTGTTAGTTTCTCTCAAAAAAAACGTTAACAGAAAGAATTAAAACTTAATGGAGCAAAACATAGAGGACCAAATTGGTACATAAGTTAACGTTTTTTTTTAGAGAAACTAACATAAAGGACTAAAACTAGTAACAGAGCAAAATATAAGGGACCAAATTAATACAAATTATAGTTAGGGGACCAAATTAAGACAATCAATTAAATTAAGGGACCGGGTGATTGAATAAGCCAAAGATATAAGAGTGATGTCTCATAAAATCATTGGTAAAGAGAAAAAATAGTGTTCAAATGAGGGGTTGCAATTGCTTCAAACCTCAGTAAATCTTGTGTATTTACTGTTTACTTCGTGTTTCTAATTTGATAGTTTTTTGTTTCAATCCAATTTCTAGAATCTTTTAGTTGAATTTTCCATCTATTGTTTCATAAGAGCGTTGGAGTGCGACATTGCTTAAAACCTCAGTAAATCTTTTAGTTGAGTTTCATGTCAAGTGAAACAAGTCCAACTTATAAACAAAGAAACAAACGAAATTTTTATCTTTTTTTCCTTTAATTACTAAATAGTGTTGATCATCGTAAAGTTTTATCTCCCGTCGATTTTCTTCAAAACTGTTCATCCACATAATGTTTAAAAGAGAAGATGCTAGCAAGAAACATGGAAAACACATAAATTTAGGGATAACTCCATGTGTTGTCAGAAAATATGGCAGGTGAATATCAGAAAATTTGATATCATTCCACGTTTTGACTTATGTACTTGTGTTAGCACAAACTGATGTATTTATGTTAGGAATAAACAGGTTTTAAGCATTTTACTTTTCATCGATAACTAAAAAAGATAAAAAAGTATCCCCTATTAGAGTCTGAAAAACTCGTGAAACATATAATTTAAGCCACACTACATCAGCTTCTTTACAATACATAAGAATCTGGAACTCTTCATTTTTTTCTGGGCTGCCGAACTCTGAAGGTGGCAGAGGAGAATACACGTACACCAATCTACACAAACTCTTGTGCTCTACCGGATCGATCCTACTACAATCAATTGTGTTCTTTGCGCTGACAAAATTGCTTTTCTAATTGATAAAATTGACTAGAGGCAAAATTTTCTCATTAATACATAATCGACTTTAATTTGCGAGCCTTGGTGGCTTGAGAAAGTATATACTTCTCACAAACCCTTTTCCAACTTCACCTACAGCTTTTAGCACCTTCCGAGGGTCGTATCCTTCCTTGACCACTTCCTCTTGTTTCCGCTTCTTTGAAAAAGAAAGAAAAAACAGTGATCAGAAGATCCATTTGCATGGATTTAAGAATTCATTAATATACTTTGCACTAAATCAACAATATATGCACAAATTGTATACCTTGGAAGGATACGATTTCTCCCACGTCAGGCCGATGGCATCACCTCCTAAAGAATCATGCCATAATTGGAATTTGGTGGAAAACTCTTTCTGCAAGTTATAAGTGATGATATCAAGATTAGTAAAGAGGATGCCACCAAATGGAAACAATACGAGTATGTTCAAAATCAAATCATTTTAATTGTACTTACCTCTAAATCTTTGATAAAGCACCTTGATGGATCAAAGTCTACCAGCAACTTATTTTTAAGTTCCTCTGGCCGCCTACCCTTCAAATCTTTAGGCAACAAAAAGGGTTGGAAGAACTTACCAGCATGTCCTTTAGCAACTTGTGTTCCTGTTACATTTCCAACGAGAATATCATTTGATTAGTTAAGCTTGTGCCACTGAAGACGATAACATGAGGGAAAGGTCAGATTGTGCATAAATTTCTAAGCATACTGAAACCAATGTCATTCTTGTCTTATACGTTTCGAAAATCCAGAATATTTTATCATGCACACAGAAAAACCTGCTATGCCTAATGAAATTGTACACTGCCTTGCTACAAATGATTATCATTATTCACTGTCAACTTATGATATCCCCCTCACCCTTGAACCATTTTATGAATGTATAATTCTGCAAACTACCAGCTATTAAGAACTATGCTATTAAGAACCATACCGTGACCAACTTCTGATGAGAAGAGAAGCCTCTGAGGATATGCGAGTTTGTCCTTGTGAAGAAGAATGATTGCATCATAGTTATTTAAAGGAGTTCGCAAAAGGCACTGCAGCAAGATTTGAATAATTCATTAGTCTTCTAAAGGAGATCAAACTCTAATCTACAATTGAAAGTTGAAACAAATAAACTAAAAAAGTCTGCTCAATTTACCTCCCATCTGTATGGACCAATTTCCTCCTGAAATGTGAGTTTCATCAACAAATTTGCACTGCTTCGAGCATATGCAACTAACCTTTTAAGTTCCTGTTGTCATCAAGGTTAAACAGTATTGAAATGTTGACATCAAGGTTCAAAACAATAGTATGCTTAACTTTTACTGAACCCAAACTGTTGTGACTATTAATTATCGCTCTAAACTTATTGTTACTTAAAGACAGTCATATATTGTAGAGAAATTATTCCTAGAATTTAGTGACTAAACAACTGAATGAAGAGACATTACATTACATTACAATTAACAGAGAGGGATGCATTCAAGAAACCTCCAGCCATATGAAATAATTATATAACAGAACTCAAATTATATCCAATTTAGAGAATAACTAACCGGTGCACTAGGTGATAATCCAGTCCAAGCCTCAGATGCTTTATCATAAACTGTAGCCAAGAACATCACTGGCCCTACAGCTTGCTCATTCTCTCCCTGACTTTTTCTTCTTAGCAAAAAGTTGTCCTGAAAATCCACACAGTTATCATCAAGAACATATACTTCCTAAAGACCAACAGTAACAAGATTTTACTTTCTTTTATATTGAAGAGGAAATCCCCAAAAATAACAGACTACAAACAAATCAACAAGTTTTTACTTAATTATGTGCTAAGACGCACAACTTACATTTATTTCTTTTCCATCACTCGGGCTCAAGTCATTATTTATGTCAACAACCAAAGGAGAATAAGTCCAATCATAGTTTGAGAGCAACTGCAGGAACCTGTCAATGAAATAAAAGTGTTATAATGTGTACAAACAAATCAATAACCACAATTTCAAATAAGGATGCTCAGTTCTGGCCTCCTTGGGTAATTGTATGTCCCAACTTCACACCCAATTGTGAAACCCCTTACCAAGGGAATGGCCACATCAACCGTGGTAATGAGATTTGAGACATTCCCACAAGAAAATCAGGTTTAAAGAGTACACTTACTACATTCAATATTTCCCAAAATCTGCTAAGTAAATGAGTAACAATAATTAAATTAAGAAACACACCTCATAAACCCGGTGATCCGCGAGCAGGGAGCATTAAATGGCAAAGGATTAAGAAAGAGATATGCAACCAAAAGCTCAATGGCCTCCTCTACCAAACAAGCAGAAAATAGATGTGAAGCAGCCCAACGTTTTGCTAGTCTAGACAAATAAGAAACCTATCAGTTACAGATTATAAATGGAATGGAACATAACTTGACATATAAATTTTTTAAACGCTCACCTAACTATTGGTCCATATATTGGGTAACGACTTTGTAGTCCATTAATCATGCTAGCATGTTGACCACGAATCAAAAGTTTCTTGTCTGCAGAATGTACCCGCGTTTTTTTATCATTCCCAACTGCGTATTAAAAAGGTTTGATAAGTGAAACTCAAAAATGGCATTTCCATTTAAATCATCAATAATCATGCAAGAAGTGTAAGCCATACTTTCTTTGAGTAAACTAAGGGCCCTCTCATGCAAAATTTTAAGACGAAATGCATATCCTGACATTAACACATCCACATCATCCTCAGTTGCAGTGCATGTCATCCCCCACTTCTTTTGAAGACTACCATAATAACAGAATCACGTCATATTAAACACTGAAAAAGAAGAACAAGATATTGAAGCAAATAAAGGACATAAGTTCCCACCTTTTTCCTATTTGAATAAGGTAACTAGATTTTGTTTTTTCAATTGCAATTTCATCCATTGGCCAGTGCCCCGAACCTTCCAGCTGTAAAGAGAGAACAAATAAACTCTTAGTAAATTTTCTCTGCATAGGTCAATTCTTGAGCACCACTGGAGCATAATGTCATACCTGAATCATGATTTCTAGTGGTTGAATGCATGATGGAACCAGCTTATTCAGTCTGAGAGATCCAATTTTTTCATTAGCTAGAAGATGAGGTTCAGGAGGGAAGACTGATGTAAACCTGAATGCTGTAAATGGTTATCAACACATTGTTAATTTGGATGAGATCGAGCTTCAATAAATTCAACAACATAGAACTTAGAAACGCTTGCACTGCCTTTTTTTTCTTTGGCAAAAAGTTTTCAGTTTTGGTTTATAATAACACACCCCAAGCATTGACACAAAAGACTTCAAATATAATTTGTTCTGGTGGGTAAATTACCAGAGTCTAAAGGCTGTACACTAGACACCTTCAAAGGGAGGCCTTCAATAAGACGCAAACGCTTTGATAGAAGATCAAATGCCTCGAGCAAATTTCCAGAGTGTGCTATCGGATCTGTGGGTTAATCATTTCAAAGAACATCAGCTGTTAATGACATAAGTATATGGGGTAAAAAAAAAGGAGGCTAGGTAAGATGGTTTACCTACAACACCATGAGCCAAAGAGAAATCAAGTTGATCCACAACTACTACAATATTTTCCTTGGATAGAGATAGATGCCGACTAAGCACATGCTCAGCTATTTTTTTCAAAATCAGATGCCTTTCCCATTTCTGACATTCCCATACTATTTTAGACAAAAAAGCACTGCCATGTCAGACATATTATCTTGATCAACTAAATACGTGAATTGCCACAATAGATGCCTCACCTGTGCTTTCTGCAATTCTACTGTCTTTAAATCTTCTAAGCTCGGATTTTTCTCCCCAAAACTTCCGAAATTCAAGAGCCTGCTTGAAATAATGAGTAAGGACAGTGGTACATTCAAAGCAACAAAAATTTGAACACGAAAGGAGAAACAGAGTGAACATGAACAAAAGAATGTACCTCTTCTTTACTTTCAGCATTCGGACCAATATCAACCATCCTAAATGCTTTCTCCAAATCACTGACTGAAATTCCTATGAACAAGGGCTCTTTATCAAGAATTGACAAGCCCTGAAGTTGTAAATTCAATCAGAGACAGAACGGAATAAGGAAAAACATGAAGCATATTTCAAATGAGATACTGAAAATTCATGCTTGAAACCATACATCATTCACGCTCCACTTGCATTGTGCATTTCTCCATATTACTCGAATAAATTTTGCTCTATCATTCAATCCTTTAGCTAAAATAGCATGTATTTTCTCCTCGTACAATCTCCAGCATTCATCATCCATACAAAACCCTGATGCATATAGCTCCATGTTTCCCTTAAAGCTTATTCTGTAAGAGCAAAACATGTAATAAACTAAGAAGCTTTTACAGCATGAAGCAAACCATCATGAAAATGAATCAACTGAATAATCCATCATGTAATACAGCATCTGAATCAATAGGGTATTTATCACCAAGAAAAGCAAATGCAAGTCTCCTGAATGTTCTCGTGCAACACAAAAATACACATGCATCATAATGAGTCCTACAAACCTGTTTGCTTACATCATTATAATTTTAATTTATATGCTTTCAATATACAAGTTACTTTACCTAAACCTTTCTAATCAAATACCCCAAATGGATTATCAATGACAAACAAACACTAGATGAAAAAACATTACCTCATACAATAATCATATTTAACAGCATAGTCAATCTTGGTCATAAAAACTTCCTCAAATCCACCACCTCTACACTTCTCCATGCATTTAAGTGTCAAAGCAGCCTCGTCTTGAAGCTGAATATACACATGAATAATCAAAATGAGTATTGTGAGATATATATTATAATAAAGGAGAATAAAAGGCAAAGGTGGTTGCTGGCCAAAAAATACCTGAGAAAAACCAATCCTAGACATTCGAAAAGCCAAATTGAATGCCCCCGATGGATGACACATGACAACTGGAAATGACCCTTTAAGTTGCATTCTGTCCTGCAAATGGGAATCATGAACAAAACAATGAATAGCTCCGAATATAAATGGATACTTTTAAAGAAAACTCTTGGTAAATGGTGCATAAGAAAATTTTCATCAACCCAAGATTGATCCGTCTTGGTGCAAGTGATTGAAAATACAAAGCTACTTGCCAATGAAGAGTTAAAGGTGATATTGCATTACGAAAATATGATTTATTTAAAATTTTGCACCACATATCAATTAAAAACGAATGAAACGTGAATGTAAAGAAAAACATAAAAGAAAATAAAGTATAAACAGAGATTCGGATATCAGGACAATCATAGTGGAACATGAACACAAACTACATACAAAATAGAATTACAAAGGTAGACAAAAGAAGGTTAGAGATCTGGACCTCTTTAGTAATATTTCCTTCGCCTTCCTTTGGAAAGTAGAGACCTCGACTCCATGTCTCTGAAGTGGCTGCAAAACCAATCACAATAATGTATCTATTTAATATGAAAGCTTTAAAAGTCCCCCCCACTTCCAATCTAAGCCAATTTTTAAGTCAGTAGCAAATTGCCTACAAATTCACTAAGAAACTACAATGGAATTCAAATATACTAGTCAACAGAAACAACGATAGTGAATCGAGAATACCAAAATATGGCACGCAAACTCCCTATGGTCATCAAAGCACTAAATAAAATGAGCCAAAACTGCAAAGGAGAGTATATATACATACCAATGAAGTTCAAGGTAATGCGAATTATTTCAATTGCCTTCATTGACCTACTAATTTGTTGCCTAGAAGCAAGGTGTGCAAGTATGACGGATAGCAAAAATCCATTCAGGCAATCATGAACATATATTGAACTTCTCTGTCGAGCCCATACCTAAAATTCGGAAGAGCGGCATCAAATTCAGTGTTTCCACATTAATTTTTTACTTAATATAATGCACAAATGCCCAAAAGAAATTCAAATATCAAACCTTAAGTAGGATTAAAGCCTCTCTTAGTTGCTTCCATCCAAGAAAAAATTCGTTGATTAATTTTGTATCCTCCATATACATGTCTTCCAAAATACTAGAATTATACTTTGGTGTAGCTTGAACGGAACTTCCTTCTGAACATTAACAGTCAATCATCAATACATTGTATCAGAAGAAGTTAAAATCTAATAGAAACTGAATGTAGATGCAAAGGTACAAACCATTCTTTGAATTATGAATGTTATTACGCGTCATGTTTAACTTCGGTATGCTAAAGATATCCTTGGCCGATGGAATAATTCTCACAAAAAAACCATCAACATCAACAAGCTTTGCAGCTGCAAAAAAATTCTCCATTAGTCTCCAAATATTGTTTGTGAACCAAAATGCATTGGAATTTAAATGCTAAGACATAGTACTAACCTGGATACACAATCAGTACAGGCTTTCGAGCTTCGTTCTGCAGGGTAGACCATTCAACCCTACCAATAGATGGAGATTTCTCTAAATACTTTTTCACCAAGCAGAGATAAAGACACCTCTTAGCATGGTACCTGTAGTTCAAATAATCCTTCTCATGGAAGCACTCCTGTCATAACAGAAATTACAGTTACAAAATCAAAGTATACACTCAACACCGATAAACTAAAGAATTTAATTCATATACATTGCAGTGTAAAAACAATTTACACTGTCAATCAATCATAACAGTCAGATCATTGGAAACATTTGACTTTTATCATAACCACTTTTAAAGTCACACACATGATTTGTTGTGATGAGTTGCCGGATCACAAATGACCAAACGGGTTAATAGATTTAGTAAAGCGGTTGGTAATTTAACTAAAATAAAAAAATTCAAGTAAAACTAGACACAGGGATTCAAAGATTGCAAGTGAAACCATAACCCTAGACCTCCTTTTTTTTATTTGGAAACAATCCAGCCCAATTACCGACTAATCCGGGTGACCAATCCCACCGTCACTAACGGGGTCCTATTGAAGCAAAGACCCTAGACCTCTCTCTCCATTAATTTACAACTATTGTTCTTAATTACTTTCTATTTAGTTACCGTAAATAATTCAACCACTTTTGTTAGTCATACATGTTATAAAATCTTAAATAGTTCGACGTTTGCTAATCAATCCATGCGCACTTGCTCTAAGGGCCTGCTTGAATCGACTTATTTGAGCTTATCTACTGCCATAAGTTTTGAGAGACGGTTTGGTAGAACCTACAGAAACAGCTTATGACAATTTTCACATGCTTATTTCGGCTTATTTTCACAAGCTCTCCAACATAGCTTATGAAAACAGCTTATAGCATATACAAAAACAATTTAACTTCACATTATCTTTTTCTTATAAGAATAGCTTATGCATAAATGCTTATCATCATGGTAAGCGCTTGTGCTGTAACTTGCAAATAAGTTGTTTGTCCGAACAGGCCTAAGTTTGTTTTAAGCTCAACAAGTTATTGGCGGTGCATAAAAAGTAAACTCTAAACTAAATTAAACATCAATTAACATACATAGCTACTAAATTAAACATTAATTAACATACATAGCTATTATGAAAAAGTAAACCATTTGAAAAGATTGAATAATACCTTAGGTAACCTTATAATAAGATCCAAATTTAATTCAGGCCTAGCAAGACTCTCAATTGAATAACTACCACTCTTTTGAATAACCAATGGTTTCTTAAATTTGAACTCCACTTTATCAGCACCAATATCCCTAACAAAACTCGGTGCCAAATCAGCAGTAACATTATAGTTATCAGGGATTTCGTCGATGGAAGATTGGATAGCGGCAATGGCGTCATCCACAGGTTTAGAAATCTGTGAGTTATCTACTTTAACTTCTTTCAAGAGTTCACTCACCTTGAAATCCATAGAATCCATTGAATAAGGTTTTAAGGGTTTAGGGTTTAAGGAGAGATGGCGGGTGATGAAAGTGTGTGTGACTGGAGTGACAGTATAGGCGGCAGCGTCACCGGAGACGGAGGAAGACGGTTAGGGTGTAACCGGAGAAGAATTGCGCGGCTGAACTGGAAGCGTATGGTGGCGGAAGAATGGCACGAGAGAGGAGAGGAAAACTGAACTTAGGTCTATGGCGATGGCATAGATAAATTTAAATAAATATATTTATGAATATATAATTTAGTTTTAAGCAATTTTAGTGGAATGAGATTATAAAATATTATTTTGCCAAAATAAAAAATTTGTAGATTTTGCCTTATAAAAATAAATTGTACTAGATTTTAAAAGATTTCGTAAATTTGTATAACGAACGGACTAATAAGATTTTTTAAAAAAAAATTTGACAATCAAGATTTGTAATTTGTATTTGGAGGGTTCTTAAATCGGAGGATTTTTTCCTCAAAAAAGAAAAAACTCAGATTATTAAAGTGTGTTTAATTTGTAAAATGGACTTGGAATTTTTTTTTTACTCTAATTGATTTAGAAATAGGTTATGGGATTAGACGAACAATTAATAAGGGGTTGGATAATAAGGTTTAATTGGTCATTTGGTCTACTAACAAACTTTTTTATTTTATTTTGGTCTCATGACTTTTAAAACTTCCCTCAAGTTCACCTCTGTTTGTTAGAGTCGTTCTTTATGTCAATTTATTAAAACTACTGTTAGAGTGCACACGGGGCAAATCCGACGTGGCACATAGAAACGATGCGTTTTTTTAGGTACCCATAATTAAGGTCCTTCTTCATTCCTTTGTTCCTCTTCTCTTTGAAACCATCCTTCATCTTCTCTCTTCTTCTAAATCCCCGTCCTTTTCCTTCAATTCCTTTCATCTTTGATACATTCTTCTTCTATTCGTTCTTCTTAGTAATCGATTCTCCATTCTTCTTCATTCCTCTTCAAATCTAAGAAATGGCAAAAACTAAAACAAAATTGTGGCAAATGGGTCAATCAGTTGGGTCTGTTGGTTCGAATCTAAGAAGAAGAACAATCACGTAATGTAGGTGTGGGGAAGAAAGTGTAATTTGTGCTGTCACTAATATTACAAATCCCAATTGTGGAAAAAATTATGGGGGTGGTAGAAACTATGAAAATCAATTTGATAAAGGTGGTAGTTTTTTAAGTTAATTGATGAAGATGTAGATGATGAGAGGAATTTGAAGATTGTAAAGCTTCACAAAAAATCTGAAGTTGAAGAATGGTTGAAGATTTCTACGATTTTCGGATTAACGTGTTTTGGGGTTTGCCTGATTTTAAGGACAATACTACTCTGCAATATTAGTGCCACATGGAGTCATATGTATTTGAAATATGATGATTGTAATAGATGATGTTGTGTAGTTTGATTTGTAATAGATGATGTTGTGTAATTTGATTTAAACTGTCTTAATGTAACTTGTTTTGGAAAAAGTACTATTATTATGAAATGAATGATAGAAGTTGCCAATTTTCAATTTATAGATGTGTCTAACCTCGTTGGATTAATGTTAAGTAATGTTGTTTGAAGTCTTCTTCTTAGGATAAACAAAGATGTGCAAATTAATTGTTAAATTTAAATGCATAAAAGGTATATAATCACAAATTTGTCAATGAAGAGCGGATCTAATTACAACATAGTCTATAATGTAATTTTTTTTTTGTATAATACTAATCGATAGCGCCTCATTGGTAAGTGCTACAAGATCTCGTACATTAAAACCCAGAGTTGTGGACCCGCATCCATTAGTATCGAACATTTTCTTTTTCTAAGTGAAAACCTCGCGTACGAGCAAGACTGGAAAAGTCTTTCTCTGTTGTGGAACAAGAAACCTTCATATTTAAATACACGTGTTTAATTTATTCGGAGCTCTTAGAGCGGGATCCACTTTTTGGGGAATATGAGTTGAAGCAATAATAAGAACATTTATAGTAGAAGTTTTTTAGAATCCCTGGAAAGAGTTCACTAATAGACCCAGGGATAAGTCATTTGACTCATTCCCATCCAGATCATGAATGTTCGGAATCGAAATTATGCAAGGAGACATTGCTTTTGCTAATTCGAATTGAAGCGTGAGAAAAAATCAGTCTATTTCTGGTATGATATCCTCAGGTATCGGATCCTCCATGTTGGAAAAAAATGTGTTTAACATTACCCTTTAAGAGTTTTGATGATAACATGGTATTAAGAATTGTCAATTGGATACGCTAATATTTGTTCAAGTGTGCAGGACCATGTACAAGTTTAAGTATAGTTTATAGGGTCTGGAAGAACAAATTAAGAGCTATGGAATCAACAAAAAGGAAGTTTGAAGCATCTGAAGAAAAGTGATTCTGAAGTTAAGTGCTCCTGAAGTGATGACGTCATCAGAAGCAAGTTGAACAGAAGCACTGATGAGTTAAACCGCAAGTGCACGGTTCTACCGAAGTAGTAAAAAGAGAGTATCGTTCCAACAGGGAGTTGTTTAAATTAACTAACTTTTAGAAGATGATTAGAAGAAAGTTCAGTTGTAAAGATTGAGTTTTTAAAAGAATAGTAAAAAGCGTCTTGGGATTATTGGTTCATCATAATAACAAACCCTTCACAAACAAACCATAAACCTAAACTTTATATTTGACCTACTTTCTAAAGACAAGTTTCTCTTGAGCGTATCAAAGCTTCTTTCGAAGTCAATGAGTGTGTTCCTCTAGCAATCACGCCTATTCTCATGGTTGATTGCTCTTAGAATCCTTGAAGAATGAAACTTTATATGTCTCAAGGTTTGCTAGACTATTCTCATGTTTCACAACCCTTGCCTAATTTCACTTGTTCCAATATCAAAGCTCCGCTGTCGCATTATGAATTGATATTTGAGATGATGAATTAACAAATACTAACCCTCTGTTGTCGCATTATGAGTTTGATATTTGTTAATGTTGGAACAAAGGGTGTTTCTCAAAATCACCTCTTGAGTTTTGATGATAACAAGGTATTAAAAATTATCAATTGGATATGCTAAACATTTGTTCAAGTGTACAGGATCCAAATCAAAGTACTATTC
>Ga0228710_1002915_pt1 | contig 27196 bp, 12 predicted proteins | sample MedpolnodulmetaG_FD_177995 | JGI IMG/M metagenome (GOLD analysis project Ga0228710, IMG submission 177995) | Root nodule microbial communities from Medicago polymorpha collected in Santa Monica, California, United States - pink nodules | ecosystem: Host-associated > Plants > Roots > Nodule... | reverse complement strand
AAAAAACCCTGCCATAAATGAATAAAATAATGTTTCCATTTATTCATCAAAAAATGCGAATTCTTTGAAGCCAGAATGCATTTTCCTTGATATCTAACAAGGAATGTTAAAGTATATGAAAAATCCTTAGCAAAAACTTCTACAAGATGTTCTCTTTTTGCATAAAAAAAAAAATTCGTTCAAAAAAATGCTAAAAGATTTTAATCGTAAATGAGAAGATTTATTACTTAGAAAAAGGAAGATAGATTCATATTCACATACATCAAAATTAAAGAGTAACAAGAATAATCTCGGATTATTTTTTGAAAAAGTAGAAATCGAGTTTTTGGTAGTAATAAAACTATTCCAATTACTAAAATTATAAAGAAACAATCATAATAAATGAAAAAAAGGGGCATCTTTCACCCACTATCGGAGGATTTGAACTAAAATTTCCAGATGGATAGGATATGGTATTCGTATATCTGACACATAATTGAAATATGTAAATTTATCCTCTAAAAAGGGAAAAATGGAATGAATTGATCACAAATTTTTATAAGATTTTATGATTTCTGCCTCCTCTATGGGCCTGATTTATGATTACTTAGGCAGTAAGTAATATGGGTATTTATGTATTTAGGCCGAGCTCGAGAGGCTTCTAGAAGCTAGCTTAAGGCGGCGCCCTGGGAGGGGCGCGCCTTAGGCCTTAGAGCCTTTTTGGAGTGCGCTAAGGCCTCTGAGAAGGTCTAAATGCCCTTTTAGAGGTTCCTTAGGTCCTTAGGAATATATTGATGGCCACAACCCCCAAGCACGAGTCTTGGAACAAGGCGAAGTGATTAATTTACTTTAAAATTTTGCTATGATTTGCTTATATTTTCATGTGCGTCTTCGGATGCTATCATCCGAATTTCGAGAGCCCCTCCAGGGCGATTCTACTTTGTTTCATAGCCCCCAGGAGAGTGCATCCTTGATTTTGATTTGATCTATGTGTCAGTAGGTTGATCGTTCACAGCCCCCGAAGCACGAGTCTTGGGACAAGGCGAAACGGTTTGTCAAGGTCTAGAGAGTTAAGGAGTTAATGGCGAGTTATTGTACATGTTTACGAGGTGAGTTATTTGTTCTTTTTCCTACCATGTGTCTTCAATTGTGTAGAGGGTAAGCATTTTTTTCGAGGGGACTTTAACTGTTGTTGTCCTATAAATTCGCAAACCCTTCATTTTCTTCCTTTCTTCATTTGCACTTCCTCATTTTTCGCATTTTAGCTCTACTTTTTAGGGATGGTTCTGATTAGAGAGTGTGACGATACAGGTAGGGTACAGGCCCCCAAGCACTAGTCTTGGGACAAGGCGGAGTCATTTATTATAATATTGCTCTTTTGATACTAGAAAGTGGGCCATATCTGCATTTTGCATGTTCTTCGGTGAGTTCATGAGTGTATGGTATGGGCAAGCCCTTTTTGGCGATATAGTACTCTGTAACTTGGGCGAGACCTTTTTGGCATTGTAGTACTCTGCACTTCATTGTTGAAGTAATTTATCGAGGCGAGTTGCACATGGCATCCTAAGTATTTGTAATTTTTATTTTGGATGTAACTTAAAACGGGCGAGTCCTTCTTGATATTTTGTATTTTAGTATTTCTTTGTCTCCTATTCGTGCTGCAATTTTATTTTTAATCATTGTAGTGTTGTGCTCTATTTTGCTTCGATTTGTCGATTTGTTTGTCAATGGTATCTATGATTCGGTTTACTTTGGGCAATCACAATGTCGTTTCTGGTTAATTATTGTCTCCTTCGAAGTTTGTCCTTTATTTAACTTCGTGGTGCGTTTATATAAATGATGCCTGCTCTTTTTTGTTGAGGAAACATGGTTGTTTTTGTGACTGTAGTTTCAGTAATTTTTCGGTGACTGTTGGCGATTATCTTTTGATAACCATTGACGTTTTATGGCGTTGTGGAGAATATGTTGACGAGTTGAACTTTTCTATGGCATTGCATTGAATTTCAGAGCATAGGTTGTTTCTTTATAGACGTACATGGTGTGTAGAATTTTTGGAAGTTGCTCGTTTTGTTCAGAGCCTATTTAAGGTTGACATAGATAGTTGTTCAGAGCCTCAAAGGTTTGATAGGGCGTTCAGGGCCACGTAGGGTTGACACTTTCATTCAGAGCCTCTAGGGTTCACGTTAAAAACTGTTCGGAGCCTCGTAGGGTTAACAGGGCGTTCGGGGCCACATAGGGTTGATGCTTTCATTCAGAGCCTCATAGGGTTGACGTTAAAAATTGTTCAGAGTCTCATAGGATTGACATTAAAAACTGTTCATAGCCTCGTAGGGTTGACAAAGCGTTCAGGGCCATGTAGGGTTGACGCTTTCGTTCGGAGCCTCGTAGGGTTGACAATAAAAATGTTCAGAGCCTCGTAGGGTTGACAGGGCATTCAGGGCCACATAGGGTTGACACTTTCGTTCAGAGTCTCGTGGGGTTGACGTATTTTTATTAGTCGACGTTCAGAGCCCATTTGGTTAGGTTGATGTATTTTTTCGAGTCGACGTTCAAAGCCCACTGGTCGGGTTGACGTGTTTTACCGAGTCGACATTCAGAGCCCACTGGTCGGGTTGACGTATTTTTCCTAGTCGACGTTCAGAGCCCACTGGTCAGATTGACCTATTTTTCCTAGTCAACGTTCAAAGCCCACTGGTCGGGTAGACGTAAATTTTGGCGGCTTCTGTATAGATGCCTTTTATTCCTGCTAGAGTCAAATATAAAAGACAACAATAATTTCTGGAAAAAAAATAGGGTGCCTTGTTAAAAACCTGCAAAACAAACTTCAAAGGTCGAGAATGTTTAGGATAACTCCGCGTTTTATCTTCAAGCTCTTAATGGTGGGACTGTTGCTTTCTAAATTTCATTTTGGCGTGTTGCTTGATGAGTTCTTTCTTTTGTTTAATCTCGCCCTTGGCGGGATTGTTTGCCTCCGAAACTTGATTTATCTGAAATATAACAATACTTCCACCCTTCCAAAATAATCATAAAGAAAAGGCTTAATTGGCCCCTTAAGTATCAGGAAGTTGCGATTTTGGCCACCTAACAAAATAAAATACAATTCAACCCCCTAAATATTGCCCCTTTTACAATTTTGGCCCCCAAGGCCAATTTTGACCAAGTCAATGCTGACGTGGCCGCCACGTATGTAATTTTCTTATTTCTTATTTTTTATTTTATTTTTTAATTAAAAAATTAAAATAAAAAATAATTAATTTTATTTTTTAATAATTAAAAATATAAAAAATATATTTAGGGGGCCAAAAATTGGGGGCCAAAAATGCAAAAGGGGCAATACTTAGGGGACTGCATTGTATTTTATTTTTGTTAGGGGGCCAAAATCACAACTTCCTGAAACTTAAGGGATCAAAACTACTATTAAGCCGAAAGAAAAGAGTCTTAATCGTGGATGATCATTCTTTAGTTTGATCCTATCTATTTATAGTTATTCTCCTATTAATTCGCCCACATCTTCTATTTTTCTTCTTACTCTTGTTGGCATACTATGTTACATTATACTCTTGCTCTGAACTTGGAACTAGATCGCCTGCTAGATTATTTCCTCATGCTCCTATTAAATCGAGAATAACTTTCTTTCTTAATTATCTTGTGCTTTTAGTCATTCTTTTTCTTCTATTAGATTGGAACTAGCTAAGTCTTCTACTTCATTCTACCACTTCTCTTAAATCAGAGTTTGCTACTAACTCGCCCCCTTCATTCTTTTATTTTACGCTACTTCTCTTTCCCTTACTACCTTGAAATTAATTTGCTGGTTATCTTATTTTCTATGTTGTTATTTCCTCCTATGAAGTTGGAACTAGTTCTTCTACTCAAACTTATTCTCCTATGTGGGTCTAGCGCTAATAATCCATTATTTATGTTTTTACTAAACAGTTAGTTCAGTTCGCAAAGTAAATGGTACATGAAAGGGGTTCCCATGAAAGAGAGATGGATCACTTGGACCTCTCAAATACCAAGACTTTCCGCGCCAGAATCCCTCATATGTGACATTTTAACAATCCCACACTTTACTTCTGCCACGGGGTACCTAGAGTAGTCTTTCTCATATTAACTTGGTCCTATCTCTTGTGTTTTACTCACTATTCTTTCTTTATTTTCTTCAAATCAAACAATATATTTTCTCAAAATGTATTCGGCAATAAATTTTCTTCAAATCAAACAGTATATTTTCTCAAAACATATTAGGCAAGAAATTTTCTTCAAATCAAAAAGTGAAAATATATTGTCTCAAAATATATTAAATAAACATTTCATTCAGATCCAAAAGTATATATATCGTCTCCAAATCAAAAGGAGTAAATATATTGTCTCCAAATATTTTGAGCAAAAATTTTTCAAATCAAAAGGTATAAATATTCGCCCTATTTTTCTTATGCTCTTTTGTTCTCTTCTTTCTCACATTAAGTTGTGACTTAACTCATCTAGTTAAGCTGGAACTAACTCGTCCGTTATCTTAATTTTATTTCTCTTATATCCGCTCGCTCACCAGAATAAATACGAAATATTGTTACTGAAACAAGCCGGTCAGTTGATTGTCCAAATATTATGTATATGCATCACAATAATCATCATTAAAATTGAATTCTTGTAATAAGTAGACTTTCATAAAATCCACATGTTCGTCTTCATAAATTGATGTTGTTTCGCCAAGGCAATAATCAATATTAAGTTATCATAGCAAAGTTTATTCAAGAGCAAGAGTAATACCTCCAAGAGTGTTTCACTGCATCATTCAGAATCTACGACCTGGAGCAATAATGTTCTTAAATGATATTGATGCGGGTGAGTTCTACTTCACCAAGTCAACTCCTCATTAATCCTTATGCGGCTTTCGTTGAAGTTCTAGTCCCATCTTCTTTGTAGAATTCTCCTTACAAAGATATTACATTCATACTCGAACAAGGCATGTTATTGTCAAAACTCTATAATATCATAAATGCAGTTTATTTACGAAAATTTAGAGAAATAGAGCATATGATCCCCTTTGAATTAAAGCAAATTCGTGCCAAATAAATTTCAGATTTAAAGCAAGAAAGAAAAACTCAGAAACACACGTTGGAGCTAAATCAAATATATTCAGGATTTGTTTCAATCTAAAACTTAGAAAACACATTGGTTTATAATGATCACATATAGCGAAAAATAAATTCAGGTCTTAGATCAATTCGACCTGGAGAATGGACGATAATATTTGGAAACTAAGACTGGAAAAAAGGAGCCAACCTATGGTTAAAAAACCAATAGCGTTTAATATTTTGTTGATCCTTGTTATTTTATTTCATCTTTATTATATATGTTTGTAATATTAGAGCTCATAGCAAAAACCGATTAGAATGCTTGTTGTTCAATCAACTCTTCAAACAAAATTATTCCACTCTCATGTAATTATCGTATGTATTTAGACACATGAAAACAATATTTACTGGCGACGGTGGTTTGACCCGATGATGATGATAATTCAAAGTGAGTTAATTATACTTTTTTTTTTATCGAAGCAATAAAATATAAAAGTAGGAGAGGCCTGAACCAATACATCACAATCATATAGTGTAAAACCTATGAAAAGAGAAACCAGAGCTATCCCCATAAAGGGAATGACCTAAGGAACGAGGTGTCAAAGACAACCAATGTGCAGAAAATCTAGTCAAAAGTATGACCATTCTTGGCCAAACAATGACTAAAAGACTACTCTCTCTAAGAAAATTTGAACAAAAGTATTGGTATTCCCAGATAATCTGTTGCAAATAAACCAACTATTTTGTATCTGTCAAGGCGGCTTTGGAGGTACCCTTTTGGGCACGAGTCCTCATTCCGGCTGAGTTAAAACTAGAAGGCTTCACCTTGTTCACCTGTGTCTTCTTCTTTCTCTCTGCCTTAGCGCTTTCAGATAGACTTAGAAAGTCTTCCATCTCAAGCCTCTGGTCATGGCTGAGAGTGTCCTCCACCACCTCTTCTACCTCATCCCCTCAAAATTTGGAAAGAATCTTCACACTCTTAAGGGCTGCAGCAGAATGGAAGGAGGATTTGGAAGCAGGAACCAAGATTTGGCTTGAAGGGAGCTTGTCAGTTGTCAAACTATCATAGCTAGAAGTTATAGGTTGCGACATATGAGTAAGCATTGGAGTATCTACCCAGGCCTTTAACCTGTCTGGATTCACAACTCTCACAGAAGTAGCAGGTATGACAGAAACTCCCAACAACTCAGAAGGCAATGGTTGAACCAAAGTAGGGTCCTCATAAGAAGTGATGACCTTATCCTGCATAGATGAGGGTGAAGAATTGGTGGGGGAGGACAGCCTCCCAGCAATCTGCTCCACATGTTTCTCAGTGAGATCTACCATTAGCTCTAGGGACCTATTACCAGGAGCCTCTAAGCTAGTGTGATTCACTAGAGAAACCACTTCATCTGAGACAACCTTGGGGGAGTTTCGGGCTGCATCTTGCAAGCCAACTGAAACCTCCAATGTGTCCGGATCACCATGCAAAGCCTCACCAGTTGCATTCTCCACTTCAGAACCCAAAATATCAAATGAATTATGAATGTCAAGATTTTGGTCATCCAAATCATCTTGACTAGCCGAGCGGTTATGAGTAACAATAGCATCACTGATTATCAGAGTAAAGCTTTGTCTCGGAAAAACAGTATCATCAACAGCAGAAACATTCATATTAAATTCAGGAAGTGTAGTGTTACTAGTAGCTAAAGCTTGAGCAGATTGTACATTAATTCCAGGACCATTTGGCATATTAAGGATGCCATCAGCTTGCTTACCAGAAGTAGTTACTAGAGCACCTTTGGGAATCTGAGTTGTTGAAGTTTTTTGAGGGAACGTCTTCCTTTTGTGTTGGTCAGAATTATTTTTAGCCAGAGGTTACCAAATCGCTTGCACTGATGGATTGTGTGACCAAGAAACATGCAGTGAGTGCAAAATGAGGGTTGTCGTTCATATTGAACTTCAACTGAGAATGCATAGCCTACCCTTTCCACAATAATAGAGTCAAATAGCTTCCCGACATGTCCACATCAACCAATAATGGCGTAAATACTGAAGAGTCTAGATTTGGTTGCTTCATCAATAACTAACGGAGTACCATCCCCTGATGCTATTTCAAATAGAGTCTCATTGCGCCAATACTCCTGAGGTAAGTGCATTAGGCGTATCCATATTTGAGCGTGTGTTTGCTGTTGAGATTAAGAGTTAAAATCATGAGTCCAGCGAGAAAACCGCAGAATCCCAAGCTTTAGATTGATTACTCCCTGTGCCAAAATCCTTCTCATATCCTCAATGGAATTGAACATGAACTCAAAACATCCCCTTCCCAACGGTGATATAGACCAACTGCTTAAGTTTGGCCAAATGGTTTTCAATTTCAATCGCAAAGACTAAGTTGTCAATGGGGAATCATGCTTCTGAAGGGTAACTTGACCATGTAGATGTGTGCTACAATCCTTGATACCAGCTTCATAGTGTGCTTGTGAGAGCTAAATCCGAACAGAATCACCAATAATGGTTCGGGGGGAAGCTGTAGAACAAGAGGTTCATTCGAGATGGCCACCGCCTGTGCAAAGGTTTTCACCATATTCTCCAGCGCCGGCAGCTCCAACGGGGCCAGGAAAGGCCAAGGGCAAACCATGGTTTTGGATCAAATGAAGCAGCCCCAAACCACAGCAATCAGAAGAAAGCTAGGAAAGACAATCTCACCGGAGAGAAAGAGGACCAACAAAACAAAACCAGATAGCAGAGATTAAAAGAGAACAATATAGAAACCAAGAAAAGCATAGCAAAAAATGAACAGAAGAGCTTATCGGAGAAGTTGAATCTCACGGGCGAGTGACAAATCTAGAAGAGCCAGCACGGAAATGCTTCGATTCAGTAAAAAGAGCTTCAAAATCTAATAAAAGTGAAGAGAAATCATCTAAAACGAGACAAAAATCACCACCTACCGGAATGTCACTGGAAAAAGCTGTTGAGGTGAGAGAAGAGAGAGTTTCGATCCGACCAAAAGCTTCGATTCACGGGATAGAGCTTCATAGCTTTGTTATGGAGAAGAGAAATCGGCAAAAACGAACAGAAATCACCACCATAGCTCTACCAGAGTGTCTGATAAGTGCCAAAAAGTAGTTAATTTCATGTTACATTTAAGACACTTCTCTTACTTGTTTCACAAGTTATCTAGGGAAAAGCCGAGAGAAAAGTGATAATTGCCCTATTACGCTTCATTTATCTTACTCTACCCATTTGTGCAGGAACTGAACTTAAGACACCAAGCAAAGAAGTAAAACAAGAAAAAAAGTACAAAAAGGCAGAAAAATGAAGTTACTCGCCTCCAACTCGCAATGGCGAGTAGCAAAAGCAAGCAAAGGCAGGAAGGCATATTTACTCGCCTCCCAAGCGCCATGGTGAGCCCAGGGCGAACACAACTCGCCATGGCGAGCAACTCACTCGCGAGGCAAGTTAAGGCGGCTTAAATCCCCTCAGAGCTGACGTGGCACAAACCCATTGGTGAAGAAACCACTACTCGCCATGACGAGCGTTTCTACTCGCGAGGCGAGTTGAGACAGAACAGGCCATATAAAAGCCCATTTGTTCATTTCATGAGGGATATCATATCATATCAGACCAGATTATTAGAGGCCACTTTAGGAGAGAAACAAGGGAAAGACCAGAGAGAATCTAAAGAGCGAGGAGCACAAGGATTGAAGGAAGACACAAGATCAGTGAGACATCATGGCTTGGTTCCATTCCATCTCTTCTTTTTTCCCTGTAAGGTTACCATGACAATGAGTAACTAAACTCTTTTTGTTGGAATTAAATGTAGTTAACTCTATTAGTATGTATTCCCTTTGATTGGGATGTTGTGTGATTCTAATTTATCTTATGATATTGATATTATTCTTGCTTTCTATGTTTTGATCTTATGGATTTGAATTGTGATTGAAAAATACCTTTTGAATCTAGGTTAGAATAATCTTCTATCAATATTTTTGTTCTAGACATGGAACTTAGTTTGGTAATCACTTTGAATATTGGAACTTAAAGCTTTTGTATCATTGTATAGTTTGGGAAATCGACGATACAACGATACAATTGACTATTGAACCATTTAATAGTGTGAGACATCGACAATTAAACGATCCAATAGAAATCACGATATCATTTGGACACGAATGATGTTGTTGAGCAATACGTGATAATATCGATTGATAATTAGAATTCGCAACCCAAATCCGAGAATACATGCAAGTAGGTTGATGAAGTTTAATCCCAGTATACTTATTCCCCTGTTGACTCTCGTCCCATTTATAAATTCTTAGTTTGATAGTTTATGAAACAAAACCATCGGAAAACCCTAGCTTAGAATGATATCGATTGTTGAACAGCTTGGAATATCGCACCAGTTCCTATAGAGACGATAACAAAAAATACTTACTTTTGATACTACATCAAAATGTCGCCGAAAAAAGATGTTGCGGTGAGAGAAGAGAGAGTTCCGGCCATGTGTTACATATTTCAATGATTGTGCCCGTGAGTTAATTTTACATGAATACATGAATAGTAGAAAGACAAAACTTGTATCGATAGTTGATCTTCGTCGGCCATCGTCTTTTCGAGATCACCAGGAGGTTTTTGGTATTCGCCGGCTACCGTGTTTTAAGATCTGCGGTAGGTTTTTTAGGTTTATGAACGTGGTCTAGGTTAGTTTTACCTTTTCCTACAAACGGCGTCAACTGTACTTGTAAAAGTACAATATTGATATTAGGGTTAATATGTATTGGTCATGTCTTGAGAAGGCTCTCAAGGGTTGTATTTATAGCCCTCTTTAGACCTAATTTATGATTACTTAGGTAGTAAGTAATAGGGGTATTTATGTATTTAGGCCGAGCTCTAGAGGCTTCTAGAAGCTAGTTTAAGGCGGCGGCATGGGAGGAGCGTGCCTTGGCCTTAGAGCCCTTCTAGAGGGAGCTAAGGCCTCTGAGAGGGTCCAAATGCCCTTTTGGAGGTTTCTTAGGTCCTTAGGAATATATTGATGGTCCAATAATCGTATTACTTGGCTTCTATGTGCCAAAAATCAAATCCTTGCTCATTTTTGGTTATCTAAATATACAGAAATTTGATATTAGCTGATTCAACGATGGCCTTGTGTTATGGACATACCCCTCTGCACAATGTGCATGAGGCACTATCTTTTCCATTGATTTCCTTCTTTTCCTTGTACGATGTGCAAGCTCTCCTCATGCCTGATGTGCAGCTTCCATTAGCTAATTCATTAGTTTTCTTTATCGTAACGTCTCGGATGACTATACCCCAAGAGATCACTTGATGCATCTTGTCAAAAGTATAGTACAACAACAAAATGTTTTGGAGGGTGAATTCGGTCTGGTTTATAGTTCTTCAACACAATTCTTTAGCGAAATGCCAATGCTTCAACTTACTACAAACATGTTAATGCCGACTCACATGACTGCAAAATGACATTAAAAAGACTCCAAAATATTGCTATGAGAGGGTGTCATCAGCAACCTTATTGTCTAGGAAGATTGTGATGGTTACGATGTTAGTCTTCCCGAACGAGCTTCATGGTTTCTTCCAAGACCGAAATTTTTTTAACTCCGTGTTGACGTTAGTAGTATCAAAAAAATAATAATTAGTATAAAATTTTGGCAAAATTTTAGACTCAGTCAACTAAAGAATCAGTATCAAAATCAAATTTCCAATAAATTAGTATAAATAAAAACATGGTTGACGTTGGTACTATGCCGGCCTGCCTCTTTCCTTCTTCCATTGGATTTTTCTTGTTTTCCATTTACATTATTTAAGTAATTTCAATTCATGCAGTACAAAAAAATACTTTTTCAATTCATAGTAGCTACGATATTCTTTAGATTTGGTGTGTCTAGGTATCACGTGTTGGTGTCTAACACCGACACAACACCTACTTATACAATTACACATTAATTTGTTGCTTTTTAAATTATTATCGGTGTCGGCGTATTGGTGTCTTTGTTGTGTCCGGTATCCGTGTGTGCGTTTCATGACTACTAATAGAAATCTGACTTGATTTTTTAGCTCTAATACAACAAACTAAAGCGCATGACTCATTCTACATTTTCTTTTATAATAATGAATCATCCCTATAGTAACAGTTAGCATATCAAAATATATAGGATTACGTTTACGCCTACCTCTGACGCTTGCAGAATATAACAATTATTGTGTAGGTCAATTGATTACCGCCGGTAATTAAGCGGAGAAGTCGTGATAAATAGTACAATTATGAGAACTTGGATAAGTCACTTTTGGGTTCTATACCTTCAATTTTAGCTTCCATATGGTTGAACCAAGCTCACTTTTGTTTCTCTTCACACTTCATCTATTAGTAACAGGTACTTGTATAAAAATTAGATAAATCATAATCTTATTTAAGCACATTCAATGTCTAATATACCATTTTTCTGCAGTGGTAATTTCAAGGGAATTCACTATAGTTAACAATTGCAACTACACAGTGTGGCCAGCTTCATCTACTACCAGTGAAAATGCGACACTCGCAACCACTGGATTCATTTTAAAACCTGGTGAGAATTCCACAATCACAGCACCTCCAGACTGGGCAGGGCGTTTCTGGGGACGGACTCTATGTACAACGAATTCCATCTCCAGAAACTTCTCCTGCGTCACAGGTGACTGTGGATCCGGCAAAGTAGCATGTGATGGCCGCAGTGGATCGTCACCTATGACAATAGCTGAATTCTCTTTGGACAGTGTTAACAATCAAGATTTTTATGACATCAGCTTAGTAGACGGTTATAACATCCCAATAGAAGTGATTCCGTTAGGTGGTTCTGGAAAGTGTAACAGCACGGGTTGTCCTACCGATTTGAACGCGGTGTGTCCAACGGAGTTGAAAGTAACGAACAATGGGACAGTTGTGGCGTGTCATGGTCCTTGTGCTGCTTTTAATTTGCAGTTTTTCTGTTGTGTTGGGAATCATTCAACTCCAAATACTTGTGAGCCGAGTGTGTATGCTCAGATATTCAAGACGACTTGCCCTCAAGCCTATAGCTATGTGTATGATAATAAGACCAGCACGTTCGCTTGTTCAGCTACCGATTACCATGTCGTCTTTTGTCCTGCCACCAATAATGACAGGTTAGATTGGTTATGATTATCTTACTATACATAATCTCTGATGACAAAATACTAACAAATGTACTAGTCTGTCGACAAATAGTAATATTTATAAAAGATTAATCTCCACGGAGATTGTTTAGCTTCTACTCAATTATTGCGATTTTGATTTGAGTACTTGTAATAAAGGTGGAGGTTTGGGCTTGGCAAATTGGTTAGTTTAGTTTTCTTAAGAGTTAGACAAAGAAAGCGACTAGGTCACGGTAGATTTCCTTTTCTGAATTGTTTGGGTGACTGCAAACTATGAATACAGTGTTGTCGATTACTTTATTTTAAGACATTTGAACAAAATAGTTAGACCAAGGTCTTAGTCACTCCCCCCTAATGTCTCAATGAATCCCATAACCCATGAAAATTTAAGAACACTTAAGTAAGTAACAACTATCGTTAGTTTATGTATAAATCTAATCAATAGTAGAACGATTATCATAAGTCCAGCCGACAAAGTTAGGGTTAGTATTCATTGTGATGTAGATCAATTTATGGACATCCGTAGATGCAGAAGAAAAAAAATTAAGAACAATATTAACCGAAAGAAATAGCAAAGTATTTGACTGAAATTCATAGCATAATTTAAAGTTACATAATTAGACAACTACAAAGAATTTCCTCTTTCATGCCTAACCTAGAGAGGATTAACTACCCATAGTTTTCCACAAACTACATGTTTCAATTATAAAAAAAATATGCACGAGATGTACACAGAGGACAAAGACTTACACCCTCCAGTCACTATTATAAGCAAAAATCACTATTTTAGATTCATTTATTAAATGATATATGTGAACTATAATAAAGACCATATACATTATTAATTGAATGAATCTAAAATATAAATTTTTGCTTATAATAGTGACCGAAAGGTGTACAATCAGAAGCCAAATAGGCTAACACCAAAAGGAGATAATAGGGAAGAAAAAAAACAATTACAACCACCAATAAACCACCCTTGGGCAGGAAATCATCCTACCTCGTGCATCAAGGTCGTTCCTATGCATTTGAAAATTCGGTTCTCAATCAAAAATAAACCTCTAATAAAATAAAAAATTTATTTTTTTAAAAGGGTCTATCTAAATTGAAAATAAGATTTGTAAAAATAAAAAAATAGTCAATAATATAACTAACACAAAAAGGATTAATATTCTGATCAATAAAATAAAATAAAAATACAACTTCAAGCCAATATCTTTATCAATCTTCTAGGTTGTTATTTTCCCTAGTTTAATTTGCATATATGCAAAAATAAAAAGGTTTATAATGTTTTATTTGAGGGAATAATTATAATGTTAAATTACATATTGAGTCCCCTTTAACTAATTATGAGGTTTCATGTTGGTATGTTGATCTTCGCTTCAATTTGGTCTCATAACTCACCTCTTTCAACCAAATAAATCCATTTCATTCCGTTAACATTCATCCCCTTCATCATTAAACCCAGAAAAAATCAAAACCAAATCCAAAACCAACAACACAACATTAACAAACTAACCCTGGTTCTACTTCAGTCTTTCAATCTCTCTTGTAACCCTCTTCTTTTTTGTCACCACAACAATGGTTTCTCACCTTACCCACCACTCTCCGTCAACACTACTCCAATGGCCGCACCGTCAAAGTCAAAATTCACCCCAACCAACAACCCATCCATCTCTTCACCTTCCAACTCACTCCCACCACTCCCACATCTTCCAAAACCGTTCTCATTCTTTATGGTCAAGCTCTCAGTTCTTATTCTTATCGTAATCTCATTCAATCTCTTAGCACACAAGGTGTTTGTGTTATTGCCATCGACCTTCCGGGAAGCGAACTTTCAGATAAAAATTTAAAAAACAATGGATATAGTTTTTCAAATTTAACATTCATTAATTACTATGTTCATTGTGGAATTTTATGCAGCTTAGAATCATTGGATCAAGGTGTGCGTGTGAGTGTTGGTGAGTCACTTACTGCTGGAAATGAGACAACTCGATGGCTCTCTCCTTCAGGAGATTTTGCATTTGGATTTTACCAACTTCCTGATGATCTTTTCTTGCTAGCTATATGGTATGACAAGATACAAGATGATGCCATCATTTGGTATGCAAATGGAGACAACCCTGCTCCCAAGGGATCAAGATTGGTATTGAATGATTCTCATGGTTTGGTGCTCACAAACCCTCGAGGTTTAGAGTTATGGAGATCCGATTTCACAGGTACAATTTCTAATGGTCTAATGAATGATGATGGAAACTTTCAATTGCGAGACAAAAATAATGTGACAATATGGGACAGTTTCAGTCATCCTACGGATACATTAGTTCCTAATCAAGTAATGGAGTTAAATGGGAATCTTTTTTCACGGCAAGGAGCGTTAAACTTCTCACACGGAAGGTTCAAATTTCATCTACAAGAGGATGGAAATCTTGTACTTAACGTTATAAATTTGCCAAGCAACTATAGTTATGATCCTTATTACAAATCTCGCACAAGTGATGCTGAGAATCAAACAAATGCTGGCCAACGTTTGATATTTGACAAATCAGGTTTCTTATACATAGAGAAAATAGGAGGGGATAACTTTTCTATTAGCAACCTGAATGTGAGATTCTCAACTGATGAGTTCTACTACAAAGCAACAATTAATTATGATGGAGTTTTCACCATATCAGTTTACCCTAAAGATCCAAAAAGAGGACAAAGTTGGGTCATTGCAAAGACTATACCAGAAAACATATGTTTGTATTCTACATTCCGAGGTGAAGGTGTATGTGGGTTTAATAGCATTTGCACCATTACAAATGACCAAAGGCCAAATTGTACCTGCCCAGACGAATATTCTCCGATTGATTCAAATAACATGTATGCTGGTTGCATACCAAATTTTCAAGTTATTTGTCAAGCAGGTGGGAATTTGGGTCCACAAGATAATCTATATACAATGAAGGATTTACCAAATACTGATTGGCCTGCATCTGACTATGAATATATAATTCCATCTAATTTACAAGAATGTAAGGGATCATGTTTGCAAGATTGCTTATGTGTTTTGGTTCATTTTGACCAAGGTTCTTGTTGGAAAAAGAAGCTCCCGCTATCTTATGGCAGAAATGATCCGGCGGTAAAAGGTATTTCTATCATGAAATTGATGAAAAGTGATCAGTTGTCCTCCTTGTCAAAAGAGAAGAAAGATCATGATACTTTGGTCATTGTGATTTCAGTTCTTTTGGGAAGCTCTCTGTTTGTCATTTTAACATTGCTCGGGGTGATATTTTTTGGGTTCCCCTACAACTGGAAGAAGATCAAAAGTGGTAGAAACAACGAAAGTTTTGTTGACAATAACTTGCGCAGGTTTAGCTTCAAAGAAATTGTTGAAGCAACAAGAAACTTTAAAGAAGAATTAGGAAGAGGGTCTTGTAGCATTGTCTACAAAGGAACAATAGAGATGATGATTAATGTGGCAGTTAAGAAACTAGATAAGTTGATCCAAGATAGTGATAAGGAATTTAAGACTGAAATGAGTGTGATAGGCCAAACTCTTCATAGGAATCTTGTACGTCTTCTTGGATATTGCAATGAGGGACAACATCGCATTTTGGTATACGAGTTCATGAGTAATGGCACTTTAGCGAGCTTTCTTTTCACCCCATTAAAACCAGATTGGAACCAACGAGTCCACATTATCCTGGGGATTGCAAGAGGTATTGTTTACTTGCATGAGGGATGTTGCACCCAAATCATCCATTGTGATATAAAGCCACAAAATATACTTCTAGATGATCAATACACTGCAAGGATTTCAGATTTTGGATTATCAAAGCTATTGTTGATTAATCAAAGCCACACTGAAACTGGAATTAGAGGAACAAAAGGGTATGTTGCACCAGATTGGTTTAGGAGTGCACCAATCACTTCAAAGGTTGATATTTATAGTTTTGGTGTATTGTTGTTAGAGATAATTTGTTGTAGGAAAAATGTAGAGAGAGAAATTTTTACTGAAGAAAAAGGGATTTTAACTGATTGGGCTTATGATTGCTATAAGACTAAAAGACTTGACATTCTTCTCGAAAAAGATAACGAGGCTGGCAATGACATGATGTGCTTGGAAAAGTTTGTCATGATTGCTATTTGGTGCATTCAAGATCCTTCTCTTAGGCCAACAATGAAGAATGTTTTACTGATGTTAGAAGGAATTGTTGAAGTTGCAGTTCCCCCAAGTCCCTATCTATATGGTTCTGTAAGTTGTAATTAATATTTGTTTCATTTGAGGGGATTTTAGCATTGTTTTCTGTTTTTATTTGAGGGGATGTTTTTATGAACAACGAGAAGATTATTGCATTGTACCTGCACAACAATTAGAACCTATGTTTTGCTTTTCCCCTACTGATCCAAACATATTAAAAACATGTCTGTTATTGGGAACTAGTTGTCATGCTCCAATGGTCAGAAGCTTCCACTTTCACCAATCTTTTGAGTTGTAATCAATCAACTTTCTAAGCCATTTAATCAAGCAATGTTCACAAGAATTTCTAAAACCTTCATTTCCTAAAATGACATATTCAGCATCGAAAGGTGTATTCCAAACTATATCTAACATATAGCATATTCTAAATATAAAGCAAAATTCTGAGCTTTTTTGGCAAATCTTTTTATATTTCACGAATAGCGAATAATCAATAAGATATTTTGACAGAGTCGCACTTTAGATAGCCAACAATTATAAAAAAAATATGAAAATGAAAATTTTACAATGTATTTAAGTGCAATATATATGGAAGAAAAAAAAATTCTCTTTCCTTCATAATTAGTAAGGAGACAAATATGGTATGCCTAAGTGAAATTTGTATGATGTTCAAGGAAGGAAAGTTTTTGAACAGAGGATCTCAACAATTTGTTGTACAAGTGTATGGAATGATTTGGAAATTTAAAATAGAATAGTTTTTCAAAATACACCATAGTATATGGAAAAATCGATAGATGAAATGAAGATTCTACAATGGTGTCTTGGGTTAATCTAAGTCGTCGTTGGAAATCGACACTAAAATTATCTGCTCAAATTGATTAATTCTGCATTCTGTAGCTGCATTTATCGGTTGGATGGAAGTTGCTGATACAAGTTGCTGCAACATCATATATGGGGAGATTACTTGTAAATCTTGTACAAAAAGATCCATAAATCTATTTTACAGATTGACTTAACACAGTAATGGATATAGCTACTTAAAATTTAATTCCATAGAATCAGTGACTTCTCAAAATAAAACATACTTAGCAATAGAGGAACACATGTTTCATTAGTTACATTCTTTCTCTGTACATTATTGACAATGTATTGCAAACTATTCTTTCACAACAAACAAGTTAGCAACCTAGCAATGCAATGTTGTCCAATTAATGGCAAGCTCCACATTCACTATGAAATATGCTCACCAAAAACGATGGAATGTGCCTAGAAAATTAAATGTAGACATAGTGTGATGTAATATATTTTTAAAATATAATTTAAGATGAGGTACGTCAAATATGCAGAAACACCAATATCAATCCTGTACTTAACAACATAATAGTATTGTTCATCAAAACATAGTTTCCATCAACATGAGCAACATAATAGCACAAATAAATCTACGTAGGTTGGAAGAAACCGCCTGAAGGTTGGATTAAACTCAATAGTGATGGTGCTTGCAAAGGAAGTGGAGAATATTCAGTTTGTGGTGGCCTCTTTCGCGACACTGAAGGGAGATGGTTAAAAGGCTACATTCGAAAGATTGGAGTTTGTGATGCACTTCATACTGAAATGTGGGGCATGTATCTTGGTTTGGAGATGGCTTGGCGAGAGCACATTCCGCAACTCATTGTTGAAAGTGATTCTAAAATCTTGATTGACATGATTACAGAAAACTGCAAGTTTAGTGGCTCAGTTCCCATATTGGTGCAACGCATTCGAAAACTCCTGGCTTTGGATTGGCGAGTCCAATTTCGTCATACTTGGAGGGAGGGTAATCGATGTGCTGATTGGTTGGCTAACTTTAGCTTTTCTCTAGACTCTTTTAATTGTATCATAATGGAGAATCCCTCCGGTAAGCTCCGTAGACTTCTTTTTGATGACATCTCTGGCGCTTCTATGCCTAAGAATGTTCGGCTACCTTCTTAGTTTTCTTTTGGACCTTTGGCCCTCTTTTGTAACCAAAAAAAAAAAAATCCTAATAGCTAAAATCAATATCAACAAAGTATTCTTCATAATTTGAATTAGGTTTTCAACTTGAATTTTCTGAGTTTTAATTTTATTAGTTGATGAGTCACAATTTTTACAACATTTGAATTACTTTTAACTTTCTTAGCTAATGCATAGGGACACTAGTTAGAATGACTTTTTTATAGTGAATTTTTGTTTTGCTTTTTCACTTATTACCACAGCGAAAATCGAAGAGTTATATGGACATTGTGACCTTTCGTTTTCTTGAAGTTTCTTTTGCCACCGTATAGCATCAATAATACTTTCGCCCTTTGCAAAAGTCTTCTAAAGTCCAAGGGTATTTAACAACAAAACTGGAGTATCATATGAATGAGCATTTTTCTTTAATATAAAATGTTGAGGGTCTCGTTGACGATTTTCTTCGGACACTCTTTAGTAGATTAAATTTTAGAAACTATTCCTAAAAAAGTTAAAATTACAAATTCTAACGAATTGAATATACAAATTTTCTTAAATAATAATTATTAAACATTTTTAAATAATACTTCACGACATTCGTTATTATTTCTCAAATGTAAATAATTAGTTGTTAGACCGTAATATTTAGGCTAAAGTGCACTTTTCTTTCACCCCTTAAGTTTTAAAAAGTTGTGATTTTTGCCCCCTATGAAAAAAATTGACAAAAGCAACCCTATGTTTAGGGAAATATGCTCTTTTGACCCCCTAACATAAGGGAAATATGATCTTTTGACCCCTTATCTTCTCAAAAAGTTGCGATTATTATAATTTTTTTAATAGAGGGTCAAAATCGTAACATTTTAAAACTTAAGAGTCGAAAAATGCAGTTTAGCCTAATATTTAATTATTGGTTTGGGTTTGAGTTCAAACCTTCAACTATTTATTCTTTAATTCAAATCAATTGAACTATCCAACATACTTTAATGTTGAGCATTTTTCTAATCAATTTTAACATGTTAAAAAATTTACACTATACATTTGTGTATGACTATTACACATTTTAAAACGTTGTTATTGTACTTTACCTTTTCAAAATCAGTTGAAGCCACAATTTTTTACACAAAAGCAGGACGATTAGTGTGAATCTTTTACTTAAGCTTCCATCTTCATTTTCATTTTCATTTTAATTTCATTCCAGCTATCTCTCTCCAAAATGTACGTGAGCTTCCATCTTCTTAGGCCAACATCAGTTTTTCCATTTTTGTTAGTAACCCTTCATCTTTTGTTACCAGGTAATCTCTTTTTTTCGACAGTAAGGTAATTTTATTTTTTATAAATCATATGATATTACTTGTCCAGAATTAAATCAATATTTTTTACTCAATTTTAATTAAATCATGTTGTTTCCTGTTGCAGGGGCCAATTCAGCAGTGTTCACACTAATTAACAAGTGCAGCTACGCAGTGTGGCCAGCTGCTCTTACTACAAGCACAAACACAACTCTCTCAACCACCGGCTTAATTTTAAAGTCGGGAAAGACGTCCATTGTTACCGCACCAGACACCTGGTCTGGCCACTTTTGGGGCCGGACTGATTGCAACATAGACTCTGTCACCGGAAAATTTTCATGTGTCACTGGCAACTGTCGGTCGGGGAAGTTAGCCTGTAATGGCAAGGGACCCGAACAGCCTACCACGCTGGCACAATTTAGTTTATCCGGTGAAGGTGGACTTGATTTTTATAACGTCAGCGTGGTAGATGGTTTCAACGTCCCCATTTTGGTGGTTCCTGTTGGTGGTTCTGGCGAGAATTGTAGCAGCACTGGTTGTCCTGTGGATCTTAATAACGAGTGTCCCACGGATCTTAGGGTCTACAACAAAAGTAAAGTGGTGGCGTGCCAAGGTGCTTGTTCTGCATTAAAATTGAAGCTTTTTTGCTGCGTTGGAAAATATTCATCTCCGGAAACTTGTCAGCTAAGTTCTTACTCTCTTGTGTTCAAGAGAGCTTGTCCTGATGCTTATAGCTATCCTTACGATTATGGGACGAAAACATTTAGTTGTTCATCTGAAAATTATGACATTATATTTTGTCCATTTTCCAAAAAGAAAACTCTTTTAGATCATACTCTATTTCGTCCTTTTGTAATATTGATATCAGTGAGTGTTGTAATTGGATTTGTAATAAAATGTATTTGTTATCCCTCAAAACGACATGACACAACTGTAATCGTAAGGTCTGCCCGGCCTATGCTGGTTTATTATTGAGAATCTTTAACAAGAACATTGTAAAGATGAAAATCAATTCTAGTTTAATATTGATTTGAGTATATTTGTTGATGAGTATATACAAGTCAATCTTTCTTCTATTACTCCGTCATCTCTTAATAAGGTGAGTCTTTTATAAAAAAAATATTGTCCTAAAATAACCGACTCATTTCATTTTTCAATGTAATATACTAATATTAATTACTTTTTTTTTCAATTATAACTCTACTTAATATTATTTTCATCACTCTCAATTCAATATATTCTACTTTGCATTTATGATAATGGTAAATACACCAATACATATCAAGAGCACTTAAAAGCATTTTTCTCTCTCATTCGCTAATACATTTTTCTTAATAAGTGTGAAATGAGCAAAATGCTCATTTAAATTGGGACGGAGGGAGTAGTAAAAAAGGAATAATTTATATTCGATCTAAAAAAGGAATAATTTATGAAACTAAAGAAATAGGAATGCGTATTAAGTAGAGAGAAGTAGAGAAGGAGAAAGAAAAGGAAGAGAGATGATTATGTTATTATCTTGTTGTGTATAATTAGGTTACATATGAGCTATATTTATAGAGAAATACAATGACTTGGGGAGCAAGCACAATATGCCCCCAATAAGCTAATAATATAACCCAATAACTCAATTGTTATATGGACATCCACTTAAAATATTCATAACACTCCTTCTTGAATGTCCATCAAGGATATGCCTCATTAAAACCTTACTAGAGAAAAACCTGGAGGGAAAAAATCTAGTGTAGGAAAAAGAGTACAACATCCTTTTGTGTGATAATATGCCGCGTTAAAAACCTTACTAGGAAAACTCAATGGGATAAAACCACGGTTAAGGGAAAAAGAGTGCAGAACACATTTATGTTTCTCCCTCATAAAGACAATCGTATATGAGACAAAGAAAGTCAATTATTCTTCTATTCTAGTTACTTAAAAGCTTTACTTGGCGGTGACTTTGAAGAGAGATCTAATTTACCTCCATACCCTTCTCCAAATGAGAAGTGCTTGAGATATTATCTTCATATTGAGTTGTTGAAAGAACATTCTCCAACTCCTTGATCATGTTGTTTCTCTAAGGTGCAAAATGTATGTTTGACTTTGTTCTGATATCTGTATTTACTAATATTGACAACAAAATATCACAATACATATAATTAACAAAATACATTAAAATGGACATATGATGTCATTTCTTAAATATCTCACGAAAATTAACTCTTTCAGAGAGTTTCATATACTCATCACTATCACGTGAGTCATACAACTATATTGCAACACATCTTTCATATAAATTGAATCTTTCATGTGATACTAAACTTAATCAAGCAAGAAAGTTTTTGAATTCACTTCAGGTGAATATGTCTCATAAACTTAAATGACAGACATATATCATCTCACTTCCAGTTAACATATCAAACTCTTTACATGTGTATTTTATCAATGTAATTCTCTTTAGCGCGAAAAATTGTATGTATCTAATTAACTCACATCTTCAAGTGTGCGGACTACAAGTCTAAAAAGTTTAGCTTTGCAAAGCAAGTTTGATTTCACAAGAATTGTCTCTTTCCATCTGCAGATATTTTCCTTTTTTTATAACCTTTTATAGATTTTAATTCATGATCCTCATTATTTTCAATCACATATAGCTCTATATTATATGCAAAAACATCATCAACGTTGACTTTCATTTTGGTTCCACCTCATTCCATTCATGACATAATTTATCGAGATCTCTTTATTTTTCATACATCTCGAGTACCTGGTTGGTTCTTCTGGGACTTAAAATCAATTATGTCGGATGACTCTTTTAGAGTTTACACATCCTTATTTGGGTTATCTTTCATTTTAGCTCCTTTTATTGTTTGAGGATTTTATATGTGGAACTGATTGGTCCATCATGCTTCATGCGCAGTTGGGACTCATTTGCAATAATCCGACTGGGACATCTATTTTGTTTGGACTTTGAAAACGAGTTATATTTTGAGGATCAAGATGAGACAATAATATTTCCTTTCAAATAATTCATTTGAACTTCAAGTTCACATTTTCAGCTACTTATTCTCTCCTCCTAATATTGGAAAAACTAATCAATCAATTAATAATCAGCCTACTGGGTTGTAAACAAGTTGGTTTAATACAATTTATAATAGATGAAGATTCATATCAAATAGATTTTCCAAATATTCTATCAAGATTTATCTAAGTGCATTATATTGGAGAAATTGTGATATACACAACACATCCAAAAAATTTACTTAGATAAGATATTTAGTTGTTAACCTAAATTATAAATTAAGGGGATGACTTACATATGGTAACTTGATGGCTTGATGCGAATCAATATATCAATATACATGATTGTTGATTCCCAAAGTAGAGTTTAGAAGGTATGGTCTTATAAGTATCAATCATACAATTAACTTTAGACGTCTAAAGAACGGATCTTCAAGTCCATTTTATGAGCATATGCTACAAGTTGTTTAATATCAATTTTAATTGATAATTATCAAATGCTTTATGAATAACTCATAAAACAAAACAAACTCTTGGTCAACTTAGTTGAGAAAACTTGTTCAAAGAGAACTTAGTTGAGAAAACAATTACAAAACTTCTAGTTGCGAGTTGACAACAAACATACATGTGATCATATAGTTGGTGCAGCTACGAAGTCATAAAATATCTAAGTGATCACATGATCGATGTATTGATTTACAATATCACCTGATATAAGTTCTATCAAATTGTCATCTTTCTTTAAGAACCAATAACACACAAATATTTTTGGTTTGAAGAATCTTCTGGTTCTTTAATAAATGTCTATACATATCATAATAAATGTCTATTCGCATCAGATCCGAGAATAAATGTCCTGTGGATCTTAATAAGGAGTGTCCCATGAATCTTGGGGTCTACAACAAGAGTAAAGTGGTGGTGTGCCAAGGTGTTTGTTCTGCATTAAAATTGAAGCTTTTTTGTTGCGTTAAATATTCATCTCCGGTAACTTGCGAGTTAAGGTCTTACTCTCTTGTGTTCAAGAGGGCTTGTCCTGATGCTTATAGCTATCCTTACGATTATGGGACGAAAACATTTAGTTATTCATCTGAAAGTTATGACATTATATTTTGTCCATTTTCCAAAAAGAAAACTCTTTTAGATACTCCATTTCGTTCTTTTGTAATATTGATATTAGTGAGTGTTGTAATTAGATTTGTGTTAAAATGTTATTGGTGTCCTGCACAACAACATGTTGACACAAATGTAATCGTAAGGCATGTACGGCCTATGGTGGTTTATTATTGAGAATCTTTACCAAGAACATTATAAAGATGAAAATCAGTTTTATTTTAATACTGATTTGAGTATATTTGTTGTTGAGTATACACACAAGTCAATCTTTCTTCTATTAGTAAAAAAGGAATATTTTATATTCGATCTAAAAAGGAAAAATTTATATTTGATTTAAAATAATGACATTTGAAGTATCAATTGCTAAACTAGAAGTTAGAATTTTAAAATTTTGGTTTTAGATAAAGTTGAGCTCTATGGTGGATCAACATGATAAATGCTTATAGTGGAAAAGTGCACGTCAAAATCACTTAAAATACCAACGACGGCCGATATCGTCCCTTACACGTAGAAGCTTAATTATAATTTTGTTCTCATGAGTGAGATACCGACTTGATTGGTGTTAGTTCTACAAAAACAGAAAAGGTAAAATGAGCTGAGTTTTTATACACTTGTATTCATTTTTTCCTAAAAAAAAGTTAACTACTTTCAATTAGCATGTCGTGTCTCACTCGTTAGAATGAGGAAGAATGAGTTTCTACTTATAGCACAAACTGGGAGTCGTCTGATCCACACTGGATGAAATTATGGCACATAGTAAAGATGTTATACATGATGTCAAGACAAGTGTGTTGTCAAGAACGATGTCAAGACTTCGTGATAACACAATTAATCAAACAATAGAAATGGACAAGAAATAAAAAGACACAAGTTGTTTGTTGACCCAGTTTGGTGCAACTTCACCTACGTCTGGAGGCTACCAAGCCAGGAAGGAAATTCACTAAGTAGTATCAATTCAAAGCATACATAAAAGCCCTTGGCCTACTAGCTTCTCACTTAATGACTACCCATGCAATTTCTATCTATGACTCTCCTAGTCCTAGATATGAGAACCTCCGCTCACTTCCTCTTAATCACAGATCCAGTGATCATCCTTTTAGTAATTAAAAAAATTGAGACACTCTCATAATCCTAAGAATCAACTCGTGCTTACAAACTTTGAGTGATTTCTAAGAATTACAACTCAACTACAAAGTCCAGCTCTATGCATCAACGTGATACAAGAGTGGCTCACAAATAACAAAGAACAGACTAAAACCATAAATGACACTTTTTGTATATGACGACTTCAGTGAATCAATTAGGTCTTGAGTCTTCCTTTATATAGCCTGATTGTAGAATGGGCTTGATGCACAAATTCGGCTAGTAAATAGTTGAATCACGAGATTCCAGCACAAATCTTCTGAAGTAGATCAGATGTTTTGTTAAATGTTGCAAAAACATACTTAAGTACTAAGCTAGGTATAAACGCCTATATGCTTCTAAAAATACGCTTCTTGGTCAACTCTTCACGCGAAATAAATCTTCAGAGAATATTTAGGAATCTTCACGTTTTAATTTGATCTCCAAGAAAGCGGAACAAGGCACGCTATGATGTCGTACCAACATGATAAAACATCTTGTATGACATCTTGCTAGAACTATTGTTTTAACAAAATGTAGCCAACACATGTCTACGAACCCAACACTAGAATATGACAATATTCAATTGTAATTCTATGAGTACAATTTCTTATATTCCTCAACGTCTTGCATCAAAGAGGCAAGATGGTTTCCATATTTGAGTTTAGAGTGCTTAGAGGAATTTGAGCTCTCCCACTATATAGAAGAATATGTATCCATTTGCACATATATGGTCTCTTTAAACCTCGTTGGTTGAGACTCCAGGTAGAGAGAAAAACTCCATACTTGTAAATTTTCTTCCACCACAATAACATGACACTTAGTCTCAATCTCAATCAAATTCTTCTCACATACATATGTTATCTCATCAATTACAACACCGAACTTAAAACTTATCAAATGAGGCTTGATTTTCTCTTCTTTCTTTATATGAGATCATTCACAATGGCTACTATGATGACCTTCCCCACAAAAATCACATCTCAAATTTAATCTTGTGATTTTTGTAATCCCAATGTGTTATCTTGCAAGATAGCAACTACTTTCCATACATCAGGATAATGATCTCTTTTGAATTAATTTGGCAAATCATGTCTATCATTGCTACAAAATTTGGATAAACTTTTTAGCAGCAAAGAACAATAAAATAAATGTGAAGAGCATAAATAAAGAAAAATCAAATTTTTTCAATATATATACAAAAATATAAATGACAGAAATCTTAAAAAAATAATGAAATTTCCTCGTTGAAATGATTCAACAACTCCCAACAATTGCGCCAAAAGCATGATATAATCTTAGCAAGTGTACTAAAAACACATCAAAGTAATAAAATTTATTAGATTTGCCTCCATATGAATTGTTTTAATTTCTACTTGGCAATATCGTTGTTATCAAGGATGTGTTAAAATGGGGGGTTGCACTGGACAATTGGTTTGGTGTTCAAAATCATAAACTAAACATATATTAATTATACAAAATGATAATAAATTTATAGGAAATGTGATAAAGTATTTTGAATCCTCTGTCTCTCGTTGTTCAGTAAATACACTTATCTTCTACAATTACTCTTCTAATTTTACGATAAAATAACAAAATAGTTCTAATCAATCCTTTGACTAAGAGCTCTCTTCTAAAGCTACAACACCTAAACTCTTATGTGATTCTGTAATCGTTGAAGGTTTTATATGAACGTTAACGTATATGTCATAACATAACAGTCATCTATCCTTAGATTGACTCGTTAGATTAACGAGACTTATTTGATCAAATTCAACAGCTAGTATCAGTAGTCAATTATTATTTAAAATCATTTTATATGAGATCAATATACAAAATTTAATAAGAACAAATAATTCGGAATAAAACCAGGATTTATAATTTTTTTAAAGAAAAACTAGTATTTAAAATTGAATTGAAGATAATTTGAAAACTATTCCTTCCTAGGACATCAACAAAATCAAGCTAGCCTTTAACAACCTGAATCTATAGGGTTTAGGGTTTAGGTCGTGTTTGTTGCATTTTTTTTAATATTTAAATATATTCTTAGGTTGAACCGGCTTAAAAAGTTATTTAACCGATCTCAAATTTAACTCCCTCAACATTGTTTAGTACCAACCAACTTAGGAGACCATCGTCAGAAGTTGAAGTAATCCTTGACGAAGAGACATTACGAGCATAGATTAAATTTGTATAGATATTTAATAATATTAAATCGGATTGAACCGGTGACTCGATTACTCCAAAAACTAAAATAATAACATATTTAAAATAAAAATAAATATCCAACAAACATAATTTCATAG
>Ga0228710_1002914_pt1 | contig 27200 bp, 13 predicted proteins | sample MedpolnodulmetaG_FD_177995 | JGI IMG/M metagenome (GOLD analysis project Ga0228710, IMG submission 177995) | Root nodule microbial communities from Medicago polymorpha collected in Santa Monica, California, United States - pink nodules | ecosystem: Host-associated > Plants > Roots > Nodule... | reverse complement strand
TTTGAAAAATAGATATTTATGTTGAGCTAATATAAAAGTAATAGAATTTTTTTAACGGAAATAATGGTTAGTTAACAAATTCAATTAAATTGACTAATAAATTAATTTAATTTGTAAAAAAAAAAACAAATTAATCAATCATAAATTATACTCCTTCAGTTTCTAAATATAAGCAAAATTGACTTTTTAGGCTCATTCATTTAATGATGTATGTGATTCATAATACAAACTATATACACCATTAAATTAATGAACCGAAAAAGTCAATTTTGCTTATATTTAAAAACGGAGGAAATATGTTGTTTTTATTTAAGGATATTTTTGTCTTTTCAAAATTTAGTAGGATCTCTTTCTTTTCTATCTCTCTCTTCTTTCTCATATAAACAACCCATCAAATCTACCATATTTCTCATCTATTTCTCTCTTCTCATACTCTCTCTCACTTATTTCTCTCTTCTCACTTTCTTCTCATAACCAAACACACCTTAACTGAAGCACCACAGCCATCAAATTGGGCACACCATCCATCAAAACCCCATTGGCCGGCTGCACCAAATGAGTCTTGCACCGCCAATCAATTTTTCGGTCATGTGCTTTAACACATTTGTTGACTCGTTCAATCACAATTTTTCATTCACGTGCTTGTTTTTGATAGAAAAGACACTAAATTAACGAACTAGGCGAATAACCATTACAATCATTCTTTAAAACCATGTCAAATAAAAAGCTAACAAAATTAAAAGAAACTATAAAGAAAAATGATGAGTTAAGGAATCTGCATAATTTCCAATCTAAAAGGAGGAGATTGAGATAGGAAAGAAAGATTGATGTTCTAGTATCGGCATTTTCCACTACTAACGTAAATCGGATTAAGAAATGACTTGAGAGAAAATTCATTCACAAACACATTTGTGCCACCCAATTTTTTATTCTTTGCTGCACCACAAGGATTGAATGGTGCAATATGAACAGACCCCTACGCTCAATTATTTTCATTATACAATTATTTTCATTCACGTGCGCTGACACGTCTTCATTGGCCCAACTACCAGATTCTTGTACAGTTGCACATGAAAAAGATGCAAGACTAGCATAAGAAACCTGAACCGATGTACATGTTCTTGTCTTGGTGTGAACGTTCTCCACTACCTCAGGACCAATTTTCTTGGCCACAAACGAGAAAGAACAGCCATGCTTGGCCAAGCATTCAAGGAATAATTAACCATTGTAACCATTATATGCTGAACATGTATTTTCATTTTTTAATTTAACAACTTCATATTTTGTGTAATTCATATACATAGTTATATTGAAATTAAATTATAGAAAGATGCAAGGTCACATATATACATACGTTAGCGCAGTAGAAAGAGCAGACAAACGACAATAGAGTATCCGTTTGGACGCTAGTGTCAATTTGTTTTTGTCAAGTAGTCTAATGGCTAGAATTCACATTTTTCAAAGTGAATAAGTGGGATGTCTGGGGTTCGAACCCCGACCCCTGCATATAATAATGCATGTCCCTGCCAACTGAGCTATGCTCACGGGGACGCTATTGTCAATAAATTTTATTAGTTTTTAAAATTTAAAATATTTAAAGATAATTATATTAAATTTATAATGATCTTAGACAATATTAGTGTATAGTTAACATACTTTTTCTTCGTATTGAAAACTAAAAAGACTTAATTGTATTTTTGTCCCCTAAAACATCGCAATTGTGCGATTTTGCTTCGATTTTTCGAGCAATTTTTTTCCCCTTATGCTTTCTCTCTTTGAGATTTAACAGTCCACTGCCAATTTCTTCCAAAAAATTTGTGGAGGTTACATTAATTATTAACTTGACACTCAACTCTCATAGTGACGATAGTATGACTTTTTTTTTAAATCATAAAAAAAAAAAAAATTAGCTCGTAGAGCGAATGAAATCCATAATTAGGGTTTCAACATTTTGATGTTTTAGTTTTTAATTAAAAAAAAAAAAAGAGGTCACGTTGGTTATGAGAAATTGGTGTTACATCAATAAATGATTGCATCTTAACACAAATTTAAGCAAATATTTGGAGGGAAACTACCAAATTACAAAGGAAGAAAACATAATGTACCAAAATCGCTAAAAAGAAAAGTTGAGAGACAAAAAATGTGATGCTTAACTTGTTGAGAAATGTTACGAACATTTTCTTTTTAACATTCTCTTTAACACTTACTTTGAGTAAAACTCAACTCATTTGAGTTTCACCTAATAAAAAAAATAAGTGTTTAAAAACTTGTTAAAAAGAGAGTGGTCATAATATTCATCCTAACTTCTTTCATAATTTATAAGTATATTTTGATGGCAACACATAATTATATTAATAAGTTATAGTGACAACACATCACATATGCATTTAGAGAAGAAGATGACTATTTGAAATTGTGGACATGGTAAGCTCGTTTTTAATGTTGATGTACTCCAAGTTGGGAAATTATGTTAGCTAGAGAGTCTATATAAGTGGGCAATCCAAGTTTGTTGATACATACATAGTTAAGAGTAGTCGTCCAATATTCCATGCTTGCAAATACAATGGCTGTTACAGAACTTAGAGTTTCATATCTAACAAGCACACTTGCTCGTTGTAATTTTGGGACTTCTACTTATCAATCAAGCATCTTATCACTACAAAATTCAAAATCAGGAAGCATGCATGGTAAATTATGGATCAAGTCCGTTGCTCTGGATGACAACAAGGTACCTTTAATTTTAGTAATTTCTCTCCCTCTCCCTCCCTCTCTCACACACACGATATATATTTGGTTAATTCTACAAGATTATATGTTACTATTTGTTTTAAAGTTCAGTATATTAATTAAAACATTAGTAAATTGATTTTGAATATATAATCATCAAAATAAGGTAGTAGTATTTTTTTTTGGTGGTGAAAAGTATAAAGTTATTGAAAAAAAGATTTTCTGAGTAAAAGTTATTGAAGTTGTTATGGGTTCAAATCCGCAACTTTCGATTTCTCCATATTTAGTGTGTTTGATATCGGTTTTTGAAATCAAAAAAGTAAATTATACTATTGAGGTGGGGTTATAATATGCCATTTCTGGCATAATATCATATAGCATCAAGCTTCTTTAAATGGCTAAAATCCAAATAGTTTGCGGTCATTTAAGTTAAATATTTAGTGACAATAAAACATTAGACCATCTATAATGGAGCGTTCTTCCCCTCTTTAGCATCATATCAAATATACACCGCTATTGTGACATCAATGAATATGATGCTTATAAAATGAGTGCTTTTATAAACATCATTTCTCTCCTATTACCATGGGTCCCAACGTACAACTAATTCTATTTTTTTTCTCTATTTAATTGTTGTATTATTTTAATATTAAAAAGGTAAATCATATATTAGCTTCAAGAGTAATATTTAATCAATCAACATTGGATTTTCAACGGAAACCATTTTTTACAACAACAAATAATTCACCCATCAGAATGGAGAAAAAAAAAACAAACATACGGTGATTGGATTTAAACAAAACAACAAATAATTTACCATAATTTATTTAATATTGTTTTTTTTTCAAGTTTTAACTTTTTTTAATTATGTTAAATTACTTTAATATTTTAAAATTATATAATTATAAATGAGTATATATCATGGTTAAAATTTAATGATATGGAGTTATTGTTACGACCCAGTTAGTAATTGTTTTGAGGTGATAAGTTAGAGAGATTGAATACTTATTAAATATTAATTATAAAACGAACGACGTATATAATTGAGACCCGTTTAAGTACCCAAATGAGATGTTGCATTGTGGATGTTCTTACTTGAAACTATTTAACTTCTCAGCACACTGTTTCCTAGTCTCAAAACTCATTAACCAATATATCTATCTAATTGATGTATTATACACAAAATAATAAACTATAACTAATTTTACGTCCTAACTATGAGTGATATATTACATAATTTAAAAATACTAGAGTAAATTTCTCTCATTTATGTTTATTTATAAAAAAAACTATTGTGTTTCATTGTTGGTGTTAGTTGGTACCTTTACAAACTGATGAAAGGACCAAAAGTCTGGAGCAAGTCAAAAGAAGAAGCCGAGAGGCATTATTAAACTCGAGTGATCCTATGGTAACATTGAAGATGATAGACTCAATTCAAGGGTTGGGAATTTCTCACCATTTGAAAGATGAGATAAATGTACAACTTAGGAGGATATGTGATCATGAGGCTTCAATGGACCTCTTTGGCACATCCCTTCAATTTCGGTTACTAAGGCATAATGGCTGGCCTACATGTTCTGGTACATTATATATATTTCCGTTTTTGATCAATAATTTAAGTATTGCTAAAATAAATAAACAAACTTCCTGATTGGTTAGTGTTGTTTTTTGGTTGTAGACGTTTTCAAGAATTTTTTGGACAAGAGTGGCAATTTCAAGGAGTCCCTCACCAAAGACATTTGGGGTATGTTGAGCCTATATGAAGCATCACATTTAGGAACAGAAGATGAAGAAATATTGAAGAAAGCCATGGAGTTTTCAAGGGCTCATCTGAATAAGTTAATCCCACACCTTAGTCCTGAAGTAGGTAGGAACATTGCCAAATCCTTAACACTTCCAAAGCACCTAAGAATGGCAAGGTTAGAAGCTAGAAACTACATGGATGAATATAGCAAAGCAAGTAACCAAATACCAGCTCTTTTGGAATTGGCAAAGCTAGACTCTGACATGATTCAGTCATTACACCAAAGAGAATTAACAGAAATTTGCAGGTATTTTTATGTTCAAGATTACACTATAACAAAAATTTGAATTAAGCGTGTATTGAATGGATTTGGATTTAAAAAAGATTAAGATCTAGATTCAAGCTCAATATTTAGATTTCAAAAATAAAATTCACTTGTCTTCTACACCGCCCAACCTTGATCCAATGATCACCAGAGTGTTGACTGTGTAAATGCATGAAATGTGTGACTCCACCAAATCCAAAACCGTACTTAATATTATGTCACATTACCAAGATTACAATATAAATTGGATTAAGTGTGTATTGAATGGATTGGTTGCACCATCATATCAGTGACAGTTTAATACGATCCAGATTCAAGCTCGGTATTTGAGATTTAAAAATTAAAATTTTCTTGATTTCTACACTATCTGACCTTTATCCAATGGTCACCAATGTGCTGAATGTAGAAATGCAAGAAATTTGTGATCGCACCAAATTCAAATCCGCATTGAAAACTATGTCACACTACCAAAAAATTGAATTAGAAATAGATTCTTAAATATGAAAATTGTAAAATTCGTCTTTAATAATGTGACTAGATTTGGTGACCACAAATTAGAGACAAAATTTATTTATTTTTTTCTCAAATTTTGATTTTTAATTTTGCTTTTTCCTAGTAGTGCTAACTAGTTTTTCAAATTCAAATGATGTATGCCAACTTTGATGTATGCCAAGAATGCAACAATTTCCCTACTATGTTTTGAGAAATGCTACATTTTGTAACTAGTTTATTGGAATTGTTTAGGTGGTCAAAAGAGCTGGGACTTATTGAAAGACTAAGTTTTGCAAGAGATAGACCAACAGAGTGTTTCTTATGGACAGTAGGGATTTTTCCAGATCCATGTTATTCAAATTGTCGTATTGAACTTACAAAAACCATTTGCATTTTGGATGTTATTGATGACATCTTTGACAGTTATGGTACATTAGATGAACTTGTTCTTTTCACAACAGCAATCAAAAGGTTTGTTTCTATAGAATTTGAATGTATTTAATCTTCATTAACCATAGAAACTAATTATAAATTAACCATGCTAAACTAAACTTTATGTTTTGCAGGTAGGACCTTGATGCAATGGAGCAACTTCCTGAATACATGAAGATATGCTATATGGCATTATATAACACCACAAATGAAATTGCATACAAAATTCAAAAAGAACATGGACTAACTGTTGTTTCTTACTTGAAAAGAACAGTAAGAATCTAAATATCATATTTGTTAATTTAAACCAAAGTATAGCAAATATTAATAGGTTAATAATTGTAGACTTGGTGATTAATTTGTGCAGTGGATGGACATGTTTGACGCATATCTTGAAGAAGCCAAATGGTTCAATAGCGGATATGTGCCAAATTTTAAGACATATTTGGATAATGGAACAATTTCTGTTGGATCATGTATGGCATTGGTGCATGCTACTTTCCTCATTGGTGATGGTCTCTCAAAGGAAACCATTTCCATGATCATGAAGCAGTATCCTAGACTATTCTCTTGTTCAGGAGAAATTCTTCGACTATGGGATGACTTGGGAACTTCAACGGTATCTCCCTAATCACTGCTGAAAAATAGTTAAATTACATATACAAAAGTTATATAGGAAAAAAATTAAATATATGTCTCTCAAGTCTATTTCGAAGTGTTAGAGAATCTGAAATAAGAAACTAATTTCATTTTCTTCTTTTTTCTTTTTTATAACAATGAGGGCCTAAGCCCAAAATGAAAGAGATTACAACGAATGGGGGTAGAATTCCCCAACAAATGAGAAAGCATCAAATGACTAATACTTCTAGGACAAACATCAAAGAAACAGCTACCCAAGTCAATCGAGCAACCATAGTTAGCTAAAGCGTTCGCACATTGGTTTGCTTTATGGTAGGAGTGTTGAACAAAAAATTCCCAATCAAACGCAAACAAGCGATGAATCTTCTCAATTAGAGACCTCTCTCCACCTACCATGCCCATGCGAAATGATATCTTTCACAACAACTAGGGAATCAACATACAACTCAATGAATCGAAATTGCAATTTTCTAGCATACAACCCTTCCAACACTCCCTATAATTCTGCCAAATAAGCACTTCCTATTTCAGTATACTTGGAGAAAGCTCCCAACCACTCACCATCACTTCCTCTAATGATTCCACCACAACCAATATATGACCACCATCTCTACAAAATCCATCCGTGTTCAATCTCACTCCAACAAACTAACACCGAACGTTACCGAGTTTCTCTTTGCGTTGTTATTGCATTAACTGCCAAAGAATGATTTCTTATACTTCTCATTAGCACACTAGCTGGGTTATAAGTCCTACTGTAACTATCTTATGCTTCTCCTTGTTTCTCCAACTCCAAATAGAGTGACAAGCCATAGCCCAATAATTTCTCCAATCTTCTTCAATATTCCAACCTTTTTTTCTTCATTAACTTAGTAAATATGATTTTTTTTCCTAGTAGTAATTAATTTATTTATTTATATAGACCTCACTTATATCTTTTAACTAGTAATCATGTTAGATCAATAATATATTACTAATTTTTATGTTCAGGAGGAACAAGAAAGAGGGGATAATGCTTGCAGCATACAATGCTTGATGAATGAAAATAATATTTCGGATGAAAATGAAGCAAGGAAACACATAAGGATGCTAGTAAGGAACTTGTGGAGAGAGCTCAATGGTCTTGCCATGTCCAAAACCATACCTTTGTCTGTTGTCAAAGCTTCTCTTAATATGGCAAGAACTGCTCAAGTTATTTATCAACATGGAGATGATCAAAGCACGTTTACTGTTGATGACTGTGTGCAAACATTGATCTTCACATCATTACCTACTAGCCATTGACTTGAAGAGATACAAATTATGTGCTATATATGAACAATCGTATTCATGATGTATATTTAAGATGATTGTAGCTACCATTTAGATTATGAGTGTGTCACTATTCCCTCAATTCGGTATGAAAATATGCCTATAGTATTTTATTTGAAATAGGGAAACATGCAATTCTTATCAAAAGAAATTGTAAATCGAAAAAAAATCAAATTATAAATGACACCTTTTTGTCATGGATCATATTGTTTATTATATATGACTTCGGTCTTTGGCTAAGTAGAGATAAGGCTACGAGAATTATGAACTATTTTGTTTAGCTTGGGAGGAATTAACCACCATATTTACGTGAGGGATATTTTCATGGAGGAAAAATGGTTAAAGCTATATAACATTGTTAGCAAGAGCAAAATGGGTATACTTGAGTTGAAATACGAGCTTAATGAGTTTTATGTTTTTTCTATGAATTTGTTGAATTTTTGGATTTTTTATGTAAAAAAAGAATAATATAGTTTTTTGAAAGAATGTAAAAAAAGAATACTATTGTTAGCATTTTAGAATGTAAAGGATCAATATGATAGAAAAAAACTGAATCGTTATCTAAAACTGAGTTAAAGATTTCAAGTGTAATTTGCCTTTTTTTTTCAATTGTCTTGCCTACATAAAAGTGCGACTCACACTTAATGGCAATAGAGTATGATTCCACAATCTAATTTTTTGAATTAATTCATATTCATACATTGTTTCAAATTAAGTGTGTTTTTTTGTGATAAAGGCCACATGTCTTTAACAATAATGGATTTGTAAGTGGTAAAGGACTTAAATCTCTTATCTATTAAGAAAATTTAGTTTGGAGCGCAGAATTCAATTAGTGTTTTTAAAAGTTCTTCTACGAAGATTGATCACTTTTAAATTGCATGATTTATTCGGGCATACGTGTTCTTTTTCATTCGGGCTTTTGTTTGGTAGATTTATTCGGGCACGTTAATTACTCTTCTAGCATGCATGTCGTAACTCATATTTATGTTTTCTTCACTTTTTTTTTTTAAGAGAATGTCTTATAAGTTGACATGTATTATTGGAAAGATGTATGTATCAAGCGGAAATGGAAACTTCAATTTCTTCGAAAATTAATTAGGATTTATATCGACAGTCATATCCTTGAGCTAGACTACAAAGTTTAATGGTATAATTGGTAGGTAATGTTTGTGGTTCTGTTTTACGTTAAAAAAACCACCTAGTGGGACAATACAATAGTGAGTGTGGGACTGTCGTATCGGAATGTTGTCACCATTTGTTGTTGGGGGTGACAAATAGCTGTCTAATCCCCATATATTTGAGTTTACGCTAACTTATACTTTGGAAACTATTCTATCTAAAATAAAATAAAGGGTTAATAAGGAAATAATCTCTGTAAATATCTAAAATTTTGTTTTTTGTCCCTATAAAATAAAATCATATTTTTCGGTTCATCAGTAAATTTTAATTCCTATATAAAAAAAAAAATCTATCATCAGTTGTAATAGATCTCAGGATAGCCCTTTTTTCACCATTATATTAGTGTAAAGTTTTTATTGTTGTTTATTGATAACTAATTTTTCATGGAGAATTTATGCTGCATAGAATCTATATATGAATCAATCTATATATAATCTATATTTTTCCTTCTCACATGCTTAAAAGATCCAAGTCCAATTTACACTTCAATCAATCCACAGTGACAACACTTTCTTTTTATTTGTTTATTTACGTATATATTGGCTACTAAGTCAATAATAAAATAAAATAACCTTTAAAAAAAGTAAAATAAAATAAAAAATGAAGTAATCCTTTTTTTAGGATAATATATTAATGGTCAAATATATCTTTTAGTCCTTTTAGTTTAACAAAATTTTCAAGTTAATTCTTTATGTTTTTAAAGTTTTAAATAGGTCATTTTAGTTGATAAATTATTTCATTGTTACACATGTTGTCAGTCTCCATTTAACTGATGCTGATGTGGGCGTTAAGTTGCTGACTTGGATCAAAATTGATTTGTTTTAAATGATCCTAGTCAGCAACTTAACAGTCAAATCAGCATCAGGTAAACGAAGACCGACAACAGAGGTATCAGTAAAATAGTTTATCAACTAAAAGGACTTTTTTGAAACTTAAAGGACTAACTTGGGAATTCTATCAAACTAAGGGTTCGTTTGTTACGGATTAAAATAAAAGTGATTTTGACATAAAATAATTTAGAGATTTTATGAAGAAAAAAAACAGAATCTATTTTGTGTTTGTTTATCGTAATAAAAATCAATTTTTTTGAACAAATAATCTAGTTTGTTTGGATACAACTATATAAAATGGATTTTTTGTTACAAAATTAGTTCAATCTTTTAAACCATATTTTCTCTCTCCTCTGAAAAAAAAAATCTATTTTTGAGAACTTCTCATTTGAAACTGTTTTTAGATTTTATTTTTTTTAGATTATGATTTTATGTAAAAAAAACTGTAACAAACGGATGCAAAACTCTTAAAAATGATTATTTGTTTAAAAAAAGTGATTTCTTTCTTAAAAAAAAACTACAATAAACGGACTATAAAAGGACCAAAAGTGATATTTGGCATATATTAATAGCAAATGTGTGTCTGAAAGATAGAAGGCATTGTGAGGAGAGAGATTTTGGGGTTAATTTTTTATTCATGATAAAAAAATCTCTCTTAGGGAACTCAAAATTTGTATCTGAGTTTATATGAATTTTTCAAATTCAATCTATGTTTTTATAATATTCTTAAAATTAAAAATATTTTAATCATTAGTATTAGTTTATTATTCTCAAAAAATATGAAAGATTTCTCTATTTTTTCCACCCCCAAAGTCCTTCCCTCTAAACTCTCAAACAAAGGCTATGGATAATATTTTGAAAAGAAAGGTTATATTGAAATTTTCCTACACTAAGATACACTATAGTAAACAAACACGGGCAGCTAAGCACCTTCACGCACCAGTTGCTTCTCCTGCAAGTAATCTATTATGCTCATCACAATTTGCATCGGTGCAACAAGTTTGATATTCTGAGTAATCTAACAAGAAATTATATTTTCACAAAAGGAATTTGATTGAGAGAAAGTTGTAGAAAAAACAAAACAATTTATCCTGGAAAATTCTTAAAGCTAAATCAAGGTCGGAGCTTGGCCAGATGCTGGTTTTTTTGTGTTACTAACTCTGTAGGGAATTGGCTTGAAGGGGGTGGGGATTTGTGTAGGCTTGATATTGACTCTTAGATATTGTTCCATCAGTATGCATATTTTCTTGCTTTGAGGTTGTGGTTTTCGCGTCTTTGGATCTTGACTTGATTTGGAGAAACTTATTGGCCTTTATAATTCATGGCTTCCCTTCAACATGAACTCTAAGACGGACACATGATACTGAGACGAACACATCAACACTATTAATGTAAAAAAATTGGACATTGTTGCCTATACATGAGAATCAAAATATATGTGTATCTAAATGATCAATTTATTGCATTATTTTTAAAATAAAATAAAAAATAAGATACGATACGATAGCATTTGACATTATTTAATCCATTTTCTATCGAAAAAGCTTAAAATTATGTTGTAATCAAATTTAATGTCTTTAACTCCTCATTGATCAACATTGCTGTAACACATCTTTAAACCTTATAGATATGTCCAATGAGTGTGTAAGGTGTATTGAAGCAAAGAAAAATAATAAATGTTTTCAGGACACATGTCTGAATTCCGTATGAGTGTTATGTACAGGTGTGAAACACGATCTAAAGAGTGTCGAAACAAAGAACAAAACAACTTTTTTGAGACACATGTTTGAGTTGGTCACATGTCGTACAAGTGTCCGTGTCGGCAGGACCGGCTTAACATGTCAAGAGGCCTAAAGCAAATTTTATACTGAGGCATTTTAGAATTAAAAAAAAATAACACTATGCTTATTAAAAGCATAATAAATCAAGTTTTGTTGAATCGAAGATTTGAACTTAAGACCAATAGGATTTGATGCCTTAAAATTGACCAACTAAGCTAAATAAATATTGATTACTAATATGTCATATTATATATTTATAGCTAAATTGACTTATTTTGAGGCCTTTTTTTAACCCACAATCTTGAGGCCTAAAACCCTTGCTTTGGTTGGTGGGTTTTCATGTCGAACACCAACACATTATAACACCCTTAATCCTGTAGCTGTATGCTTTGTAGTAGGTGGGTTTTCAACTTGTTTTGGTTGGTGTTTTTTTGCAGTATTACTATGTGGTGTGTCGCTTAGAGTTTTGAGGTGTTGGTGGTCTTTGTCCGTTTGAGCTTGTTTTATGTGCATTATTTTGAATCTTTTTTCTGCACAATTTTGCACTCCTTGTGCATAATTGTAAGCCTAGTAATAAGTTGTCTTTCACAAAGAAAAAACTTACATGGATTGTATTTCACGGCATCCGTGTTAGTTGGTACCTTCACAAACTGGAAAAAGTCAAGAATCATTGTTAAACTCAAGTGATCCTATGGTAGTATTGAAGACTTAGAAGCTAGAAACTACATGGAAGAATATAGTCAAGCAAGTAACCAATTACCAGTTCTTTTGGAATTGGCTAAGTTAGACTCTGAGATGATCCAGTCATTACACCAAAGAGAATTAGCAGAAATATCCAGGAGATTTTATGCTTAAGAAGTTAAGATTATGCCGAAAAAACCCAATTTTTACATGATGATTCAGTAAGTGTCATGATTTGTTTTTGCAAGGGACTAAAACTATTTTTTTCTGCGATGGTCCAAACCAAACAGTGTCCCTATTCGTTTTTGACAGGGACTACTTTCGATTTTCACTCAAAATTGACCTAAGGCCTAAGGGTGTACCGGTCCAAGTCAAAATAGGAATTAAGGAATATGGACTATATGTTTTAATCAAAGTGTGTTTTCAGAAATGCTAAACTTTATAGTTAGTTTATTTGATTTGCTTAGGTAGTGGAAAGAGTTGGGACTTATTGACAGACTAAGTTTTGCAAGAGATAGACCTACAGAGTGTTTCTTATGGACAGTGGGGATTTTTCCAGAACCATGTTATTCAAATTGTCGTATTGAACTTACAAAAACCATTTGCATTTGGGATGTTATTGATGACATCTTTGACAATTATGGCTCATTAGATAAACTTGTTCTTTTCACAAAGGCAATCAAAAGGTCTATTTCTATAGAATTGGTATGTATTAAACTTGATTCATTAGGGAAAAATAATCACTATATTAAACTATTTTTATAATCAGGTGGGATCTTGATGCGATGAATGAGCTTCCTGAATATATGAAGACATGCTATATGGCATTATATATATAACAATAACACCACAAATGAAATTGCATATAGAATTCAGAAAGAACACGGGCTAACTGTTGTTTCTTGCTTGAAAAGAACAGTAAAAACTTGGATATCCGATATCTATTTATAACATACTATATAACTATTGTTAAAAACATATTAATATAATTAGATTTTGCTGGTTAATTGGTGTAGTGGATGGACATGTTTGAAGCATATCTGGAAGAAGCTAAATGGTTCAATAGTGGATATGTGCCAAGTTTTAAGATAATGGGGTGATTTCTGTTAGATCATGCATGGCCTTGGTGCTTGTATCTTCCTCATTGGTGATGGTCTCTCAAATGAAAACATTTTCATGATGAATCCTTATCTATCAGAAATAATAGGAACGAAGATATTGAGATTTCCTTCATAGGAGAAGTACGATTGATAGGAAGTAACATAGGGAAAACCCTTAAAATTCATTATGAATTGTATTGAAGGGACATCATATTGTCCCCATCATATTCTACTCCATCTTCCTATGGAAAGCGCACACACACACACACGAAATCATATTCTAGGTCATCTTCCTATAGAAAGACGGCTCACACGCGCACACACACAAAAGACACTTATTTACTTGTTTTGCAAAACATAAATGAATATTCCCCAATTCATTGTAAATATTAGATAAGCAGATTAATTTTCTAAGTGTGCCTAAATGACCTGGAAGCGAATGAAGTCAGAGAGATCAAGGTATTCTGCAAGAGAAGATTCGCTAAGCAGACAGCAAACCCCTTAGAGAATTGAGGCGGCTTTGGTGACCTAAGGGATAAGCTGACATTACCTTTCTACGTAGAAACCTCAATTTGCTAAGTGAGTCTCCCGTTCACTGTAGGGGCGGTTTCACCGCCCGGCGACCCCGGCGGTTGCCCGGGCTCGATCAATAATTTTTGCACATTAGACCCAACCCTAAAGCCCATTAACACACTTACAAAAAGAAAAAGTTGGGCAAACTCTGAAAAATTCTCACACGCAAATAGGCTCGAAAAAGACTTTTACCTCCTAATTTTATTTAGCACACTATTGACGGGTTCATCTCTCTTATTTTAACGGGTTAATTGTTCAAATTGACCCTGTAATATACATTATGCCTGAAAAATGACCCTATAAAATACAAAACATATATTCTAGCATTGTAACTTGAATTTATTCTTATTTTTGACCACCCTATAATATACGCGTAATCTAAAAATGAGACCTACAGGTTGAATTTTTCACTATTTTTTTCATACATGTTTAGCACGTTAAAATATAGCTTAACACAAAAAATTAAATTTCTTCAACCAGGGATAAATTAATTATGAATTTTTATTCCCTCATAATTATGAATTTCTTAAATAATTTATAATTAAATTGTATCTCGTTTAATAACTACAAAATTTCATTGTGAAGGTTCTTATCATGTTCTAGTCATGCTTACAAAATTAGGGAACTAAATTTGACTTGTGAGTATACAACTACGCGGAACAAAATTTCAATTTTGCACGTTTTGGTTGAAAAATCAAAATAAATTTAAACGACTTCGAAATGCTATGAAACTTTACATATCCTTTTTATGTATTTTTATAGATGTCTCTGCAAATAATGAGCTCAAAATTCAATTTATAGGTCGAGATTTCCGTTGTTTTGTTTTTTGAGTTTTTGACACTTTAAAAATTCATAATTAATTTGTCGTTTGTCGAAAATTTATAATTTTTTTTGTGTAAAGCCATATTTTAACTTTCTTAAGTCGCCTCTAAGAAATCATGAAAAAATTCGGCTAAAATATGGTTTTGGTCCCTGCAAATATGCCTCGTTTTGGTTTTAGTCCCTGTAAAAAAAATTTGTTGTTTTTGGTCCCTGCAAAATATTTTGTTTTTGAAAATAGTCCCTGGAGGGACTATTTTCAAAAGTAAAATATTTTGCAGGGACCTTTTTAAAAATCAAAAGATTTTGCAGGGACTATTTTTCAAATAAATGGGTTCAGTCATCATGTGTCACGTGTGCAAATCATCACTAAAGTGGGATCAGGGACCAAAACCAAAACGAGACATATTTGCAGGGACCAAAAACAACAAAAAAAAATTACAGGGACTAAAACCAAAATGAGGCATATTTGCAGGGACCAAAACCATATTTTAGCCAAAAAATTCAATCTCTTGGTTGCTTTTTTGGACTTCGCATATATTACGGGGTTATTAATAATAAAAATCTCGAATTACATGGTCAGATTACATGTTATTTAATTACAATTTCAATTTTTCAGACGTCACGTATATTACATGATCAATTTCAATTAATAACTCTATTTTAAATTGTACTTTTGTTGACAAAATAAGAAACCTCTTTTATTTCGATTTATGACTATTTATATATTATGTTATGTCACATGTGAATTTGCGATAAAAAATTTTCCCGGGCTCCATAAATTTTCTGACTCCGGTTCACTGTGCTAATGTCCACTTATCAAGATTTCTAAATTCAAGAGTTTAAGCAAACTCATTTTGTCTATGTAAATTCGTCTCATAAACTTAATTAAATTTGTACGAATTGACTTTATATTAAAAATAATATATACATAACATATATACTTGTATAATACAACAATAACTTATTATTTCAACTTGATTTTAAAGCAGAAAACTTTCATTGACAGAATCAATAAAGAAGAAAAGAAACCGAGTGTGAAAACTAAGATAAAAAAATATCAAAAACTATGTTAAAAATTATTTATGAGTTTACCTGAGTTAACTGCAATTCCAAAATTATTTGTGTTAACCAAAAGAAGTAATGCTGTAAAAAAATATAAAAATGTAAATTAATTGATTATATTGAACCCCTTTTTTCTTCAATATTCCAACCCCTTTTTTCTTCAATATTCCAACCCTTTTTTCTTTAGAGGCCATGCAAGCAAACACATCCATGTAGGCAATATAACACTCAGATTGTACTTTAATGGATGAAATGTATTTGGTAAAAAAAAGATAATGATATTAATATTTTAAACGATAAAAAAGTAATTCGAGAAGAAAAAAAATTAAACGATTCATTCATTACATAAAATTAAATTAAGGGATAGTGTGACTAATTTTGCTTATTTTGATCGATGCCAAAACATGAACAAACCAATATTTGGATAGCAAATATAGTCCTTAAAAAAAGATGAGAAGTGAGGTGTAGAATGAAGAGAAGAAAAGAGACTCATGCAAATGCAATTAGACTTGGTTTTGAGGGGGGTTTTACTAGGTTGGATCATTATATTGGACTAAGTAAAATCATATAAGTGAAACTGAACATCACATCTTTATCCAAAAGTTTAATATATTGGGTTTATGGATCCTCTCACTTATATGATCACAACATCCCCTCTCAATTGTGAGACTCTACATCCTATAATTGAGCAACACTGTGACGTTTTTCTGATCCCCCCATCAAGTCGAATGAGGGCTTTGATACCATTGCTGGGTCATGAGAGAGAGATCCTCATTTGGTTAGATCATTACATTAGGTTAAAAGCAATCACACAAGTGAGATTATTGAACAACACATATTTACTCAAAATTGTCACCCATTAAATTTATGCATTATTCGCTTATATGTTACTGATGACATTAGGTCATATAGCATTTTTGTTATAAATTTTATGTAATTTTAGTTGAGTTCAGGTGATTATGCATGAGGTATGAGCTACATAAGGTGTATTTCACGTGTACAAGCAAAGGAGATATCGTACTACAATTTCTAGGCATCATACTACGTAGCGTCTTGGAGAACTTTTGTCACTGGAAAAATCGTACTACGATCTCCAAGCATCGTACTACGATTTAGTGGAGCGTCTGAAAGAAAACTTGCAGTTAATGAGGCATCGTACTATGATTTTAAGGGATCAGAGTACGATTTTTACGGATCAGAATTTTTCCTATAAAAGCCAAGCTGCATTCTAAGCCAAGATTCAAAATTTTGGAGAAAGAAACTGACTTTTGGAGATGGAGATCTGAGAAGAAGGTGGAAGACCATGAGTAACTGACTTTTGGAGATCAAATTTTGTGTTTTAGCCATGAGTAGCTAAATCCTTTGAGATCAGGTCAAGAGATAATTATGTTATAGCTCAGTAGAATGTAATATGTAACTCTTAATATTTATGAATGTCATTCTAGTTTATTCAGTATAAATTATTCTTGATGCTTTTATGATTCTGACCCAATGTAACTGATTCTAGAGTATATATGACTATTGACACTAGCGTGTAACTCAGAAATATTTTTACTGTTCAATCTAACGGACAATCTAGGGATGGAGCGTTGTTAGGTTGTGACACTTAAATTAACAGACTTAAAACCTTTTATGATTATAGGTTCACCTAAGGGATTAGGGAATTATAATCAGAAAAGAGGGTTTTGGATCATGGGATTGACCTAAGCTATTTTGTTAATTTGTCTCAAACTTTATAGCGTTCTTAAACTTAAGAAACAGGTTGCTAATGAGTGATGAACAGATGAATCGATTGACCTAGTCATCTCTCCATATTATTCCTTAAACCAAGTTTACTTTAAGCATTATATTTTCAATTGCAATCAAAACCAATTTTCCTAAGGCAACCCCCCATTTAATTATATTTTAATGTTAATGTTCTTGCTAAGTAGAGATTAAAACGGTCCCAATGGAAACAAATTATTTTATTACTTCGATTTAAATTTGTACACTTGCTAATTTTCTATCAAGTTACTCAGCTTTAACTCATTTATTCAATATTGGACATTAACTCACACTTGATATATATATCACAACATCAAACCATAGATCAATACTTGTAAAATGCATAAAACATTAAGAATGACTAATTTTCTTATTCAAAATGTACATAGTCACTTTCATCCTCACAATTAACACGGTGACTTGATTAGTGTTGATTTAATAATAATTAATAAAAAAAATTAGTTAGATAAAAAAAAAATTATCAAATTGACACCGATCCGTCTATTATCTTAGAGGTTGCAACAATGAAAACCGAGAACTTCTAGTTCTAGTTGTAAAAATTTATATTAGCCATTGTTAACCTTTCGAATAATTTCTAATGGATGTAACCAAAAAAAGTGGGTCGTGGACCACACATATCATGCTATCACGTACATGCAACTTAATTATTAAAGAACATAGCTACATTTGCCAATTGCATGCGAACAAGGGACAAGATTGGGTGGGAGAAGGTGAAGAAACCAGAGCACCACATCACACAACGTGATTGAAGAAGGATCCAAGAAGACGTAAGAATCACGTGCATGAAGTTATGCTACCTTTTAACATTAATTTATTGGTAAATGTTTGATGTACACTCATTCATATTTGTATACACTTTAAAGAAAAAGAGATAAAAGAAAATAGTATGATAGATATTATAGGTTATTAACATGATAAATGGATAAAAATATAGATAAAATAAAGTGTTAAATAAATGTAGAAGAAAATATTGGATGTTCAAATACTAAAATTTGTTGTATTTTATTTCATGCATTATTACTATGTTTTATGCTTTCCTATCCATGAAGTAGGCTTCTTCTATGTTGTTGTCAAATGACATATTTCACGTGCCATTTCTGCAACATATTCAGCATAGTATAGTGCCACTAGTAGTAATCTTGGCTCACTAGTCAGGGAACATTTATATACCAACACATCTCTTTGGCTAGCTAGCTATGACGTTTTCAACCACAGCCTGAGATGAGACAGAGTTTCTTAGATTTTGAGGCTATGGAGAGTGGAGACGTCACCCGATCATAGCACATGTTAATTTTCAATTTCACCACCAATATGAACTTGTATTATTTTATCATTTTCAATTCAATATCAATTGTTTCTGTATCTTATATATTGATATCTCTCTGTTGCAATTGGCTCAATTTCAATTGAGCGTGTATTATTTTGGTACTATTGATTTTTTAGATAATATTATTAAAAAAGTATAAATGAATAATGTATAGAAGTGAGATCTGCATAGATACTTAAAAATATGTATCTCTATTGTTGATGCCCTGAATATCAATAATATTGTGTCGCATAAGATCGATCATATATGCATAGTTCGAGAAAAAAAAATACTTAAAAAAACAGATAAAAAATGTGGTCTGAGTAACTCTAGTTTAGTTGATTGATATTATTTGTAAAGATTGGAATTTAAACTTCAAATTCTTGATTTCTTCATATTTAAAGTGTACGAGTCTAACCACTATAATAATTTGAAAGAAAAAAAAATGCTAAATTGCATTTTTTGTCTTTTAACTATTTAGGTAGTATCGTTTTGGTCCCTTAATTAAAATTCGATTTATTTTGGTCCCTTAATTTCTTTCTATTACATATTTTGGTCCTTTCCGTTAGTTTTAATTCAAAAATGTTAGGTTTTCTTCATCTTATTCTCCTCTTTTTCATCTTCATATCATCTCCATCAACTTTCAACAACAAGAATCCCAGAAAAATTCCAGAAGAAAATGAAGAAAACCTAACGTTTTTGAATTAAAACTAACGGAAAGGACCAAAACGTGTAAAAGAGAGAAGTTAAGGGACCAAAATAAATCGAATTTTAATTAAGAGATCAAAGTGATACTACCTAAATAATTAAGGGATAAAAATGTAATTAAGAAAAGAAAAAAAAAAAAGAAGCCAGAATTGTATTCAAAGATAGGATAAATAACAACTAAATTTAATCTATTCAAAAGGCAAAGGAAAAAATAAAACTGAGCTGGAAGTGGATAATCTCATGTTGCACATTAAAGTTTAAACCAAAAGAAGGAGCTTACTTCTACGAGTTAAACTACCATGCTCAGTTCTGGCACTTATGCCTTAATTCCCATAAATTTCATTGCATTTTTGCAGAGGCCCTCCATTTCATAAGTTACTCCGGCCCATCGTAGCATTACATCACATAACAGTGATAATTTAAGAATCTCTTACATATTTCTGATCAAGATTATGTAGTATACTACTACAAGAAACCATCAATGCAATTCAATGGAGTTTGGTACTTGACTTGAAATTTTGAGCTGTCAATCCAACTCAGATCAGACTCATTAAAATGAAAAATTTAAAAAGAAATGGAAACCATAAAATAATATTAGTAAATGGAAAAAAATGAGACAAAATTAGAAACTAAAATTTTCCCGTTTGTAGATTTTTTAAAATTGTACTGTGGGAAACAATAGTTTTTGGAATAATATACAGTTGTGAGTTGTATATCCACTCACGTTAGGTTTTCAAGATTTCCTTTAAAAAAAAAAAACTTTTCAAAATTTAATTACTAGTATAAAGTGAGTATTATACTTTCTGGATTTATGCGACCCCGTCTTTATCTACTACTTTGTGAAGAGGGACCATTCTATGAATGAACCGTACAATTATTGTGTAATACGGCCAAGACATAGCTAGATGATATTTTCAATTCCAAGTAATACCACGTTACAAATTCTACTTTCAATTTTGAAATCAATATTTTTTTGTTACAAACTAATAAAGAAGGGAGAAAAAAAAGACAAGCGAAACTACTAAGGACGCAAAATGCCACATTTGTGGCATTGGCCAATAAGATAGATGACATCTTTCGAGGGGCATCAAGCATGAAGTAAATTCTCTGCCACTTCTCACCTCAACTTAGCTAAATAATTGACAAAAAAGTTGTCCTCCTGATGAATGAGACCCGAGTTCATTCTCCAATACCTAAGTAGTGTATTCTTGATATCAGATATGTATCTTATTGCCATAGCGATCGTAAACATTTAAATGTTTTATGATCGCTAAAGAGCATGAAGTGAGTTAGAACAACACACAATGCCCATTAACCCAAGGGACCATCACAAACAACCCTTGGTAAAGAGAAAAAACAACCCTTGGTAAGGAGAAAAAAATTCAATAAAGGTAATGCAAGTAGTAGTTCAACAACAATAAAATCCTAGCAAAACAAAGTCTCATTATGATCCCTAACCTAATGATCAGAACGCCAATACTAGCAAGGTCCAAATTAGTCACACTCTCTCATTGAAGTTTAACACAACCGAGCAAAATAAGGATGGAGCCAAGCCACTAATCTCTTCACACTAGTAGTAGGAGCATAACCATCTGAATCAAAAGACTACATGAACATAACTCATCAACGTTGAGATTTGAGAAACAATATCTTGAATTTGATGCTTGATGTTATAAAAAAAATAACCTTGTTCCTAAAACCCCAAATATTCTAAAGAATAATGATAATGATCACACTATGACTATCAATAACACTACTAAATCAATATGTTAATTCAAACCATCGCGAGGAGGGATCGAAGAAAGCGGACAAACCTTCAACCAAACCTCCATAGCTTTTCCCCATGCAAACAGGCAATGGAAGTAATTTTCCCTATCAAAATCACAAATTGTGAGTATTTCTGACAGAGAACAATTTTTATTTTTTGCAAACATACGTCGAATTGCAGCACACATCATACAACATATAATGAAAGCATAATACATCGTAATTATAAGATTAAATATGCACTGATATCCTAAGTATACAAAAGATTTTGAACAACATATACAAATAAAACATAAACCCGGCTAGATAACATACCCCGCCCCCACACACACATACCCACTACTTAGTAGTGACTAGTCTTCATCGGAGAGCCTTTGGAGTACATAAGGCGAGTTCTCCTCTCCAAACCATATTTTTTTTGCAAACGTTGAGCTAGAAATCGAACTATTGACAATGTGCTTAAATGGCCCAAGTCCCTTATCACGTGGACAAATGCATTGTTAGTAATCCGCTTTGTATTATAAAACTCAAACGAGGCAAGATGTTCAAACTAAAAGACGGACAAGAAAGTCGTGTGGTGGAGAAAATTTTCGTTTATTAAAGAGTCACATATTGAATGAGAGGTGCCTTTCACACGTTGGTTTTGTATAGATGAGTTATGTCAAATGTTAAAATTTTATAGTTTTTTTTTTTTTACAAACAATTTTGAATTTTGTTTTCACGTTCTTCTTTTTATTGAAGATATAAGATGATTAATTAGCCTTACATAAGTGTGATACTGATATGTACTGTCCAGCTGAAAAAGAGGTCGGCAAAGGTAAAAGCTGGACACAAAGCGGATAAACAGAACCCTACTTCAAATCATAAACACTCATGAATTTGGGTAAAGAAACAATATACTCATTTTTGGATCCCACTTATTAAATTCCTCTAAGAATAATGTAACATAATAGATAATGGAATATAGGAAATAAAAATAAAAAACTATGTGTGAAGGAAAAAATTGTTAGAAAAATATTTCTTTTTAGAGAAATGTTAACTTGTGTCTTTAAGGCACAAAATAAGAAACTCAATATAGTAACTTTTTTGTTGAAATATGTGTATTCTATTTAATTTTTTAATTTATAGTAAATAAAATGCACAAAATTTAAGGCAATATTTTTACTTTTGAGTTTCTTATCTTGTGCTCTAAAGGCACAAAGATAACATAACTCTTCTTTTTAATTCAGTATTGTTATATTTGTAACCAAGTCATATAATTGAAGGATTGAAACCCAATTTATAAATGATTAAAAAATGTACTTGGGAATGAGAATCTTTACATAAAAAATTTAGGAGAGTGAAATTTATTCAATTTTGTTTGAGAAATCCCCTTTTTTTCATAATTTAAAATCCAACACTTGCTCTGAAAAGCAGTAGATATTTAAATGTACATACAGCTTACAGCTTATGACAACTGTGCAATTAACACCACCAGCTGGATACCTCCACGTGTCATAAATCCATTGGACAAAATCTAGAATCATTCTTTTCAGAACCCACTCCTTTTTCCTTTGAACAGCTTTAGCCAGCTATCACTGGTCACACCCAACGGCTACATTTTTTATTACTCACATTATTTTTTGTCACATTCCTTGGGAATTTCAAAACGTTACGTGGCACGTGATATGGCACATATTCATTACGTGGAAATCAAATAACAATATCAAAATTAATACTCCTAAATTTGTGCTATAAATATCATTGTTCTGTTCTTGTGACCCCTCACACTCACACAATTTCAGAGTAGAAGCTTCACTTCACTCTCTTCTTGTGCAGCATAAAATTCTTGTTTATTTTTTGTTAGTTTCTCCTTAAACTTTTTGTGTGTTTGTTTTTTCACAATGACTAGGATGTCTTGTCTCTTGGGACTTTCTTTGTGTTTTTTGTTTGTTGGGTTAGTTGCTTCTTCTAAATTTGAGGAACTCTTCCAACCTGGTTGGGCTATGGACCATTTTGTCCATGAAGGAGATTTGCTTAAACTCAAACTTGACAATTATTCTGGTAACTAACTAATTAACATTTTTAAGGTTTTTTGTTTGTTACATTTGTTTTGTTTTTTTAAGGTTGTAAGAATGAGACATTATTAAAAAAAAAACATGTTTGTATTAAGTATTGTTTCCAAAAACTGAATGTCCTTTTTAAGTTTAACTGTGGATTATTTAAGGGTTAGATCTGATTGTTAATAGATGGTTTAATAAATATTATTATGATGTACATTCATGATTAATTATTTGTGTTACTTATAGTAAAAAATATGGAAATATTGCAGGTGCTGGATTTCAATCTAAGAGCAAGTATATGTTTGGGAAAGTTACTGTACATCTCAAACTTGTGGAGGGTGATTCTGCTGGAACTGTAACTGCTTTCTATGTAAGCAAAAATATTAATCAGCTTTTACTTCAATTTGCTCTTAGTTCTATTGTGAATATGTTGAGATGAAATTTATTAGTACTCACTAATGCATAAATAAATTACATTTTGCTAAGAAACAATTATTATAGTATTATTCTTCAAAAAAATAATATTATAGTATATCATTAATCAAAATATGTTCAATACAATAGGATATATCAACAAATATTTTGACATTAACAAACTCAACATTAAAGTTTACATAAATTGATAATGTCCATAAATACTACTCAATGCATTGGACATTTGTTAAATGTGACAACTAGCATCCATGAATGAATAGACTAAGACTACTAAAAGAATAGACTATGACTTCTAACAGAGCTATTGAGTGCTATCTACCTACTTGTTTTTAACCCTTGAATTTGCATCCACATCTAATTGATTCTTGCATTCATTATCTTTGTCGCTATATCAATCTAGCAACTATTTTTCTTGATTGCAAATATGTGGTACCTCTAATAACCATATGGAATTTATTCCACATTTTATTGCCCTTTATGATTGATTGTGACTCCACCCGTACCAATAATTCATGGTATCTAATAAAAGCCTTAATAATTGATGGTATCTAACTTTGAAATTTGATTCTTAATTTTTGTGTTGCAGATGTCATCTGAAGGTCCAAATCATAATGAATTTGATTTTGAGTTTTTGGGTAACACTACTGGTGAACCTTACTCAGTCCAAACCAATGTGTATGTGAATGGTGTTGGTAATAGGGAGCAAAGACTTAACCTATGGTTTGACCCTTCTAAGGATTTTCACACTTACTCAATCTTTTGGAACCAACGTCAAGTAGTGTAAGCACCTACATTATCCATATGTTACAATTTAATATTAATATACTAATAAACTTCAATTAATTATTATTCTAACATATTTTATACATGTGTGTAGGTTTCTAGTGGATGAGACACCAATAAGGGTACACACAAATTTGGAACACAAAGGAATTCCTTTCCCAAAAGACCAAGCAATGGGTGTATACAGTTCTATATGGAATGCAGATGATTGGGCAACACAAGGTGGTCGTGTGAAAACAGATTGGACTCATGCACCTTTCATTGCTACCTACAAAGATTTTGAGATCAATGCTTGCGAGGTTGCTGTGCCAGTGACATCAACTGAAAATGCTAAGAAATGTGCTAGTAGTGAAGATAAAAAATACTGGTGGGATGAACCAATGTTGAATGAACTCACTATTCATCAGAGTCATCAACTTATTTGGGTTAGGGCTAATCATATGGTCTATGATTATTGCGCCGATACCGCTAGGTTCCCGGCCATACCACTTGAATGTGTTCGTCACCACCACTAGTGATGCAAAAGAAATGAAGAGTTATATTACTATAGTTTTGGTGCATAAACAAATTTTGAAATTGGTCACATTGTTTTAGATTTTTATGCATTCAAAATTATAATTAGAATTCTCCATGGAATGAAAGAATTGTGAACATGTCCTTCATGTGTCACATTGTAATATATTTAATTTAATTTAATTAGTTGCTATGGCATAATGTGAAATTATTTTATTCCATTGTTTATTGTGCAAAATCCAATTTTTATTCTTGTGGTTCTCTGTATTTTAATTGGAAGGATCGTGGATCATACAATATAGTGTAAAAATCTAGTGAGATTCGTTGGAGAATGCGTTATGCTTTGGGGGTACGGCAAGCTCACGGGTTGTCTTGGTATGAAGAATTTGGATAAAGTAACAAAATAATTGAGAAGGTGAAGCTAACAGTGTGGTCCCTAATATTTAAATTTCGAGGACCCTAGATCTATGGGGTATGGTTTTTTCCCGTGTTTTGTGAGAATAATTCTTTGATCAGATCACAATGTTTTTTACCAAGATGGAACTCTAATACATATTATTTTATTAATAGGAATCGAGCTTAATACAATGAATTTAGAGAAATTCTAATACGGGACCAAAGAAATATGTTTGGTCACACACACATAAAGAAGTATTTTTTAATAATAAAGAGGAAATTGATAAAAAGGATGATTGAATATTTTGAGGATAATTTTTTATATATGTGTCCAAACATTATTGATTTGGTCTTGTGACCATAAAAAAATACATCATGAATTTATCGTATACTTGCATATTGTTTAAAAGGAACAAAATGCAGAAAAGAAAGAAGGATCAATCTTTACCAAAAACAAAAAGAAGAAAGAACAGCAATAACCAATGATATTCCACAACCAGCTATCACGTGCTTGCACTCTATTCTAAATTTTGAACATATAATAAATTGAAGAAAGGGGATAAAAGATAAAGTATTTAAAATAACAAGAGGTATAATTTCAATAACAAAATTATATAAATATCTTTTTTTTAAAAATAAAATTATATAAATATCTGTATATATAAATAATTGAATTTTTTATTAAAATTAAGAAATAAATCAATTAAATAGAATAAAAAGGTTTTAAAAACAAACTTTGTATGGGTACCGATATTAGTTTGACTTGTTAAATACACAATTCAATATCCTTTACTTAATAAAGAAAATGTTTGCTTGTTGTTTTAGGGTTTACTTTTTTAACTCAATAAATTGTTTACTTGTAGTATTAAAAAAAGAAGTAAATATGTTCTTAAAAAACAGTAAATATGTTAATATGAATTGCATGCCATAGACCATAGTCAAATCATCAAACTAAATGTGTTTAATACTCTTCCAAATATGCTAAAAGTAGACATTAATTATTTAATATGATGTGAACTTTAGAGCTCGTTTTTCATCTACACTTTGGTTTTTCAATAAGGACAAATATTTATGATGGTCATCGTTGTCGTGGCTAATGGCTACCTTCAAAAATTTCGCAAGGTTATCCAACTTGAGTCCCTTAATATGACATGACAACAAGCATGTAGATCCGTGAAACTTATGCTTATATGTCATTATGCGATTGACACCAATAATTACACACAATAATATCGATCCTATGTAAGGGTCCCCAAGTGTGGTCCTAGTAATACTCTTTTAGTTGGATGGTTATGGGTTCTCTTAATTCAGTGCTGACATAAAAAAGTTTGACACAATTCCCTTTTTTTAGGTCAAATGATTTAATTGAGGGGCCTATATAAATGATTTGATGAGCTGTGCAAGAACTAAACATCAATTAGAGGAGCATATAGTAACTCAGATTTAATAGCATTCAATTATTTCATATGATCAACATGTGCGACTTTGATCTGCATGGCTTATATATAGGAACTTAGCTTCTAAAATAGTTTTATGGAGAAGAAAGAAGAATGAGAACATGTTTAAAAAAAAGGACGAGGATGAGAACAGAAAAAAAAGAAGAAAAAAAAAAGGAAAAAGGATTAATATTTAAGCACAATTTTGAATCATTTCATAACTGCGTATATTATTAATTTTAGATTTATTTATCAACAGAAGAAAGAAATATCAATTTTTTCACTTTTTTTTTTTTTTAGCAATTTTCTCACTTGTTTTATGAGCCCAAAA
>Ga0228710_1002913_pt1 | contig 27203 bp, 25 predicted proteins | sample MedpolnodulmetaG_FD_177995 | JGI IMG/M metagenome (GOLD analysis project Ga0228710, IMG submission 177995) | Root nodule microbial communities from Medicago polymorpha collected in Santa Monica, California, United States - pink nodules | ecosystem: Host-associated > Plants > Roots > Nodule... | reverse complement strand
CTACCCCTTTCAGCACATTTTTGGGTTGGACTTTTCTTTCCAAAAATACCCTTAATTTTTAATTTTAATTTTAAATACAAATAACACATGTAACAAATAGATAAGAATAAATTTAATTTAAGGGAAAAACTTTACACAATTCCTTATGAATTGTTCTTACTGTTAGCAAATTATAAAATAACATGTGGATTACTAATCTATGTCACTAATCATCCTCGTTAACCCTCTTTTACCTCCGCTAACCATAGATCAAAGTCACAAAAAAACTAGCACAAAACAAAAACTCATGTTACTTTTTTATCAGTCGATTTTATGTTGTACATCTGTGTTGTTCCCCTCAATACAACCGACAAAGATTGTCAAGTATTTTCTTTCATATCCCTTCCACAAAAAACAGTATTACCATATTATTTTATTACTTTAAAAAAAACAGTATTTCTATATTATTTTATTAAGTTATTCTTCCTTAGCCTTTGATCAATTGTAACAAACGTGAGCAAAAAATAATGGTAAATATTGGACTTTAAATCCTCTAAAAAAGATTAGTAACAAATGTGAGAAAAAATCATGTTAAAGATTGGACTTTAAATTCTTTAAAAATAAGATTAGTAACAAACGTGAGCAAAAAATAATATAATATTAAATATTGGACTTTAAATACTCTAAAAAAAAGATTAGTAACAAACGTGAACAAATAATGTTAAATATTGAACTTTAAATCTTCTAAACATGGAATGAGTTTTTTTTGTGGGGTTGTTTTATTTTGGACACTTTAAAAGCCAGGGGCGGGCGGGATAGCCATGTGGATTATGGGTCCGTTTGAATTAGCTTATTTTAGAGCTTATATAAAACAACTTATGCAAATAAATAAGTTTTTATGTACTATTTATAAGTTTTTAAGGTAGTTTATGAAAAACCCGTTTATGAAGATACAATTTTCGTTAGTGAGAGTTTGTAAATTAAAATAAAAACTTATTTATTTACATAAGCTATTTTTCATAAGCTCAAAATAAGCTCAAACCAAACGGGACCTATATATATATCGAAGTGGCTGGCTCGATGCCAATTCTGTGCCATTCACTCACATCGCTGGCTTGCTGGCCCTAACACACAAACAAACATTATTATTCTCCTCTTCTCTTCAATTCATCTCTTACTTTCCATATTTAAAATTCAAAATCAAACATATTCCACACTTTTTGGATTCTAATTCCAAAAACAATAATAGAGACCTGTTTCAACTCTATTCTCTTGTTTCATTTTCTCTCATTCTTTAACAGGGAATGAGTTATTTTGTGGGGTTGTTTTATTTTGATTAGGGGATTGAGTAGTGTTATAAGGTCTATAATGGGGTTTGATAATTCAATCTTAGTAATAAGGAATGAGTTTTCATGAAAAACCTTTCGGAGATTGTGCACTATGTGTTTGTGTTTATGTCATGTTGTTTCTTGTGCTTTGAGAGTTTTACAGGTGATGCAATCCTTCTTAACATAAGAATAGAAGATGTTGTGGTAAAACCTAAATTATCTTTTTGGACACGTGTCACCTTTTGAGTTAATTCAACTTAATATTTTTTTAATCAAATATTAGTAATTATTTTACATGAAGTTGAATAAGACTCACTCTGTTCTTTGTAGTTCTAAAACACATTCACAGTATACTTAGTCAGACATTGACGAGTACGAGTGAGAGAAGCAGAGTGAGAATATGAACAAACAGACACAGTGAGTGACTCAGAGAAGAAGAAGCGAAGAAAAGGAGGGAAGCAACAATGAGTACGGTCGACAAGATGCTGATCAAAGGCATCCGGAGTTTCGACCCGGAGAATAAGAACGTCATCACCTTCTTCAAACCCTTAACCCTAATCGTCGGTCCCAACGGTGCCGGCAAAACCGTATGTTCCATTTCATTTCTAAAATCATCACTCTCATTCAATCAATTCATCGATTCTCACACATGCATTTTTATTTTTTTTGCAGACTATCATTGAATGCTTGAAGCTTTCTTGCACCGGTGAGTTACCTCCTAATGCTAGGTCTGGTCACAGCTTCATTCACGACCCCAAGGTTACTCTCTCTTACTATCATTCACCGATTTTATTTTATTTAAAAAAAAAAATCATTTATATGAATCTGTGCTTGCGTGCGTTGTTTCATCGTTGTAAGGTTGCAGGAGAGACTGAAACGAAAGGACAGATTAAGCTCCGGTTCAAAACCGCTGCTGGTAGAGATGTGGTTTGCATAAGGTCATTTCAACTCACGCAAAAAGCATCTAAGATGGAATACAAAGCAATTGAGAGTGTGCTTCAAACTATTAATCCTCATTCCGGCGAGGTATCACTCTTCCAATCAAACTTAGGGTAGTATTTTTAGCATAAGGTTATTTCAGCTTACGCAAAAAACACTCGTTTGGTCACTGTCATTTTATCACAGACTTATAACTTATTTTCACTACCTTATAGTGTAAACATATTTTTTTTTACGTCATTTCATATTTATAAGCTAGCTCAACTGCTAATTTTACTAAACACTCCATATTCAATTAGCTAGCTTATCCGCTATTATTACCAAACAGAGCCTTAAATACTTGAAAATGTAACTTTTTTTTTTAATTTCCTTATATTTATATTATGGTATGTACTTTACTATCTGAGTTTGTTTTTTGTTTTGTTCTGTATAGTTTTAGTTCTCGAATTAACTTGACTTGTTTGCTCTTCTTAATCAGAAAGTTTGCCTTAGCTATAGATGTGCTGACATGGATCGAGAGATTCCTGCTCTCATGGGTGTTTCAAAGGCCATTTTGGAAAATGTTATATTCGTTCATCAAGATGAAGCAAATTGGCCACTTCAAGATCCTTCCACGTTAAAGAAGAAGTTTGATGATATCTTTTCCGCAACTCGGTACCTTCTACTAACCCCTCTTTCATTTCTCTTGTTCCTTGCGTAATGCCGTTAAACCTATCACAAATTCAAACATATAGTTTTGTCACACTTTCGAATCTGCTGTGATAGCATCATATTAGTCCATTTTCCATTCAATGTACTGGATGGATTATGCTGAAAATGCTGTTGTTCTTGACTTAGAGTTGGTTGTCATTGTGTGCTCTTGTACTGAGCAGATACACAAAGGCACTTGAGGTTATAAAGAAACTTCACAAGGATCAAGCTCAAGAGATAAAGACTTACAAGCTGAAACTGGAAAATCTTCAAACCCTGAAAGATGCGGCTTATATGGTTACTTTCTTTTCTCGAAATTAAGAATTCTACTGACAATTTTATTTTTCCTTGCTATTCTATATTTTAATAACCTTGAATATAAACTCTAGAAAATCCATGATGGATATGCCTTTGCCTTTCTCAAAGTAAATGTAATCACGTGAAGTGTTTAAAAATATTTATACTCTTTTTGTGTCACTGTATCTTTTTGGGGGCCGAAGTGGAGTGAAGTAGGAAAAGTTCTGCTATGCCTCAAGATGGGATAAACATGAAGAAAAAACACTTTATTTTGGTTCTGCTACCTCAACTCTCTCTAATGTTATCATTTCTTATCCTATCCCGTCTAGTTTTATCACCCATTCAACGCAACATTCTCATCTTTGTTAAACTTAATTTATTTTCGTGTTGGTTCTTTACAGCCCAACACCCTGTCCCATACATCATTGCCATTCTTATAACTGTCCATAAAATTTTCCCATCAACTTGAGCGGTACTTTTGTATCACATACAACACCTGAGGCACTCCTCCATTTCAACCACCCAACTTGAATTCAATGGTTTACATCTCCTTTTATTTCTCTGTCGTTTTGTACTATGGACCCAAGATATTTAAACCGTGTAACATGTGGTATGATATGATCTACAACTTTCATCTCTATGTCCATTCAAAAAAAAAAACTTTCATCTCTATGTTAGAAATACTTCGTCTAAGGCTTGTCTTGAAGTCTCCACGACTAGGGTTTACGAGACAGCAAGGCCCCAAAAACCAAGAGCTCTGATATCATGTAGAATATATTATCTGATATATTTCATAATTGTGATTAAAGTACAATCACTAACCCATTTTAAGTAGACTATTCTAAACCTAATGGGCCAAATACAATTATTACTAATAATCACAAATATACTTATTTACAACACCATCTTTAGATGAGCAAATAATTTTATAATTGCTTGGAGAATTCCTTAGCATAATCAATTATATAGGGGTTTGCTAACTTAGACCAACAAAAAACATGAAGGTCCAAGTTAGCAAAAGTGCACCTTTTGCTATCTTTAATGCTGGAAGCCATATAAATAAGTAAACTATGAAAATGAAATAATATGACAGCCGTACAAATTAAAACAAAGTGCATACGACACTAAATAAATTATAGTCTCCCTAACCGGAAGACACTTTCTAATCACCACAATGTCCCAAAATAGATGGAAAAGAGAATCTAATTACCTTATTTTATTTCCTTATAGCTTCGGGAAAACATCACACAGGATCAAGAGAAAGCAGAATCTCTAAAAGATCAGATACAGCAGTTGGATGGAAGCATTAAAGATTTGGACGCTAAAATTGATCATGTGGATAAAACATTGAAACATTTGCTGGAGCTAAAGGGGCAAATATCAAGTAAAACTACAGAGCGAAGCACTCTATTTAGGTCACAGCAGAAGCAATATTCCGACCTTGAGGAGGAGTTTGAAGGTGTGTAAGTGTTGACCATGGCATATGCATTACAACAGCGAGCCAGTTTTAAATTCTTAGTTTTCTATCTTGTTATTTTTTCATCCTTATTAGATCTGCTCATAAATGGCCATCATAATATATTGTAAGTTTCTCATGCTTTCTTCTGCTTTGTATATTTATTAGAACCTGATGAGGAGCTGATGGAATCGAAGACCAAGTTTGATGAAAAGATTGCAAATTCACAAACACAAATAAGCAAGTTGGATAGAGAGAAGTCTGACATTAACACAAAATGTCCTGTCCTTAAGAAGACCATCGATCAGTCCATCTGGGAGATCAGCAAGCTACAAACTGAAGCAGAAGTAAATGAATTGATACATTGCCAATACTGACATCTTGTTGTCTGGAATGTTGTTGTAATTTTTCTCTGATTCAAACTGCAGGCTCACATGTCTCTGAGGAGTGAACGAGATACTTGCATTAAAAATATTTTTGATAGGTATAACTTGGGATCTCTTCCAAAGCCACCCTTCAGTGCTGAGGATGCTTTGAACCTCACTAATCGTGTAAAATCAAGGTTGGTGGATCTTGAGAAGGATCTTGAAGATAAAAAGGTGACCCTTCTGTTCTCTTTTTGGTTATATGAATATATATTCACTTTTATGCGCCTTTGATTGGACAGAAATTGGGAAATGGCAGATTTTCAAGGATGATTTCTTCCTATTATTCAATTTTTGGGGTTTCGGATAAATGATCTTTTCATATTCTTCATGGGTACCCGACTGGTATAGGGTTTCTTTGCTGAATATACAGAGATTGGCATTCTTTGCTCAATTGATGTAGATCTTTGATTAGGTGTTTTCTTTAGAAGGATATCACCCTATGCTCCTGTCCTTCTGTTATATAACTTCTATTCTCAAGATGAATTTATTTTCTTGTTTAAAGATTCTGGTTCTCTAAATAGACCATATGTTTGAGTATATGTGAGTTGCTATCTCATAGGTTGCTGCTACAAATAATAAGCAGCTTTTATTACTTAGTGTCTTGATGTGTTGGTTAGAGTGTGCCACCTCAGCATTTAAAGGTGTGCCATGTCAGCTCTGGCAGTTATAACTGCCAAGCTTGCAGTGAAAGTTTGTTAGTGTTGGGTGCAGGTTTAGCCCCAGCTGAGAAGCACTCCATAAATCTTGTAAATCTCTCAAGATTCATCATTAGAAAAAATATTCAAAAGGAATTCATGAAATTCCAAATTAGTTTTCTCTCATTCTCTCTGTATTAGCAATGTTCAAGTTGTTTTCACCATTTCCTGAGGAAGAAAACAATATTATTCTTTAATCTTGGATATGTTAGTAATGTTATTAGATATCTAAAATATCCTAGAGACCTCTGACCCATGGGAGGATTGACTTCTTGTTTTTGCATCTTTTCTACAGAACGCAAATAACACTGAACTCAAGATGGCATGGGATTGCTACTTAAATGCAAATGAAAGTTGGCAAAATACTGAAGCTAAAATACAAACTAAGAGAGAGCACAAGGTTTAGTGTTTGAATCTGCCCATTTCTTGTCAAATGACTATGCTACTTTTACTGTGTTAATACGTTGTTGTGCATGCAGGCTGGCATTATAAAGCGCATTGAAGAGAAGAAAAATGAGCTTGAGTCATTCGAACTTGAAATATCTAATATAGATGTTTCTCATTTAGACGAGAGAGAAAGAGAATTGGTGAGTCCAAGTTACTCTTCGGTGCTGTTTGGTAGTTTATAACTTCAACTTTAGACTTCTGGAAAATCTGATAACATAACTTCATGTAATGCTTGCAGCAAATTCGGCTGGAGGGGAAGATCAAACAACGTGATGAAAGAGAATTTGAACTAAAGAAAAGTGAAATCGAAAATAAAGCCCTTAATGTGGAGCAAAAGATTAGAGCTCTCAATCGAGAGATGCTTACAATGGCTACTGATTCAAAGGAAAGAGAAAAATTATCTCTTATGAAGGGAGATTTGGAGACAAAGAAGAAGCAACATAAAAAGATGTAGTTCGATTTTATTTTTCCTTCTTTTTATTAACTTCTTTTTTCAGAATTATATCTTTTATACACTTTACAGAATTGATGACCAAAAAGATAAAATAAGAAGGGTGCTAAAAGGGAGGATTCCTTCTGATAAGGACCTGAAGAAGGAAATCACACAAGCATTAAGGTTGGAATTCTCTTTGACTGTGTATGTCAAACTTGTAGTTTTATCTTCAAGAAATTTCACATTTAGTGTTTCTGTACTTAGTCTTTTCTACTTCCAGTGGAATCACAAGAAATGTGCTGGAATTTCTCTTTCTTTGCATCCAGTTTATCCGGTTGTATGTATGCACTTTTTTCCTGATTATCCTATTCCTTTATTAAGCTATTTTAAATTTAACAAGACAGACTGATCAAGTCGTTGTTTATTTATTCATTGCCTTATGTTGCAAGTATTTGTTGAAAGTAGAGAAGAGGGAGAAAGTTGATGATTACTTATCTTCTTACTTTAAAATAAAAAGCAGAAATAAAACTAAATTGGTTCAAAGGAGCTCTGCATTCCCTCAAAAGTTTAGAAAAAATGAACTCCTTAATGAATCCTGAAGCAGAAAATCACAGAGAAGCTGTAAAAATCCATTCTTTCAGGATCTGTATTTTAAATATTAGAGGAACTGCAAAGTGTATTATTTCAGTAAAAAGAGTTCTCTTGTAAAGGGGAGGTGATATTTTAACGAAGACTTTAGTAAGATCAACCTTTGAGCATCTGCTAGGCAAGTATCTCAAAATTCTGTAGAAAACCTCAAGATGCTCTTCATAAGGAGAGTGCATAAACTGACTGACAACGTTGACAGAAAAGGCAATATCAGGGCGGGTATGAGCCAAGTATATCATACTTTCATGATGAGATAAATTGATTTCAGTATTAAAATGAATTTGGTGCTTATTTTCTAAATCAAGCATCTAAGAGGCCATGCACATGACATTCTTAAAAATTATTATTATTCTCAACGCCTTAGGTTCTTTTGCCGTTAATCTTTTGCTTTTGCCTGCTTATCTATCATATTTCAGTTTAGTGAAAAAGCTATCTTTGTGTTAAATGTTCACGAATTCCCTTGTATTAATGCCATTTATGGTGCAGGACTGTTGTAGCTGAATTTGATGATCTGAATGCTAAGTATCGAGAAGCTGACAAGGAAGTAAATGTTTTGCAGATGAAAGTACAAGAAGCAGACAATAACTTATCTAAACACCAAAAGGATATGTCATGTTAGTTTTATCCATCATTTAAACAATTTGTATATAAATCATCTTCCTTGCATTATTTATCTGCAAAACCACTATGAAGGTAGAAGTTTGGTTTCTTGGTTCAAATCTATATATAGTTTTTACAGTGCTATTGAAGGCCACATCATTCTGCCTAGCAATAATATAGTACATCATTACTTAGTGTTGAGAGAGAGAAAAGAGAAACATATGTTGAACATCATCTATCTCAATTAACATAACAAAGTCGATTTTATATAGCCTCAAGACAATACATAATAAATTGATTGATCTGTGACAGATCTGGTGTATTCAAATATATGGGGAAGGGAACAGATTATATGAAAGCGGTTCTTGTATCATAAACTCTTAGGAATAACTTCCTGCAGATTTGGTTACAATACGGTTGAAAATACAAACTGCTGCTAGTGCTGAAACTAACCGTCAGAAAATAATATAACCTCTAGGAATTAGAGACCCCAGTCTCTCCCAGCCAAACCAACATAAAACTACCCAATGGGAATGTGTCTTCCCATCCTTTTAAACACACAAACACAATTACATTAACTTGGGCCTAATCACTTGGGAATACGCCTAATGAAACATGATTAATACGAGGTCCGCTAACAATACTCCCCCCAAAAGTTTCATCTTGTCCTCAAGGTGAAAAAGTGGAAACAGTTGGCCAATGGCATCAAAAGGCTTCCAAGTAGCTTCAAAGTCTGGCAAATCTTTCCACTGAATCAACACTTTCAACATTCCCAACCGATTACTTTGACTTCTTTGGGCTCCATTTGTAATTTGAAGTCTTCTGACAACATATTGGGCAATAGTTGAGGATTGTCATTGACCCCTGGTGTGATAGTCTGGATGGATTTTACTTCCAGAAGGAAGGTCAAGTTGGTAAGCCACGTGATTTGTGATCTTTGTGATATGGTATAGTCCATAGAAACAAGCACTCAAATTTTCATTAATTTTCTTGGCCGACAATTTCAGCCCAGAGGGCTGCAACTTGAGATATACCCAATCCCCAACAACATAGGAAACAACCCTCCTGTGTTTGTTTGCTTGGGCTCTCATCTGATTTTGAGCCTTAACCAAGTTAGAACAAAGATCATGAAACTCGTTCTTGAGTCAAGTGATTAACTTCCTCGGGTGGTCTTATATATAAATGATAAAATTAAGCTTTTGTCAGTTGGCAATGACACAAATGGAAGATGGCTGTGATGAAGGGTGTAGACTGCAGAGAAGCAGTGATGAGAGTGATGGTGAAAGTTGATAAGCGATGGAAGTGGTGGAGAGTGATGTGCATTAATGGCCTGCCACAGTTGCAGTGGTGGAAGATGATGGGCAGTAGCAATGATGGAGGACGTCGGGTGATAGCGTGAAAGATAGGGGGATAAAAGGAAAGAAGAAAGAGACACTAACAATGCTGCAAGAGGGGGGGAAAAATCCTATCTCACACTTGCATAGCAAGCTTTATTGCAGTTTTCTCTATCGGCTATTGCCGTGCTGACATCTGTTTGTTAGAATGTTCCCTGCCGGCTGGCATAGGTGGTTATTTTGGGTGTAGGTTAGTCCTATCTATGTGCAGGTTTCGACGTATTCTGAACAGTTTTCTGATAACTCAATTCATTTTCTTCAATCATTAAAAAAACTTTAGTCTTTCAATTCTCTCTAGTTACACTTCTGTGTCACCCTAGATCTGTGCATCGCAGGACAAAACAAGAATCTACCCAAAATCATATAAATGAAAAACAAATCGCAGATTATACGGTTTAACAATTAAAAGTTGTTATCACACCTGATTCCACAATAATCCGATTCTACAGACTCCAGATCACAACGGGAAATCAAAATTGCAAAATCATACGTTTGTACGATTAAAAACATGATTTTGGCGACCATGATGGGAAGCAATACATGTTTGAAATTGTCGGGACACATTTTTTAGCATTATCACTATGTAGAACGTGTACGTTAAACACCAAACTGAGTTTTAACTTTTAATTTCCTGATAAAAGTGGAGTAACAAAGTATTTAGACCAAATAGTAGAAGTAGTACGACAAGGACCTCAAATATCAGAGTGACGTAAAGCAAAAAGGGACGAAGCTCATTTATTGACTCGATCGAGGAGCTGACTGGGAGTGTCTTTCTCTGGCTGACATGACTCACAAGGCAAATCAGATAACATGGATAACTCACCAATAGCTTCTGGAATTTAGAAATACCGGGATAACCCGTCTGAGCATGATAGTTGGTATAGACTTTTAGATTCACATCTGACACCAATTGTCTGTTTTGAACTCCAGTCCTTCAGAATTACAGTGTCTTTGGTAAAGGTAATCAAACAATCATTAGACCACGTTAACCGACTAAGCACAAGTAAATTTAAGGAACACTCGGGAATGTAAAAGACAGTATTGTCTATCAAGGAAGGGAATGGATGACCAGTCCCAATCCGTTGTGATTTTGAGCACCATTAGCAAAAGTTACCAAGGTTAATTGACTAGATGTAGTTTAGCATATTTTGTGTCTCTTGATATGGCTGATGATACCCAAGTGATACTTGCTTTTATTTATTTCATTTCTTTGTCCATTAGTCTACTATGCTTTCTTTCTTCAAACATGTAGAATCACACCATTTGTACAAATAACTATTTGCAGCAAGAAAGAAATTTATCGAATCAAAACTTCAGTCTTTGGACCAGCAAGGCTCTGGAATCGATTCTTATCTAAAACTTTTAGAGTCTGCCAAGGAGAAAAGAGATGTACAGAAAAGGTCAACTTATGCCAGACCACACCGATGAAATCATTTTTTTGACCACATCAGATTGCTGTTTGTGTTGTCCCCATCGTTGTCTCAAATGCACTAATACTTCTGTTAATTCCCTGCAGCAAATATAACATTGCAGATGGTATGCGACAAATGTTTGATCCTTTTGAAAGGGTTGCAAGAGCTCATCATTTTTGCCCTTGCTGTGAGCGTTCTTTCTCGGCAGAAGAAGAAGACAGTTTTGTCAAGAAGGTTGGCACATTTACATCCTATCATAATATACTGACCAATAACTTTATATGGTTTTGAATTATCTTTTTCCTTTTAATCACAGCAAAGAGGGAAGGCTGCTAGTTCAGCTGAACATTTGAAAGTTCTTGCTGTGGAGTCCTCAAGTGCAGACTCTGATTATCAGCAGTTGGAGAAGCTTCGTATATGGTATGAAGAATATGTTAAACTAAGCAAGGAGACAATCCCCAGTGCTGAAAAGGAACTCCAGCAAGTCAAGGAAGAGCTGGATCACAAATCCCAGGCACTTGATGATGTAAACATTATATTTTCCTTTAAATACTTCCTTGAACTTATTTTAAGTAGATTATCCCTTCATGTGTGCCACTTTCTTTTTTTAATGTATGGTTTCCGGATGGTGATTACTAGTTTTGTTGAGTCATGTATTTGTCCTTTCCTGTTGTTAACTTGCTTTAGCTTATACAACTGCTGTAATTTGTTTCAGGTTTTAGGTATTTTAGCTCAAGTGAAGACTGACAAGGAGTTGGTTGAGCCGGTGGTGAAATATGTTGAACATGCTGATCGAATTTTCCTCGAAATTCAAACTTTGCAAAAGAAAGTTGAGGATTTAGAAAGTGAGCTTGGTTGTGGAGGACCAGAAGTGAGGACTCTAGAAGAAATTCAATTGGAGCTCGTTGCATTGCAGGGAACAAAGTAAATAGATTCAGTTATTTTTCACTATTTACTAACACAACACAATCTAGATCCAATTAGAGAATTGATTTTCATCAACTTAATAACACCATTTACCATTCCATATGCGTGTCTATGTCTTACTTGGTTTGATGTTGCTTACTCTTAATATTATTCTCATACATATCTTGGTTACTAGGGACAATTTGCATACCGAGTTGACGAATTTGATGGATGAGCAGAGGAATATGGATACTGATATATCAGGTATTCAATCACGGTTGCAGAATGCAAGGGCTGATAAAATGAATGCAGCTATGAAATTGCAAGATGTAAAAAGATTAGAAGAAGAATTAGAACGATTGACAGAAGAAATGACCCAAGTTGATCTTGATGAGAAGGTGATTTAATTATCTGAGATATGTGCAATTGTCTTTTGAGATCCCCCCCTTTTCCCACATATTCAAAAGAAAAATTCAATTAAGTGATTAATTCCCTCAACACAGCAAACAGGTGCCTGTTATTATTTATTTCTTCCAAACTTTTTCTGGTACACTGTATTTAGTTCATCTTTGATTTCAATATGTTATATTTGTGTTTATTTCCAATAAGGAAATAGCTTTCTTCTGTAGAAATTACATATTTTTCAAAATTTTCTACCACAATAACATTCTCTAAAGGAAAAAAAAAATCAGAAACCTGCTTTTCAAAAACTTTGCCTCAATCAAAATTCTAAAATTCATTACTCGATTCATTTTTTATAACGCTGGAGTTTCTTCTTTCCGTATATCAAATCATAATGCATAATTCCATCTAACATCTTGGCATTTTCAGAGTCTGACAAATTCTAAAATTCATTACTCGATTCATTTTTTATAACGCTGGAGTTTCTTCTTTCCGTATATCAAATCATAATGCATAATTCCATCTAACATCTTGGCATTTGCAGAGTCTGACTGAAGCCTTTGGACCTTTATCCAAGCGCAAAGATAAAATACGTGCTGACTATAATGAATTGAAACTTAGACTTGACCACGAGTTTGAGAATCTGGTTGAAAAAAAGAGAATTTATCAGCAAGAAGCTGAAGCAGTTTTTGGAATGACTTCTAAGATCAAAGAGTAAGCTTCTCAGCTCCAAAATTGTAAATTTTCAAGAGTTCGATTTTACTAAACACAAGTTTTGTTTGTCCAGGTACTCTAACTCAAAGAAAGGAGACAGGTTGAAGGAGCTGCAGGAAAAGAAATCTCTATTAGAATCTCAACTGCAAAGTTGTGAAACCAGGATGCAGGAAATTATAGATGAACTGGACAAAAGGAAAGATTTGTTGCGAAATACTGATTTGCTTAGAAGAAAAATCGAGGACAACTTAAATTACAGAAAAACAAAGGCTGAAGTAGATGAGCTAGAACGTGAAATTGAAGTACTTGAAGAAAATATGTTGAAGATTGGTGTATCTGACACAATTCAAACCGAACACCAGAAATTATCCCAGGACAGGCAGAGGCTTCTTTCGGAGGTATTTTCATATGTCCGTCATACTTCTATGCTTGCAGTCTGTAATTTGGCCAATAACCATGATTGATGTACATTTTACCATTTGTGTCGTCACATCTGCAATTGTTATTTAGTATTTAATTTTCCTTCTAGCACAGAATAATACACTTTGTTTTTCCATTTTTTCTTTCTTTTGTGTACTGCTACCTTCGTGACAGTCAAACAGGTGCAGAGGAACAATAGATGTTTACCAAAGCAATATTTCCAAAAATAAGATTGATCTTAAGCAGGCCCAATACAAGGACATAGATAAGCGATATTTTGACCAGCTTATCCAGCTTAAGGTATAATGTGATGCGATATTGCTTGTGTATGCTTTGTACAACAGTATTTAATGCTCAGTGTCAACATTAAATTGTTAAAATCTCGACTTTTCTTTACAGACAACTGAAATGGCAAACAAAGACCTGGACAGATACTACAATGCACTTGACAAGTGAGTTTCTGTAATGTTTATCATCACATCTGTTCAGTTTGTATTCTTTGACATGTTGCTAGTCATAAGTCATGGTTTTGCAATGTATAATCAATTTTTTTAAGGTCACCTCTTTTGAGCTGCTAAGACCAATTCTCTCATGGTGGTTTGTTTCATGTGCTTCAAAAGATGAAACATATATCCACTTCATTTTGCAATGAGAGGTGAACGGGTCGCTTGGAAGCTTCAATATAAGATGTTGGGTGGTTCTGGATACTGACTGCATTTATATATTACATGATTACAACTTTGCCATTTGCATGCTTGAATGTATGTTTAATGGGTTGTGTATTTAAGTGTCTATGCATTGTTCTTGGAAAAAGAATACTGAATTACACTTTTGGTCCTTTGATTGCCAATGTTTGAATTTGATCCTGCTGGTAATTTGGCATTAGTTGTGATAAATGTTTTACCATTAGTTTTGCAATCGAATCCAAGAGGTCACATCAAACTATGGCAAAGCTAGGAGAATCATAAGTATAATTAAATTGGCTCCCTTTGTATGTAGTTCTTATTGTGAACCTAGCCTATTATCACTGTTGACATACATTTAGTCTCTATTTAGGAGAAGAGGGAAGGACTTTGTAAAACAGGAAGGATAACCCTCCAACTTGAATGGGGGTTTCTTTTTCTTCTTAATACAAAATCCCCTTGATACGGGGAACTTAATAAATGTCTTGGAGGATGATTTTATTGGGTTTAAAAAAATTCTTCAAATATTTTCCATCCTTTTATTATATTTTCAAAATTAAAAATATACTAATCATAATCGTTATTTACGAAAGCACTGTCTCAAATAAGGCGAGGGATTTTTCTATTTTTCCCTCCCCTCCCTCCAAAGCCCTCACATTCCCTCCCCTCCAAACTTCCTAATGGAGCATTAAGAATTATAAAAGTATATTGTACTGACCATTTGTTGTGTTCAAGTATTATTAATCAGTAAAATAAGATACTTAATGATAAATTATTAGTGAAAATCTACATTTTAACATTCAATATCATCCATCATTCAGAGCACTGATGCGATTCCACACAATGAAAATGGAAGAAATCAACAAAATTATAAGAGAATTGTGGCAACAGACTTATAGAGGACAGGATATTGACTGCATTAGTATTCATTCTGATTCCGAAGGTGGTGGTACCCGATCCTACAGTTACAAGGTTTGCCATCTCTATATTGTAAACTGACTTCAAAAGATTTCTAAATCTCCAATACAGATTTTGAAATATTTTTTAATTGTATACCATACAGGTTCTCATGCAGACTGGCGATGCTGAGTTAGAAATGAGAGGAAGATGTAGTGCAGGACAGAAGGTATGTTCTGTTATCACTGGGAAATGCAATATGAAGTATTTTTTTCTTCAATTGAAGAGTAAGTTTTTTTGTTTTGTTGAACAATTAAAAATTAAGTTAAACTTAAATAAGCTCGACTTATTTGCGAGGTTCCAGGTACTGGCATCTCTCATCATACGGTTGGCTTTAGCGGAAACATTTTGCCTCAATTGTGGAATTCTTGCATTGGATGAGCCAACCACAAATTTGGATGGCCCAAATGCTGAAAGTCTGGCTGCGGCTATCCTGAGGTTTTGAATGGATTTTCTAGTTTTGAGTAAATAGCTAAAAGTGACTTGTTTATTTTACTTATTTACTGTTATCTTCCTTGTTATGCAGGATCATGGAGGACAGGAAAGGCCAGGAAAATTTTCAGCTAATTGTAATTACTCATGACGAGCGTTTTGCTCAACTGATTGGTCAGCGCCAGCATGCGGAGAGATATTATCGAGTCGCAAAAGATGACCAGTAAGGCCAGCAATGCTATTATTTTATTTTATTTCATGTTATTTATAAAACGCATTTTCAACTTTTTATCATCTTCACCTTTAACTTATGTCTCATATTCTCAGTCAGCACAGTATAATCGAATCTCAGGAGATATTCGACTGAAGGATGGATTTTATTAGCCACTCCTTTGAAGTGGCTTGTTAGAGGGATTGGCAAATCTGTAAAATCAGCGCAAAGGCATACCTCAAGCTGTTCTTGATGAGATATATGATACAGAAGATGAGATGTTCTAATTAAAAGACCGATACTTGTATATTTACCATTTGTCGCTAATTTCTGTAAGCTTGTTTTTGTTTTGGCATTTCATCTTTTGTGGCCAATGTGAAGTTTTAAACTTAGAACTGTGTAAAAAAGACAACAGTTCCTTTTTTCTGAAGGCGGTCTGTATAATGAATGATGGGGTTTGTTGCTTGGATCGCATTGATTGTGAATACTGAGACCAATAGATCAAAACACTAGAAGTATGAAAATTGGAAATATCTTATTAGTTCACCAAAAAAATGATATCTTATTAAATTGTTTAGTCCTATTTAGGCGCAATTCAACATCAGCGTATAAGGGCCCGTTTGGATGGTGGCATATTTTTGAGCTCATGCAAAAATTGAAAATAAATAAAATAAGTTTGTTTATAATTTATAAGCTTGTCATTGCAGTTAATAAAAAATGCTTTTGAACATAAAACTTTTTGTTAGCGAGAATTTATGAATTAATATAATAGGCTTAATTATTTGAATAACTATTTTTCGTATGCTAAAAAATAAGCTTATCCAAGTCAACACTGAATCCATTCTTGACACTGAATACTTCATACGTCCATTTGATACGATATTGGGGGAAACATAATAACAATAAATCCAACGGAATTAAAATCAACCGAAAAATACGTGTAACGAAATGATAGCGGGTTTAGACGCTCAATAGAATAGAATTCATTAATTGGTTTCTTCAAACAGATATTCAATAGCATTTTTCTTGAGAAAATAATATAACAGCAAGGCTACAAACATTACAGACATATGAACTTTAAATTTGAACCAAAAACAATGGAATTGGCCTATGAGACATCCAAAATAAGAGCATTATAACCCCATCTTGTCAGGGTAGAGTCATTTTGGAAGAGAGTTGCATGCCCAGCCTAATCCTTGTACTTCAGCTCAGACACAAGGAATCCAGGCATATCGAATGAGGCCGAAAACTTCTCAACATCAGCTTTAAGGTCTTCAAGAGCTTTGTTGTTCACTAAGCCCTTGTTAAAATCCTTCAAAAGTTTGCCATATTCCTTTTGAATCTCTAGTGTGAGAGTTACTGCACGGTGAAGGAACTCTGCAATCTGCTCGAAGTCCTTCTCAACCAAACCCCTAGAAGTCATAGCTGGGGCACCTGTTAACAGAAGCTCATGTCAAGTACTCGTGCAAAATGAATTATAAAACACGCACCGAATAACACATCAACACTTTGCATAAACAAGGACATCCAATATTGGCTTTCTGGTGACATGTTATGATTTTTTTTTTGTGTTAATAATTTAAAATAACACAAGTTCATGTATACAAAAGTTCTTACCAATCCTTACTCCTCCAGGGGCCAAGGCACTGCTATCACCAAAAACAGCATTCTTGTTCACAGTAATGTTACAGAGGTCACAAAGTTTTTCCACCTTATTACCTGCAAGAGTATGGAAAATGCATCAACAATTGGTGACCCGACTTTAACAATCAAACCTAACAACATTGCAAAAGTTATTAGTTTACCGGTCAAGCCAAGAGGGCGGAGATCCCACAAGACAAGATGGTTTTCAGTTCCTCCGGTGACAAGACTGTATCCCTTGCTCATCAAGTAATTTCCAAGTGCAACTGCATTGGCCTTAACTTGCTTGGCATAGGCCTTGAACCCGGGCGTGGTGGCCTGTTTCAAAGCAACAGCAAGAGCACCAATCTGGTGGTTGTGAGGACCACCCTGAAGGGAGGGGAAAACAGCAAAGTTGATTTTGTCTTCAAAATCATAGACTGCATTCTCAGGCTGACCCTTCTTGGGTGGCTTAGGTCCCTTCCGGTAGAAGATCATACCGGCCCTTGGACCCCTTAAACTCTTATGGGTTGTTGTAGTGACGATGTCACAGAACTCAAATGGATTGTTAGCTTCCTGTATCCACAAAAAAAGGTCAAAACAAAACACTAAAATTCATAACAGTAATGAGTATGAGATAGAAGATCCATAATATTAATACCTGAGCAGCAACAAGGCCACTAATATGAGCCATATCACAAAGCAAAAGAGCACCACACTTATCAGCAACTTGTCTAAACCTTCCATAATCCCAATCTCTAGGATAAGCACTTCCACCACAAATAATCAACTTAGGTCTAAAATCCAAAGCTTTCTCTTCCAACCTATCATAATCAATAAACCCCGTTGTCGAATTCACCTTATAAGGCAAACTCTCAAAGTAAATCGAAGTAGCCGATATCTTCTTCCCACCGGAAGTATAGTAACCATGAGTCAAATGTCCACCAGAAGGTAGATCCAGTCCCATGATCCTATCATGAGGATTGAGAACAGCTGTGTAAGCGGCGAAATTCGCCGGTGAACCGGAGTAAGGTTGAACGTTGACGCCCCAAGTGGCGGCGTCGAGGTGGAAGGCGGTGAGAGCGCGTGAGCGGCAAATGTTTTCGATCTGGTCGATGAATTCGTTGCCCCCGTAGTAACGGTTACCGGGCATGCCTTCGGAGTATTTGTTGGTGAGGGCGCTTCCTAGGGCTTCAATGACTGCGAAGGAGGTGAAATTTTCTGAGGCTATGAGTTCGATTCCGCGGCATTGACGGCGTTTTTCTTTTTCTATTAGGTCGTGGATTTCTGGGTCCACGGTTACTAATGGTGTGTTTCCCCATTCACTAACTGGATCCATTGTGAATCAAGAATGTGGAAACAAAGGAAAGAGCACAGACAGTGGTGATGTACATCTCAGTTTCTGTGCTGTGTGTTCCTTTTAAAACATGTCTTAGCTGCTCATTCCAATCTTGAATGTACGATTTTATCCTTTTCCTTTTAGAACATCCACATTGGAGACACCCATTTTTGGCTTCTTAAATGGGATTACGACTTCGAATTAGTCATGTGTTCTACTTAAAATACATCTTAAGGATTTTTTGCAAACTTTATTTACAAAACTGTTTAGAATTCTTCATTTAGATTTTTTTAGACTAAACTATTTTTTTGGTATATGACTATCGTTCTCTCTAGTTTACTTCATCCTTCTCATTTTAATTGTCGTTTTTGAATTGTGTGTAATTCTTAAGAAAATGATTAGTTTGGATTTTAAGAAAATTATTGGTTTAGTTTATTTCAATGATAAAATTAATACTCCTTGTGTTATAAAATATAAGCAAAAGTGAGTCAAACAAAACGGATGGAGTACTAATTTTAAATGTTTGCATTGATAACATATGGACTTTGAATCCGTCTCATTTAAATGTTGCCTTGATGTTTTAAAGTGATAATTTTTTAAAAAATATTTTTTTATACAAAATGACGATTAAAATGAGACGGATAGAGTGTGTGTATATATATATATATATATATATATATATATATATATATATATATAATATATTTTATATATATATGAAATTCATCAATTTTTCTTAAAATAAATAAAATCCATCAATTTAGATTTTAACATTTTAATAATAACAAAGATTAAATTGAAGAATGTCATATAATTTTATAACTGTTCATTATATTTATATAATTTAATGACCAAATCAAAGAAAATGTGATAGTTTAGAAACTAACTTTTTTTAGTAACAAAAAAAACTAGTTTTTTTTAAGAGTTTAGAAACAAAATTGATCACATGTTCCCTTAAAAAATAGAGCAATATTATTTGAAAAATCATTTCTTGTGACAACTTGTTGGACAACCAAATTTTACAAAGAAGTTTAGGTAATGACACAAAAATCAAAGCAATAGAGAGAGAAAGTAGAATGATCATGTGAGTATGAGAGAGAAAATTGTCAAAAAATGATTGTTCAAATATCATTTCTCTAAAAAATATTGTTTACTATTCACTTATTCCTTCCATGTCGGTGTCTTTGCTTTAGCAGTAACCCATTACAGCCATTCATATTACGACACTCCCATGTGTTTGCCCTTGTTATTTTGGTGTCAACATGACAACATCATGTGTTAATTAATTATTAAAATATTAGTAAAGCTGTACTCATAGTCAAGAAGTTTGGGTTGATTTCATTGTGAGTGATGATGTAGGCAAATCTGTATTCTGTACGTGACGTCGATCCAAATTGTGGTTTAGGTCTTTTTCTCAGTTTGGAGCTGAGATCGAGTTAGGAAAATATTTGGTGTGTGACTGAAACTGTGGTTAAGTTATTTCTCTCCCTCTAAAGTTGGTGGCATAAATTTTCAAATGGGTTGGTTGGTTGGTGAGTGAGGGTGATATAGTCTTTCTATTCTCACCAACCCCACTTCCTGCCAGTGATGCTACCTCCTTCTTGCTCCCACGTTTATTTATTTACTAACGATGAAATCACTTCATTAAATCTAAATCTTATCTCATATGAAGTCCACATTATGCACCTTTCAAAGAAAAGTTATATGTAAGAAAACATTTATTTGACACAAATGTCTAAATTGATTTTTTAACTGTCAAAAAATGGATTTTATTAAATCTGAATCAACATGTTGCTGCCACTAAGTTATCCCACCTACTACTTGGTAGCTTTGTACAGTCAAAATTAGTATTCTATCTTGTCTTATGCGCCTATCAAGACATGATAAGTAGTTTTCCTTAGAAAAAAAGATAAGCAGATAATATAAATTAATATTGTAAAAAAATGTAATTGTATGAACAAAATTATGAGATTCAACATATTGGAGATATATTCAAAGATATGAGATTGTTTTAAGTTTAACCAAGCTTGTTGGTTTTTAAAAAATTGGACAAATGATTGGTAATGGAAATGATACATTGTTTTTACATGATACTTGGGTTGTAGGACTAAGGAGGGGTGTGTGTGGTGTTAAAGGAACACTACAATAGACTTTTTAGTTTAGTTAGTGGTACAAAATGTTTGCTTGACTAGTATGGTGTTGAATAATGAAAGGGGATTGGTCTTAATAGAGATGAAGACATAAGATGTTTTTTAGTGTGAGGTAAAGTTAGTTTGTTTGGCAAGAAAACTCATTGGTTAGGTGGACTTATTAAAATAATTTTGATAGCGTTTTATCAGTCAAATGAGTTTATCAATTGCTCTGTCAAATTCCACCATTAAAATATCAGCTTTGTATAATTTTGCATGAATTAAAATAACTCCGTTGAAGGTTTCTATCTTAATGTTGAGGGTAATGAAAAATAGGCTCCGTACAAAAGATAACCACATGCAAATTATACAGAAATCTATTCAATATTACATTGTGTTAGTAGGTGCGAATTACTTGAATATATTCTTAACATATATTTGTACAATGTCATTTTTTTTGTAGGGTTTGAAATTTAAGAGACCAACCAACATAAATAACTCTTTTGCTGCTTGTTTTTGAAAGAGGAGGGAGTACTTCTAAGGTCGGTTTTTTAATTTTTCACAACATTGAAAGCGGGTGGAATGATTCTTAAGACAGCTGTAGGAATTTTATAAGGTCGGTTAAGAATCGTGAGTATCTGCGTGTGCCTATATATATAAAATTGTAAAATGAATTAAAAGCAGTGATGAGATATTTTGTGAATTATTATTAAATCTCACCTGGCAATTTATGGATCTACAATATCTATTCAAGAACACAAAACAAAACTTTTTTTTTTAATGCGAAAATATTTTTTAATGCGAAAATGTTGCTCATCACATTAAATTTCAACAATTTAGTAATGAATACAAACAATTTTATTCAAAAAATGAAATTTGGATCAAAGGACAAAATGAATAACTGAAGGAGAATTTGCTTGTGAAGTTTTGTTTATTTATTTTTATGACATGGTTCTTTTTTGTTTTTTTCTTCTTGTTATGAGTAAAATCTTACTCGGTCACATCTCAAGCAAAAATAGTTGAACATATGTGAAAATAATAATTTCCCACATCCTTTTTCATCAATTGATTCTTTTATTTTTCATTTGTATATATGTGTCCAAATATATGTTGTTTATGTTTGGTATTATAATGAGGCAAAGAGTCCCCGTGAGCTTAGCTCAGTTGGTAGGGACATTGCATAATTTATGTAGGGGACGGGGTTCGAACTCTGGACACCCCATTTCTTTATGTTTAATTGTGTGAGCTCTAGCCATTAGACTATTAAACAAAAAAATAATAATGAGGCAAAAATTATTTAAAGCGAGTTGGATGTAAAGTGAGAAATCAAAGATTGTCAATGCAATTAACTCATGTTTTGTTATGATATATTCATAATATCTACCTTTAATTTATTAACAACGATTATTGCATACTTTGCATTTTAAATTGAGTTATTTATTTTAGAAGAATCGGATCCGGACTAAGAATATGTCAAAATCACGATCATCTACCTTAGTTTTTCAAAACTATTCTAAAATCACCATATATTATTGTGATTACATATCTACTGCAATACCAAATACACACTTTATTTGAAATTGCTACCAAATATTTTTTTTTCTTTCTAATATAATTGATTTAAACTTTGTTTTCGGTTTCATGATTAAACATATTTTTGATGAATTCGCCTTTATTTTTTGAGTAGATCACCGACAAGCATGAGCATATAATCATGTGAACCGACACTTTAATTGGCCCAGAATGGGACAGCAGCACGTTCCATGAATAAATTGGATCTCAAAAACTTGTCACTCTCCTTTTTTTATCATGTGGTGAGTGTGGTGTGGGAGTGGTGGCACCGCAGCTAGATTGATATTTTTGTCAAATCTCAGACCCACCAACTACGGAGTCATGATCGGGAGTTGTTGACCGTTGAGTCCTAACTAAGCAAGTAATGCCTCTCACGACATACTGTAGTAGGTGACACTAACAACACTAGCACGTAACTTTAAACAATTATTTGTTTATTTTTATAGTAGAAAAATTAGATTATGGAAACACGCTATATTAGTACAATATTAGTTCCACCAACCTCAAGGTTTAGAAATTAGAGGGAAAGTGTCCGTTATTGGTGAGTGAGGGACCAAGGTTTTAGGAAACTAGAGGTGTGAATATGCGATAGTATAGTAGTTTACGGCTATTATATTTCATGGTTTGGAATTCGCAATTCATGAGCGTAACTCGCTAAGTCGTATATCCACACCATCAAAAGCGAAAGAAAAATAGGAAAAAGAAAAGAAAACGTGTGTAAAAATTAGGTAAGAAAACTTATTTGGTTCTAAGGTCATAAAATTGATTGTGTTAATTGATTCTGATTAAACGTGAGTTGAAGATAAAATGGTTTATGTATAAGCTTTTGTTGAATGGTAGATTTAAAACAGCTACATTAGTGTTGATGTGAGTTGTGACTATGTTGTTATCAAATTTAAAATTAATCTTATATTATACATTATGTTTCAAATAGTTGGTGGTGAAAATTACACATGTAAATGCGGAGAAATGGGAACTGATTTATGTCATTTCATCAACAAGAAAAAATTAAATAAAAATGGAAACTGATTGAAGAAAAAATATATTTTATTCAATGAATCTAAAAAAAGAATCTTTGTCGTGTGAATTTTTCGGCATGTTTATTGGGATCAAGATAATAATTACGGTGGGTTTGAAAAAAAAAAGTGATCCGCAACTTACGTATAACAAAATTATATCGTAAATTCAATTTAGATGATAAAATACTACAAAATAACTCTCCTCATTCTAAAGATTTGTCCATTTTGTTGGAACAAAATTGATTTTGTACAATTCTTCTAGAGTTTTGATGATAACAAAATATTGAATAATAATTAGATATGTTAATATATGTTAAAGTGTGCATTACCGTAGATTAAAATTTAACAAGGTCTGAACATGTATAAGAGTATTGGAAGCACATGAGAAGCTAATAAGTCATGGTAGAAGATTTGAAGAAAGGTTAACCAGAAGTCCACATCTTGGATCAGAAGAAAAGAAGTCACTCAGAAGCTGAAGAACTGCACCAGACTCTGAAGAACATAAGACCTAGAGGGACCCAGAATCCACGTCAAATTTATCCTCTTTTGCATCTATTTCTATCAAGGCTCTAATAGTACAATTTGTCTTCTTCTATTCACATAGAAAACAAACAAAAAACTTTAAGGATAAAGAGAATGGACATATAATTCCACTTTAAACAAAGAAAATTTGATACGACTTTTAGTACGTTGACACTTTTCTCCAATGTCTTTCAAATCATTAACTATGTAAGAAGCTGAAGATTTGAATAAACAATTATAAAAGCTGATGATTTAAAAATTGATTTAACCTAATTATTTTATTTTTTATAAAATGTACGTAAAACTAAAAAAAGAAAAGTAGAGATTATGGAGTGATGACATTATTACATTTTCTTTTTCATTAATTAAGAATAAAAAAGGAGATGAAGTAGGAATAGCTTTGATTGATCACAACCATAACCACTCGAAAATTACTCATCATCCATTTTGAGCATTTGAAACCTATTTATACTTACACATCCCCACCCTCTCAAACACACACTCTCTCATTCTCTCTTCTATTCTCTTACCCAAAACTCTCCCTCTCCGTATTTCCATTTCCGATCTATCGCAATGGCGTTGCTGGTTGAAACCACCACTAGCGGCCGCGAATACAAGGTCAAGGACATGTCCCAAGCCGACTTTGGCCGTCTCGAAATCGAGCTCGCCGAAGTCGAAATGCCCGGTCTAATGTCCTGCCGAACCGAATTCGGCCCTTCCCAACCCTTCAAAGGCGCTAGAATCACCGGTTCACTTCACATGACAATCCAAACCGCCGTCCTCATCGAAACCCTAACCGCTCTCGGCGCTGAAGTCCGTTGGTGTTCCTGCAACATCTTCTCCACACAAGACCACGCCGCTGCCGCCATCGCTCGTGACAGCGCCGCCGTGTTCGCATGGAAAGGAGAGACTCTCCAGGAGTATTGGTGGTGCTCTGAACGCGCTCTTGATTGGGGTCCTGGTGGTGGACCAGATCTCATCGTTGATGATGGTGGTGATGTTACACTTTTGATCCATGAAGGTGTTAAGGCTGAAGAAGTTTTTGAGAAGACTGGTCAGTTACCTGATCCTTCTTCCACTGATAATGCTGAGATGCAGATTGTTCTTACCATTATCAGAGATGGTTTGAAGACTGATCCCAAGAGGTACCAGAAGATGAAGACTAGAATTGTTGGTGTTTCTGAAGAAACTACCACTGGTGTTAAGAGGCTTTATCAGATGCAAGCTAGTGGTACTCTCTTGTTCCCTGCTATCAATGTCAATGACTCTGTTACCAAGAGCAAGGTAATATTTGGTTTTTAATGAGTTTGATTTGATTTGATCCAGATCTGTTGTTGTTATGTGTTTTTTGTTAATTTGAATTTCAGATCTATGTTTTGTTCTTTCTGAATTTGCTAAATTGTGATAAATTTGGTAGGCTCCCATAAAATGGGAGAGCTATTTTTCATTAAAATTAACATGATATAAATGTGATGTAATTGTCTTTTTTTTTTAGTATGTCTTGAAGATCTTAATATTTTAAATTCACAATGATATTGTTTTATAATTTCATATTGAACCAACAGTGTTGGTTGGAACTTGGAATTGTCAAAAGAAAAAGGTTGGTTGGATCTAATGTTTTAATTGATCTTTGTCGTCGATTTAATCATCTTTCAATAATTTTCATTATTGATTTCAAATCGAACGACCAAGATCTAAAAATACATCACATATTTGCTGATTGGATTCCATTATCTATATCTATATATATTATCAGAGAACAACTGGGTTGCTATCTTGTTGTAAATTCAAATCTGTTTATCTTTTGTGTGATGTTATCTAACAAATAATGTTGTTTTGTGATATTTACAGTTTGACAACTTGTACGGTTGCCGTCACTCACTCCCCGATGGACTGATGAGAGCTACTGATGTGATGATTGCCGGAAAGGTTGCTGTTGTATGTGGTTATGGAGATGTTGGCAAGGGTTGTGCTGCTGCATTGAAACAGGGCGGTGCTCGTGTGATCGTGACTGAGATCGATCCAATTTGTGCACTTCAAGCTCTTATGGAAGGTCTTCAAGTCTTGACTTTGGAGGATGTTATCTCCGAGGCTGACATCTTTGTTACCACAACCGGTAACAAAGACATTATCATGGTTAGTGACATGAAGAAAATGAAGAACAATGCCATTGTCTGCAACATTGGTCACTTCGACAATGAAATTGACATGCATGGACTTGAGACATACCCTGGTGTGAAGCGCATCACAATTAAGCCACAAACTGACAGATGGGTTTTCCCTGAAACCAATTCTGGCATCATTGTCTTGGCCGAAGGTCGTTTGATGAACTTGGGATGTGCTACTGGACACCCCAGTTTCGTCATGTCATGCTCCTTCACCAACCAAGTCATTGCTCAGATTGAGTTGTGGAAGGAAAAGACTTCCGGCAAGTATGAAAAGAAGGTGTATGTTTTGCCTAAGCACCTTGATGAGAAGGTTGCTGCTCTTCATCTTGGCCAGCTTGGAGCTAAGCTCACCAAGCTCTCCAAAGATCAGGCAGATTACATCAGTGTGCCTGTTGAGGGTCCATACAAGCCTGCTCACTACAGGTACTGAGATGATCAAAAGATGGCAGAGGGAAAGAATAAAGATGATTCTATCCGTATTGTTCCGCATTCGATTTTGGATTTTTGTTTTCTCATTACAATTTTTAGATTTGTGGTAGATTGGGAATTATTTTGGATTATTATCCTAGAATCTCAATTCCACCGGGTTGAAGGGTACGAGCAAAAAAACCTGTTGGTTTCTGTCAAATGAGACCAATTGGGTATGAATAAAGCTTTGGTTGTGGCTGTGTCTGTTATGATTGATTATTAGAGTATAATTACATGTGTTCTTGTCCAATCTTTGACAGAATCAAGTTAGGAAAAAATGCAGAAAAATATGTTCTTACTGTATTACATTCGATTTGTTATAATATATGTTTGCTTATTTTTCACTTTATGAACAGCACTTGGCAAAATTACATGCTATACTACCTCGAAGAAAAACTGAAATAGTTGTTTTGCAAAGAATTTACCTCCAGAAAAAGAAATAATTTGACATGTAGCAATGGATGCAAGAATCCAAATGATCGCTTTAGAAAAAAAAAAATCCAGAATGATAAAAAAAAGTAACCATATCTAATTAACTGTCCACTTATTGTTCAAATAAAGCAATGGAATAGTTTTAGAACAGGTCCACAAAAACTAAATTAAAAGAAGAAAAACTGAAATATAGTAGTTGTTTTGCACAGAATTTACCTCCAGAAAAGGAAATAATTTGACATGTAGCGAAGGATGCAAGAATCCAAATGATCGCTTAAAAAAAAATATAATATCCAGAATGATAAAAAAAAAGTAACCATATCTAATTAACTGCCCACTTATTGTTCAAATAAAGCAATGAAATAGTTTTAGAACAGGGCCACAAAAACTAAATTAAAAGAAGAAAAACTGAAATATAGTAGTTGTTTTGCACAGAATTTACCTCCAGAAAAGGAAATAATTT
>Ga0228710_1002912_pt1 | contig 27206 bp, 11 predicted proteins | sample MedpolnodulmetaG_FD_177995 | JGI IMG/M metagenome (GOLD analysis project Ga0228710, IMG submission 177995) | Root nodule microbial communities from Medicago polymorpha collected in Santa Monica, California, United States - pink nodules | ecosystem: Host-associated > Plants > Roots > Nodule... | reverse complement strand
GATGAATGATTATGTTGAGGCCCTTGTGCCAGGATTATTGTTGGACGATGATGTTAATTATTTGAAAAATATTCCGCTGCAATTTGTTGGTGTTTATTAAATAGTATTCATTTCTATTTAAGAATTTAGAAAAGTAGTGTGACATGCCCGTTTTGTCGATTGAACTCTGATTATTTATGTAATAATTAAGTATGGGATAGCGGGTTGTTACAACTCTCTCACTTGTCCACTGATAGTGGTTTTGGGCCATGCCCTCGATCAAAACATATGCTGCTGTGTAAGTTTTATTCACCAAAGCCCCACCTGCAGCTGCATCAACATAAATTTTTGTGGTATACAAAAGACCATTATAAAAAGTGTGGATAATAAGCCACTTCTCTAAACCATGATGGGGGCAAAGCCTAAGCATTTCTTTGAAACGCTCCCACACATCGTAAAGAGATTCCCTATCTTTTTGAGTGAAAGAATCGGGCAAGGAATGCTTGCCTCATTTGGTCGCATGAAGTAATAGAACCAACTTTCAATGAATGAAACCAAGCACTAGCTTTATCCCCTAAGGAAAAAGGAAAGAGGTGCAGCCTTACGGCATCTTGGCTTGCCTTCAAGGTTCCAAGAACAAAAGATGATTGAATATGTTTGCTAGCTACTCTATTTATAGTCTACAACTACTTAAGCCTCAAGAAATACATCAATAGAATGTTCCACAAGAAACCACAGGCTTTAGGTCAGAAATAAACTAAAATAGGTAGCTTGTCGGAGAAGCAAAAGCAGCAAAATGAGTGTTGTGATGGTGGCACGGGATGTGCCTTGAAGGCACGAGTCGTGCCAAGCTCTCTGGTTGTTTATTTGGCTTTGAATTGTTCGAGGCACGGGCCGTGTCTGTATTTTTGCACAAAATCTTCATATTTTTGACCCAAATCAACTCCAAATCTCCTTTCTTTTGCTCCAAGACTCAATCCTTCAAATATTTGTTCCTGAAATTAAATAACTTGCAATTGAAGTAAAATAGTTCTAAAAAGAAAATAAAAACATATAAAATCTAAATAAAATAGACTCCAATTATATATTAAAAACACTAATTATTGACACATCAATAATCATGAGAATTAAACAAATTGAAAAAAATAATAATTACATATATATTAAAAAATATATCTATACTTTAATATATTATAAAATAAATTATCTAAAATTTTAAATGATAGTCAGCATTGTCCACGTATGCTTCTTCCAAGGATAAGGTTCAACATTTGTGTATAAATAAGCTCTTGTGGTCTAACACACTACATGAAAAGATATATTTTTCTTGGCAAAATAGATTGTTGAGATAAAATGGAAGGTTCATTGAAAATGACATTGAAATTTGTTGTTGCAATTGTGACGGGCCTAATGGGAATTGCATATGGCACACGACTTGGAGGTGCTGCTATTGATTATGTGCCCGTGCCTGCTTGCTATTGGCAATGCCCTTTTGTCAAGCATTGTTGTCCCCCTCCTAGACGCCCCTTTACTAGAGCTGCATAAATTTATATCATCTTAATTTAGTGTACAATAATACTATTGAGTTTGAGAAAGACTCGGCTCATATGTAATACATATTATATGAATAAATAAAAGATTATTATTCCTTTTATCTATCATTATTTGAATTTTTATACGATATATGTAGTTAGACATATGTATAATCGAAGATCTAACAATCCAAGTTTATATACCTTGACGAATAGAAAATGTTGTGATCATGCGTAAACATTCGATGTTTGATGGCTAACTTGACTGATTAGATACGTTTTAAAAATGTTGTGTTTTTATAAAGGGATGTGTCGTGAAAAATGGACAAATGAAACTACTGATGAGGTGAATGGGCTAGATGTTAGGATTTGGAGAGCTTGTTGTGTCTAGGCGATGACAATTGTGGTTGTGTGGTGGTAAATAGTGACTCACGTTCATGGTATCGAAATTTGATTGATTTAGATTGTTATTTGCGTTACGGTTTTAGAATTTTATTTTATTTTACAATGGTCTGACTCTTGCGTTTTTTGCTTTATTTCAACATTAAGAAAATAAGTGGGTTAGAGATATACTTGTTTTTTCCAAGTAAGACACATTTTGTATAGTTTAATGTTGTGTTTTTACTCAACAATAGTTTTTAATTATATATAGGTTTATGTACGTTTTTCAATGAGAAACATATATCTAATGCACCTTAAAAAAAGGACAAACTTTTAAGTTCGTTCTATAATATTTTGAGTGAGGAGTGATGTCTCGGTACAAGATGAAAATATCCTTAAAACTAGAAGATAAAATGGAAATATAATTACATTTATTTTCCTTCAAGGATGCTAGCAAAACTCAAACCCTGGAAATTTCTAGGAGTTTTAACGTGTCAAGATACATCCAAGCTCATATTTGTATCCAGAAACTTGGTTTAGCTATAAAAAATTTGTATCATCTCATTTAGGTTAGGTAAATAAAAGAAAACAAAATTGCAGGGTTAAATTGTTCTGCCCAATGCAAGATTAAGTTTTAGTGTTTCAAATGATTAACGGAGATTAGGGTTTTCTTAAATCCCCTCTTCGTCTTTATTGAAATTATCTTTTAAGAATCCAAACAATATATTCGGTGCATCACTGATTTAATGAATCACAACAGTAAAACTCACATTGGTGTTTTTAGATAACTTGTGTTGGACCTACCGGAATTGTGTACTACATTTTTCTAAAGAAAGGAGCAATGACAAAAACAACTCAAACCTTAACTTCCTAACCTTTATAAGAAGTAGTAATTAGAAAAGCCACTAATAAAATTTTTCGTTGTCAGTGCCTACTCTAATCATACGGATCAATCCCTAAGGTTACACTCGTAGTTAACCAATTGACGAAGCATTAATGAACGAGCATAATCTAATTTAAATCTCAACACAATCAAAAGCATAAACTGAATGAAAACTTTTTTAATAAATTCCAACAAACAAGAAGGGGTTCATCGTGGAACCCTAATCAAGAGGTTTAGTTGCTCATGACAACATACATCATAACAAAGCAATAGAAAAACATACCCAAAAAAGAATAAAAGGAGGAAGAATTCTACCTTGAATCTCTGATGTTTGACCCCTGCTCTGAACCTTCAATGTTTCTGAATGAATAAAACAGTGTCCAAGGGTTTCTATTTATAATATTAGGTTACATAGAGATTAAGAGAAGAAAATTGAGCTTTATTTTCCGATCCAGCTTGGAAAAAAAAGCAAAAAGCATATTTTACCCCATACTAGGCGCATGGGCGCACAGACTGAGCACAATGGCACCTGGGGCAGCAAGCAATGATGTCCCAGGCTTAGGGGCGCATAAGGCAGCCCTTTAGGTGCGATTTTCTGCATTTTCATCCCGTTTTTGATCGTTCTTTGGTGGTCTGATTAGGCAAGTGTACCAAATCATTTACCAAGTAATAAAGTGATAAGTAGAGTATTGTATCCACATGGATTGTCGTTTCGTCCAAACAATTCGTGTTACTTATTTGGGAACAAAATAAAATAAAATAAAAGAGATAAGGGTTTAGAGTTTTGCAAAGTTAATCTGTTTGCAATAGAGAAAAGTTTACCTATTTTGATTGCAGAATGTTAGCGACGGTTAGGATTCTTTGAATCTCCTCTATTTATTTGTTGGAATCAATTAACAGAAAATTCAAGTTCAATTATTCTAAGTAGACTATCTAAGTGATGAGTTCGTTGTGACGTGATAACTTAATCAGCTGTCAAGTTGCACCTGCTGGATGCACAGTGATCCTTACATGCAGAGTTCTTACTCTCTTATAGATTGGGTCTATCCCTCAGCATGTCGAGTTGCACCTGCTGATCCACATGACGGTTCGTGGGGGTCTTACTCGCTTAAGGATAATTGAAACATAAACTTAAATTAGAGTTCCTAAATTTCCAAAGGTATGACTTCCCAGTGTTCCTAAAGGTTCCATCGTCTATGAATCTTAGAAGTACATAACACACTCTCCTTCTCGATAGTTCTACAAACAGACAACCCTATCAGCTTCTACCTTATAGGTGAAAGAAGAATGGAGTTAGTGGGCTGAGTTAAGTCGTGAAGTCACATGTTTCCTTAATTACTAACTAGTTACTACCTGATTTCAATAGATATTCATCAATATTAGATATGTCACCTCCCTGAGTACTTACTATCAGGGTACGCTCGCTTTCAATTTGCTTCGCTAATGACTAATTAATTACTTTCTGGTTAGACAGATATAAATATCAATATTAGGATCTGTCACTACCTAAGTGCCTAAATCAGGGTTATGCTTCAGATGAGTCAAATCTTACACATTATAGTAAAACTAAATAGCGAACATAAAATAACTGAATAAAAGACTTTAAATTAAATAATTATCCAACAAACAAAATAGAGGTTCATCTTAGAACCCTAAGCTAAAAAGATTTAGTTACTCATGGTAGCTAAAAACAAATTACAAAAGAAATACAACATACCATTGAAGCTTATAGTGTTTGCCTTCTTCTTGAATCGTTTCGTCTTGAATGAGAAATTGTAAATGAGGAATGTGGTATTTATAGGAAGAGTCTCCACCTGAACTAAAATACTAGGCTTTTTGCACCAAAGAGTCACAAAACAGTGCCTTGGGCCGCAAGGAACATGCACCTAAATAAATACACCAGGCACATGTGAGTTACATTTTGGGAGCCAAACACCTACTTTCATGCGTTAAGCGCCCCAGTGCAAAGTTCCTGGGCACCTAGTGTTTAAACTACGACTCTTGCATACCAATGTGGCAATGTCCATGCATCTTAACAACAACAACCACCCTACAATAATATTTTTATATTATAATTTTACTCGTAAGTAAATAAAAAATTTGTTTTTGAAAGAAAGTAAACAATCTTTTGTGACATAGTAAATACACATTTTTAGATTATATATAAAAAAATAGAATTTTTTTTATTAATTATATGTTTTAATACATATTTTATTTTTAGTATTCCTAGTATAAATAGATTAAGGAACAAAAAAAGAACAATCAACGACACATCAAAGAATCAAAAGTTGTCACTCTTTCACTTCACTCTCACTCTCCCTCAGCTCAAGAATGAGGTTCTTCCTTTTCCTTCGTTTTGCTTTCACTGAAATCTCAAACTTTTCATTATTATTTGAATTATTACTTGATTTCAGCATAACCCATTTCAATTTTATGTTATTATTGTCTTTGTAACATTTGTTTTAACCATAAAAATCACATCTTTGTAATAATAATGAAGAAAATTTGTGATTTTTTATGCACTGTTGTTGACCCATTTGTTTGTAACATGTAAAGTGTCAATATTTATAGTCATTTGAAGAATTTTTGTTTATTGAGTATATTGAATGTTGGTTTTGAATTGTGGTTTTTGATTTGTGGAGAATAGTATTCAGAAGGGTGCTGATATGGTTTTAATGATGGCGGTGCTGCGGTTGTAGAGACATCGAAAATCTTTGATGTCGCGGCTCAGATTGGAGTCGAGGAAATTTTTGTAAAACCCTATGAAGTTTCAATATTCTGAGTCATTATTTTTATTAAGTAATTGAATGCTAGGTTTAAATCGTGGTATTTGATGTTGCGGATAAACATATTCAAATGTTGTTGACACGGTTTCAATGATTGTTGTGTTGCGGTTGTAGAGACATCAGAAATTGTTGATGTCGTGGCTCGTATTGTAGTCGAGGAACTTTTTGTGAAACCCTATAAAGTTTCAATAATCCGAGCCTTTTAAACAATTTATTTTTATTATGTAATGTATTTTGGTTTTGAATTGTGGTTTTTGATATTGTGGATAATTGCGATCAAGGCTGCTGATATGGTTTTAACGATGGCCGTGTTATGGTTCAAAATCCTTTGATACCACAGCTCAGCTCGTAGTCGAGGAACTTGTTTGTAAAACCCTATAAAATTTCAATATTCTGAGCTATTTTAACAATTTGTTTTTATTAATTAATTGAATAATCATTTTATATCGAAATATTTGATATTGCGGAAAATCACATTCAAAGGCAGCGGACACGCCTTCAATGAAGGCTGTGTTCAGGCCGCGACTGCAGAGACATTAGAAACCTTTGATGTTGCGATTAGATTACAGTCCGGAAAATTTTGTAAGACCCTATAGTTGAAAGATTATTTTTTATAATTTAATTTGATTTTGGTTTGTGTATATGTAGTCGTCATCCAGAAGTTCTTTGGGCACAGCGTTCTGGTAAGGTTTACCTGACTATTGCTCTACCTGATGCCAAGGATGTTTCTGTGAAGTGTGAGCCTCAGGGTTTGTTTACCTTCTCTGCTTCTAGGGTTCAACATGAATCCTACAGCTTTAGCTTGGAACTTTACGGATCAATTCAACCTGAGGTGAGCGATCTTTTCTTTAATGGCATTTGAAAATTGAATGCTTTTGTTTGATCATGTACATACTTTGTGGTTATATCCTACTTTCAAATTGTGGTACATAATATAAAGGTTTTAAAGGCCTCTTTAACTACATTGTGATTGCAACTGCGGCCACATTTTTCCACATTATCAAGGATTGCATAACGAGTCGTCGACTCTTCCACTTTACCAATTGTTGTCCGCGCTATGAAAGTTTTCTGAGCCTTCATAACCACATTGTGATTGCAATTGCGGCCGCATTTGTTTGTTTTTTTCCACAATATCAACGACTGCGTTATGACACTTCCACTTAACGAATTGTTTCAATTTTGTTTTTCCATATCATGTTTTGAAAAGGTTGGATGGTCCTGTCTGAAAAATTGTCATTATGATGTGTAGGGTTGTAAAACTAAAACTGGATCAAGAAACATACTATGCTCAATTCAGAAAGGACAGAGAGGTTGGTGGAAAAGGTTACTGAAGTCTGAAGAGAAACCTGCACCATACCTGAAGGTTGATTGGAATAAATGGTGCGATGAAGATGAAGAGTCAGAATGTAAGCTTTCGTTATCATAAAGTATTTTCTAATCGGCATTTCAAATTTTCACTCTAATTCTACATGCGCATTTATATTTGAATGGACATCCATGTGATTTCTACATGTTAGTTTGAAGAATAACCCTTATAAATGCCGAATGATATATAAATGGCCTTTGTCGTAATTGTAGTGAACTTAGTCTAGAATGTTAGCATGAATAGGAAGGAGTATTAGAATAGTGTTTTACTACTCCGAAATGTCCTCATTGTCTATCTTACTCATTGAAAGATCTCTAACGAAAGGGTTAGAGAAATCCAATTTAATTGCGGTACAATAACTAACATCATATCGTTGCGACATAAAAAAATGTTTTTCATCTGGTGGCAAAATGACTGAGTAATAAGTATATTGAATTGTTGCCAAAAAATAAATATGCACATTATCTTCCGATGACACGATATTATCTACATAAGATATGCGAAAAGGCTGAGGGTGTGGTTGAGACTTTAATCCTAGCAGTTGGCAGATTTTTGCCTGGCCTACATTGAGCTTCCAGTTGATCAGAACCTGATTAGTTATGAGCTAGTGATTTGATTGTATCTAATTCTAGCCTAGATTGTGAGCTCGTGAGATGTATAGTGTTGTTTTTTACGGCGCCATTGATAAATGGATTCTGAACCTCATCTATTAGTTGCTTTGGCTAGTATGGGGGTGGTAGAGCAGGATCAGGTAGATGAGAAGGACATAGGAGGTGATGGGTAGGATCCATGGTTATATTGGTGGTCGCAGTTGTGTTGATGATTGTGCACAAATGTGCATATCTGTGTTATTTCTGTGGTGAAGAAGGCTGTTAGAATAGCGAATCTGAATTTAAATTAAACAGATACGAAATGGACACAAGAACACAAGTGATTGATCCCAGGGTTCTGCCAATTGTGCTTACGTCTCCGACAACAGAGTGACTGCTATGGTTTCGACTAAGCAAGATCAGGGTTACAGATTACTACTTGAGTTCAAATACTACGGTCTGGTTTACCTCTGAATCATACAGCTGGAGGCTTTTCCCCTGCACCCTCCTCTCCGTAACACAACAAACAGATGGGCCAAAGGCACTCCCTCCGCTGTTTGCACTCGAGCAACTACTCACTTATCAGTAAGTATGAGTCGTACACAACAAAGGCGATTTTAAGAAAAGCTGTTGGAAGTTGAGTGGGAACCTACACATTATCAAGGCCAACATTATACTGTCATGTAGTCACCTGAGAGAACCTTATCCATACCTAGACCTGCTCCTATGACCTTACCCTCAATTATTACCATATTAGATGTTAATTTGACGTCTATACTCAGATTCCATTCTATACTAGATATTGTAATTTTCTTTAATGCCACTCTTGTTCTGTTTGGTTCCTCCACTGCTTGTCTAATTTTTTATCCGGTATATTGATTATTTATTTAGATGCAACAGATGGCATGACTGGTAGTGCATGATTCTTAATTACAAAAATGCCACATCATTTCAACCATGTTGCTTGTTTTCAAAGTGTATAGAAAACAATGTAAACTTAATGTCTGTTGTGAGTATTTCACTTGTCTGATTAAAGTTTCTGTTGGAATTATTGCAGCTGAACCGATATCTGATGATGATGGACGGGTAATTTTATTTTATTTTTTTTCACTTTTCACATGTAATTTTGTGTTTTAGAGTTTAACAAACCTCTAAGTACTTAATCTTTGTCCAATGCATTTTGATCTTTTGCAGTTTGCTGGTGAAGATGATGAAAGCAGTGACGACGAAGGAATGTTATGTGAGTGAATCCATTGCATCTCTACTTTAGTTAGTGTGATGCTTACAATTTCTTACCAAAATGATATTTGTTGGTAATATTGATGTCAATGTAGAATATATGCTCTATGAAATATGTAGGCTCAGTTTGGATAAGCTGTTTAATTAAGCGCTTATGCTTATAGTATAGACATTTACCATATAAGTGCTTATGCATAGGCTATTTCTATATTAAGGGATAAAATAAAGTATGCAAGTTGTTTTCATGCAAGGTATAAGTTGTTTTCACAAGTTATCCTCGAGAGTTTATGGAAGTAAGCTGAAAACAGTTTGTGGACATGTTATAAGTAGTTTTTCAACAAGCTCTCCCAAATAGCCTCACAAGTGCTTATACCAGTAGATAACTAAACAAATCCAAAGAAGCTCTTACTTTATTTCTTAGTATATGATCAAAATATAGATTGCATGCCGAATGTCTTACAAAAGGAATGAAGATCATCACAATATACATTTTTATTGGTAGTTAGCAATGTCGTGCAATTGTTTCATTCTATCTTTCTTTAATTATGGATTTAAAGGATATACATCGTACGTGTAAAATAATTTACACTGACATCCACTGAAAACCCACTATTTTGCCACATTACTCAACTTTTGAAAGTGTATGTTGAAACTGATAGTATGACATAGAAAAATAGAGATTTCTCATTGAATGTCTGTGTAAAACTGATTTATACTAACAACGTATATTCGTTAAACTCTCAGTTTATGTATCAATTGTCCTCTTATTCCCACCTTACACCTGACAAATGATTATTGTTTTGCAGATCTCCCTGACTTGGAAAAGGCTAGGGCAAAGTAACTCTGACAGTAGTGACAAAGGTTGATGAAGCTTCAAGGAGATGGAATTGTATGGAAGTGTTAGATAGGTGCAGGGATAGACTACTTTATAAGAAACAATTATATTATTGTAGCTATCCTGTATATATAAAATCCGAGTAGTGCTTTGGAATCTGAAAACAGTCTTGTTATTCTTTGATTACTTGGCACTAAATTTAGCTACAGCTATCTTTGTTGTGAATGTTGGTTGCATCACATAATCTAACATCTTTTATTGAAAGTTTTTTTTTTTTTGGTTTTATTTGGAGATTATACAAACCTGACATCAATTGTTGTTAGAGGTAGGAATAGGCTGAGCCGAGTTAGGCTATGCAAGATCCAAGTTTGACTTGTAGCCTGGAGTCGGCTTATTTTTAGGCATGAATCTGGCCTTTTCGAAAGCTTAGCTGGCATGTTAGCCTACTTAAAAACATATTTCATTTGAACATATGTAGGTAAGTAATTTGACTTATGTTTAAATAGACTAATGAGCTAATAAATCAATGTGACTAAACTTTGTTGATATTTGACGTGATATTTTATGAATTTTACTTTATAAAATATCATATTTCAATTATAGTTTATATTATACATTTAAGTACGTGAAAAATTAATATAGGTTAATAAGTTTAAATTACTGAGAATTAACAAATTTATAATTTAATTTGAATTATAGAATCTAATATAATAGTAATAATAATTGTATGGCTTTTGTTGTTTTTTGTTTAAAACAACAAAAATTAACCCGAGAGTATAGATAAAATAATGAAGAAGATCCAACCACTATGTACAATCAAGTCTGATTCTTCATCCTTGATAAACTACAATATATTCAATATTCATAGGAAATTAATCTTAGCACCTAGCATTTGCTCACAAACACCTCAAACTTCCAAAAATAACCAAAATGCCGTTTGCAACTTTTTAAAGCGCTTAAAAGAGTAACCGGTCAAAAAAGTATCCCCCTTTCAGGGCGACCATTATAATGGTTCAAATAAGTAAGACTTTTTAGAGCGGTTTAATGTGGTAACGATGTAAAACATTGTTGTTTCAATTAACGAATTACAACATTTTAGATCACTTATATGTGTAACTAATCTAAAACGACTTTGAGAATGGTTTTTGTTACATTTGAGTGTTTGAGGTCTTTTAGATGATTTTGTTAACATTTTGACAAACAGTTTGTTTGGGAGCAAGATTTGATATTTACAAAATCTAATCAATCTTTTGTAAACTTTAATTCTATGATCTTCTTTTAGTTCATGTGTATTGTAATTAACATTCATTATTTGTTTCATATATGCATTAGAACAAAATAGAGCTACTTTGAAAGTGAGTATAATTCACTTAAATGCGTACTTTTTTTTAAATGGCAAAATATTATTTAGAGACTCAAAACTTGTACAAGAAGTACACGCGCACAAGAGACAACACACACCGTATATAGTTGCACGAGCGAAAACAATAAAGCCCAAATGGGAAGCAATATAATGAATGAGTGCAACCTTACACAAAATCATGTGGAGACAAGTTTGACATGATGATATGGTGAAAAAGAACAATACAATTTACCTTTATTAGAAGGAGATTGCTTGTCTTCCTTCAAATAAACTTTCGAATGATCAGAAGTTTTACCTTCCAATTCTGAATCGTCATCACCGTGTTATTTCTTTTGAGCTAAAATATGGGGGAAAAAACAAAAAAATAATAATATTTACGAGTCATTTTCTTATTGATTTATTTGATGTATCATTAACCAAAATAAACAAGTCGAAAAAGAGGAAACATACATTGCAGATGAAATGATGGCCATGATAAATGTATTCATAATTGTTCGAAGACATTACTAATACTTTGTGAAATAACATAAATGAGGTCGGTAAGGCACGATTGTAAGAACAATGTCTACCACAAAGTAAACAATATCATATATATAATTAAAACATAAACAAAGATAATTCTAAATCTAAGCATCGAATGAGTTATTCTAAAATTTATCATAATGCCATAACAGGTGCAAAAGAACTCACATTCACAAGTATGTTTGGATAATGAATCTCGTTATTCTTTTGATTTTAAAAAAAATCTCTAACATAGATAAAAATATAGCAATGTTATGAACAACCTCTCTTACACTATCTCTTAAACACTCATTAAACTATTGGTCCATGTCATTAGTTGTTAAACAATGTATACGGGATAACCAGCTTTGCTGGTTTAATTGAACACTTTTTTTTATTGAAAACTAAACAAAAATAACAGTTCACCCATCTCCTTCTTTGTGATTAGTAAGTACTTGTGAACCCACTTCTAATAATCATAAAAAAAAGTCTTCGGATCAAATAAAATATCTGACCTCAAGAAGCCAAATACATAATCCTTATTTACATGATAAAAATGGATTGTTTCTTATATGAAAAAAGGGGTTCTTCAATTTGCTAGAAATCCAAAATCATAAATAGGAATGGATTTTCAATTCTCAAATTGGGTTTCAAAAATTAAGGATTATATTAATTTTTTTTTGTATGTTGTTGTTTGAGAAGGAACAAAACAAAATGAAGTAAGAACTTATGGTTGTTTCTTATCATGACCCAATTAGCATTCCTATACAAAAAATTACACTTAACTTTTCTTGTTGTCCACATAAGGATTTCTCTCCCTCCAATTTATGGCATTTCAGATCACTTCTTCACAGTGTTGTCAATTCCACGTCGCGAAAAATAGTAATTAGTTTAAATTCTAATATGTCACAGCGTTATAGCCACTATCAGTGTTATCATACGGATGTTGTAGAAGTGTTATAGCTGCTATCAGTGTTGTCATATGGCAATTGTAACATCGCTAGCGGAATTCAGAGAAAACTGTTATTAATATACGATTTCTTACAAAGTGTTGTCAAATCAGTATTGTCAATTGTGTGTTACAAAAAATAACAATTTGTTCAAATTCCACTACGCAACAATGCTATAGCACTGCCTTTTCACAATATGTTGTACAAAATAACCTATCACGTAACAATGGCAATTTGTTCAAGTTCTGCTATGCAATAGCGCCATGGCCACTATTTAACAACATTGGCTGCTATTTGACAACACTCTGCACTAAACTGTGTGGGTATATCACAAAGTAGTAGTAATTTATTCAAATTCCTCTAGGCGCTATAACCTGTATTTGACAACACTACTTTATAATAAAAACACATTTATCAAAGATAAATGATATGGATGAAAACATCACCCATTTTCTTGCCATAGTCCAAGGTCAAATTTAAAAGTTAATATATATTATAACATTCACTAAATGGTAATCTACAACTGCACACTCCTTACATTACATTAGTATAGCCCTGTTTGTGTAAACGACTTAATTTGTAGCTTATAGCATAAACGCTTATCATATAAGCTATTTCCACAATAAAAGATAAAATAGAGTCAAATTGTTTTCCTATAAGCTATAAGCACTTGTCATAAGCTATCCTGGAAAACTTATGGAAATAAGCTAAAAACATCTTTTGAAAATGTCATAAGTTGTTTTCAAAAGTTCTCCCAAACAGTATCACAAGTGCTTATGTTAGAAAATAAGCTCAAAGGAGGCAATCAAATACATGTCCTAAAACCAATATTTGACAAGAATACTCATTTCTAATAAAAATAACTACATCAAAACAATTGACATGAATAAAAACAAGCTCATATTTGCATCATTGAAATTAAGCAATGAAGTAAAACAAAAATATTTGCATCATTGACAACACTGTAAAGTAAAACAATGAAGATAGAGAGATGCATACGTACCTAAGCTTATGGTTGAAATTAAGCGAAGCAGCAGGGGAGAAGGAGAAAATTAAGCGTTTTGTTTGTTTGATCTGTGAAGAGTAGCAATTTAGGTATTCTCAATTGAAAAAGATATATAAAGTTTCAAGTTTGTATGTCAAACTAAATCATCAATACTACAATATAGTTCCACAATAAAAATGAATCTATAAACACGAGGCAAGAAAAATAGCAACGTAAACAAGCAGTTCAACTGAATCATGAACATGAAGTATCAAAACCAAACAATAAACCTATGAAGTCCAGATACGTGACACGATACCGATACATATGATACTGATACGACGATATGGAAAATTTTGCAACATTCCCATACAATACGACCGGGATACGTTTAAAAAATTAAATTTTAAATTAAATATATGAATGCACAATATGTAAATATAACTAAAATTGATGATAAATTAACATTCAAATTACTCAAAATGAGCAAACAAGTGACAATTACGTATACTATCCTAAAAGGACATCATTAGTACTATGTCAAAAACTTATTATCAGTACTACCCAAAAAAGAGCATCATAGTCTAACATTCATTATTGAAGAGGAAACACGGTATGCATATGCTGAAGAGGTTGTTATTATTAGTATAAGGTAAAGATCAATCTAGGGTTTACATATGCCAAAAACAATCATTAAAACAAACAATCATAAACATTTTTCGTGAAATAGAAGAAAATAATAAAGAGAAAAGAACAAAGCATTAGAGAGAATAGGAAAAAGAACATTAGAGAGAATAGAGAACATATATACCGGAGGTGTTGATGCTGATGTTGAGATGAATGAGAGAGAACGGTGATGAATAAGAAATAGACCAATCAGTGTTTATTATTGGTGAAACAAGTTGGTAGGGAGAGAACGGTGAAGTGGAAAAAAGTTGAATGAGAGAGAAAAGAGTGATGAATGAGATGGATTATTTTCAATGATAAGGTGTAAATTAGCATAAATATAAACGAGCTGGATTAGTTCCATCAAGAGAGATGGAGAGGTAAAGTTAAGAACCCCACAAAGTAGAGTTATCGATCGCAGAAATTGGTGATCTGTTCAGATTATGCTATGCTACGGCGCCGCCATAACAGCTACTTGACCACACTTTGTATTAAATAACGTATCACATAACAAAAGTGACCAGTTCAGATTCTGCTGCGCTATAACGTTAGAGCGCCGCAATAGCAGGCATTTGACAACGAGTTGTACTAAATTGTGTACACCAAAACACTTGTGATTGGTTCATATTTCACTATATTATAGCACCGCTATTGGACAACGATGCCACAAACAAATGATAAATTTAGCAGCATTGAATAATAAAAAACTAGCACAAACATATATTTATAATTCTCTTCTTTAGTATTACAAAACGAAAACATGATCTGAAATCAAACCATAGTTATGAATGTACTTATTTATGGACAAAAGAACACTAATTGAGAAAAATTACTATCCATAATTCAATTTTCATACAGAAAGAAAAAGACTTTTCCTTCCCAATCATACTTGCACACTTCTTTCCACCTAGAATACACCAACAAAAACTATGCATTTTTTTTTCAAATTTTGATTTTTCATTAAGAGAATCAACCAAAACAAAGTATTTTTTTATTTCAATTCAATTACCATAGAAAAAAGACTTAAACTTTAGCTTAAACTTTAAAAGGACAAACAAATAGCCAAAACTTATACTTAAAAATTATAAATTTTAGGGCAAAAAACGTTAAAACTTTGAAAAACCCGTAAATCCAAAAACATTGAAGACAAAACAATAGAAACCTTATATTATAATCCAAATTCAACTAAAATAATAACATAGAGAAAGAAATACTAACCAGAAATGAAGATATATGAGATAATGGAATCCGGTAAAGCACTCAAAAGAACTCTATAATAAGCAACACAAAAACAAAAGAGTTATTATTTTTTCAGAATAAAACTAGATTCAAATAGTGAAATTACAACAAAACAAAGAAACAATGATCTGATAAAAAAAACACAATACCTAGATGGTGATGAGACACTAAGATTATGAGATACTGTTTGGGAGATTTGTTAATTTGTTAGGAAAGGTTGGTGATTTGAAGGTAGGGGAAAGCAACTTGCTACAAAATCTATTATAGTACATTATTATGGGCAAACCCAAACATGAGAAGAGAGAGAAAGCTAGGATAGAGAAAAAGCATGTATAAGGTGTTGGTGGTGGATCATAATATTTGTGGAAAATCATAATCTAGTTGTATATTACACTCTTCCACTGTGGAAGACCTATCAAGCTCATCCACCCTTGACTGAGCCTGGTAATAAAGGGAAAGGGAAGCAAACAGACATAAATTTCCAACACAAATGCAGCTCACAAACCTTTTTCTAATTCTAAAAACCTTTTCCGTCCTTAGGCTTTTGAATTTCATCAACATGATGCAACAAATGTTGTGTTAACCAAAATTTCCATAAAATTGAATTGAATTGAATGGTGACAATTTTCAAAATTGATAAACAAAATCAGGTTCAATGTCCATATGTTATTCCATTAAACACTTTACCAATCACTTTATATAAAGATAAGCAAACAACCCTTTATAACAAAATTTCATAAACAACGAAAAATGAATTTGAAATGCCTTTTGGGCAGGCATCTGCTTGCCATCTTTGATAAATAATGAATAAATCAATATGAATAAATAAAAACCTTCCTAGTTGTCCCAAGCTGCGTTAAACAAATCAATATGAATAAATAAAAACCTTCCTGGTTGTCCCAAGCTGCGTTAAACAAATCAATATGAATAAATAAAAAGAGCAAAAAGAAACCCTAGTGGGGGGTTTGGGGGTTTTGAGGAACCGACCTCACATACGACAATTTCGTCGTTGGAATCTGAATTTTCCTTGACCATCTTTTTGGGAGGTGTGTGAGCTTTAGTAAGTTCTTTCCTCTTCTTCCCCTTATCAGTTCCAGACCTCTCTTCTTCTCCTTTTCAGTTCCAGGAATTTCTCTATAAAGATTTAACAATAATCTAAAATTAAGTAGAAAGATTCAAAACCAGTTACAAAAATTTTTGACTTAAATTTGTGAATGTCGTTGTTTTTCTTCTTACGATTTGATTTGATCATAAGGGAATGAAGTTTTTAATTAACTTTATCTAATTACACTATTCAATAAAAAAACATTATTATTTTAATCATGATTTATTAAGTTAATCTAATTTAGTAATGAGTATACAAATCTATCATTTTAGAAGGTGTGAACCTTCGTTATGTAAGTCACTTAGTATGTGACTTTCTATATTTACATCTCATATGATCTTACATTCTAGAGATTTTTTTTATATAGAAAGTGATTGGGTTAGAGATGTTAATTAAGTAACCGGTCTAAAAAGTATCCATGTTTCTAGGTAAAACTCTTGTTGGTTCAAAAAGTATGACTTTTTAGAACTGTTAAATGGGCTAGAGATGTAACAAGTTGTCCCAATTAGCGAATTGTGACATTTTAGATTGGTTAAACTTGTATCCGATGTAAAACATATTTGTGATTGATTTTAATTAAAGTTCACCACGGAATGATTTTTAACTCCGATGGCAGTATTTTAGGAAGTTTGAGCTGTTTGTGAACAATTACTAGGCACCTAAATAGCAATCTTAATATCCGTTTCACATGTTTGTTTTACCACCTTTGAACACAAGCTTCACCTATTTTGGAGAGTCCATCCAAGTTATTGTTTTGCTCTAAACCTGGCCTTTTCGAAAAAATAGCAATTTACAGTCTTCGCAATTTATTTTTGGCTATAATGAAGATAATTAAGGCTAAAGCAAAGGAATTGGTGGTGGAAGTAATATGAAATCTGCTAAAAGTTTGGTATGATTTCAATTTGTAGGAATTCTTACAAACTCTTGATTAGTCAATGGTATAAAATTTAAGATTGAAATTCTTCCAATTGAATTTTTATATTTGTGTCATTACCTAAATACACCACATGGTAAGTCCATCGGTCCACACAATTGTGTCCTAAAAACAGAGAAGATTTTTACTTTAGACAACATTGACCAAGATAATAATCTCATTGTAACTACTCTTTTCAATAAAACTGAGAAGGTTGATTCAACAAAAAAGAATAAAATAAATAAGAAAGTTTTATGAAAATAAGTATTCTTTCACTTCCCTTCTATTTTCACTTCTACCAAACAACTACAAAATCATTCTATTTTCTACTCACTTTCATTCCTTCCACTTTCAATTCTGATCCAAACAAAGCAGTAGAGTTGCATTCAAGAGTTTGTCAAGTCTAGTGATTTTTCAAGTGTCTAGTGCAGACATTAAAGAAAGATTGTTGATAAAAAAATGTGAAAGGAAAAATATTCACATCACAATTAAGAGGTTTTTTAACACAAATCATGCATAATTGTCATCAGAAACAGTACTATACACAAGATGGTTCACAAATTAAAATAAATAGTAATATTGCGATTTTCTTTCACCAGATACATACAAATCAACAAACCAATGAACAAGAAAAGCCTAAATGGCTTCCTCCTTACAAAGACAACGTGTTATAGAAGATCGTCAACAGGCAATACCATAACATCAATCAACACCCGGTTGCACCACTTGATAAGCAGCAATGTTAAGTACTGTCGAAACACGATTCAACTTCTCAAGTTAACTCATCTTGACATTCTTTAACCACATCCCCACTTCTCAATATTATTTATTATCTTAACTCTTCAGTCCAAATATTATCTGATTGCTCCGAGCAAATTGGCACCATCAAGCTTTGCTCCTTCCAAGTCCTGATTGATAAAAAAGGAATGAAAAAATGTTAATTATCGTATATTTTGAACATAAAAATAAACTTTCCATCTTTTTCCCACATACTATTTCATTGTGTTGGCTTAATTTATGCTAGCCATCTGAAAACATACAAGAGGAGGACAAGAGAAACCAGAAAATACTCATGATTTTGCCAAAAACCCTAGATTTATAACATAAATAAGCAAAAGGAGCATCAAATTAAAGAGAAGTTGAAAACTTTCAATGTGATCCTACAAGGTAGGTACTTTTTAACCAGTGTTGACAACAATCGCGGAAAATTGCAGTTAGTTCAAATGCTGCTATACTGAAGCGTTATAGTGTCTCACTATAGCTGCTATATAATAACACTTTGTACTAAATGGTGTATCGCGGAACAATTCTGATTTGTTCAAATTCTTCTATTTTATAGCCGCTATTTGACAACACTGTATTTAATAACTATTAACTATTCATTCCATAGCCAAAAACTGCTGTTTCGGCTGGTATATAGAATTATCCATTCTATGTGATTTAATCAATTAGTTCTATGCCAATACAGAAGGATTTCCCTGTTTTTGAAGGAAATATCAAAGACATATTAAAAGCACTACACAAATTCAGCTCGTTTACATACTGTATCTCGAAGATTGACGTGACGCAGATAAGCTCGTTGAAGGTTAGCATTCTTCAACTTGGCACTGTTCAGCTTTGCACCCTGAGATATAGGGAATTGATTTCAATCAACTAAGCCAAAATAGAAAAATAACATTTCACAAAGCCATTGAAATGATTTCAATGAAGAAACTTAACTTATAAATAACAGTAATTATATGGGTTTAACATTACGTTTAGCGAAATTACAGGAGCTTTTATTTTAAAATGAAACAAAAATCCCTGATTCACATTTGCAAAACTATAAAGACCTCCCTAATATAACCATATCATCCTTATTGTTTCATTTTACAAGTGGTAAACGAATTTCAAACAAAAAGGGACATCTTTCTGCAATTTTGTCAAACCTCAAGGGGTTGGTGTTTAGAAAGGGTAGTGCAATGAACAAGACTCCTATCATTACACCATGAGCAAAGACACTGTTTCTATGATAATAAACTGTGACCCCATGTTGCAAGGCAGTAATTTCATTATTGTGCCAAGGTTGATAATTTACTTTAACATGCATGAGCATGTTTATATGTTCAGCAATAATACATATATGGCATCTGAATGTTATAAATAACCAAAGCTTGCTAGTTGCTACAAATATCAGTCTCAAAATTTCAATTACATAAATTTATGTTATCCAATATTTTGCACAGGTAGACAGCAACTACAACATAAGGTGTGCTGGCGTAGGGAAGAGTACACAAGTGTATACTAAAAGCAAAAAAACGGCATAAATACCCTTAACAATACATGGTGATAAATGATAATCTTTTAGGTGAGCAGTGCAGAAATCATCAACACTTTTTTTCTTTTTCTTTTTTTGCACAAAAAATCTGCAATCCTATTACTTTCACCAATATAGGTTCTTGATATTTTACCTTTAAATTAGCTCCTTCCAGATTAGCTCCCTCTAGATTGGCATTAGTAAGATCCGCATTCTGTGTAGTTAAGAAGTACCAGGTAATTAATCCTGTCAAACCTTTTAATCAACACACAACACTAGGGCTGCTTGTATCAAGCTAAAACCCATCACTTGAAATAAAAATCATCCTCTGGAAAGATATTATTTAAATATACTTTCACTTGACACTTACATTTAATAATTAAAATGATATGTAAATAAAGATTTCACCAAATCAAGGTGGTCAATCCACCATTTAGTTGATTTATAAACTACTTTCATTGACTCAGAGTGTTGTCTAAGCATTACAACAATAGTCTATGTAGGCATGGATAGTCAGTTATAGCTTTTGGCTTTGAGCATATTTGAAATGATATTCTAATCTATAATTTGTACAATTATAATGCGCCTTGTCATAAAATGAAGTGATAGACATCTCATATATTGATCTAATCATATCAAATACCTAATTGACCACCTTCATTGGGACAAAAATTCATTTCAAACTAATGAAATTATAGTAAAATTTAGATTCTGTTACAACTTACAATTCCCCCAAGATACCTAATTATTTTGATGTTAGTGGCTTAGTGCTGACAAAAATCCACAGAACTAAAAAAGATTGATGGAAGCTGTAAATTAAGAAGAGGTAACTAGCATCTTAAGAAGGAAAAAATTAATGCGGTGTCAAAACTCAAAATGACTTCACAATACCAGAAAATGTTTTTGAAAAACGAATAGCCGTGCCTTGTAGATGCCAGGGTAAATATGTACAACATTGAGTAGGGCAAGGCAAACAAAGAAAATAAAACAAAAGTTAAGTGATTTATTTGCCATTAATTGTAGAGAAGTGTCAGATGAATGACAATGTGGATCTCAAAAGGTTAAGAGATAAGAGGATCATATCTCAAATTTAAAGTGGAACAGGGCAACTTTAATTTATCAATTGCAGCACAAGTAGGATTAGGTATGACTAAACACACAAGACAAAATAGGCTCATTTATGAATGAATACATTAATAAGAAAATTGGGATGGCATCAACTGTGGAAAAGACGGTAGAATATTGCCTTATATGGTTTCTATACGTGCCAAAAACCTATAGAAGTCTTAATAAGGAGTAACAATTAAGAGCTACTGTGTGAGTGCCAAAAACCTATAGAAGTCTTAAAAAGGAGTAACAATTAAGAGCTATTGTGCGACCAAGAAAAATTAAAGGCTAAATCATTTAGAATGATTCCGATCTAAATGTTGTCGATAGATTGATTTATGATGTGATTTTATTTTCATTTTTCATTTGATTCATGCAATTGACTATACCTAGTTGAAAAAGGATTTTGTAATTGCTCTTAATCTTAAGAGGAGTTAGAGGAAAACACAATATTGATGTTAGTTTAGAAGTTCCACTTCTAAATAAAATGACAGACAGGAGAACATACTTTATTACTAAATTAACAAAAGTTAATAAAATATTCTGATGAATCTCACGCATAAGAGAAAAAAAATGGCACAGAAATAAAAAGCTTTTAGAAGACAAAAAGAACAGCATGAAAGATATAAATAAGTTCAAATTATAAATCATATATAGATTCAAGTTTGGCAAACCTGTAGATGTGCAGATCGCAGGTCTGCTCCACAGAAGCTACAACCAACTAAACAAGCATCTGCAAAATAGCAGTTTTAAACAAATGAACTACATTTACAGGAATACTGTTCAATATACTACTACAAACAAATGCTTACTGTCCACGTAATGTTCAAGTCAAACCAAGAAAATTACTTGGATATTGCAAACCAAATTAAAAATATTATGCCGGATGCCATAGGAAGGTAACCTTGAAAGTTGGACTTGGTTTTCAAACTGGATTGTTTCCCATTTGTTCATGTAAATAGGAAGTAATATGAATGCACACTACAATGCCACAGTACTGGCTATTACTGATATTTCCCTTATCTTTTAATAAAAAATTGCTATTTTGATATACTCCAATAGATTGATCCATGTCATAGTGAGATAAGGTTTGGTTGTTATTTGGTTAAATGCAAAGTAGCAGAAATGACAAGGAAACATGTGGAGGTAATACTGTATAGATTTCAAACATCAGAATTGGTAAAAAGCATATAATATAAAACAGACCTTGTAGATTTGCACTTTGAAGATTTGTCCCAGCCAATAAAGCACCACGAAGATTTGCCCCAGTAAATTCACATCTTCCCTAGGAAAGATGAAATAATTAAGAGGCCTGCAAGCATGTATGCAATTAAGTAGCATAGTTTTCTGATTGACTTACTCACGCAAAGTTGCATTATGAAAGATGGCGCCCTCAGCATCAACATCCTATAAAATCACATAGGTTTTAGATCAACTTGTAAATTAAAATAAAATCTATATGATGATGTGATCAATAGCACCAAAATATTGTAATCAATAAAATATGTGGTGATAGCTAAATACTACATCACTACCAAACATCTACATTTGTCAACAAAAAGAAAAGCCAATCATTTACATCAATATATTTATGTTAATGACAGTTATCCTTTGGCTGGGCAATGAAGTTAGATTATAAGCTGTGTTAAAACTATTGAAAGTCTAAACTCACAAACGGTCTCAATTAAATTAAGCTCAAGCTTAATTTTAAACCTAACTTGCCTCATATTATATATATACGCTTGAATGAACTGGCTAAATTGACATCCCTAAGTATGAAGACTGGTTATATTCATACTTACCCGGAACTTTGCACATTGAAGATTTGCTCGTGAAAAGAACACATTTTTAAGACAAGCATAGCTGAAATCCACAAATGATAAATCCTGAAAATCCAAAATTCAAGAGATTAATTTAAGGGTGGATGTTAGTGGGCGTATTACCCTGCATAAATTTACCATTTAAAAACTCTATTGAATATGATGACTTGGATCTCTGTCTAACATTATGTTAATTTCTAAAAAATGGTTAAGGAAATAAGCTTCTCCACCTAAGGTAACACATTAATGTCATCCTTTGGTGCATTCTTCAAATGCCACAATTGTATAATACTTAAGATTTACGATGAGATAAACATGAACACAAGTTAATTTAAATAACTTTGTTCACATATATAACCTTTCATCTTCCAAGTATTGACAAAACTGAAGTTACAGAACACTAGATAAAGCAAAGTTTGGAGGGGCTATATATATAATGGCTAAAAGAAAATGCACAGCTTTCTCCAAAACTCATATCCAAGTAATAACAACCTTTGTTTTACAAGTACACAGATACATACATTTTATATAATAAATGGTCCAAGAATTTACCAGTTTAGAGAGGTCGATGCCAGAAAGATTAACCCCTCGAAACCTGACTCTCTCAGATTGTATACATTTGATGATATCAGTACGTGTCAATTCTGTACGGAGCTCCTCTTCTTCCTTCCTCTTATTAAGGACATCTTGGATTCCATCTATAAGCCCCTAACATTTTGCAAGTGATCATAGGTTATAGGAATTCAATGCGGCCAGAAGTTTCAGTTTCTTTTCCATACAAGAAACTTAAAAGTATAACATCATGGAGTTAAGAGCTAAGTAAGATATAATATCAAGCAAGTGCAAGTATCCAAACATTCACAAATCCATTGCAGATTGCTCTTAATGATACAACCTTCACAAGAACCGTGATCCTCGTGCAAGTTGTATTCTGGACTATTAATGAAAAAAAGCTGCTACGTCCTAAACTAGTAGGAAAAAACTTAAAAGAATTACAAAATGTAGTCCCAAATTACACAGACCTCCCTTAAAGTCTCTTTAAATGACACTTAGACCCCTCTAGTTTTAAACTAGACATTCACCTCCCTTAAATGTTTAAACAATTGACATGCACCACCCTCCAATTGACAACTGTGTCGTCAGTCGTCACCTTCTATTTTTTTCTTTACAGAATTTAATTTCACTCATAATTTTAAATAAATCCAAGAACAACCGAACCCGTTCGTAAGTAATTTTCCAGGTACACTAAATTTAAGTGCACGATATTCATTCTCGTTCAACTCTTCATTAGTTCTTCTTCCTTATGGTGCTAGAAAGAACCATATTCATATTCATTCATGGGTCTTTCTTTCAAATTCCTTGATTTGATTTTATGGTTAAAAGAAAATCCAAAGAAAAACTCTCAAATGAAATTCAAATTTAAAGTGGATTAATCAGAAAGCCATCAAGAGGAAAGAAATAACTGAGATGGTGAGATGCTTTTTTATTTACTCACACTGTCTCACCAGTCACCACCAACTCATTAATCAAGGAAAGGCTTCTCAACCCCTTCATGCTGATTGGTACTCTATTCAGGTTCACATTTGCAATTTGAAGTATAGTCAGTTCGGTGTAGAATTTTACACTATGCAGAAATTACACAATTTGGGAATTTGGTATACTTGGTCATAATATTGGAAGGAAGTATGTTGTTACTGTTTCTCATATAAGCAAATGATTGAAAAGAATAAGACAGGTTTATTTTTCTTTTTCCTCTAACGGTGTTTAAACGGAGTTATATATTAGGGGAGGTTAATGTTTTTTGTAAAATAGAGGGGGTGTCATTGACATTAGAACATACCTCAGGGGAGGTTATTGTATTTTTCCCTAATTACAAAATGTAGTCCCAAATTTTATATTTTGAAAAAAAGGGTCAAGCAAGTGCGATGAGAATGCCTGTTCAAAACCTATCAAATGCATTTGTTATCTAACCCAAAATTAAAAATGAATTCGGAAAAAAGAAGAAACTTCGGGTTGTTTACTTAAAAAAAAGTTTTCAGATTTCATTTTCTACTATTCTAGTACAACTAAACTAAAGCACAAGCTACATTAAAACCATACTAATAAAACAATAAAGTCCTTGCCAAAGTTATTTACATATCATTTCAAGCTACACTATACTCATGCAAGAATTGCTACACGCTAGAAACAAAGCAAAAAATAAAAGAAAGAAGCTGTGCTCACAAGTAGCTGATAGTACTCAGCTTCCCTTAACAGCTCTGTATATTCAGCTTCCTCGAGAGTGGGCACCACGCCGTCCCTTAACCAATTGAGAATGTGTCTGAAGTGTTTACCGTCCCTATCGACAAAAACATACCCCTGCAATGCAAACACACATTAGCACTGTCCCCAAATCAACAAACATAACAAAATCTACAATTGAACAATTATGCAGAATTTTATAGATAATATTAATAATGATTACAGCACCTTGAGGTCTCATATCACAATCTCAGCATATACTTTTAATTAAATTACCACAATAATAAGTAAATATCCAAATTGGTCATGACAAGAAACACCAAGACCTATTTAGTCTCAAAGAACTAACATTCCCAAATGCCCTTCATTAAGGGTTTGTTTACTGAGCACGATAAGACAGTTTATAGCTGACAGCTTATAGCGCATAAGCTAGCTGATTTAATTTGTAGTGTTTGGTGAAATTAGTGGTTGAAATAGTGTATAAATATGAAGTGACATGAAAATAATATATTTAATTAATATTAAAAAAATTCAATTAAGATTGCAGGGATAAAATTGAGATAAATAATGATAAGCTATAAGTTATAACCTACTTGAATTAACTTATCAAAAAACACTATAAACTGGTAAAATAAGCTATAAGCTCATGAGAAAGTGATAGCAAAAGGATTTTTTTTAATCAAATGAACTTACAAGACATAAGCTAAAAAATGAAACTAGCCAAACATACCCTATATCTTGTAAGCTCGTATGACCAAAAAAACCTTGCTGGTAACCGTCATTTTCTCACAAGCCTATGCTTATTTTTACTAATCATAGTGTTTTCTAATAAGTTCATTCAAGTAGCTTCTAGCATAGACCTTATAGCTTATCATATTTTATCTCAATTTTACCTTTGCTATCTTGATTGGAAATTTTTTTAAATAAACATATCCTTTTTATGTCACTTCATATTTATAAGCTAGTTCAACCACTAATTTTTACCAAATACTACAAATCTATGAAGCACAGACACTCCTCGGAATTATACTTAATGTAATTTTCTCAGTCATGTCGGCATGTCGTGTCAGCTATTTATCAATTATGAGTTATAAAGTAACTTATCATCTGACCGCTATTTTTACCAAACAGAGTCTTAAAAAACAACGAAAACGAAAGAAAATGTAAGAAATTTAGGGATTGTGTACATTATTGGGATCTTGGGAGAGAGTATGGCGACCACTGAACATAGCAGCGAGCATTGAATCTGGTTCACGCTGTGTAACTGTATCGATCGTTGTCCAGAATTTCTTTCCTCCTGCGAAATTCAGAAATGAAATGTGAAATTGATTAGATTATAAACAACTAGAAATTGAAGAAGAAGAAGAATTAAACGACGTCGTTTAAGAGAAAATTAGTTAGTTACCGATGTTGAGACGAAGCGCGGAAGATAAATCGGATTGGAATTCCTTCATCGCACACAAAGGTATCAAAATCAAATCAATTCAATTTTTGTAAAGAAAAAATTAATTAAATCAAAGTTGTATAGTAGGCATAAGTAGGAATATTGCAAGGGCCCTACTTGTTCAGCTTAAGAGGTGAAATTCTAGAAGGAAACAAAAAAAAAATAATCAAGTTGTATATTTTTGTCTTAGTCACACTGTTTTTTTAGGATAAATAATCTTAGTAATTGAGAGTTTGATTGGATAATAAGTCAAGTTTGATAATAAGTCAATGAGTAAAAATATCAAAATTGTTATGTTTATGATCTGGATTCAAATCCCACACCTCCGCTTGTGTATCATTTTATAATAACTTTGTTTTTTTTTTTTAAGGAATAGCTTTGTTATTTCGTCTATTCTAAAAAAATAATTATTAGTCTCGTCATAAATCAAATTTAGGCACTCTCAATCAATTTATTCCAAAGGGAACTCATTAACCACTTTTAAAAAAAATAAGGTTGTATGTTAATTTCTTTGGAGAATTTGTTTTTATGTTGAAATTATAGAAAATTGAAGCTTAAAGATTTTCTTTTATTTGGATAGAAATGATTTTATTGAGGTTGCTCTTTGCGCCCTTTGAATTGTTCGATTTTTTTATATAAGTCGATCAAATTATATCTTCCAATGAGAAAAGATCGATTGGGTTATATCCTTAAATAGGTTGTATGATTGGGAGTTACATTTCGATATATCAATGCAATGGTTTTTAGAGCGAACATGAGAGAAACATAGAGCAATTTCGAAGTTTTGGTTACAAATAAACAAGATATGTGAAGCAACGCGAAAAAACTACAGTCCAGATAAGGTTGGACTTGTTTTTCACCGGGTTTAAAGTTTAAGAGATTTTTCTCCTACCATCTGCTCCTACTTTCTCGTGTGCCCTCAAATTGAATTATATAATTTGAATGTAAAAAATGCTTCATATTATAAAATCCCGATCCCCCCCAC
>Ga0228710_1002911_pt1 | contig 27216 bp, 11 predicted proteins | sample MedpolnodulmetaG_FD_177995 | JGI IMG/M metagenome (GOLD analysis project Ga0228710, IMG submission 177995) | Root nodule microbial communities from Medicago polymorpha collected in Santa Monica, California, United States - pink nodules | ecosystem: Host-associated > Plants > Roots > Nodule... | reverse complement strand
GATTATAATTCACAGGTTGTGTTTAAGCTATAGTTTATTCTTGTGTTTCGATTTCAGTTATTTTATTCTTAAATATTTCACCGGTGACGATGGTTTTAAATTGTTGTGGCGCATTGCGGTAGTGTCAACTTGAGAAATCAATACAAAATTTCGAAGGGTGCACATGATTTTACTCAAATGCAGTGAACAAAAGTTGTGATGGAAATTTTTTTAGGAACCAAAAATTGATAATTTTTTTTATAAGGACTAAAACTTGATATTTAAAAAATTTAAAGGGACTAAAAACATATTTAACTCTATAAGATATCTAAAAACGAGGCTAAGAAGGCGGTAAGCGAAGCGAGAACTTAAGTCGTTGAAGGATTATTCCAATCTTTAGATTCCAAAGAGGGAGACAAATCTATAAATAAGCTTGCGAAGGAATGAGAACGAGAAGCAATTCAATCCCAATCTATAAGAACAAGGGGATCTACAGCATGCAAAATTGTCCTTGGTGTCCAACATTTGTCTAAAAAAATATTTGCAAATATCATTTATTGAGAAATAAAGGAGTGCATATAGTACTTTTGTTTTCTTATATCGAGATACATCTTGTGCTTGGGTTTAAGTGTTAAAAATTTATTTTCCCATATAAAAATTGGGAGGTATAAAAAAAGCAACAATCACAAAAAACTGGAAACATAAACAAACACTTCAATCAAACTACCGATCTTCCAGTTCTAACTGCATCAACATCAACAAATACCATTCTAAATGGTAATTGACGTGTACTAAAATCCCTAAAGACCAAACGCATTCCATTTTCTTCATCATTCCTCTCAATATAAGAACCCACATTATTTAATGTATTGAAAAGAATACCATATCCAGTATCAAGTATCCAAAATTCAAACCAACCGTCCATAATCATCAAACCTCCATAGTACTTTTCGACACCATCAACAGCCAACCATTTTGTATGGTTATAAATATAATTTTTAACCACAACCCACTTGGAGGATTCTGCACACTCTGGCTTGTTTTCGAATACGATATCTAATTTATTTCCGGTAGAGATGGGATCTCCGGTGCTTGTATCTCGCGGTATAAATTTTACGGGCAGGCCAACACCACCAGAGAGATCATATTCTTGAAATACACCAAAATGACAAGATGTATTTCCTGTGTTACCAAGCCTTACTTCACCACCTTTTTCGAAGTAATTTGGCCAAATATAATATCTTTTACTAGGAACAATGGGGTTTCCATTTACATCCTTCACGATTTCAGCAAATTGTGTAAAGGCTGATGGAAACACTACTAAAAAAAGCAAAATTAACGAGGGAAATTAGTGACGGAAAAAATGAAATTCCTCACAAATTTCTTAGTCGCAAAATTTAGTGACGGAATTAAAAAGGGATTTTACGTTTTCCCTCACTAAATATCCCTCACTAATTTTTGTTTTTTTAGTAGTGAAAATAGGTGGTGAAGGCAAAGAAGAAGAAACAAAGGGTGGTAACAAATGTAGGCTTCATGGTAAGTTGTTGACAAGAATCAATCAACGTTGATATATGTTCTTTGTGTATTTGTTTTGTAATCTTTACGGTACTCAACATTTATTTATAGACCCCTTCAAAAAAAAATTATTTATTTATAGACGTTGATATGCATAGACGAATATATAAATGTTATGTAAAAACGAATATATATATATATCGCATGAAAATAATATATTAAGTTGGAATGCAACGTTCATAAGAGCCACTCGCAGATTCTCTTTCTAATAATTTTGTTTCGCAATTTCAATTTCAATTATGAGAAGTGCTAAGAATCCTCTCTACAACATATATCGTTCTTCAAAAAAATAAAATAAAATAAAAATAAAAAACATCTATCGTTCTTATATTGAGTTACATTAAGGTGGATTCTACAACTTTATGCGAGACATATTTTTAGAGTAGAAAATAATCAATTTTAATTTAATAAAAGGATAAATACTAAAAATAAAGTGCTCCTAACAATCATCTTCTATTAATGTTATACATGGTTGTGTCTAATATGAATGACTAAAATGGTTTCAAAGTAATCCCTTACAATTTTTAATAAATTAAACATTTATTTTTTTATAAAAAATTGTAAAGGTATACCACTAGGCTATGCTTAGGTTCATATTAGCCAAACTTATTATACATACTATACTTCTCCATAATTATATGATGAGAAGATAAATCAAGGAATATGTTTAGTGTAAAGCTCATGTGGGTCTACATACACTTTGAAAAAGAAAGAGATAAGAAAGGGTAGTATAATATATATATGATAGATTCATGATGTGATAAGAATATAGAGATAAAATGAAGTGTTGAAAATATAAGGTCTTCAAATATAATGGTTGATTATTAAAAATAAAATAAAATTGGTTGTATATAAAAATTAAAGAAAATCAATGAAGATAAAGACAAGATGTCTCTCTTAGAAACTTGTGGGAATATTTTTAAGCACTCATTTGACTAATAATTTGTCTCTTAGTATAAGGCCCTTTTTCAAGTTACTATATGCATTTATCAATTGTTTTTTCCTAAATATACCATTAATTAATACTACTAACTTATCTTGAAATATGAAAAGTCAAATTTAATATTCCATTCGGTCCTTATTATAAGAATATTTCCAAAAAATATTTTGGTCCTATATATAAGAAAATGTCACAATTTTTAAGGTGAAGTTATTGTTTAGAAGACTTTTTTACCCTTCATTTAATGGTTCTCTTTTTAATGTTAACATGTGTATTTAATGTTTCACAATTTTTTATGAGGGTATATTAGTAAAAGTATCCAAAAAGTTACATTAATTAATAGTTGTATTGGTTTTGATGTTTTTTGGTTTTGTTTCTTATAATAAGGACCAGAGGGAGTAACAATTTTTTAAGAAATGTGAAAAATGTACAGAGGCTTATATATAGGGACGAAGGGATTAATATTTGAACACATATTTGTAAAAAAACATTTTTTTTTGTTCAGGAACGAGATATAAATGATAGATGAAAGAAGTATTTCCACAACTTATTTAATGAAGGATATAAGATCTTACCAGACTCTAAGACCATCCATAATGGTGGGTGCTTAATCTATTTAGCACCACATTAAACAGGTACCCCATTGTGGAGTAAAATATATGGGTGCCTATGGAAGCATCCTCTCTCTCTTCATTTTTTGTTGGTCCTATTTAATAAATCTTAATAAATTAAATAAATTTTGACCTATTTAATAATTTCTTTTGAGGTGCTAGGTTGGAGAAAATTGGTGCTTATTAAGTATTACTGTAAAATTAATGATATAGATACATATGACCCATTTAAGCACACAATTTGGGATGCTCTGTTGTGGATGGTCTAATCGTCTAGGCATCAGAGAGGCCAAGCGTTGAAAAAGACGAGTAATGACAAAGTAGTTAGGAAAGACAACATACACTATTGAAGTGTAGAAAATAGAGAAATATATGGTTAACCAAACATTTTAAAAAGATTATGAGGACAGAAAATGTCTGATGAGTGAAGAAGAAACACTTTAATTTCAATCTATAAGAATAAGGGTGATATACAAAATTGCCCCATTTTTAGGAGAATTAAACTAATGAATCATACCATGAAGTTAACAGAAAGGGTGATTGAACGAAGACTAACCAAAAAAAACTCGAATCGTTGATAATCAATTTGTTTTATGTTCTACTCTATTAATCCCTTACCTTTATCCTCGACGGGACATCATCTATATCCCAAAAAAATACAATCGGCAAAATATAACAAATAAACATTAAGAACATCCCTAAAAACAACATTTGAAATAATATACCAATTGAACAGTTGCATAATGAAGCCCAGATTCAAGCTCAGAAATACAGAGAAAAACGATAAATTTTTCAGATTTCTGAATCTAATTTAAGCTGCAATAAGCAACTACAACTACTTTGGAATTCAGATAATGCTCCTTTCATTTTATAATCTTACCAGCTTACTTTAGTTGTTGCATCAGCCGATGTGGGACTTGATTAGATAACATAGGCACATAATAACTTCATTTTATGACATGACATTATACTTGTATATTTACTATTATGGCAAATGTATTAATAATCAAGAGGGATTTGCATGGTGGAGAGCATTTGAGATTTAAGAGTGTACTCTTCTTTAGGTCTCATAATCAAATTATTGGTGCCAACAATTATTATGTTGGGTTAGTCCATACAAAATTTTGATTAAGCTTCAATTGAGCCTCCCATTAGTAGATGGTGGAAAAGCTCCTCTAAATTAGTCGATTCTAGACCGGATATAGACTTTTAAAAATTTTTAAAAAATGTATTAATAATTTTAACGTTTCCTTCTAATTAATTTATCAATGTACACATATTCTTTGACTTAAGCTTGTTAATAACATCGACTAAGATAATGTTGTATGCTGATTTTAAGTTATGTTATCCAATCCTTAAAAAAAAAAGTTATTTTATTTTATCCAAGCATATGATATGCTTCATGAATATTTCTAGACTTATTTCCAAAACCTGAAATTTGTAAGACACGAAAAATGAAGACAACATACTCAAATCTTTATGTCTGCTATTAAGGAATGCATCTTTGAATTGATTCCATTGAGAGAAATCTCATCACTTTGTTTTGCATATGAGTCACAGATCCAATGTAAGAGGAAATCATATAGACTAAGATAATTTTTTAACTACAGATTCCATTCATGGGAAAAATTGGAAGCATAAAAATCTGAAATTAAGATTAAAATAGAAAAGCAATTGCAGTGTTGGTTATTATACATATTTCAATTAATGTGGACCAAAGCAAAAGTAACATTAATACGTAGGAAAAGTGTCAAAAAGCTTCAGATAAAGGAGATGATAAAATAAGATTGTAACTTAACGGATCGGATCATCTCAAGCCACTAGCACACACACTGACCACACTATGGGCTTCCCCTAAATCCATGCCGCGTAGGCCAATTTGGACCGTTCGCTCCAGATCCAAGGCTCGTTTCCTCCAATATTTCCACAAGTGTTTCCTTTAGACAGCTATACGGAGTATGGTCGAACGGACCGAAAACCGTAGTTTACAACTATAGAGGCCAACTTGTAGCCTCGTTCCAGTTACACCCTTTTCTACCATAAAAACCTCGCATATTTTGGCGCATTCTTACTTGATCGTCAGAATGTTTGAATGTACACTACCTCCCTCATGGGACAAGGTAGCTGCTAATCAAAGTCGGACAATCAGTGTTGTTTCCATCATCACAAGACCGTACACTACAAGAAATGTTGCATTTTGGTAGGGGCAGAAGCCCTGACAAAATGCTGCTAAAAGTCTTGGCAACTGGACGTTTGCCAGGAGTTTTGCCAGGAGCAGAATCACCAGCAAATCTGCTCATCGCAAATGAACCTGCCAGGGCTTTAGCTCCTGGCAAATGTGCTCCTGACACAATCCCTCGCTCAACCCCTGGCAAATTGTATCTGCATGATTGCTGGCTTTTCTGATATTGTGTAGGCTTTTGCAGACTGTGTCAGCATCACATTAGTCATTTTCAAACCATGCCAGGAACATTGCCAGGGGTTATCCCCTGGCAAAATGCAGACGATTTTTTTTAAAAAAAAACGTTTTGTATTTGTTTAAAAAATCAAAATATTAAAATTTAATAATTAAAATAATTTTAAAAAATGTTTTAAAATTGTTTTTTAATTAGATAGATATTTCTTTTAGGGAATGATTATTAGATAGATAGTAGGCATTTTTATGGCCCAAAATTAATACAATACATTGATAAAAAATGATAAGAAACATATACATTTTCAACAACTAGTTCGTCTACCCGTGTGTAAAAACACAACTCAAAGATATAAAATACCCACAAATTACTTGCCAAACAATACAACTGGTTTAATGTGATTTTGTGATAAATGGAGTTCACTGTCAATAAGTCTCAAACACTTGGTAATATTGAACATACACAGTCAATATTCAAGCATATCACAACGCACTTGCAATGTCATGAAATAGACTTCCAATACATATATTGACTGATGTGTCTTGTAATGATAATGACATCAAAATCTGCTCACTTAGTTCCCAATTCACCTACAAACATTCAAAAATATCAACAGTTTGAGACACGTGTGTTTATATTAACAAATATAACTAAACATTATAATGTTTCAATTTGAAATCTACCATGTCAACTTGAGCATACCAATAAATATTATGCCATTCAAACCAACAAACGGATTGAGCAGCGTGTATCGCTCATCAGTGGTTCTACTTAGACACTGGTTTCTTCTGTACGAAGCATATAAGGTTAATAACATCACATACAAATTGAATTCACTTGTACAAATACAGGAACAACCAAAAGAATCATTCACATATTACAATTGATATTGATATACTAATTAAAGTAAAAACTAATAATGGGCATAGTCTTACAACAATGGATACATTCATACATCAGAGTCTTAGTTCAGAGTAATCAATATGTGTATTGCCATACCAATATGCTCACAAAGTAGAAACTAAAATAAAACAGGACTTGTATCTATAGCATTATTATACATGCAGAGCAATACTTTATATTTAAAAACATGGATACATTCATATATGAGTCTTGGTTCAAATTCGTATCTAACATTCTTAAAACTAAAATATATATCAAGTTGAAAATCACTTTCCAAAGTGAGAGAAATGAGAGTCTTAACTCAAGTCCTTAAGGTTGACAAATACGGCCATTCTTTTTCCACATGAGTTTGGTTGCACACTCACAATTTCATGGACAGCACCAATTAAATCTAAAATGTAATGACACATAGCAGAATTTGAACAAACCACAGTTTTTCGCGACTCATGATCCGCAATTGACAACAAAGATGAACAGAGAATAAACTTTACATTTCAAACAACTATGTGGAAGCAAAGCATGACAACAACAAACTATAACTGATAGAGTATATACTAACAAGATATAGAAACGTCAAACACATATAGAAACATAAAAACATAAAGATGTCGCTCAACATATGAATCACTTCAATGGTTACCAACTCAGAATAAAAACGACGTTAGGATTCCACAACTTTTCAAATAAATCCAAGCTTACACAAATCAAAGCCTTAAATTTTAACTAAACTCCAACAAACACCAAAACGACTTATATCCTTCATAGCATAATTTAATTAGAACCAACATAGACAAAGCCTTGAAACTTAATACTCACTTCCTCACTTATGATCAAGTATTTTTTTCGGACATCTAAGATTTATCTTTTAAGTATTTTGTCTAAGTTGTTTAGCATTATATTACTACTAAAGAATATTTGGCATCTAGATATTTAGTCATTTATGAATAAGTATTTTGTGGACATTAAACTTTGAGTCATTTATGATTATATGCAATTTATAACATATTTAGCATTATTTTTGTTTTGGTGTGATCCATCAATTTTGAATGCGAATTTGCGAATTTTGGATTCTACAAAAGTAGTTGAGTGAAATCCTTCAATATTTTAATTGCGATTATACGATTTTTGATTTTACTATTCCTTTCAACTTGAAACTAAGTCCTAATTTTGACAACCTTGCTTCAGACATTTGTTAATTTTTAGAGCTAATTTGCATGAGAAATATTTAAACACGTTTATATAGGTTTGGATGTAAAATTACTATATATTATTGTAAATAAAAGATTAATGTAGTTTGAATTTTTGTATATACAAACAAGTATATCATGTGGCTAAAAATTGTAAAAGTTCGTCATTATTCATCTCAATGTTATTGTTCATAAAGTCCTGCCGTGTACGTTTTGTTTCATGCGAAATGGTTGTGAAGATTTTAGGTCTATTGATAGTGAATTAAAGCATACTATATTATCAATTGAGAATTATTTTTGGACAACTCATTAACCCCTTAGCACCCTCTTTTTTTGTCACAAAAACCCCTAAGCACCTTGAGACATAAAGACAAAGAAAGTATAGTTTTGTTTTTTTATTTTAACAGCAAAACTACATTCATAAATAGGAATGAGATAAGTATAAATAATACTTGTTTTTTCAAAAGGGGAAAAGTAGAAGGAGTCATCAACTCAAACAAAGAATAAAAGAAAGAAATCACTTCATACAAAGAAGTGGGTTCAAGAACCATTCATAAAACGCACAAGGTGCCCTTTTTCCTAGCAAATAGCCACCTTTAAGAGGTGTCTTTGATATCATCTATTATTTCCTCTACTCAAAAAGACTCAGATGAAACGATAATCTCATATTTGGCCTCCCAAATTTCTGAAATGGTGGTATGCCAAATAAAAGTAATATGATAAATATGATATGTTGATTTTTTTTTAAAGGAAATATGATATATTGATGATGTAATAGAAACTGATACATGGGAAATTCAATATTGAGAAATTATAAATGTCTAAATATATCCGCTCTTATGAGCATGATTTGACCGAAGTAATAGATATTTGTGTTTCTTAATCATATTCATTGATAATCTGATTTATTATTGTTATAAAAAAAAAATTAGATTTTCTTTAATTTTTTTTTAGATATAAGTAGTTATTTTGAGGTGCAAAATTATACGCATAAATACTTCTATTTATTAAAAAAAAATAGATTTTTTGTATAAAAAAATAGTATTATCATAGTTAAAATATATAGAAACATACGTGTAGGTGAATGTACAACAAGCTAGAGATGCAATACGGTCACATTGTTTTAGCCGCCATGATAAGATAGGACCAATTGACCAAAATCCTTTGGTTTTACGGTTTTTAATATTTTCCATGCTGTTTTTGGCCTCCTGTCAGAAAAAAAATAAAATAAAGAATAATTAGCAGCCTCACCTTAAAATAATTGTGATTATTTTTCATTAGAAATTATGAAAGATTCATTTTTGGTATTTTTTTAAGTGGAAGTTAGGTAGCTTAACTAATTTGAGTTAAAGGTTAAGTATGAGGGGTTCGGAGTTCAAGTCCTGACAAAGAAAAAACATATTAATATTTGTCATTTAAAATTTATACTATACTACCTCCGTTTCATAATACTTGTCACTTTTGAGGAAATTACGCATACCAACAAATCAAATAAATTTTGTTATTTTTTATAAAATTCTGTGTTTTTTCTATAATACCTTTAATCATTTATTATTTTATTCTATTATTTATCTCTCTACAATAAATATGTAAGTGTATTATTGACAATCCAATAATTAATATTGCGTTAAAACTTGAAAGTGACAAGTAAAGTGAAACAAAATTATTTTTCAAAAGCGACATATATTGTGAAACGGAGGGAGTATATAAGAAATACATGGTTTTGGGCTGGTTTTTTCACTTCTAATTTTACCCTTATTTTTTTTTTATGTTATATTGTTGTGTCATTTAATAAGATAAATATAGTTTGTTATAATATGAAACTATTATTCATAATTTATACGCAATAAAAAAGCATATAGACAGACCCAAAGTTCTCGTCTGAACGCTAGGTATATTATCTTACTACATATAAAGAGAATACATGAGTTTGAGATGACTTTTTTTCTTTCCTTCATTTAAACTATTTTATTAACATATTTTATTCTATTATAATATTATTTAAATTATTAATTAAAAAAACTAAAATCATTAAAATAGGTATTACCCCACTACAAACATCATAATAAGATCTTATTTAAAACAAAAAAGAGGTGACTTTTTTTTAATCTTATTTGCCATACATATTTTATCATATTATATGTTAAAATTCGTATCTCTTTTTAATTTTATTTTCCAAACATATATTTATCATATTCTATTCATGGTTGGCATTTACATCAGTTAGATGTCCGCTTTCTTACATGGTGATTTATCTGAGCAGTATATATGAGGGTTCCTCAAGGTAGGATCGTTCCCATAAAATTGGAGGTCATGTTCAAATATATTAAAAAGGGCCCTCATTGGAATATCAAGATTTTTTTAAGCAATAGTAATCATCTATTTAAGTTGTAAATAACATGAACAATAATCATTCTTAGAAATTAAATTGTAAATTTGATTAAAAAAAAAAATCATAACGGCCTAATAGTTGTGTATGTAATTGAGACTTTTATAATTGGTTCAAATTCACACCAATGTTCGAGATTGAACCTCAAGACTAAATACCTAAATGCATTCTATTTTACCACCAAACCATGTGTCTATTAATTTTTTATATTTTATTATATATACTTGACACTTTTGGTTGCCGGATAGCACTTGGGTGACATAGAGCTTGGTGACATTGGTCAATCACAATGTCACAATGCTTGTGTTTCTCTCTCTTTCACAAGCATTGTGACATTGTGATTGGTCAATGTCACCAATGTCACCCAACTCTATGCCATACTAAAAAGGAAAAAAAAAAGGTTTGAATCTCCTAAAAATGTGAGGCCCGACGTCGTAGCTCACCTTTCGCTTGCTAAGGGTCGAGCCTGCCTCAAGGTGTCACATCTCCTAAGCCAGATCAAGTATGTAAACTGCTTAAGTCTCTGCATGGACTTAAACAAGCAAGTCACCCTTGCATCTAAAATACACTAAAGTCATCAAAGTCACCCAACACAAAGTCACTGAAGTGCCACCCTTGCATTTGCTACTCGACAACTAAGTCAGTTCATGGTTTCTCAAGAGATCACCAAACGTTCTTTATTCTTTCCCCAATCCTCTGACTTACAACTCTTTGGTTTTAGTGATGTTGATTGGGGAGGGTGCGTAGATACATGAAGATCTATTTTATGATATTGTTTTTTCATTGGTCAATTTCTAGTATCCTAGAAATCAAAGAAACAACATACCGTGTCTTGTTCATCTGCACTGCAGAAGCATAGTATAGAGCCTTAGCTTCTTCTACGCGGTGAATTACAATGAATGTGTTTTCTCTTACATTATCTGCACCAAGCTCCATCACGTTTGCCATTTCTTTATTGTGACAATCAAAGTGCATTACACATTTCTGCTAAACTACTGTTTCATGAACGTACCAAGCATCTTGACATTGATTGTCATCTTGTTCGTCAAAAATTACAAGCTAGTGTCATGTGTTGTTACTAGTTTCCTCTCAGAATAAGACAGTAGATGTATTCATAAAAGCGCCAGGATCTCACCAATTTCATGAATGTATCACCAAGTTTCGGACGGTAGATATCTACCAACCACCAGTTTGCAGGGGGTATTAGCAAACACAAAAGATGAGAAAGAACAGATTTAGCATTGATTGACAACTTTTGAAGCTGAAAATAATCATATCCATTTGATGTAAAATGTAATCATATCATAATATTATTACATTTTTGCTACTTTTGTTACAGTTTTTGATTTTTGTTATTTATCCATTTATCAAGAAGAAGATCATTGATGGTTATTTTCTAGCTATTATGATTTGGTTTGATGCCACTGTTTCTATTTTCCATATTCGCTAGCTATGTGTTTTATTCAATTCTTATATATTCATGTGTTGAACATTATTAATTTTCTGCATTTTTGAAGGATCCTCATAGATATTGGCATTTCATTTTTTTTCATTTTTGTATTGCATAACAGATCTTTATATTTCCCAGCCATGCTACATGTGTAATGCATACCTATTATAATAACAACTCCTTTTGGTCCAAGACTATAACATTAGCCATGCTGGTACTTTGTATTTTTTCATGTTATTAATTGTTTTTTGGTTCCATTGAAAAGGACTTGAAGCATTCTTGTTATTATAGCCCTTCAATAATCACATCAGGTTATTTGCTAGATATGTAATATTGATTTTGTTTGTTTCCACTGTGTCTATTTCCATATTTGCTAGATATGTATTTTGTTCAATTCTTATTTAAGTTTGAATGTTGAACATGATAAACTCCATTTCCGTATTCACTGTGTCTACTAATGAGAAATGAAAGTTGCACATCTCTATGTTCTTGTAAATTTTCCATAAGTTAAGTCATTTTTGACATAAGTGTACATTCTTTCATTTACCAATATCTTTGAGAAAAATATACTCCCTCCGTTCCTTTTTAAAGTATCTTTTTAGAAAATTAACATCAAAATAGCAAAGTGTATTTTAACACATTTTCTTCCTATTATACCCTCATTTTAATCCACCAATAAGTTCCTAGTATTTTGCACACACTTTATTTGTCAATTTTCTAAATATTGTGCACATCTTTTTAATTATTTTAAATCAATATAAAAATTATATTGATGAAACTTTTTCTTCTTCATTGTCAATCTTGTTAAATGAGTCTTCAACTATTGTTCCCTCTTCACCTCTCATCAGCAATTCCAACTAGTCTTCCACTTTTTCTTCCTTTTGAACATTCATGGAGTCTTTTATTTTTCTTCTCTCAAATCTTTTCTTTTACTTGACACTTGAAATTTTTAACAATTGCTATTTATCTTATTTATAGAATTTTATCTCTTCTTGGAACCATTGTTTGTAACAAAATTTTGTTTAAATTTGAAGATAACAAGAAACAAACTTTATTTAAAAAAAAACAAGCTTTAATTTTCCAAATAGATAGCATTAAATTAGTTTTATTGAAAAATATAAGAGTAATTGACAAAGAGTATAATTGACAAATCGTACCCTTAAAATGCCAAAAAGACAGTTAAATAGGAACGAAAAATTCACCATAAAAAGACACTTAAAAAGGAACGGAGGGAGTAATATCTCTGAATGTGTGATTTTATTTGCCACGTATATGTTTCAAGATCTTGGTGTAGCCGACTCAGAAGTTGACAGAAATCTCCACATCATTTCCTAATTGGTTCAACGAATATGTAAAGTAGAATATATTGAATTGAGAGTGATGAAAGTAGTATTAATTAGAATTATAATTGAAAAAAAGTAATTAATATTGTATTGAAAACTAAAATGAGTTAAGATTCTTGGGACAATATTTTTTTACAAATGGCACAATTATTACTGGACAATATTTTTTTACAAATGACACAATTATTTTTTTAAAATGAGTCAAGATTCTTGGATAGACATGAATGATTTTCTATACATGCAAATCAACTCCACACCTACCCTCTCTCAAAAAATAAAAAATACCTACCAGTTGAAAAGTCTATAAATAGAAGATTAACCCATGAACCAATTACAAAACAAACACAAACATCTATCATTGAAACTTCACAAACCATGAAGTCAACATTACTCACCTTTTCTGTCCTCCTCTTTTCCCTTACCTACTTTCCATTAGCTTTTACTGATGAACTAATTGAAGACATAAATGGAAACCTTGTATTTCCTACTGGCAAATACTATATTATACCATTTATATCTAAAGCAGGAGGTGGTGGATTGAAGCTTGGTAAGACAGGAAACTCAGACTGTCCAGTTACTGTACTACAAGATTTTTCTGAGGTTGTTAGAGGCTTTCCAGTTAGATTTATCATACGATCAGGAATTAAACCTGGTTTCATCCGTACAACTGACGCACTAGATATTGAGTTTGTTAAGAAACCAAAGTGTGCTGAATCTGCCAAATGGGTGCTAGCTATTGATGATTTCCCTACATCTTGGATAGGTATTGGTGATAATATTGACGCATTTCAAGGTTCATTTAAAATTGAGACACTTGGTTCAGGATCAGGAGCATACAAGCTTGTGTATTGTCCAAGGTTCAGTGCTCCACCTGGTGCTTGTAGTGATATTGGGAGGTATAGAGATGAGAATGGATGGCGTTTGGTCCCAACTGAAAATGATCCCTTTAGGGTTGTATTTGTTGATGCCTCTGAATCTGAAAAAGCCGTAGTTTGAATCAAATCTCCAAGCTAATTGCTTCCTAGTTAGGATGTCAACCTAGTTGGGATGTCTGGTTGCTTCCTGATTCATAAAAAAAATAAAAAATAAAATCTCCAAGTTAGTACTACTGAATAATATTATGTAATAAAAATAGCTCTATTAAGGTTGTGCATCTTACAAGCCCCTCTATAAAGAGCTTGTGTAAATATGTCTTTTGTTCTTAAAGATATTTGAATCTTGGTTATGTTCATTAAAAGGTATAATATTATTTATACTATATATAAGGAGAAAATTGTATTTTGGGTTGACTTTTTTGTTGATCCAATTATATTCTTTTGAACTAAATATAACGCCAGATTATATTAATGCCAGATTTTGGGTTGATTTTTTGGTAGAATCCATCGATTTTGTCTACAAATTTGCAATTTTGGATTTTGGTACCCTATATCGATTATACAAAGAGTCATGCTATATATCGCCACAATGAATATCGCGAAATTTTCAAGAACGCTATTGTTTACGTTATACTTTCTTAGCCTTGCTGAATATCGTTTAACATGAGATTCCAAGCAAAAACCAATCTACATCTATGTAATCTAGCTCTTCTCCCATCCTCCAATTAAATCTAAAATTCAAAATAAACACTCCCCAAATTGTATTCTGGTAGTGAATATTATAGTAGAAAATGAAGGGAGAGGAGATGAAAGAGAATAAGACTTTCAATTTGTGGCATTGAATCATAGTCTGAGACTTGGAGTGTAACATGTGGAACTCAGACTCTACGGCTGTGATGATGAGAGGTTTTGTAATGAAACGGCGGCAGCGACAACAGGAACAGCGGCGACAACGGGAAAGGAATGGTAACGAACAATGACGGCAAAGGAACGGTGACGGCAAAGGAACGGTGACGACTAACGACAACAAAGGAAATGTGATGATATGATGACAATTGAGATGGGAGGAACAAAGACATACACTTACTGCGGAGGGAACACTACAAACGCCGGAACATATACAACGTTGTCTTTGGTTTGGATTTTAATTCAATCCACAAGAACAAAGAAGCAATTAAAGATATGGCAACGTGAACGTGATTTGTTTTGGCCGGAGTGGAACATACCATAGAACTAAGCAAGATGAAGTGATTGTGGTCTCTGGAAGAAAACGGTAATTAAACAATGGCTAAAATACGGTTTTGGTTCCTGAAAATATGTTTCGTTTTGGTTTTAGTCCCTGTAATTTTTTGTTGTTGTTTTTGGTCCCGGCAAATATGTCTCGTTTTGGTTTTGGTCTCTGACCCCACTTTAGTAATCATTTGCACACGTGGCACATGATGACTGAACCCATTTATTAGAAAAATAGTCCCTGCAAAATATTTTACTTTGCAGGGACCAAAAACAACAAAAAAATTTTACAGGGACTAAAACCAAAACGAGGCATATTTACATGGACCAAAACCATATTTTAGCCTTAAACAATTGAAAAGACAAATTGGGAGAGAGAAACAAACATACGTGTCATGGAAAAGTTGAAATAAAATAGGCAATTTGTGTTGACACGTGTTCGTGATGGCGTCGGGATACAAGTTTTCGCTATACTTAGCATTTTCCTTATACAAAAGTAGTTGAGTAAAATCCTTCAATTTTGATTGTGATTTTACGATTTTCGATTTTGCTATTCCTTTCGTCTTGAAGCAAAGTCCCGATTTTAACGACCTGTAGATTTATAGAGCTAATTTGCATGAGAAATATCTAATCACGTTTATCTAGCTAGATTTGGATGTAAAATTACTATATACTATTGTGAATAAAATATTAATTTAGTTTGAATTTTTGTATATACAAACAAGTATATGATGTGGCTGAAAATTGTAAAAGTTCGTATCATTGACCATGGAATATCTAACTCAATGTTATTGTTCATGAAGTGCTGCCGTGTACGATTTGTTTCATGCAAAATGGTGGAAGATTTTAGGTCTATTGATAGTGAATTAAAGCATACTATACTATCAATTGGGAATATTTTTGGACACTGATTAACCTCTAAGCACCCTTTTTTTGGGTGACAAAAACCCCTAAGCACCTTGAAAGATAAAGACATTGAAAGTATAGTTTTGTTCTTTTATTTTTAACAGCAAAAATATATTCATAAATAGAAATGAGATAAGTACAAATAACACTTGTAATGAGATAAGTACAAATAACACTTGTTTTTTCAAAAGGGGAGAAGTACAAGAGTCATCAACCCAAACAAAGAAGAAAAGAAAGAAATCACTTCATACAAAGAAGAGGGTTCAAGAACCACTTATAAAACACACAAGGTGCCCTTTTTCTTAGAAAATAGCCACCTTCAAGAGGTGATTTTGATGTCATCTATTATTTCCTCTACTCAAAAAGACTCGGATGAAAAGATAATCTCAATTTTGGCCTCCCAAATTCTTCAAATTGTGGTATGCCATATAAGAGTAATGTGATATAAATATGATATGTTGATGATGTGACAGAAAATGATACTAGGAAAATTGAATATTAAGAAATTATAAATGTCTAAATATATCCACTCTTATCGGCATGGTCTGACTGATGAAATAGATATTTGTATTTCTTAATCATATTCATTGATTATTTGATTTATTATCGCGATAAAAAAATAGATTTTAAGTAGTTATTTTGAGATGCAAAATTAAACGCATAAAATTTATTAAAAAAGAAGATTTTTTGTATAAAAATATAGTATTGTCATAATTAAAATATATAGATACACAAGCACAGGTGCATGTACAAGCAAGAGATGGCATACGCTCACATTGTTTTAGCCTCCAAGATAAGATAGGACCAATGGACCAAAATCCTTTGGTTTTACATTTTTTTAATATTTTCCATGCTATTTTTGGCAGCCTCCTGTCAAAAAAAAAAACAATTAGCAGCCTCTCAGTAAAAAAATTATTTTCATTAGAAATTAGGGAAAGATTCATTTTTGGTATTTTTCTATGTGGGAAATTAGGTAGTTCAACTGATTTGAGATAAATGATAAGTGTCAAAAAGGAGTTAAATAGACTATATATTTTAGGCACTTTGATTACTTGGTTTGCAAGTTATCTTGCGAAAAGCTCACAAATACTGAAGAATCATTCAATTATGCTTTTCACATCTAATGTCAACTCTTTGTAGGAAAATGCACACCTGGACACTTGAGAAGAAAGAAAACATGAAGAAATGCAAAGGTCAAGCAGAAAGTTGAAGTTACTCGCCTCCAACTCGCCATGGCGAGTATAAAAAGCAAGCAAAGGCAGGAAGGCATAATTACTCACCATGGCGAGCACATTTACTTGGGAGGCGAGTTAAGGCGGCCTACCCCTCAGAGCTGACGTGGCAGAAACCCACTGGGGAAGAAAGCTCAACTTGCCATGGCGAGCAAACCTACTCGCGAGGCGAGTTGAGACAGAACAGGCTATATAAAAGCCCATTTGTTCATTTCAAGGGGGGATTATCATATCAGGTCATCAGATTCTATCTTAGGCCACCAGAGGAAGAGAGAAAACAAGGGAAAACACAGAGAGAACCTAAGGAGCAAGGAGCACAAGGATTGAAGGAAAACACAAGATCATTGAGACATCATGGCTTGGTTCCATTCCATCTCTTCTTTTCTCCTTGTAAGGTTACCATGACAATGAGTAACTAAACTCTTTTTGTTGGGATTAAATGTAGTTAACTCTATTAGTATGTATTCCCTTTGATTGGGATGTTGTGTGATTCTAATTTATCTTATGATATTGATATTATTCTCGCTTTCCATGTTTGATCTTATGGATTTGAATTGTGATTGAAAAATACATTTCGAATCTAGGTTAGAATAATCTTCTATCAATACTTTTTTTCTAGACATGGAACTTAGGTTGGTAATCACTTTGAATATTGAAACTTAAAGCTTTTGTATCATTGTATAGTGCGAGACATCGACGATACAACGATACAATCGACTATTGGATCGGTTAATCGTGCGAGACATCGACAATTAAACGACCCAATAGAAATCACGATATCATTTGGACACGAATGATGTTGTTGAGCAATATGTGATAATATCGAGAAATAATTAGAATCTGCAACCCAAATCCGAGAATACGTACGAGTAGGTTGATGAAGTTTAATCCCAGCATACTTATTTCCCTGTTAACTCTCATCCCATTTATAAATTCTTAGTTTGATAGTGTATGAAACAACAAAATACCTGACAACCCTAGCTCAGAACGATATTGATTGTTGAACGGCTAAGAATATCGCACCAGTTCCTGTGGAGACGATAACATAAATACTTACTTTTGATGCTACATCAATAAAGGTTAAGTATTTGGAGGTTCAAAGTTCAAGTCCTGACAAAGAGAAAAATTATTGTATTAACATTTGTCATTTAAAATTTATACTATATATATAAATAAAATTTATACTAACATGCTCCTTCAGTAGCACTAACAGCCCACCACGCAGTGAATTCTAGCCATGATGCTTCACAGGTGGCAATTACTTCTCAGCCACACACTAGCAAGAACGAACAAAATGACTTGGATTTATGGGCCATAATCAAAGAATACGATCAACGGACCGCAAAGGAAGGATTTACACAAGTTCTCTCAAAAAAGTAGCAGCTAAAAGGATGATATGTTGGAATGCCTGAGGGTCATAATACTCAGGGTTCCGTTTGGTTAGACACGCTTCCTGCATAGTTGCTTTTCGACTTCTTTCGAGACAGAATTGGCTCACCCAATTATAGATTTACGTCGGCTTTATTTTTTTTATTGATTTGGCTTTTTCATTGAGGGTTTTGGCCTAGTCCCCCTTCTCCTTGTATATATATTTTTCCCTTTTTTTAATAAATTTTAGATATTGGAAGGCATAGGACGGAGGCGTCCTGAGGTGCCAACCTCGTTGGAATGTCAGTGTTGCCTCATGATCTCTGTATGTCTCCCTACTTAGTAAAAAAAAATTATACTATATATAAGGAATATATGGTTTTGGATTGGTTTTTCACTTCTAATTTTACCGTTAAACAAATTTGATGTTATCTTGTTGGTGCCATTCAAAATGATAAGTATAGTTTGTTATAATATGAAACAATTATTCGTAATTTATACATATTTTGAGCTTACTTTTTCTTTCCTATCTTACCTTTCATTTAAACTATTTTATCCTACTAAATATTATTTAAATTATTAATAAAAAAAACTAAATCCACTAAAGTAGGTATTACCCCACTACAATATATAGGAACAATATTATACATCATAATAAGATCTTATTTAAAACAAAAAGAGGTGACTTTTTTTAATCTTATTTGTCAAACATATTTTATCATATTATATGTTAAAATTAGTATATCTTTTTAATCTAATAAAGCTAAACAAATTTTATCATATTCTATTCAAGGTTGCCATTTACACCAGTTAGATGTCAACAATACATTCTTGCATGGAGATTTACATGAGAAGTATATATGAGGGTTCCTCAAGGTGTCACATCTTCTAAACCAGATTAAGTATATAAACTGCTTAAGTCTCTACATGGACTTGAACAGACAATTTTTTATTTGTTAATGGGTTTTAATAAGCTAACTCTGATCCTACTCTCTTTATCAAACACACCTCCACATCTTCCATTATCATTCTTGTGTACACGGATAATATTATCTTAGTTGGCACATCACTCACAGTATTTATGAACTTAAAGCAGCTTCAAATCATCAACATTTACGTATATTTTTCGTAACACTCACCAAATTAAGTTCAACAATCACACATCATTCACCTCATACACACCATTTAACATATCAATTTTCATATGCAAAATTCACTTCATTCCTATCAACTACATGCATGTGATACCAATTCTATTAATTGTTGTATGTTAGAGTAGTGTTATTGAACATACACACACCAATCTCACCAATTTTCTAATAATGATATGATGCATGAGGAAACTCATCAATATAGAAAACACATCAACTCATCAACAAATTAACAACACCATAATAAGATTTTTCTTGCCAATATTCGTCATCATTTCACATCATAATTCTCACCAATATTTCATCACAATTTATACAAAGTATATCTCACCAATCATCAATAACATACTAAAGTTTAACTCACCAAGTTACAATGTCAAAAACAAGGATTAACTCGCCAAAATTCAATATCATAAACAGGAAATTATCTCACCAAAATTTAATATCAACAACAAGGATTATGTCACTGTTGTCATTACCCTTCACATCATTAATTATCTTAAACTAGAACATCATATTCTTATTTATTTTGCTCTCATACTCTTCTATTTAATTTCTATTTTAGGCTCGCCATTAACTTATAAGAATCAAATCTAAAACACCTACACATATTTCCCTCACCTAAGTACATAAAAAACAATGTAGTGATTCGATTCTGTATCAATCTAATTCGATTCAGACATGTGAAAAAGGGAAAATCTAATGTTGTCAAAATTTGATATGAATCATAAATGTTTGAATCAATTTAAGGGTTAAAAAAAGGACCATAATTAAACAGTGATATGAATCAAATATGTGTGATTCTATTCAAAATTTTCAAGAAGAAGATTAATACGAATCACAGATATTTGAATCGAATCAATGACCTGGAAAATAAAGTTTTAGCTTCAGGATTACTTCTAAATTATCCAAAAATCCCAGTTTTCGTACCCATAATTCATTCATTCGTCCCTAAACATCACCTTAGGGTTACCCTAACATTTAAACGTCAATTTTCATTCAATTTACCTAATTACAACAATCTTTTACATGTTTAATTCACTAATCAAAACCCTAGTTATTTTCAATCTTTCTTTTTCACCTAGGCTCAACATCAACACACCTCATCACCAATCTTCACCAATTCTTTCTCTTAATATACATCATAACATCACAAATTTTCATAATTAATGGATACAATAACATGAAGGTTTATGAAACCTTATTTCTCCCCTTTTTCAATTAACAACCCAAAGATGAAGGATTCTCCCCCCTATGAAGGATTATGAAGGATTTCTCCCCTTGAAGTCACCGAAATCTTTTGGCATAATTTTCCTTAGCTAGGGTTCTCCTCTATTCCTCTTCTTCTTTCTCCTGACTTTCATGTTCTGTATTCTATTGATCCGACTTTCTATCCAAATCATGGTGTCTTCATCAACTAGATGCCAAAAATGCTTTTTTGCATGGAAATCTTGACGAAACCGTGTATATGCACCAACCTCCTAGATTCTGTGATCCACAATATCCTGAGCATGTTTGTCTCCTTAAGAAATCTCTCTATGGTTTATAACAAGCACCGCGTGCCTGGTACCAAAGATTCACTGACTATGTTGCCACATTGGGTTTCTCTCACAACATCTATGATCACTCTTTATTCGTTTTTCATCATGGCCTTGATACTGCTTATATCCTCCTATATGTAGATGACATAATTCTCACTGCTTCATCTGATGCTCTTCGTTACTCTATTATGTCTAAACTTAGTTCTGAATTCGCCATGAAGGATTTGGGTCCTCTAAGTTATTTTATGGGAATATCTGTCACTAAACACACAGGTGGTCTTTTCTTGTCTCAAAGAAAATATGCAGAGGAAATTATAGAACGAGCAGGCATGTCCTCTTGTAAACCATTGCCCATTCCAGTCGACACCAAGGCAAAACTCAGTGGCTCTTCTGGGAATCCATATCATGACCCAATTGAATATCGGAGTCTTGCAGGAGCATTGCAATATTTAACTTTCACAAGACCCGATATCTCTTATGCAGTACAACAGGTATGCCTATTCATGCATGACCCTAAAACGCAACATATGTCAGCACTGAAGCGTATCATTCGGTATATTCATGGCACTATTGATTTCGGCCTTCACTTACATCCCTCCTCTGTGAGCAAATCGGTTTCTTACACTAATGCAGATCCCGGACACCAGGAGATCCACCTCTGGTTACTATGTTTATCTTGGTGACAATTTAATCTCATGGTCTGCCAAACGCCAACACACCCTCTCTCGGTCTAGTGCCGAAGCCGAGTACCATGGAGTCGCCAATGTAGTATCTGAATCTTGTTGGATTAGAAACTTACTGTTGGAACTACATTCCCCAGTCACAACAGCCACTCTGGTTTATTGTGACAATGTGAGTGTTGTCTATTTATCCGCGACCCAGTCCAACTTCAACGCACCAAACACATCGAGATGGATATACATTTTGTGCGTGAGAAAGTCTCCCGTGGCCAAGTACGACTATTATATGTCCCTTCACGTTACCAAATCGCTGACATCTTCACCAAAGGACTTTCATTGCAACTCTTTGATGATTTTCGTGATAGTCTCAACATTCGTCAGCCTCCCGTTTCGACTACGGGGGTGTACTAGAATATCATTGTCATTATTAGAATATTTTTGTTATTATTAGAATATAATTGTCATTAAATAGTCATGATTGTATAACAAATAGAGAGAAACTGACATTGTATATGTATCATTGAAAATCAAAAGAAAGGCAAGGCCTATCATTCCAATAATAACGAAATAGAATTTATGCTTAATGTGGCCTAAAGGACTAAAGCCCTACAAAGGATAACATTTGTCATGTGGTCATGGATACCTTCTTTTCTTTTTGTAAAGTGTCATGCATACCGAAGTTTCCCTTTGGTTTCATCGAAATTTAGTAATAAAGCTTGAACCATTTCACATGGAAAACAAAAAATAGGCAAAATACTACTTTTGATCCTTTTAGTTTAACAAAATTTTTAAGTTAGTCTTTTGAATTTCGAAAGTTTCAATTAGATCCTTTTAGTTTGACAGAATTCCTAAGTTAGTCCTTTAAATTTCAAAAGTTTCAAATAAGTCTTTTTAGTTGATAAACTATTTCACTGTTACCTCTGTTGTCAGTTTCCGTTTAACTGGTGTTGATGTAGCCTTTAAGTTGTTGACTTGAATCAAAATGTTGCATTTTAAAAGCTCGAGGGGGTCAAAACACTACATTTAATGGTCACAAATGATCATTTATATTGCTAGAAAGACAACTATTTACAACAACAAATGTCTTTCTAACACTATTAAACGACATTTATAGTGCTAGAATGATCATTTGTGATGACTAAATGTAACGTTTTGACATCCTGGAACTTTTAAAAAACAACGTTTTGATCCAAGTCAACAATTTAACTGCTACATCAGCATTAATTAATTATTAACTGACAGCAGAGGTTACGGTGAAATAGTTTATCAATTAAAAGGACCTATTTGAAACTTTTGAAACTGAAAAGGACTAATTTGGAAATTCTATCAAACTAAAAGGACTTAATTGAAACTTTCGAAACTTAAAAGACTGACTTGGAAATTCTATCAAACTAAAAGGAAGAAACGTGGTATTTGACCTAAAAATAACACACCATGGCATAAATTCGTCATGTGGGATATAAAAGTCACGTAATTTATTATTATTAATAATATTATTTTATTTTTGTGTTCAAGATGACTATTATTATTTGGTTTAAAGGTATGTTTAGTCCTTACAAATAGGCGCCATTTAAAATTTCGTCCCTGTAATCGCTAATCCTGGCGATTTACCCTTGCAAAGTTTAATCATTTAAAATTTCGTCCCTTAACCCACTCAATGACTGCCACGTCATCAAATTTCGTCTCTTAACCCACTTACGTGGCCGTCATTCAGTGGGTTAAGGGAAGAAATTTTAAATGATTAAACTTTGCAAGGGTAAATCGCCAGGATTAGCGATTACAGGGACGAAATTTTAAATGACGCCTATTTGCAAGGACTAAACATACCTTTAAGCCTTATTATTTTATAACAGTGATTATTATTTTCTTGCATGTGCGATATAATATTTCTATATCAATATTTCGATAAACATGAATGATTTTCTATACATGCAATGATGCAAATCATCAAAACCTACCCTCTCTAAAATAAAAATTTATCCAAACCTACCCTTTGCAAGAGTCTATAAATAGAAGTTTAAACCATGAACCAATTACAAAACAAACACACACATCTATCATTGAAACTTCACAAACCATGAAGTCAACATTACTCACCTTTTCTGTCCTCCTCTTTTCCCTTACCTACTTTCCATTAGCTTTTACTGAAACAGTTGAAGACATAAATGGAAACCCCGTATTTCCTGGTAGCAAATACTATATTGCACCACTTATGTCTAAAGGAGGAGGTGGTGGATTGAAGCTTGGTAAGACAGGAAACTCAGACTGTCCAGTTACTGTACTACAAGATTTTTCTGAGGTTGTTAGAGGCTTGCCGGTTAGATTTATCATAACAGTCAAACGCGGTGTCATCTTTACAACTGACGCAGTAGATATTGAGTTTGTTAAGAAACCAAAGTGTGCTGAATCTGCCAAATGGGTGCTAGCTCATGATGATTTCCCTACATCTTGGGTAGGTATTGGTGATAATATTGACGCATTTCAAGGTTCATTTAAAATTGAGACACTTGGTTCAGGATCAGGAGCATACAAGCTTGTGTATTGTCCAAGGTTCAGTGCTCCACCTGGTGCTTGTAGTGATATTGGGAGGTATAGAGATGAGAATGGATGGCGTTTGGTCCCAACTGAAAATGATCCCTTTAGAGTTGTATTTGTTGATGCTAATGAATGTGAAAAAGCCGTAGTTTGAATCAAATCTCCAAGCTAGTACAACTGAATAATATTTATTTATGTAATAATAATGGCTCTATTAGGGTAGGGTTCTGCATCTTACAAGCCCCCCCTATAAAGAGCTTGTGTAAGTAAGTCTTTTGTTCTTAAAGATATTTGAATTTTGGTTATGTTCATTGAATTTTGGGTTAACATTTTTGTTATTCCAATTATATTGTTAAGTAAATTCTTCTACAATAAAAAGGATAATCCGGTGCACTAAGCTCCCGCATACACATGGTCCGGAAAAGGGTCCAACCATTTGGTGTATTGTACTCAGCATTACCCTATTTTTTACACAAGAGGTTGTTTAGAGGACTTGAACCCGTGACTTTTCAGTTACATGACAACAACTTTACCAGCTGCGTCAAAGTTACCCCTTTATAAAAAGAAATCTCCTATAAAAATCTTCTACAATACCAAAAAAAATAATCTTCTATAAAAATAATATATTGTTCGTGTTATTTATATACATAAAAGACAGTTTTTTTTTATTCTTTCACACACAATGTCTCTTCTCTGTACATTTTCGGTTAAAAATGAACTATAGGTAACTAGATTGTCTCTTCCCTTCAATCCATCATCCTTTCCTTCAATCCATAATCATTTCACCTTGAATTCATCACCCATCGTCGTTTCCATTTCCTCTTCATCCAAATTGCATGTTCGTTTTCTTTATCTTGAAACTTAATATTCACTCCCTCACTTATGATCAAGTATTTTGTCAAACACCTAGGATTTGTCCTAAAGTATTTTGTCTAGATTGTTTAGCATGATTATGATTATTAAAAAAGATTTGGCAACTAGGATTTTAGTCATTTATGTATAAGTATTTCGTGGACTTTAAACTGAGTCATTTACTTATTCAAAAAAAAAACTTTGAGTCATTTATGACTATATATGTAATTTATAACAATCTCTCAAAAAAAAAAGTAATTTATAACATATATTTAACATTATTTTTGTTTTGGTGGAATCCCTCGATTTTGATTACGAATTTACGATTTTGGATTTTGCTACCCTATATCGATTCTACGAAAGTAGTTGAGTAAAAGTCTTCAATTTTAATTTCGATTTTACGATTTATAATTTTGCTATTCCTTTCGACCCGAAACAAAGTCCCAATTTTTACAACCTTAATTCAGACCTTGTTAATTTATAAAGCTAATTTGCATGAGAAATATTTAATCACGTTTGTCTAGATTTGGATGTAAAATTATTATATTATTGTAAATAAAAGATTAATGTAGTTTGATTTTTTGTATATACAAACACGTATATGATGTGGCTGAAAATTGTAAAAGTTCGTATCATTGACCATGGAATATTCAGCTCAATGTTATTGTTCATGAAGTCCTGCCGTGTACGTTTTGTTTCATGCGAAATGGTGGAAGATTTTAGGTCTATTGATGGTGAATTAAAGCATACTATATTATCAATTGGGAATTATTTTTGGACACTCATTAACCCTTAGCACCCTTTTTTTGTTGACAAAAAAAACCCCAAGCACCTTGAGAGATAAAGACATAGAAAGTATAGTTTTGTTCTTTTGTTTTTAACAGCAAAAATATAAGTACAAATAACACTTGTTTTTTCAAAAGGGGAAAAGTACAAGAATCATCAACGCAAACAAGGCGCTCCTTTTCCTAGCATACAGCCACCTTCAAAAATGTCACTTTGATATCATCTATTATTTCCACTACTCAAAAAGACTTGGATGAAAAGATAATCTCATTTTTTCTTTAAAAAAAAAAAAAATAATCTAATTTTTGGCTTCCCAAATTCTTTAAATGATTGTATGCCAAATAAAAGTAAATTGATAAATATGATGTGTTGATGATGTGACAGAAAATGATACAAGGGAAATTGAATATTGAGAAATTATAAATGTATAAATATATTCACTCTTATCAACATGGTCTGACTAAAGTAATAGATATTTGTGTTTCTTAATCATATATATTCATTGATAATTTGATTTAGACTTAATTGCAGTTTTAGCCTCCTAATTTTTTTAAAATTGCGATTTTGGCCCCTAAGAAAAAACTACAAAACAGCCCCCTAAGTTTTGCAACTGTAGCAGTTTTGACCCCCTAAGGAAGAAAAAAAAATGTGGCACCTCACTTAGGGTGTCACGTCAGTGTAGACCAAGTCAATATCAGCCTTGGGGCCAAAAGTGTCACATGTGCAAAACTTAGGGGATTGTTTTGTAGATTTTTTCTTAAGGGACCAAATCACAACTTTGAGAAAGTTAGGGGGCTAAAACTGCAATTATACCTTTGATTTATTATCGTTATAAAAAATAAAATAAAATAAAAAGTTAGATTTAAGTAGTTATTTTGAGGTGCAAACTATACGCATAAATACTTCGATTTATTAAAAGAATAGATTTTTTGTATAAAAAAATAATATTATCATAATTAAAATATGTGTTAGGTTAATCGATGTCTCGGTGTACTGGTTAAGGAAACCAAAAAAAGAAAGTTTTAAGTCAAAAATAATATTTTTTAAGCTTTTAATGAGTTGATTGCACAAATTTAAATGTGATATTACTATATTTGATTCCTTAATCCGTGCAAGGGAACACCGATTAACATTTCCCTTGAAATATATAGATACACAAGTATAGGTGCATGTACAAGCAAGAGATGGCATCCGGTCACATTGTTTTAGCCGCACTTATAAGATAGAACCAATTTACTTTTTTTTTTTTTTTTTTTGTGGAAAGGACCA